>JAABUY010000227.1_pt1 | contig 111152 bp, 97 predicted proteins | sample 5560271 | NCBI WGS metagenome assembly JAABUY01 (sample SAMN10711886, study PRJNA513374) | rock metagenome | isolation source: Antarctica rocks | place: Antarctica: Victoria Land, University Valley | reverse complement strand
TCGAACTAGCCCCCACACTCACCCCGATCCTCCCCCTCCCACCTTCCCCAACCGGCACCACCCAATTCTGCTTCCTCACACTCCAATAGCTCAAATCCTTCCTGCTCAACTCCAACCTGACCTCTTTACTCTCACCCACGCCCAACTCCAACTTCTCGAACGCCCTCAGGACCCTCACCGGGAAATCGATCGCCTCCCCGGTCTCCGGCTCCTTGACGCCGGCCGGGAACTCGACGTACAGCTGCGCGACCTGCTTGCCGGTCCTGGCGCCGGTGTTGGTGAGCGTCAGGGTCGCGACGGCGAGGGTCTCGTAGAGGGCCGGGTTGCCGCCGAGGCCGCCGCCGGCGGGGGAGCGGGGTTGCGGGACGGTGTAGCCGGCGGGGTAGCGGTACGGGCCGCGTTTGATGGCGGTGGGGGAGGCGATGTAGGGGTAGATGTAGTTTTTCAGTTTGCGGAAGTGTGGGGGGAAGAGGGCGGAGGCGGGGTCGGGGACGGTGGGGTCGTAGGAAGGGGGTTGGCTCGTGTCGGCTGGGCGGGGGGATGGGAGCGGGGTGATGGGTTTGGTGAGGGTGACGGAGAGGTTGGAGAAGGCGAAGGAGGTGTAGGAGAGGCCGAAGCCGAACTCATAGCGGGGGGGAATATTGTGCTTGTCGAAGTGGCGGTAGTCGATGTAGAGGCCCTCGCTGAAGGTTTGCTGCGGCACCACGCCGTTCGGGTAGTAGAGGATTTGGCCGCCAGGCCCGTAGTCGGCGAGACTCTTGCCGACGGTGTAGGGGAGGCGGCCGCTGGCGTCGACGTCGCCGAAGAGGACGTCGACGAGCGCGTTGCCGCTTTCTTCGCCGGGGAGGTTGGCGAGGATGATGGCCTTGACGCCGGGTAGATCGGCCCAGCGTTCGAGGACGACTGGGCCGATGGCATGTAGGACTACGATCGTCTCCCCGCTGCCTCTGCCACAGCCTTTGGCGACGGTCTGGACGAGCTTGTCGCCGTCATTCTGAGCGTAGAGGTCGTTGCGATCTCCGCGGATACCGTCAGAAGCGATGAAGCCTTCCCCGCCTATAGAGTTGATGAATACAATGCAGAGATCTTGGTCTGCTAGGATTGATGGTGAAGTTTCGATGGGTGGGTTGTTAGTCAAGAAATGGGTCATGTACACCGAGTTGAAGTCAAATTTCGCCTCCAACGCCTGCAGTGGTGTGACGAGATAAGGGAAGTCTACGGCACCGCTTCCCCACCCTGAGGCTAAAGTGCCTTGATTGCAACCTCGGTCTGGGCAGACGTTGGGTCCTCTTCCTGGTCCAGCGTCCTCGCCGAATACTCCAACGCGGAACTTCTTGCCTTTGTCAGACCTTGCCACGCCAGACCGACCCTGCGGGGTGAGTGGGAGTAAGTCGTCTTCATTCTTGACCAGAACAGTTCCTTCCGCCGCGATCTGTTGAGCGAGTCGGCCGTGGAAGTCCTTGCCCTGTCCCTGCACGTCAACGAATTTGTTGACCACCGCCATTGTCTTGTCATCACTACCGGGATGGATCGGCCCAGTTTCGTCGTTTGTGAATGACGAAAAGTTTGGTCCGCCGTCACCCTCAGGAGGTGGTGCAGCCCAAGTGTCTTGACCCAACTGGTACCAAGCCGCCACAATCCGTGTTACCATGTCATTCAGGCGTTCCATGGGAATGGACCCGTTCAAAGCCGCTTCGGTGAGATGCGGACCCCACAATGATTTACCGTCCATCCATCTCAGACCGTCGCCGGGCATTGTCATGTCAAGTCCAGCCAATGCACTTCCAACGCCACTGCGTTGGGCCAACCAGTCCGATTGGACAAATCCCTGAAACCCCAGCTCATCTTTCAGTATACCGTTCAGGAGTTTACTGTTACCACAAGTATAGGAATTGTTGACCATTTGGTAGCTGCACATGACGCTTGCCACGCCTGCTCTGACGCTCTCCGCAAATGGCCAGACGTAGAGCTCATGCAATGTCCGATCGTCGACGTTCGAGGACATTGCATTCGGCAGACCCCACTCGAAGGACTGTCTAAAATGCTCCTGCTCGTTTACGATCCAATGCTTTGCCGTAGCCATGACTCCCGCGTCCTGGATCCCCTTGATGGTTTCTGCCGCCGCCACAGCCTGAAGCACTGGGTCGGAACCAAAACCTTCCCAGTTCCTTCCGCCGGCGGGCATCCGGCCGAGAGGACCCATACAAGGACCGAGCAGCACGTTGATCCCTTTTAAACGGCCCTCGAGGCCATGCGCATGTCCTCTTCTATACATGAGATCCCGATTCCAAGTCGCCCCAGTCGTAATGCCCGCTGGAAACGCGGTGCTGTGGTCTGCAAAACGGATGCCAAGGGGCCCGTCCTGTAGACAAAGAGATGGGAACCCAACGCTATTCACAGGACCAGTATTGCCAACGCAAAGATTCTGTGACCATCCTGTCCCTGTGGTAATGTTAACTTTCTCGACAAGGCTCATCTTCCTGACCAATGCCTCCGCCTTTTGATAACTGTGTGCCCACGAGTCGATTGTGCCTCCGAGCGGTGATGGGTACCACGGAGGCGATTCCTAGGGCACAACCTGTCAGCGACAGGAGCTTGCTGCAGCTCGGTTGACATACGCCATCTTTTGGAGCACTTTTATACACCCATAAACTTCCCACTGCAAACAACAGGATGAGACCGCCCAGAAGTATCGCAGTGATCACTACACAAGTCCCCCCCGGCCTCTTGCATGTCCGTACTACTCCTAGCCATGACGAATTTTGCGCTGCCTGGTAGCTGTCTACTTTTAAGTAGTCAGGCTCATCGAGCTCCAGCTCGTCCTCACTTGAAGATTGCGAGCCTTCCCCAGGGGAACGCTGATGCTTTCTCGTTCTCCTCTCCAACAAGGCTCTACGGCTCTCCTTGAAAACCTGCTTAAAAGCCATTTAATCTCCCAGTAGGCATATGCGGTTTTGGACGAGAAACGCGACTTACGCGGCATTTGCCAAACGTCTGTTTGTTTGCTGCACATTGCTCCAGAGAACCGTGATGTTATTGCATAGTCACCCCAAACTGTTTTCTCTTGGTCATCTCTTAGTCATCCATTTCTATCTTCCGTGTCTACAGGACTTTCTATGTCATAGAAGTATCACCTTTACGGCCAAGCGGCATTGCAAGCTGTAGAGTATTGCACTCATGCCAGATGACCAGCGTTGCATTGTCTTGACTGCCTACAACTACATGTGGCTGCTATTGCACACCTCGTCGATGCTGTCCCCATTCAGAGCACTCCATCCCACCGTTCACAGCGCAGGTGAATGGGTTTCCCGAGTTTCTTGCCTTCACCTGGTTCGAACATCTTTTACAGGGGAAAATGAGTCAGTAGAGTTGCCACACCATGATTGTTTGCGAAAGGTGACGCTGTGCTATCTCAGACACTCCACTATGCCGTACCATCATGCTGCAGTTGAGCTTGCACATTCGAGTTCTGCAAGAACATCTCTTATTCCTGTTTGGTGCTGAGTACTTCCTTACACTGTGACCGCCTTGTTTTCGGGAGGGGCCGATCTCTTCTATTGATTATGCAAGCGATCATGGCTAACTTTGGTATCGATTATGGTTTAACGTTCATCGCCCACATGCTGGTCTCAGCAATGTCGCCACTTGATTCATTCTGGGAGTGTGGTTTCGACTCGGACGCGCTCGTATCGGACTGCAAGACACTGTGACACCACATCCGCAGCGGAGTGGAGCTAATATGAAGAAGGCGAGATGGGGCTGGCTCGCAGGTGCTGACCGCGGAACGATCTGGGGAGGTGTTTGCTTCGCAACTCACCTAGAAGACGCATCGCCAGCGAACGTCTGAGACCGTCGTACCACATCATAGTGGCGCCAGAGGTATGCACAATCCGAAGTGGCAGGCAAGACCGAATTGTTCTGTGATATGACGGTGGCCTGGTCTGCTAGAGTACGTACACGGAGTTCCTACATACATGTAGATTATCTGCAATGCATGAAGCATCGCTTATCTACGGATTGACCCGACTACATATACGATATTACGCCCGTAATAGGGATGGGTGATCTCCTTCGATCCTTGTGAATATCCTGGGAAGCTGACGACTTCAGTCGCATACAGCAGTTCACCAAACGTTGACAAAGATCATCAGCAGTGTTGGTAATGTAGTAAGTGTATACGAGTGGTCTGTTTCGTCTCGTATCGCAAAACCCGTATACGAGTAACTTGTAGGAGGCCTTCGACTTACCAGCCGGTGATTTCTGGTCGGCAGGACAAGAATGGTTCCGCGTCATTGGAAATCTATTCGATATTCCAGGCAGCAAGGCTGTGTTCGATCGAGGCCGCTGGTGTGCAGGAGTGGGCATGCGGCCCCGGCAGCCTGGAATCGGGGTTCCAGCGAGCTTCTCGGTAGGAAGAGAGCACATTGTAATGCTCCGGGAGGGAAAGTTGGAAAATAGAGGAGAGGAAGCAGGTTTCGATGCGAGAGTACGGGATGGTCCCTGCTGTAGCATGCATGGAGATGTTCCAACCGTGCGTCGGCTTGATGTCGATTAGTAAGCATATTCGACCTCCTGCCGGAAGACTCGGCCCTGGAGACAAACGGGACAACCTGACCGGCGATGGGGTCCCTCATTCTAGGTGCACAAGTATCGGGAACTGTACAATGACAATGAAGACTAGCCCGGTAGTTGACTCGGCGCTCGGCCGTGCGTGGTGCTCGACGATAACCTGCAGTTATGTGGCTTGTGTTCCACTCCTTGAGGCCATGTTCTCCGCATCATCGAAGCGCAATCGGTTCCACCCTCTGCTCTACCGAGTTCCGCCTGCTCGGAAGGTGGATCGACTTTGCAGCCTCAGATAATGCTGTTTAGTGTGGACGGTACTCTCGGATCGAAATCGAAACGGAACACCCCAGGCGGGTAAGAAATAAAACCTTGATAGTGGGTGCTGATAACAAGTTTCAGGGCGATAGGGACTGCGTTCTGCTAACCGGTCAAGGGCCCAACTTCGATTGCCGCTATGTTGCACGGAAACCTTTGTGGTGGGGTTTCCACATCAATGCTTTGCTCGACAAACACCTCGTCCGTAGGCTGAACTGACTGGACTGATACAACATGCTCCAGAGACTGAAGTATGAGACACGAGGTGCCTCAGGATCCAGTTGAGGTCAAAGTGGAACTAGGAGGCAGTCTTTCATTATCTGGTCCGAGTTTGGTTTTCTATCTGTTGGTGACGCTCCTTGTATAGCTACCTAGGTGGTGGCGCTGTAGTGATCGTCGGAGGTGCCGGGCTTCACGTGCTGCGAACGCCAGAAACGTCATGTCCTACTCTTGAATCTGTAGCTAGAGAAGTGTCTAGATGGTGGATTGTAGATCAATTTTCGGAGTCTCAGGAAGCGAAGAAGCACTCAATAAGCTTATGTTTTGTCAAACTTTCAGCCTCATTCCGTTACCTTAGTGGTTCGGAGCCCTACGGAGGTTTCGGGAACATGCAGAGTTTGCTAGGGCAAACAGTTTGCTATGGATAAAAGTTTTTTCTTTCACCAATTGAAGGCCTTCTTATAGGGCCACATTTCCATAGAGTAGCTAGACACTTATGATTATACATTCATTTCATTAGTTACTTCTTCTATGTTTAACAGATTATGAGCTCAAATGTGTATTGATATTCATTTATTCATTAAGTCATTTGTTTCTATTTAAAATGATGAAAGAAAAACATCTCATTGTTGTTGTTATTTTATAGATACTATAAAGAGTCTTAAGAAATAAAGTGAATTTGATGTATAATGAGAAGTTATTCACATTAAACTGTTATAAATTCACAAATAAAACAGTTAAAAACAATTCTCACAATCATTTTAAAGTCAGATCTTTACATTAAAAACAACTCTGTCATTAATTTAGATGTTTTCATCATACAAAATGACTATAATGTCATATGATCTTACATTTTCAAAAGTTACAAAACTCAAGAGATTGATAAACTACTCATTATGAAGAACATTGATCAAATACAGTTTAATGAGTGCTGAATTATAAGATTTAATAGTAAAGAGTGACATTGAATTCTTATTAAAGTCAGATGTTTTAAGTCAGTCAGTAATGACTGAAGAATTTATATCTAAAACAATGATGACTACATTAACAGTCTTAATCAACATCACTTAAGTTGACTAAATTACATAAAACAACAAAATCACAATCATTATTGTTCTTACTGTTAGCTTAAAGATCACTGTCATCATAGATAACATGAAAACAGCAAAAAAAATGTAAAATCATCTTGCATATCTCTATCTATCTTATGAATTTAATCTCAAATATATTCTATTCAACAATCTATATGCCTGTCAACTTAATCAATACTTCTCTGTTAATGCTTATGCTCTGAAATATAAGACATTTTTATGAGAAATTACAGTCTTTAATCTCATTATTGATGAAATTCTGAAGATCATTACTTTTCTATTGAATTTAGAATTCTTCTATTCTCAATGAATAATGACAAAACACTTCAGAGTCTGTAATGTGATTTCATTTCTCAATAACTTGATCACTGAACTAATTGATGAAGAGTGTCTTAAAGAAGAAAATGAGAAGCTTGCTTTAATGAGTAAAAAGAGAAATCATAAAGACAAGAAGAAAAAGAATAAGAAGAGAAATGCTGATAAGAATAAAAATAAGAATGAGATATATACTCATTATAAGAAAGCAGTTTACTCTAAGAATAATTGCTGAAAGTTACACTCAGAAAAGATGTCTAAAGAGCTAAAGAAGAAGCAAGAGACTAAAAAGAAGAAAGAGAAAGAAAAAGAGAAGAAGAAATTCTTAAGTTTTAAAGATAAGCAGTATAATGAGAATTCAGTGATCTTGACTGCAGTAAAGAACTATAGTCTTGTGATTAATAAGATGTCATGAATAGCTGACTTCAACACAATACAATATATGTGCTGTGATCTCTCTGCATTTAGCTTAATTAAAATGTTCAACAATGAACTCTTTATAAGAAAAGTGTCTGAAGTGATGCACACTTAAGAGATAAAAATGATTAACTTATAGCTAAAGAACAGCAATGAAAAGTCTTAAAAAATTACTTTAATAAATATTTATTTTATGTCTAATATAGGGCTCAATTTCTTCTCAATTGAAACAGTCAAAAAGAAAGAGATATCAGTTAAAATTAAGAATGAATTATTATGTCTAAAGAACAAAGTAAAGAATACACTTGATCACATAGTATATAAAGATAAGCTATATTATCTTTAAACTTTAACAATGAGAAAATCTGTGAACAAGAATAAGGTCATGTCAGTTATTAAAGATAACAAGATCTCAAGAATTACTTGACACTGACATCTTAACTATATAGAGAATTTAAGTCTTGACAATGTGTCAAAAAATCTCAGAATAGTGAGACTTAACTTATAAGAACTTACAAAAACATCATTATACTTGTGTGATGTCTGTATGAGAACAAATTAAAAGAAGAAGATCTTAAGAAAATCACAAAACTGAGTTACAAAGATGATTAAATTAATTTACATTGATGTTGTTGATCTCATTATGTCAAAAGCATATGACAAATTCTTGTAGTATATAGTCTTCACAGATGATCTTACTTGCTGATGATACATTTATAATATGAAAATAAAAAATCAGGCAAAAGACAAAATTAAATAATTTCTTAACATACTTTTTACTCAGATGAATCTACAAATTGCACAGATACAACTTGATAATGAAAAGAAATTCAGAGATAAGCTCATCATTAAATGATTATGAAGTCTTGAAATTATCTATGAAACAACAGTTTCTTATGAATTGAAGCAGAATGAGATGACAGAAAGAAGTAATGAACTTTTAACAGCAAAAGTTAAAGTTATAATTCTGAATAGCAGAGTCTTTAAAACTCTATAATTAAAGATTGTCAAAACAGCATGCTATCTTCTTAATTAACTCTTAATGTCAGTTCTTAAGAACAACAAGGTCTCAATTTAGTTACTGTTTGAATCTTTTAATAAGAATAGATCAGTGAAACTCATTGATTTTAGATATCTTTAGTGTTTTGAATGCATAACATATGTATATATTTCAAAGAAGATCTAAATGATGAGAACTAAATTTGAATCTCAGAGCAATAAGAAAATTCTTGTTGAATATAAAGAAAGAAATCAATATAGAGTATGACTTTCTGAAAAGAAGAAGATAGACTGAGTAATTAAAGCAAGAAATGTGCAGTTTAATAAAGATTCATCAATCTATGATGTTAAAGTTGCAGTCTCAATTTCTAAAGTCATCTGATCTCATACTGTTAATACAGAACAAGAAGATGTATAGTTATTTTTTTTGTTTTCTTCTTAATTCTCATCATTGTCACTGTCTTCAGAGTATGTATCATCATATTCTTTCATACTGATATCATTAAATCAGTTAGAAGAAATGAAGAAAGAGAAAGAAGATGTTACAGATATTTCTTTTACAATTAATAGATCAGTATTAGCTGAGTCTTGATGCTTTAAAAGAGAAAGATGATTCTTTATAAAGCTAAAGCTTAAAGCAATCATGATCTATTTAACTGTGTTTGATGCAATCATTGATGTTATAAAAAAGAAAAAAGACTTTAGAGATGAATCTTAGACATTTAAACAGACAATTGCAAGTTATGAGTTAAAAGACTGAAAGAAAGCAATGAATAATGAGTATAACTCATTAATGATTAACTTCACATGAACTTTAAAGACATTGTTATTTAATTGATGAGCTTTAAAAAGTAAATAAATCTATCATTACAAAAAGAAACCTGATGACTCAATTCTATGACATAAGGCTTAATGAATAGTCAAAGAATTTAAACAACAATTTAAAATTAACTATAAAGAGATCTTTGCAATAATTGTTAAATTCATGACTTATAAAGTTATCTTTGTCATAGCTGCATTTTACAACTACAAATTGAAACAAATGAACATTAAAATGACTTTTTTACACAACAATTTAAAAGAAAAAGTCTATGTGATTTAACTCAATGAATATGAGAAGAAGAAAGAAAAGATATGTAAATTAAAGAAAGCTTTATATGAATTAAAATAGTTCTCTTGTCTTTAATATGAGATAATGCACTGATTTCTTAACAGTCTTGAATACACACAGATTTATGCAGACAATAATGTATTTAAGAATGATATTCTATTTATTACTGTATATGTCAACAATATTCTTATATGCAGATCAGATAAGAACAAAATTCTAGATTTTAAGATCAAATTAAGTGATCATTTTAAAATGACTGACTGCAGAATGTGTAAGCATTACTTAGAAATGTTAATTACACAAAATAGAACTTTACAAATTCTTATTCTGTTATAAAGAATTTATTTTACAGAGATGCTTAAAGATTTCAGTTTACAGAATGTCAAGACAGTTATAACTTTAATGAAACTCAGAATTTATCTTATAAAGACTATCAGAACAGCTGAATCAGAGTTAATAACTTAATATTAGAAGATCATAAAATTTCTTATGTATGTTATGACACAAACTTGACTCAACATCACATATATGATGTTAACTCTTAGTCAGTTTGCACATAATTTTAATGATACACATTGAAAAACTTTAAAGTAAGTATTTTAATATGTGTAAGAAACTTTAGACATCATTTTTAAGTATAAATTGAGTAAACAACTTAAATTATTAAGATATTTGAACTCAGACTGAGAGAAAGATCTTAAATTGAGAAGATTCACATCAGAGTATATATTTAAAATGATTAATGAATCAGTATTCTGAAGTTTAAAACATCAGAAAATAGTTATCTTATTTTTTTTATAAAGTGAAGTACATGATCTTAACAGAGACTACAAAGAAAGCAGTTTGAATGAAGAAGTTACTTAAAGAGTTAAAGTTAAAGAAGTTTGAGACAGTTATGATTTAAATAAACAATTAAAGAGCTATTGCTTTGATTAAAAACTCTAAGTTTCATGTTAAAATGAAACACATTAATATATGTCATTTCTTCATAAGAGAAGTCAAATTTTGCAGACTTATTTATCTTGATTACATTCTTACAAGCAATATGACTGTCAACAGACTTACAAAGTCACTTTTAACACTGAAATTTACTTATTTTACAAATCTTATGAGTCTCATCAGTCAGTGAAAGGCCTTGTGATCTAATGATATGACACTTGAGTTCAAAACTCAAGAGATACTCATTCAAATTGAATCAGAGATATAGCACATCTTTCTTGACTTTATGAATAAAGAAAGTATGTCTTCATTTTCTATCTCACTGTTGTCAAAATAAACTGAGAAAGTGTGTCAAACTTTCAGCCTCATTTCATTATCTTAGTGATTCAGAGCCCTACAGAGGTTTCAGGAACATGTGAAGTTTGCTAGAATAAATAGTTTGCTACAGATAAAAGTTTTTCCTTTTGCTGATTGAAGGCCTTCTTATAGGGCCACATTTCCATAGAGTAGCTAAACACTTATGATTACACGTTCATTCCACTAGCCACTCCTCCTATGTTTGACATGTTTGTATGATCATAAGTGAGAACTCAATAGACACATATTTTCTTCCTTGCGAGAAGAAAGCTGCGAGTTGAGATGGAGTACTGTACTGGGCACTGAGCATCAACAGACGGTCGCCTCGGTCTACATACATTACCTACTCGTAGAAGCAGACATCCTTTCAGCCAGGGGTGAAGAGCGGCTAAGATGAAGGGCAAGATTACCTTCAGGTAGTCTGATAAGTTACAGACAAGGTTGGGCCCGGCGAACGTGGCTGTATAAGCGAAGTCCCAGCACTGGCTCACACAGCAACGCGACAACTTAATACAGCAAGGGCATGACAAGCCGTGGCAATGAAATCGCTGCGGCACTTTCCACACACGACTGACCGTACTGGGACTGACTTTTTCGACGCGCATTAGAGACCCATCCATCCAGCCTTCGCAGGCGACCACTGTCACTCAAAGCAGCCACCACAGTTGGGAAATCAATTGGTCATGGACATTAATATTAATAATAATTGCCGTCAGAGCTGAAAAGATGACGAAAAGACATCCCCTTCTGGACGAATACGGGAGTGTTGGGCCCCGAAAACGGGAATTCGAGGCTTTGGCCCGGCGGCGCTCGCATGTCACGTCCATCCATAACTGTAATCATCATAAGAAATACCTTAACAAGATCGATAATACGCTTCATCTGAGTTTTGCTATTCTTATTATTGTTCCGGAAACTTTGCTGGATCTGACAAAGTACTTGGTCTATCGCTCAGTACTCAAAAGCTGCCCATAACCCTATCTTACACTACTTACTGTCGTTCCTCATCAATTTTTGAACTCAGTCGCTACTGGTTTTGACACCATTACCGATCCATTGATCTGGTGTCTGTTATTCGTTCTTATACTCCTCTGCTCACCTACTGCCAGATAGTTTGTCAACTTGAGCGAAAACTTTGTATGCTGGGACTCTTTTGATGCCGATGATGGATTCCCGCACTCATACAGCTACCACCACGGCCACTGCCACGCCTATGCGGCCTGGTACGCCAGAATCGTCGCCTTTCGCGGACCCAATCGCTCCTGTCCCTCGGGCCAATCCCTTCGCATCACCCTTCACTTCAGGACCCGCCTCTACAAATGCCTCCTCGTCCGCTCTACACCAGCAAGTCTTGAATCAACGGTACTTTCATTCCCGCAGGGTACGGAAGGGAGAGGTTGAACGACCATGGATGGACAAAAAGGATCCGCGAGAGAAGTGGGTGACGATCATTCCGCTGATTGGACTCTTCCTGGGGTTCGCGATTGCCGGCTTCCTGATATATGACGGACTCAAGACGGTTGTGAATCACGTCTACTGTCCGGTGCTAAACGAGGACTTCTCCGGCGGTTTCAATTCGAAGATCTGGACAAAAGAAGCAGAAGTCGGTGGATTTGGGTATGCTCTATCCGTCGGCACCTTTAGCCCCATACTGATCGAAGTTCAGAAATGGCCAATTCGAACAAACGACCATCACAGACGAGAATGTCTTCGTTCAGAACGGGATGCTGCATATCAAACCGACTCTTCAAGATGCTAAGCTCATCGAGACCAACAACGTGATAGACCTGCGGAAACAGGGTATTTGCTCGTCAACTTTATGGACTGATTGTGTTGCGGTCACCAACACGACCAACGGCACAATCGTCAACCCGGTCAAGTCTGGTCGTATCAACACCAAGAAAGGTGCAACGATCAAGTACGGTCGTGTGGAGGTGACAGCTTCCCTTCCAGCCGGTGATTGGCTCTGGCCCGCTATCTGGATGTTGCCCGTCAAAGACACTTATGGAGTCTGGCCTCAGTCTGGCGAGATTGACATTGTCGAGTCTCGGGGCAACAATTACACTTATGCTCAAGGTGGCAACAACATCATCTCCAGTGCTCTACACTGGGGACCAAACACCGCCAACGATGCCTGGTGGCGTACCAACGTGAAGCGCAATGCTCTCCACACTACTTTCTCAAAGACATTCCACACTTTTGGCTTGGAATGGAGCGAGAAGTATCTCTTCACTTACATCGACACTCGTCTCCTCCAGGTCCTTTACACCAACTTCAACCAGCCGCTCTGGGCCCGCGGGAACTTCCCGCTTTCAGATAGTAACGGAACCCGTCTGATCGACCCGTGGAGCAAGACCGGCAACTTTGCTACGCCTTTTGACCAGGAGTTCTATCTCATCCTCAACGTCGCCGTTGGTGGTACGAACGGTTGGTTCCAGGACGGGGCCTCCGGCAAACCGTGGGTTGACCAGTCGCCCACGGCTAAGAAGGACTTCTGGGACAGCCAGAAGTCGTGGCAACCCACGTGGAAGGATAATGGCCAGATGGTTGTCAAGAGCGTCAAGATGTGGCAGCAACATGGTTATAACGGTTGTTGAAGGATCTCTCTCTCTTTACAAAGCGGTCATATTGGGATAGATGTTTGAGTTTGGTGGCATAGGTGCGATCGTGTTAAGAAACTGATCAGTTGGTATTGGAGTTTCGCATATATCACGACGGATTTGCTCATGGATATCTCTAGCATTTTGGTAGACTCTGGCCCTGGACTAAAACACAATATTCGAGTGCTTCATTCATTCATAGCAAAACTGCATCCCTCCCCTGGAAAGTCGATTTCATAAGGGACATATGTACTGTACAGTGGTTGCCCAGCTCATGGTCAAATCCATAAATCATCCCATGACAGCCGGCCCAATAGGTAGCAATCCTAAAAAGCCTGGAAATTACAGAGCGGCAATCAAATTCGTCTCTAGCCATCACTCGTGAGGAATGCAAGTTTTGCTGCAAAGGTCATCGGGCTACCCGGTCCGTATTTGAGGCCAGGTCGATGCCATGGACCGTCGTAGTCTCTCACTCAGCCAGCCATGACATTTGGCCTGAATGTACCCGGTGGTGGTGGTGGTGGTGGGTGGCATGGACTACGTCGTCGCACAACAGCGGTAGCCCGCAGGCGATGACAGCTCGCCACCTCTCCTTTTGTGCGACAATAATGCGGTTGTCCATCGAGCCAGAAGCTTCTGAGGTACTCAGATCCTGCTTCTGGACGTTTGGACCCGCAGCTGAGTTAATGCATGAAGGTGAAGGGGTTGCAATGATAACTTGCGTCTACTGGTTTATTTCTATACGGGCGTGGCTGCTGGTACCCTTTGTTGGAATCAATTGTTTGGTGTGGACGTACCAGGTATCCACCCATTAAATGACATGGCCACGTTCTGCTCTGCTCGACTTTGAGCCCACAAGCATGGGTACCTGGTAAGTCAAAATACCTTATGAACTGACCTTTAGTATGGTATGATGTATCTGTGCGCGCGGGAGAGAGATGGATTACTGCCAGCAGAACCATATTCAGTTCAAATATTATCAACTCCCAATCTCTGGATACTTGGCTTAGATCTTCCGCCATCTGGTAAAGCAATATTATTACCTACCTACAAACCAGACATCCAGTCCGCCGCATGAACGAACAGATTAATGAAGGCACATTGTTCATAGCCAGCAATTTCGCTAGTAGTACAGTACTTCTTAGTAGTCCGAATTGAAGGTCAAGCTTGATGATCCGTCTTAGAGACTAAGACGGTTTAATTGATGCATGACATCTGGCAATTAACTAGTTTTTGGAAGATCCTTTTTGGCCTATGATCGTGCACCGATTGCCGGAAGATCGGGTTCCCTTTTTCATATCATTGTTGACGTTGGTTTACCTTCTGTACCTTACCTATTGTGGTGTCGGTGCAAGCAATCCCACAGGAATGAGTTGCATCTGCACTCTGACAACTCATCAAGCAAAAGCAACCTCTGATGACAACCTTCAAGAATACAGATATAGCGACGAGAAGGATCCGTTTGTCGCCACTTCCTTATCAGACGAGACGGAAACCACCAAATGTGTTGAGGCACTTGGAAAGGTACTCCGTGCTTGCAGGTTCTTGTCAGAAGGCCATCCAGAGCCCATTTGCTGTTGCTTACGGCACAATACCCATTCTTGCATTAATCCTTCCATCGGGGCGGTCGGGTTCGAAACAGTTGCGAGGACCTAGGTAGACTGACGACTTCCACAGTAAGGTAGCTCCACAGTATACGAGTGCAGCTACCGCTAGTTTGCGTGAGTCCATGGACCAGCTACCTCCTGAGATTACCTGCCTTAGGTACCTTAGGTAGGTAGATGCTTCAGCATAAGACGTTGTGGGTATTTGCATGGCACTATGGACTAGCATGGCAAGTTCCACGCTTTTCCCATGTTCAGAGTTTGCTAGCTAGAAACGACAGACGCGTGTATAACACTAACATGTTCCAAGTCGGATGGTGTGGCTTTTCAACAGTCCACATTCGGGTTCTTGACTGAATGGACAAGCACTGAGGTGAAGGGAATGCCACAGGCCGGGCAGGGCAGGAGCTTGGACATAGAACATATCATATCATCATCATCACAGGGCATACAGCACTTAACTATCAGCAATCAACCCGAAACAATATGTGGATTAAAGTCCTCTATACATTAGCTCAATGAAGCTGCAGATGCATGCTGCAAGCTATCTTTGTCGAGCATGAGATATCTTATGCAGCTGCTCATGCCCAGGAATAGCATCCGCTCCCGATCCACTCTCATCCAATTCTTCCGCCGTGCCGCCGCAAACTCAATGTGACATGGACAAGTATGTATGCAGTAAATTGTAAGACAGAACCGATCCTGTGGCACCATGGCCTTTGCCTCTGACCTCTCTGGCATCTCTGTCTGACCTCTCCAAGCTTGCTGAGACCCGGACTCCTGATTCTGCCGCAAAAGCGACAATCTTGATGCGCAAACACGTTGGTGACTAGAGCTGGGTTCGCTTGATCACTGCTTTTCACCCATATAAGCGTACGAGTAGAATGATAAGTTATAATTGACAGTCTTGACGAGAAGGGAATGTGCATGTACTGTAAGTTATGGGAGTTGATGGTTACACTTTTTTCCGACCACCTTACATGGAACTAATTCCGAAGTTTGTTAGTTCTCGTCTTTCGCGTGGCTTGAAGAGAAGAGGAGTCCAGAACGCAATATTAATAATAATTAATATTGAATCAATAACAACAATGTACTATTGTTCTGGAACAACAGCAATCAGTAAGTTACTAACCAGTTCGCCTTGACGACAATAAAACATGTTCTTTGAATTCGCACCACTACTACTAGTAAGTTACTATTGGAAAGCTGGGGAATCGGAAGAAAATCTTGATCATACAAATATCTTATCTGACCTATACTAGATCCCCGAGAACAGGGATCACCGGTTCCGTGGGTACGTCCGTCTGTTGCACTGTGTATGCACTCGAATCCTTTACAGCAGTTGCCAAGGCAGATCTTATCGGGTGTCTCATTTCAAATCTATTGATATGGCCATGAAGGCACTTCCAATCCATGCCTTGTATTGAGTACAGACGCTCCTTGTGTTACAGACGGAGAAGGACACGCCGAATGGAAGAGCAAACAGCCATGACCGAAATAGGCCATCCCACGCCATGTCTCCCCGCCCTGTGGGTCCGCCTGTTGGTTTGGCCCTCCGCTAACCCAAAACGGTGGAGGAGGTGTTGGCGTTGGCTGGAAGGGCGTCAAGCCGTGGCAACCAAAACATGCCGCCAAACTTCTTATCTCGATTTGTATCAGATTGCTTTCGAGGCTAGGGCAGCACTAATCACTTAGTGATACGGTAGATACCTACATTGACGAGTATAGCTACTTACTCTAGTACTGTAGATCAAGTTGGGGAGGATCCTTGGTTCTCGTCCTTTTCTTCTGTCGAGCTGTGTTTTGCTATTTTCTCCGTTATCGAGGCTGCTGCCATTTCCTCCCCATCATTATTGAAGACGTCAGCACCGCCTCAATCTTGCTGGCTTTCCTCCACACAAGAGACCTCTCTGTCCAAGAAGGAAGATCCGGATCAAGCGGACACGCCCGGCCCGATTTGATACCATACTGTCTCTCGTATCCTCCATCTTGTCGCTGCCAGGTTCAAGGGCTTAATATTATTAATTATAGCATCCTCGCTCGCCACTTCGTGCTTGATACGGTACCGCTTCTTTCCCCTCAACCTGACCCTAGGATTGCCTGCCTTTACTGACGTTTGCGCTTCTCAAGCCCTGTTCGTTCGTTTGCCAAAAGGACTGGCTAAAGCACGGCCGCTCTTCTTCCCTGATCTCTTTCTGGCTCTCTATCTCGATATCCGGTCTCAAGCATCTTATACTCGGCGCCCACTTTCTGCCTGACCTTCGTTATCTATCTGTTCTCCTCACCTTCGTTTGAGGTATAAGCATTGTGCAAGTGTCATTCACCCTTAGGTTCAGGTGTCGGGGAGCTCTCATTGCTAAACTTCCTGACGAGCCATCACGGACACTTTCGGTGCGTGTACCCACGGGTGCTCACTTCCCGCAGTCGGGAACCTACAGCTGACGTTGTCGATAGCGTTGACTAACGATCCAGCGTGTCATGATCTGAGCGTCTTGAAGCACAACACACCTGTCCACAAGTCATTCGCTATAGTGCCCTAAGAACCCACGCTCGCTATTTAGTTGCAGCTTCCATCACTCGTTCCCCGCATCCGCTCAAGCGCTTCTCGACATCCCTCCTGCTGTGGAAGCAATCAGGATTCGAGCCCAGCGGCAATGGGTCTCAAGAACTATTTCAAGGCCAACAAGGCCGCGGCGGAGAAGCCGCCGATGCCGATGACGGAAAAGCCGATGCCAGCTCCAGGTCGACTAGGAGACAATCTGGAGATGAGCAGCACACCGCATTTTGGTTCGTCAAGAGCGTCTATTGCACCGTCGACACGCAGCTCGTTTGTCGACGACATCAAACACGAAGTGATGGTCAACTATCTCTACCAGCAACAATGCTCGCATTTGTGGGTTAGTGACGGGAGTGGTGAGCTGGAAGGTGTCCTGCTGCGGAAAAGTAGGAATAATTACATGGCTTGCCCGCCTCAGCTTGCCCACTCGTCATTTGCCGTCGCTTGTGCAGCGCTGAACTGTGCTGTACGTGACGTATACCCTCCTCCTGGACCTTTTGTGCTAATCCGCTCTTTTCAGGTTGCTATGACCGTCAACTCAAGAGTCATCAAAACTTTCCTCCAATGGTCACCAGAAGCGGTCGATGTGCCTCTAATGAATGGCCTTAGGATCCAGATCTTACCCACTATCGATGATCTCCCACGAGCACGGAAGCACCAGTTTGCCGCTTTCATCGCATCCGAGGCACTTCTTGTTGTGTGGGATGATGAGGCACTCCATCTAGTCCAGCGGGCGAAGTCCATCGAATCGGAACTCATGGAGCTTGTGTGGAAGACCGGTGAACCTGACGAGGCTGAACCTAGCGATTCGAAGAAGGGCCCAAATGTCACGGAAATCGAGATAGACGAAGAGTCGGGCGAGATCATCCCGGAGAGAAGAGCGACGCACCTGCTTAACACCATCCTCGTCGCCTTTACACTCGTTCTCATCGTCACCGTCCTAGGAGCTGGCTTTCGGGAGCTTGCCATCGAACTCGCCGTCGATCACAATATGATGCGTATGGCGTTCCTCCTCTTGACTCCTGTACAGGTGTTTTTCACTTTGGTAAGTGGAGCAACATCGGAACTCACACCGATGAGGGATATGCTGATGTGATGACTTCAGTTCTTCGCTCAAGTAATCGTCGGTTGTATCGCCCAATGCGTCGGTCCGGTTCGCCAGATGCACATGAACTCCAAGTACTACTCAGCAAAGTGTTCTCCAAGATTGCAAAATCGAATTCTGCCACACATTACCATTCAATGTCCTGTGTACAAGGAAGGTTTGGCGGCGGTCATCGCACCCACGGTGAAGTCGATTAAGCAAGCAATCTCCACCTACGAGCTTCAGGGTGGTTCGGCCAACATGTTCGTAAATGACGACGGTCTCCAGATTATTGGAGAGGAAGAGCGATGTGCAAGAATCGAGTTCTATGCGGACCACTCCATCGGGTGGGTGGCACGGCCCAAACATGGTGCCAACGGCTTTACAAGAAAGGGCAAATTCAAGAAGGTATGCAATTTACATATTGTGCATCAAACAGCTCTCACTTGAGAGTGGGATGATTGTGATGGTTTTACTCTCGCTGTACCAACCTGGTTTGCGACTCGTACCCCTCTACCATCGCAACGGAATTGGAAATCTTTCTTCTCCAAGAAGAGCACCACGAACAGTTGTTTATACGATACATGATTGGGTCAACGCTGACTTGTTATGACGGTTTAGGCATCGAACATGAACTTTGGTCTTATGATCTCATGTAAAGTCGAGGATAAACTGGAGATGATTCACAGACCGAACGATTGGACTCAAGCCGATGAAGCACAAGCGTACGAACGCTGTCTCAAGGAGGCTCTCACCGAGAATGGAGTGGCCTGGGCTGATGGCAACATTCGTATTGGCGATTACATCCTCCTGAGTGAGTATTGCACGTAACGGCCGACTGATGCAAATATGCTGACCCATGTGGCAGTCGATTCTGACACTCGTGTCCCGACTGACTGCCTTCTCGATGCCGCTTCGGAGATGGAGCAGTCCCCGGATGTGGGTATCATGCAGTTCTCCTCCGGTGTCATGCAGGTCGTCAACACGTATTTCGAGAACGGTATCACTTTCTTCACCAACCTCATCTACACTGCGATCAAGTATACTGTCTCCAACGGCGATGTTGCTCCTTTCGTCGGTCACAACGCTATTCTTCGCTGGTCCGCTATTCAACAGGTTTCGTATGTGGATGAGGATGGGTATGAGAAATTCTGGTCAGAGTCGCACGTATCTGAGGATTTCGACATGTCCCTCCGTCTTCAATGTAATGGCTACATCATCCGTCTCGCGGCTTGGGCCGGCGAAGGCTTCAAGGAAGGCGTGTCTCTTACCGTGTACGACGAGTTGGCTCGATGGGAGAAGTACGCCTACGGTTGCAACGAACTGCTATTCCATCCGATCCGCTTCTGGCTTTTCCGTGGGCCTTTCACCCCATTGTTTCGCCGCTTCCTCTTCTCCAACATTCGATTCACCTCCAAGATTACGATCATATCGTACATCGGCACTTATTACGCCATCGGTGCGGCTTGGATCATGACTACTGCCAACTACTTTGCAGTGGGCTGGTTCAACGGATACCTTGATAAGTACTACATTGATTCCTGGAAGGTGTGGTTCTCAATCGTCATTGTCTTCAACGGTCTTGGAAACATTGCACTGGCCGTCATGAGGTATCGTGTCGGAGAGCGATCGTTTGGTTATGCCCGTAAGTCTTTCGGCCTGATCTTCAATTTCGTGTACTAATCCAGCTGCTAGTCTTCGAGAATTTCAAGTGGATCCTCATGTTGGCCATCTTCCTCGGTGGTCTCTCCCTCCACGTCTCGGCCGCTCTCCTATCGCACATGTTCGAAATCAACATGACCTGGGGCGCCACGTCCAAAGAAGCCGAATTCTCCAACTTCTTCATCGAAGTCCCTAAAGTGCTCAAGAAGTTCAAGTTCAGCATGACCTTCGCCCTCGTCGGTATCGCCGGCATGATTGTTCTCGCCACGGGCACGTTCATCCCGCCGGACTGGCAAATTAAAGACTTCGTCGCTATCCTGCCCATGGCGACTGTCACCGGCAGCCACATGCTGTTGCCGATCGTTTTGAACCCGGCCCTGATGACCTTTTCGTGGTAATTTATAATACTTATGATAATCCCCATCTCTCATACCGTCGTGCGGCTTCGCAGCCCGTCCTTTCTCCTCGCTATCCCATTCTGGCTAGACGGTTCATATGGTTCCAAGGTTTCAGCAAGGGTTGAGGTTCACAAGTTTCTTCCGCACAGACATACCCGGCTATACATCTCTGGTATTCTGTCATATCTGCTTTGGGAAACACCGGGAACCGGGGACATATAGACCGTTGGATTTGGGGTTTCTGGGGGTATGACTATCTTGCGACTTGCTCTGTCATTTTACACATCACATGTCCTGTCATCGGGCACTGGTCGCAATTACGGGTCTTCACATCATTCCTTTAATCCATCGCATGGAGCGTTTTCATCGTCGCCTCTGGTTGCCAGTGCGCATACCCAGCGAGGTCGAGGGTTGTTACATAGATTTCTGCTCTCGCAGCGTTTCTGGGTTTCTCTGGAGCAAAGAGAGGGAAGGGAAAAGGGAAAGGGAAGGACGGGCAGTTGGTCAATCATTACGACCTGTCTCTGGGCCGACTGGCATGGACGGATAGAAAGAAAGCCCACGCCTGTCATTATAGAGGACGCATAGCGATTAATACAAATCACCCGAATCAGTCAAGCATCAAAAAGAGCCCCCCGTAAACCATCCGTCGATGCGCTGTCCACTGCTGTGTGGACACTTTGCCCGCTACATCTTCTTGTCCATGGTGAAGACATTATCGTCCGTGAAAGATACTCGCCCCTAGAGCCATGTCACGCACGCTTGCGTAATGCCTAACACCTCCTTACCTACCTGATCAGCCTGACCTGTCTCACCTCGACTCCATCCCGGGAAACCCCTTGGAATACCTAGTCCGCGGGAGAATAGAAGAGAAGCTAAGGTACTGTATGTAGGAAAAAGCGATTCCCATACCCACATCCCTCCCTCCTCTACCCTACCCTATCCCAACCCCGGACGGAACCGCCCCCAGCCCCCACAGTGACGACGAACGAGCCAGTACACACACCCCTCCTTCCTCAAAGAAGCCGCCCCCCGGATCGATTGATCCACGTCTCTCCAAACAGCCTCGGCGATAATATGCCGCAACCTAGACCCGTTTGGATCAGATGGGGTTCGGGTTGATGATGAGAATTTATCGAAACCACTAAACGGCTAGAGAAATGGTGAAGATTCGCTGGCTGAGCGGCTGAGCGGAGCCTGACTGACTGACTGACTGACTGACTGACTGACTAGCCCGATCAATGGGAGGGGCAGTAGCACCGGGAAGGGCGAGAGCGAGGGCAGAGCAGGGACTTCTCTGGACCTGAACCTAGACGTCCGACGATGGCCGCTGCAAAGAAAAATGAAACGTCGGAGTCCGAGTTCGTTGGCCGGGAAGGCGTGAGGGACTTGGACCGAAGCTGCGGGAGGAGGGCAGATTCGTACGGGGAGCTCTCTGGCTCTTGAGGCGTTCGATGAGGGTTGGTGCAAGCTGGGCGGATCGGGTTAGCGTGATGGAAACCATCAATTACCAGCTGACAGTAAGGTAGGTACCTTTAGTGAATGAATAGAAGGTCCCGTGCCTTGCTTGACCTTCAACAGAGAAGGGAGCGCTCCCCCCTCCTGAGACGTTCAACGATAGTGTGTGGAAAACAGTCTTGATTCGGTTAGTTGGGTCCGCGGCATCACGACGAAGAGTGGACACTTCTCTTCCCTCGAGAAAGAGGGCGCACGACGACGACGACGACAACGACAACGACACGCTCTTGTAGACAGACGGACAAATACGTTTCTTTCAAGGGGAGTATCTACACCGCCTTCTATCTCACCATCCATCCATCCTTCCATCGTCCATTCCCAAGTGGCCGGGGAATAACTAGACCGACGCTTGTACGAAATAACTACACTTTTCCTTCCCCCATGACCATCTCCTGCCCAGCATCCTACTCCAGTGGAATCCCTTCATACTCCCCATACCCAAGCGCAAGATTCATATTCTCTAGAACGGCCCCAAAGCAAGTCAGCATCATTGCGCCATCACCTTCGTAATCCTCATCTCCGATTCCCAAAAACCCCACTCAACCCACAACCCCCACCCAAAAACCAAGAAGCCAAGAACTCGGGGCAAAGAAAGGATGGAAGCACTCACGTAAACACTGCGTCGCCGCCCCCTTGAGCAGATTGTCGATGGTGGCGCAGACAACCACTCTCTTCCCACCCGAGTGGACGCCGAAGCCGCCGACCTCGACGCCGTGCCGGCCCGAGATGCCTTTGACGAGCGGCGGCTCGCCGGTGACCTTGACGAGCTTCTCGCCGGCGTAGCGGTCTTGGTAGAGGGTGCGGATGTCGCGCGAGGACATTTGGTGGGAGAGGGGGATGTTTATCGTGTGCTGTTTGGACGAGAGTGAGTGGAACGGATGATAGGTTGGTAGAGAGGAGGGCCGGTGGTGGGGCAGGGAAGAGGGTTGAAGGCAAGGGGGCTTACGTGGATGCCTTGGAACCAGACGGCGACGTGCGGGATGAAGGCCACGGGCGCGTTTAGCTGCGTCGAGATCTCGCGCTCGTGGATGTGGTCGGTGAGACTGTAGGGGATGAGGTTGTCCGTGAGGTTCTCGACATTGTTCTTCGGGCTGGGCTTCGTGCCCGCGCCGGAGTAGCCCGACACGCCGAAGACAGTCGGCTGCCCTCCGAGATGGGCGACCAGCGGCGCGATGCCGATCTGCGCCGCGGTGGCGTAGCAGCCGGGGTTGGAGATGCGGGTGGCCCTGGCGATCTTGGCGCGGTCGACGAGCTCGGGGAGGCCGTAGGTCCAGGCCGGGTCGAAACGGTAGTCGGCGCTGAGGTCGACGACGACGCTTCGTTTCTTGCCCTGGTCGATGGCGTCGACGAAAGGTTTGCATACCCCGTTCGGCAGCGCCATGACCCAGCAGTCGATCTCGCCTCGGTCTTCCATCCGTCGGACGTCTTCCGCGCTGAGGTTCTCGTACGTTATTTCCCGCTTGTCGTAGCCTTTCAACTTCTGCCCTGCGAGCTCGCGCGATGAGACGTGTCGAAGATCCATATGTGGATGGGAGTTGAGGAGAGCGATCAGAGCTTGTCCGGTATAACCACGAGCACCGATCAGGGCCACTTTGGCGGGTTGGGTGTTGGAGGAGTTTTTCACACCGAGGGGAGGGTTTGGATTGGTGGACGTTACGTATGTCCGTGAAGCCAAGGGTGATACTCGCAAACTTGCCCTCCGTCGCGATGGGTGGGGGCTATTCCACAGTCGTGAATCGAGGTTACTGGTTGAGAAGGAGCGCTTTTGCTGAAACCCACCAGCTAAGCTTGACACCGCTTTTGCTGCTCTCTGTAGTCGTGACTCCAGGTTGATGTCGCCAAACATGCTGCGTCCATGCTTGCCAAATTCGATGATCAAATTCTTGACTTCGTCTGCTGTATCGATGCCGTACCAAAATAGCACCTCACCCTCTCGTGAAAGGCTACCCTCGGCTTTGTCGAAAAACCAGGTCAGATTCTCGTCATCCTCTTTCACCGTCCACATGAGTTTTGGGAAGTCTTTCTTGATGCTTGCAAAGACATTGTCCGCCACATTCGTCAGCCAGCCCGCCTTAGTGATCGTGAAAGTAGCCAGGTGAGCCAGTGAAGAGCTTGATTCCGGAGGCAGTACGATAGCAATAGCTTCCATCGGCTCGTCAAAGTACGCTTTGAACGACCGTCTCTCTAGTCCGTCCAGGTAGCGGTCTACCGTTGCTGCGGCATCAAGACCTTGCCTATCTCGCACAAGGACTTCTTTCAACATCTCTATGCTCTCAAAGTCTGAAAGCGACGTCTTGACGTGGACCTTGTTCCCTTTCCGGATCAACGTCCCTGCACCGGTGTCCGTGAAGAGTTCCTTCTGCAGATCTGCCGGGTGAATGATAGCAACACTTGAAGACCTTGGAAGATCGACTAGCAACTCCTTCATCTCCTTAATTTTCAGTCGCGTACCATGTCGCACCCACCACTGATTCATCAAGTCATCGTACTCTTCATCCAAGTTGATAGCTGATATCTTTTCCTTCGTATCCCCATTGAACAGTCCGCCTTTTTCGGACAGGTATACGATCTTTAGCGGCTGCAGTGAGCGCGCAAGCTCCCCAGCAGCAACGTCCGCATTCACATTCAGTACCTGCCCTTCCGTGGTTTCGGCCATGGATGTCAAGATTGGCAAGCATCCTGCCCTGATTGCCGCCTCAATAGGGGCCTTATCCACCTTCCTTATCTTCCCAACTAGATCATATTTCTCCTTGTCCAGATACTCGGCCGTAAATACCCCTGACGTGATGGGCCGCGCCCGAACACCCAAACTTTCCAGCTCCTCCACCAGCTTCAGATTCTCTTCCAAGAACAACGACCTGGCCAGTGACAGTGTCTTACCATCCGTCACCCTGATCCCGTCCTCGAATTGTGGCTCAACGCCTGCAGCTTCCAGCATTCGATTCAGCTGCGGCCCAGCGCCATGAACCACAACCGGGAACAGCCCGACATGGTTGAGGAAAGCTAGCGCGGAGGATAAGGTCTGCAGATGTTCGGTGATGATGGCCCCGCCGACCTTTATGACGGCGAATTGTTGCGACGAGACTGAACTGAAGTGTGACAGGTACTGCTGCACTTCCCTCTTCGACCCAATGTTGCTGAGTAGTTGCACCACTGTAGACCGTGTAGAGAAGTGAGGATCTGACGGCACTGAGTATTGCCGACGTCGCGGAGCTTGTGATAGTGCCGTCGGAAGGAGATTATATGGTATCGAACGAGTGAAAGGTAGCGGAGGCACGAATATGTGGTGTGGGGCAGCTCTCCAGCGGCGAACCACCCCAGTAGAAGAACGTCCTATAGCGCGCATACCGAAAGTCACACAACGGTAACTCTTGAAGCTGGGGCCTTGATTGTTCAGAAGGACGGCTTTGAAGAGGATAGAACTTCTCGGCCGAGCTGCGCATGAGGCCCTTCACTGAGTCAGAAAAGGCCGGCGCCGGGCTGAGTGATTCGAGATCTGCGCCCTTGTGGTTCGGCGTTGACTAAGAGTGAGGGCAATTGCATCAATCGCACGCCTTAGTTACAGGGCAAGTAATTGCCATAAGAGAAGCACTGTGTGGACTGTGGACTGGGTCGTCTACCGAAGTTCTATGAATCTTCAGGTATCATACCCCCAACAGCCCATGCGTTCGTGACACCAGACAGTACAGTAGCGCCGCATATACCTGCAGCAGACAGAATTTTCAACGAAAGCGAAGCAGCACCCTTTGACAGTCACGATTTTCTTAGCTAATGATTTACGACTTTTAGGGACCAGCCTTTCGATTTCACATGGACTCTTCTACATTACCCCCGCGGAGCTTTCAAGTAACATTGGTGACTTCGTACCTATTATTCAAACACTTGCATCATAATCTTAGTGGCCATTTGCCAGATTCATGGACGCTTGCCATGATATTGACGATCTATGATCAAGGGCTGAACTCGAGAACATCAAAAACACGCAAACTGATTATAGTACAGAAGCTGGAGCCAGATTTGTGGACCAGCAAAACGAAGCCCGGAAGACGCTGCAATGTGAACCGGAAAAGATCAACGAACGAGATGACGCACTCCCAAACCCTCCCATTCGCCATATCCGTAGTTTCTCCCGGCATCGAAGTTGTAAGCTGCGGGCCGACTGAACTGCTCAAGATTGAGGTACCAGAGGTGAAGGTGATATGGAGAACCAGAAATTCTCCACAAGGACCACAACCTTTGCTCCTAGAATCATATCGACTCACGTACTAATTGCAAATGGTCGTATAACTAGTTATTGTTGTGGTGTTTCGAAGCATAGACTGCAGGATGAAATGTCAGAATCCGGGGGTAACTTCGTTCATATCTGGGAGTATACGGACCGGAGGGCACGATGATAATGATCAGCAATATAATGATGCCGACGATCAAGCACATCCGCATCTTCATATCTTTCCACCACATTTGCTTCCTGACTCTGTTCGCACCACGCCTGAAACCCTGGGCAGACACCGCAAGGTTGTCGGTCTTGTCTTGTAATGAATCCAGACGTTCGCCTCTCTGAGAGACCTTATTGATATTCTCGCGCATAACTCCGACAGTATCGTCGATTTGCTGGAGAAGAGTTCATAGTTAGCTATGTAGTCATCAAGAGCGTTCCAGACACATGGTGTCTGCGAAGAAATCTTCGACAAAGAGCTAAGATTAGTATTGGCGTGGTGTTGAGGTTGCGCACTTCAATCAGCGACCGAGCTGCTGATCAGTCTGCGAACGGTAGTTATCCACGGCATAGTTCCGAGCTGAGCGTTGAAAATCGCCTATTCTACCATGGAACGTGTGCAACAAGACGTCGTTGGCTATCGCAGGGGATCAATGGACAGATTTCGGCGGTTGCGACCGGATCCCAAAGCCGCAGCAATCTCGTAGATGGCAGCCCACGCCGGAATCCATCGTGATGCATGAGATTCAGAAGGTGAACCTACTGCTTGTAAGGCTGCCGTCCGCTGATTACCCCCATTGTGCCCTGCACTTCCGCCCCCGTTCCCAGCTGGGATGTAAGGATCGTAAGGTTGCTCACGATTCGCCATCGTTATAATCTTGTTGCAAGGAGTCGATTAGAGTGCGCTCGTTGATTGTACAGTATCACGAGATTGAGGAGACTTTTCGCAGCAGGTGTAGTGGTGATCAAGATGGCGTTGTTGATGAGGTTGAGGATGAAGAGGCGTCAGCTTGCGTAGGTATCGACGAAAATAGAGAGGTGCCAAGGTCGTCTACATATGTCGCTACTTTCATGCGCTTGTCGCTGTGAATCACCAACTTCCTCTGGCTGATACTGCTCGATGATGTAGATTGACTTTGCAAGGCAAAAAGGATTCTCTCACGAGATATCTTAATCACTTCACGGTGTGTTTGCTATGGAGGAATGAACGTTGTGCAAGACGCAGTTGGGTATGCGGAAACCGATTCAGAGCGTCATGTGACCTGGATGACTAATGGACGCCTGAACTCAGGTTTGTTCCCGGTTCTTTGGTAAGGTAAGGTACGTAACTTACAAGGCCCGCGAAGAAAGAATGTAAGATAACTTACGAGGTACTTCGTACTTTACGAAGGTACGCTGCTTGGAGTGCCAGGCGGGCGCTTGCATTTACTCGTACTCGTAACATTACGTGTACTGCTGTACAGTACATGCTGATCTACCTCAGATCTCCTTTTCCGGGAACCCCAGCCTGCGACAACCTCGACTTACGAAGCCCACGCAGGAGCGCCACCTTGATTGTACAAAGCTGTTCGAGTTTCCCGCGATCCTTAAATAATATCGCGTTCTTTTGTCTTTCTTGGTCACCAACCTTTCGCTTTGACTTGAAAAAGTGCGATTAGACTTGCAGCGTCGCAACTCCTAGGGAAGAACGAAATCGATGTGGAGCGCCATCTAATCCGGATCTGAGGTCTCCATTTACAAGTCAGTGCGCTGTGGGCGTTGGGAATTCTTTGACGTCGAAGAGCTTTCGGATCCTGGATTCTGGGAGAACCATCGTGGAGGTCGAAAGGAATCGAACTCGCCTCTTCGAAACCACCACCCTTCTCCTTCGTCGCTCCTACCACAGCGTGCATAATGAGACTGCACGTTGGGTGGGCCAATGGAGGGAAGCCCCAGTCGTGGACTGCTCTCGGCAGTGCAGTACTTGTGTGTACTCAAGTAGCGCAGGCAATCCAGGTCAACCTCGACGATACGGGTATGTTGAGTCATTCCCATTTGCTCTGGAATTCGGGAAGCTAGCGGACGCGCTCAGCAGAAGGAGGGAATGGAAGCTGACTCGCTCAAATCAGAGTCGATCAAGGCCGCTTCGAAGATCGTTGCGGATGGCATGATGAAGTATTACAACGGCAACCAAACCGGACAAACACCAGGAAACTTGCCCCAGCCTTACTACTGGTGGGAAGCCGGTGCAGCGTTCGGAGCACTGATAGATTATTATTACTACACTGGGAACTCGGAATACAACGATGTTACCACTCAGGCGATGCTTTTCCAAGTTGGACCAAACAATGACTATATGCCTCCAAATCAGACGAAAACGGAAGGAAATGACGATCAAGCATTCTGGGGAATGGCCGCTATGTCCGCAGCCGAGCAGAAATTCCCCGACCCCCCTCATGATAAACCTCAGTGGCTCGCCCTGGCACAGGCCGTCTTTAACTCTCAAGCGCTACGGTGGGACAACTCAACCTGTGGAGGGGGCTTGAGGTGGCAGATATTCACGTTCAATAATGGATACAATTACAAGAACACCATCTCGAACGGTTGTTTCTTCAACATGGCTGCACGTCTAGCCATGTACACTGGTAATAGCACATATGCCGAGTGGGCCGACACCATGTGGGATTGGGTTGCTAGAGTTGGCTTGATGAGTCCACAGTATCAGTTCTACGACGGCACTGATGACACGCTCAACTGCAGTGCTATCAACCACATTCAGTGGACGTACAACGCTGGGGTGTTCTTACTTGGAGCGGCGAATATGTACAATTATGTAAGCCTCCTGCTGGTGATAGAGACATATCCTGTGCTAATTCCCTGCAGACCAATGGGTCCGCGATCTGGAAAGAGCGCGTGGAAGGGATCCTGACTGCTACTGAGGTGTTCTTCTCGCCCCAAGTTCCGAACGTCATGTACGAGGTTGCGTGCGAGCCCAACGGCAAATGCGACGTCGACCAAAGGTCGTTCAAGGCATATCTCTCTCGGTGGATGGCCGCCACCACAAAGATGGCTCCATTCACGTACGATTTCGTAATGACGAAGCTCCGAGCCTCCGCGCAAGCTGCTGCGCTCCAATGCTCTGGAGGCGATAATGGTCAGACCTGTGGTCTTCGCTGGACCAATGGACCGAAGTGGGACGGTAGTTACGGGGTTGGCGAGCAGATGAGCGCTCTGGAGGTCCTCCAGTCCAATCTGATAGCAAAGGTCGACGGGCCAGTGACCAATTCAACCGGTGGGACGAGTAAGGGCAATCCAGCAGCTGGGACTGGTGGAGATGCCTCGCCCCTTGGTACGCCTGATATTACTACCGGAGATAGGATAGGTGCTGGCTTCGTTACGACGTTAGTCTTGGTTGTTGTATTAGGAGGCGCATGGTGGATGGTGGCATAGGGACGTTGTTATGTATATTTTTCTTATATTGTGTGTTCACATTGACATTGCTATTGCTGCGGTGTTTTGGGACGCTGAGTTTTGGATGTATATAACGTTATCGATTTGCACATTGTACACTGAGTACCTGCCCGGTTCCCTTTGCCCACTGGTCTTTCTTCAGAGGTCCAGGACCCTGCCCGTGTGGCAATCGGTTGTCCCACCATTATGGTATATAGGGATGAAATCCCTCACGCCAGATCGACGCAAATCCCACTCCGGATCAGGCCGTCTACGAGTTCCGAGAAGGGAAGGAACTCGCCTCGGGCATAAGGGACTATGGGCGGTTGTTGTCACTTCGTCCGGTCCTTGTGTAAGCTAACATCTTTCTTTCCGTAGCACCACAGTTCGTCGACGCCAGCTACTTCTTTAGAGCTTCCCTGGCTCCTGTTGCTCTTCAGCTTCATTGCCATTGTCTACGTCCACGTTGGCATGCTGATCAACAGCTTCTGAACTGTACACGTAGACAGTGTTTCTCCGGGCCCAGGTTGGCTTGGGAAGCGCCGTGCGCGTTTCCAGTATTTCCCTAATGAGCCCTGGGCCATAATCACACCTCTTTCTCAGGCATTAGGGAGACGTCTCCTACGACAGTAGACTCGCTTCGGAGATCTTCTGCAAATATAGAGTGCAAGACACCTTATCGGACGTACAAGTGGCATGAGATGAGGATGTGTAGACTACCTTGAGGCTTGCCTTTCGTATCTGAAGCACAGACAATGCAATCTTTCCATGCTTTTGCTCTTCCTCGACGAAAGCATGTGGCGGAGGCACCTTGGGCGTAAGATCCTCGCCGGAGTGTAAGACGTGATTTACCCTTGGGGCCCTCCATTATTTGCTGGATTTGGTCCACAACACGTGTGGCAGAGAAAACTACCTGGTGATGAAGGCGGTGTGTTAGGATTCATCTGAAAACGCTCGAAGATTGGCGTAAGATGAGGGAGGCGGAGGGACTTTTATATGAACATTGAGCGTTGTCAGCACGCATTTTGTTCTCTCGACCTACTTCTGACGAAGAACTGCACTTTCATCAACTCTAATATACACACTGGCAGTGCATCAAGAGACAAAGTGCAGGCCCAGGAGGACGAAGGTTCGGTATATTACAAGCGTAAAACACTCATTAATGCACAGCACCTCCCTAGACACCACCAGCGGAGCGGCGAACCGCTCGTGGTCCTATATGTGACCTAGCACCATCGGCAGCACATTCACATATGCGTCGCCACGCGGCGGCTCGATGGAGAACATGTAGTCGCCCCACCACGGCCCGGCGCCCCACCAAAGGGCACCGGTCCAGACGTCCGCGTTCTGCGCCATGCTGCTCAACATGCCCTGGATGGCCGACCGACACGTCGGGTTGTTCCCGCCGGCGTACTCGCCGATGATGCCCTTCTTGCCGTGATCCTTGAGCCACTTTGTCGCGGCGGCGATGCGCTCAGCGCCAATGGTGGGGCTCACGCAGTCCTTTTGCGTGCCGGAGCCATCTTGGTCCAGGTACTGGTGCATCTCGTAGATGATGTTGTTGGATGGATCCGTCAGGCTGAGAAGGCTGTCGCCGTTGCCGCAGGAGATCCAAGTCCAGGCGCCGCTGTAGGCATTGCCTTCGACGAGGATGGGCTGCGTGGTGGCGCCGGCGGCGCGGATGCCGTTGATGGCGGCTTGGTTGAGGGAGACCACGAGTTGCTGGTCCATGTTGTGGTATTCGTTGTTGGTGTCGAATAGGACGTTGGGGTTGTTGGCGAACTTGCTGGCTAGGTTGCGCCAGAAGGTCTGGAAACCGGCACAGTCGCTGATGGGGGCGCCTTTATAACGGCCGTAGTTGTGGGGGTCGATAATGGCATGCGCGCCTTTGGTTTTCGTGATGTAATTGACCGTCTGCGAGTAAGATAGTATCAGTATTGGACGAATTAGGCGTAGGGACGGAGTAAACTAACCTGTACGAGGCCTTCCAGGTAGGTAGCATCAGCGGCTCCAGTCATTGATCCAGGGTTCAGCCGCTCCATCGAGAATGGGACACGGAAGGTATTGAGGCCTTGGCCAGCCAAGATCTAGAGAGCTCATCAGTATGAAGCTGGGAGAGAATTGCTGGTGTTCCTGCTTACATCAATACTGCTTCTAGATGGCCAAATATAGTCCTTGCCCAGCACGCCGGGCAGAGCTTGTGATGCAAATTCCGCCCCTGCTTCGTTTACCCCGAAGTATCGGAAAGTCCTGCTGCCATTCCGCTTTGCTATGGAATCAGGGAAAGGCCTCGAGCCGTACCGTGGCGCTACCGGGCCAGCGAGAGCAAGTGTTGCCGTGCCAGCGGCAACGAGAAGAGAGAAGAGACGCATGACAAACAGGCCAAAAGAGTGGAAGGTGTGCGACGGGAAGTCAATCACTAGATAGGAAATTTCAGATAATCGAACGGCATGAGGAAAGGGAACAATGTCATCTTTTATATAAACCATGATGCTGAAGAGGATATTAGAAGGAGTGTAGACATGAAACCCACGGCCATCCCACGGTGAAGCAAGTCGGACGCCCGTCAAACGCTGATCGCCGCAAGGGGTATCACAGCATTCGACTGACCGGAGCCCGGCAGAAGGGCGAGCTCGTGCCGGAGGAGCACGGCAGGCCATGTTGCATAGGGGCCGCACATAAGCCGTTTCATGTCATTCTACAAGAAACCAAAAGCGGGATAAGATATTATTGCGGCGATAGATAGACATAACTGAGATCCCGTGTGGTACAGATACAGATACAGATCTGTAGACGGCTGCCAGTAATGCAGTGACGCGACAAGGAATAATTTCATGTTGTGGGATTCCCGAAAGGAGAAGTCTTCTTCTGATTGAACCGCATAAGAACAGTCGTTACCTACCTTCTGGGGTTGCCTCGCTCATTTCTCACTCCCACTCCTCCCCACTCCTCCTCAACCAAAGGACGGGATGCATCATACATGCTATGAAGAGCTCGAAGCTCAGCATTAACATGATAAAGTAGAGTTCTCAGACAACGCTACGGCACACAGCCGAGTCTACCTATAGTAGGGCAACAGTATAAGAAACTCATGTTGCGGAGGTAGTTTCAAGTGTCCGGAGCAGCTCCCTTTAACGTTAGCGAGGCATAAATCACGGCATGGGCCTGGGCATGGACGTGGGCATGGGCATGGGCCGCGTGGAAGGTTCAAAGCAACGATACATGATGTCCGCGCGCAAGGTAAGTCTACCCCTTTACCGAGTTTCTGTAGCTGCGTAAGGTAAGCTCCTGATCACGGCAAATCTCCGAAAAACAGGGGCTGCATGGGGAAATCTCTTTCCAACAGTTACCTTATGGTGGTGGAGATGCCCCCACCTCCGGGCACCAATCTACAGCCCCCAAGAGCTTACGGAGTGTTTACGGGTCATTGCCTCGACTCGGTGTAAACTTTCCAGATGCAGAGTCCATCGGTAGCAATGTGTCGAGAGGGCGGCGGGATGCTTGGGGTCCACAGATATTGGAATGCCGGTGAAGTTCCGTACGTATGGCATCCCCTCCTCCGGCGATAAAGTGCCCCTTAGATCTACAGAGTATGCATCCCTGACGCCCACATTGGAAACGGTTTCTATCTGCCTCGAATCGATAAGAATAACCGCCTTGGTGCGGGGTTCCCAACTTTTGCCGGTGGCTCTTCCAGACGGCTTCACTGAACGCTTAGTGAAGCATGACTATCTAGCGGAGACCTTCGACGATGTGCAGTGTTGCCCAGTCTTGCAGAGAAGCTTCTGAAAACTGCGTTGTGGTAAAGCGAACAGTCATGAACGTGTTCATGACGGTAAGGTTATATTTTTCTTTGGAAGGAGAGCATTTTCATTATTAGACGGGATCATACCCAACATCATCGCAGATAAGCCAAAGCCATTTGAGTTGGTGCAGAACGCCTCGGCGGCAACGGCTGCTTGCATAGTATGAATAATACACATTCAAGCACTTTCCGCAAGCTTCAACAATCCTTCCAGATTAATACTCTTCGGTCGTTCAATCGGCAGCCCCAAAGCTCTGTCCCAGATCAATTGAGCCAGTGGACCCAGTCCACGACTGACGCCAAACGTCGCGGTATAGTATAAGGTCTCGTGGAATCCATAGTGGTGGAAAAGAACGCCGGACGAAGAATCAACATTCGGGTATGGGTTCTTGGTCTGGCAGACATCAGCGACAATTAGAAGAGAACACAACTACACTTCGTACCTTTCCATGTTCTTTCAACACTTGCGGGGCGATTTCCGAGTTCATCTTGACCAATTGGAAGACCGGATCCTTGGCAATTTCAGGTCGAGCGGACGCAAAGTCCATCAAGGCTTCAAAGCGAGGGTCTGGCTTGCGGAGCACTGCGTGTCCGTAACCGGGCACGACTTGACCCGACTTCAGGGTACTCCAAAGGTAATCTTTGACGTCCTGTTCGGAGAAGGAGGAACCGATGTGCGACTGCATCTTTAAGATCCATCGAAGGACTTCCTGCGCCGCAAGGCTGATTCTTGAGTTAGTTTGGTTTCTTACTAACTTTGGTGAACATACCCGTGCAGTGGGCCGGCCAGTCCCTGCAAGCCTGCGCTGTAACTCAAGAAAGGGTCGCTCAGGGCACTGCCGACAAGATGTGTAGCATGCGCTGAGACGTTACCGCCTTCATGATCTCCATGTAATGCGAGGTACAGTCTCAGCAAGTCCTGGAAATTTTCATTTTCTTTGCCACCTTTTCCTAACATGGCCGCGAAGTTATATGACCAGTCTTGGTCTTTGTCGACTGATGCTGGTAAAGCGCCACCACCTCGGTAAGAATTCTGATAGATCTTCGCGGCAATGGTTGGGAGCTTCGCAAGCAATGAGATAGAATCATCGAATGTTGGCTCCCAATAATCTGCTTTGCTGATACCTTTCTCGTAGGCCTTGGCAAACGCAGAGGTATGGTTCAGTGTGGACACAGCGCACGCGAACTGGGTCATTGGATGCAGGTCCTTGGGGAAGTTGTCCAGCATGTCCTCGACGAATTTCGGTAGTCCTGACTTCTCTGCCAGTTCGCGGGAAAACGCCCTGACCTGAGAAGTTGACGGGACTTGGCCCGTCAAAAGAAGCCAGAACATTGACTCAGGGAGCATCTCGGTGCCGGATGTGCCTTTCGGTAGCTCTTGCTGGCAATCTTTGATTGTCTTGCCATGAAATCGAATGCCCTCATTGGCATCCAATACTGATCCCTCCCATACCATGGCTTTCAGACCTCTACAGCATATCAGAATCCTCCCTCCTCAGGTCGCAACGGAACAATACCTCATGCCCCCAATAGTGTTCTCCACCTTGACATCCCCAATTACTTTGCTAGCATGACCCTTGACCTTCTTCAGGAGCTCTCGCTTCGCCGGAATGATCTCTTTTAAGGTTGCCTTCAGATCCGGTTCGCTGGAAGACGAATATGTCCGTGACGGTACTGATGAGAAGGGTCGTAATGTCGATGGCTTGGGGAGTCAGGCGGGGCATAGCTCTCCACGATAAACAATGGTAATAAACGTACCTTGACTGAGAGCAGAAACTTTGAAGTCATACGTGTGCTGGACGCCATAGTGGATGAGACTGATTGATCTTGTTAGGGCATCTAAGGCTGGGAATTGATATTGCAGCGGATTTGGCGTAGACGCTGGACGATGATATGTAGATGACTCTAGAGAACTCAATTGCATAGGACTGAAAAGCAGTCGGCTGGTCTGCTTTCGGATTCAGTAGTCCCAATCGCTACAAGTACAGTAAGCTCCGCTCTCGCAGCCCTACAAGAACCGAGGTATGACGTTCGGGGCTGTCCCTCGGGGCAAGGGAATATAGTTTCACCGAGCCGTGGCCCGGTCCCCCAAAGCTTTGTCAGAGACATTCAGGTGGAGAAGAGGTATAGAGGATTGCAATTTTTGATGTGGCGTCGGATGTTTCAAGATCGATGACTTGAAATGCTTTCGTCAAATTGGGTTTGAGTTGTATGTATGTATGTATGTCGAAAACCAGTCCCTCCAGTATATATTTGTATGCTAATGAACCCTACGGAGTGTAGATAGTCGAAGCTAATCCGAGCATTAACGTTGTCAACGTTTGATTTCCTCGTTCAAATATCATGATGTTGCGGAATATCTCCTGCGCTCTCTCACGACCAACTCGTCATGTCACAAGCATGCGCCCTATATCTCCGATAGGCCCTATATCCCATAACTTCACCAGGATGTATTCGTCCGCCCTGCCTCCTGTCAACCCACCACTGTCTTCCTGTCTGCCATCGGACTCATATCAGCTACTATCCACCGTCGACAAGGCCGGACAGGCTGAAGATGCCCTGTTCGAGCAGCAAGTGGAGGATGTGAAGCAATGGTGGTCAAGTCCAAGATACCAAGGTATCAAGCGGCCGTACTCTGCAGAAGCCGTGGTCAGCAAGCGAGGAGCATTGCAACAAACGTACCCAAGCTCTCTAATGGCTAGGAAGCTGTTTAACTTGCTAAAGGAGAGGGCAGCGAAGGGAGAGCCAGTACACACCAGTCCGTAAATCTCAGGCGTCAACCAAAGTTGGATCGGGAACACGAACTAACACTAATACATAAAACTGCAGTGGGTGCCATCGACCCAGTTCAGATGACCCAGCAAGCATACAACCAAGAGATCCTTTACGTCTCGGGCTGGGCATGTTCTTCCGTCCTCACAACAACAAACGAAGTCTCTCCGGATTTTGGTGATTATCCGTACAACACGGTACCCAACCAGGTCCAACGGCTTTTCAAAGCACAGCAGATGCATGACCGAAAGAACTGGGACGCAAGGAGAAAATTGAGTTCGGAGGAGCGAAGTAAAACGCCGTACGTTGACTATATGCGACCGATTGTCGCAGACGGAGACACAGGGTATGTTCACACACTTGATGAAGTGTTGTTATGAAGAGCTGATCGGTGAGCCTAGCCATGGTGGACTCACAGCAGTCTTGAAGCTTGCCAAGCTCTTCGCCGAGAACGGCGCCGCCGCAGTACATTTTGAGGACCAGTTACATGGCGGCAAAAAATGCGGCCATTTGGCTGGCAAAGTCATTGTGCCTGTCGGAGAGCACATCAATCGCCTCATTAGCGCTAGGTTCCAGTGGGACTTGATGGGGTGCGAGAATCTTGTGATCGCTCGCACGGACTCAGAGAGTGGGAAGCTGCTAAGTAGTGCGGTTGATGTTCGGGATCACGAATATATCCTCGGAGTCACAGAAGACACCGAGCCATTGTCCGAGACCCTCCAGGCCATGGAAATGGAAGGCGCCACAGGTGAAGAAATGAATAAATTCGAAGCAGATTGGGTAAAGAAGCACAAACTGATGACTTTTGACGAGGGTGAGTGCAAGGCAGCAGCATAAAAGGGCTGGCTTAGCTAATCGATTGAGATTAGCTGCTGTTGCGCACCTGAACTCCGAAGGAGCAGACCAATCGAAGATCAACGAGTATAGAGCAAAAGTTGAGAAAGACCGAAATATGTCCTTAAATCAACGACGGAAGCTTGCAACGAGATACACCGAAACTCCAGTCCCGTTCTCGTGGGATATTCCAAGGACTCGAGAAGGCTTCTATCACTATTGTGCTGGACTCCCGGCAGCTACGAAGCGAGCAATTGAGTTCGCTCCATATGCTGATCTCTTGTGGCTGGAGACAGCAGATCCAAACGTAAAGAGAGCCAGCGGGTTTGCAACCGAAATAAGAGGCAGATACCCCGGAAAGCAATTAGTGTACAACCTGAGTCCTTCCTTCAACTGGATGGGCCAAGGCTTTGATGAAGCATCGCTGAAATCCTTCATCTGGGACCTTGCTAAGCATGGGTAAGCGCGTATTGACCATTGATGATCTCAATATATCTGACATTGTACAGCTTCGTCCTGCAGCTGATATCGCTTGCTGGGTTACACTCTACTGCCACTATTACAGCTGAGCTCTCCAGGGCTTTCCAGGAGGATGGCATGTTAGCATACGTCAATCTGATCCAGCGCCGTGAAAAGGAGTTGGGGGTAGACGTTTTGACACACCAGAAGTGGAGTGGTGCCGCCTATATGGATGGCATCGTTGGGGCCATCCAGAGTGGCAGTAGCGGAAATAGAAGCATGGGAGAGGGCAACACCGAGACTGGTTAGCATGCCAACATGACAATTGCTTTTTTATATTCCAGCCCGTGTGCTAACTGTGAGTGTTGGATAGGCTTTTGAGAAGAAATGCTTGGAGAATGCGGTGTTATTCGCGTCCAACACTGGAGCACCTGTTCGATAGGCTCGGGATGCCATTTCCAGTGGGAACGCGAGGAACAGGTGTTCCATGCGGATAGGGAAGTGAAGATTGCTGTGCTCATATGATTGAAGTGTAGAAACAGATGTTCACACATATGGTCTTCGCTTTTCAAAAACACAAGTCCTGTGTTAGAACGCGCTCCTTAGCTACGAATCTATAATGAACGCCGCACCTCATCTTTCAGAATCAATCTCGTCCACCACACTTTCTTACAAACAAGCAACTGAACGTCATAATTGAGATGGTACACTCGGTCCAATGGATCCTCCCTCATCGCAAACCCAATCCACCAGCTATGCACAAGGTCACCCTTTAGGGCCTCCCCTTAACGAGTGGACTTTCAGTCCTAAGACGCAAGCACGACTTCACGATTACGAAAAGAAGTATCCCAAACCAACAGTTGCTATACCGGCGGACGAGGAAGAGTTGTTTTGTATCTGCGTAGGATTTGATGACGGGAGCGAGATGATAGAGTGCAGTAATGGTACTACCTGTCTATACCAATGGTTCCACACGCGTTGTCTTGGATTAGAACATCTTCCGGCAGACCATGGTGAGTTACCCTCAAGTCCTTTTCGAAGCTTGCTGCAATATGACTTACTTGGCACTAGAAGACTGGTTTTGTCAACGCTGCATAGCTCGTAAGATTGGGAAGCTCGCCCAACAGCCGATCTTAGAGAGCTGGTCCTCACGCGTTGACTTTCGACGACCATCACCACGTCCCTCACTCACCATTGACAGCAATCGCAAGAACCTCGCAGGCCCCCCTACACCAAGTCCGGACTTCCAACCTTGGTCAGCTCCTCTCCCGGTGCTATCGCCCCGCACAACATCCGATCGTTCAGAGGTTGAGTGCACCGCTGATCGACGCTTGCAATCGGATACTTACCGTTGCAACCCTTCCAACCATACGAAGTTGAAGAGCAAGCAACCAGCTTGGAATTCACATGAAGAAGACGCCCTCATCGCAGTCATGGGAGAGCTTGTAGCCGAAGGGATTGCGATAGGGGAGGCGAGATGGGACCTGGCCAGGGTCCGGCTCAGGGAGCGTGGAGTTCATCGAAGCGCGGCTGCAACTAAAATGGCCTGGATGCGAGGATTACGAGAGAGGAGTGGTATTGACGAGAGGAGAAGTAAGAAGCTGGAATCGCTGACGACTGGATTGCAGAGAAAGAAAAAGCCATGGAACGCGGAGCCGACAATGGTCAGAGACAGGAGGGGTTCGATGTAGCCGCGCTCGACAGCTACAGCGGTTAGGTAGTTGTGCTGCGTTGACAGAAGCATATAAGGCATGGCATCAAGGGTCCTTAAGCTTCGTCAAAACAGAACCATAAGGTCTACCTGGTTGCGCGTTTATCTCAAGCGTTACAATCCTACTGAGCAACCCACTTGTTTTTCGAGAGCTTAATGGGCAGAACCCATCGATGATAACGAGTCTCTTCTAATCTGGGTAGAATAAGAGCAGCACACTAGATTGCTCTTACTTCTAGGTTCCATGCCGAGAGTACGAAGGCCATTTGTATTATTCTCCGCCACCACCAGACTTTGCCCTACCCACCCGAGGACCTTCAACTCAGAGCTGCTTGGTTCAAATATAATGTGTATGACTTGTAGTAAGATAAATATTGAGAAAGGAGCAGTAGAGAAACACGTATCGGTGTGGGTCGTTGTTGATGGACGTTCAAACCCTTAGTCTGTAGTAGCGTTGCATGGAACGGTGACGGAGAAACTTAACCCCCTAGACTAAGACCCGATAGCGCCGGAGTAGAGTGGGCTGACAGAAAAATCTGCCCTTCAACAAAAACCGCTCATCGGTCTGCTTTCAGCTCCATTTGTTACAAGTAATCTTTCAATTCGTCTTTACCATTCCAAGCTCTCAGTAGTCGCTCAGATCCGTGGCCCGTGAGAAGATTATATCTGCGCTCAGCGCAAAGCGTCGACGGCGCCAGAAGGTCGACCTCGCAGCTCACCTTTACAGGGCGAGGGGCTGCCTTTTAAAGACTCTCCTCTCGTAGCGCCGGGTGGCATTCTGTTGTCAATCGCTACACTCCTCAACAGATGATGCCACACCATATCTCCCCAGTTCTCACACCGACCATCATGGTCTCCAAGTCAACGACACCCTCGAGTGTACCACCGACACAAGAGGAGGTATCATCGCTCCTTGACACCATATTCAACGCTCAGACCTCACAAGCTTCGCTTGATGCCTGCTATGCACTGACGAACCTGCTGCTGAATTCCGTCGGCTTCCGCGGGTTCCAAGGTTATGGCATTCTGGCCGAGGTGAGAAAGGCGGCAGCGGACAAAAAGAGCGGCATCAAGAGAGAAAGCGCTATGAATTTGCTGGGGGCACTGTTCGAGAGGTTTCCAGCGAAGCAGCCGATCAGTGAATTTATGTTCATCCTTTACGATGGGGGGGTGATACCGTACGTTCTGGACGCGCTCGCCGATAAGGGCGCCGTGGTGAGAGACTCTGCGCAGTACGCTTTAGATGCGTTGTTCGCCAATCTGAAACCCGAAGCTATGGTTGTTGGTCTCTTGCCAGTTCTCACGCAATACCTGAGTAAGGTATCGGGGAAATGGCAAGGCGCTGTTGGGGCATACGAACTGATGGGTAGGATGGCTGATGAAGCAAAACTGGGTATGGGCAGCAAGGAAGAAGAAAAGGCGAAAGAGGTGCTCAGAGAGTCCATGGGCAAAAGATTAGCTGGATTGATACCCGTGGTCGAAACTGGTATGCATGATCTCAAAACTGAGGTGCGTACATGTAATGTCCGATCAGATCAGTACTATATACTAATTCTTTTTGAAGGTCTCCAAGCAAGCTGTCAAGACAATGATGTCTCTCACAACTCTCTTATCAAATGACGATGTGGCGCCGCGAATACCACTCCTGATCAAAACCATGGAGAATCCATCCTCGGAGACATTGCAAAAGGCCATCCATGCCTTGTCACAAACAACCTTCGTTGCCATCGTTACATCGCCAGTCCTCGCTCTCCTTACACCTCTTCTCGAGAGATCCCTCAACACTCCTACAACGTCGCAGGAAGTGCTGCGGCAAACGGTGGTAGTCGTGGAGAACCTCACCAAGCTCGTCCATGACCCAGTCGAAGCAAGGACTTTCTTACCAAAACTAAAACCAGGAGTACAGGGCGTCAAGTCTCGCGCATCGCTTCCAGAAGTAAGGGAGATGGCAGCAAAGGCAGTCAATGTCATCAATAAAGCCTTGGGAGAGGATGATGGGAGCACTACAAACGGACAAGTGGTTTCTACCAGCACCGAGGACGTGCTTCAGATCTTGGAAAGAAATCTCAAGCTGCATGGTGGTATGCTAAACGAACCTGGCGATGATGCTGTCTGGACAGTGACCAAGCACTTCGTCTCCGCGATGGCGCGAGAAAACATTAATCTACGAGAAGTCAACCGAGTCAAGACGTGTATCGCACCATATCTTGAACACCTTATGAAAGGTAATGGAGGTCAGGCTGTGGCAGATTCAGTGGAGAAGCATTTCATTGAAGAGGATCACCGCAGGTTCGGCCAGCCCGTAAAGGAGGCGAGTGATGAGGTAGAAATTGTCAACGCAGATTTCTCATTAGCCTACGGTGGTATGCTTCTTTTGTCACATACGAATCTTCGGCTGTTAAAAGGCCATCGTTATGGTCTCTGTGGTCGCAATGGTGCGGGCAAGTCAACCCTCATGCGAAGTATCGCCGAAGGTAAATTGGAAGGGTTCCCCAGCAAGGAGGAGTTGAGGACATGTTTCGTTGAACACAACCAGGGTGAAGACGCGGACCTCAGTATCTTAGACTTCATCGCGAAGGATCCAGAGCTCGCCGCGACTGGGAGAGAGCGGATGTCAAAGATTCTTAATGAGGTCGGATTCACCGCAGGTCCAGGAGGCCGGCAACAGCAGAAAGTAGGCTCTTTGTCGGGCGGCTGGAAGATGAAGCTTGCACTCGCTCGTGCCATGTGTATGGGTGCAGATGTTCTGTTACTTGACGAACCTACAAATCATCTGGACGTCGCCAACGTGAAGTGGTTACAAGAATATCTAAAAAGTCATACAGAGATCACAAGCTTGATTGTCAGTCACGATTCTGGTTTCCTGGATGAGGTTTGCACGGATATCTACCACTATGAGGGTAAAAAGCTCGTTTGCTACAAAGGCAACCTTGCAGAGTATGTTTACGGTCCAGCGGTCTCGTATGAAACAATGCTGACCACCATCACAGTTTTGTCAGAGTAAAGCCTGAAGCAAAGAGCTACTATACACTCTCGGCGTCGAATGTTCAGTTCAAATTTCCTCCGCCGGGTATCTTAACCGGCGTGAAGTCGCTTACGCGATCCATTATACGGATGACGAACTGCACTTATACATACCCTGGTAGACCGAACCCTTCCCTTGTCGATGTCACATGCTCCCTATCACTTTCGTCACGCACAGCTATTATTGGTGGGAATGGTGCAGGAAAGTCCACCCTAATCAAACTCTTGACTGGCGAGACGATCCCTCAGACCGGCAAAGTCGAGAAGCATCCGAACCTACGGATTGGTTATATCAAACAGCATGCTTTGGAGCATGTGGAGATGCACATGGAGAAGACTCCCAATCAGTATCTGCAATGGCGGTATGCGAACGGTGACGATCGCGAGGTGCTCATGAAGCAGACGCGAGTCTTGACGCCAGAAGACAAGGCTCAGATGGAAAAGTTTGTGGATCTCGGAGACGGGAAGGGCGCCCGACGCATCGAGAACTTGATGGGGAGGCAGAAGTACAAGAAATCCTTCCAATACGAGGTGTATGTAACAACACCGCTCTTGACTGATCGGACACTCGAAGCTGACTACAAACAGGAAATGGATTGGCATGCTGCCTAAGCACAACTCCCAAATATCTCGGGAAACCCTTCTGGAGCTGGGTTTTGACAAGTTGGTGCAGGAATTTGATGACCACGAAGCTTCCAGGGAGGGACTCGGCTTTCGGCAACTCGAGCCCAAGGTCATCTCGAAGCATTTCGAAGACATTGGCTTGGACCCTGAGATCGCCAATCACAACGAGATCTCGGGCCTGTCAGGCGGGCAAAAGGTCAAGGTTGTGCTCGCAGGTGCGATGTGGAATAACCCGCATCTCCTCGTCCTCGACGAGCCGACGAATTACCTGGACCGAGACTCGTTGGGCGGATTGGCGGTGGCCATTCGCGACTACAAGGGCGGAGTCGTCATGATATCACACAACGAAGAGTTTGTCGGAGCTCTGTGCCCGGAGCAATGGCACGTCGCCGACGGCCGTGTCACGCACAAAGGCCATCTGGCCGTCTCCATGGATCGCTTCGAGGACAGCCGACCCGGGAGCAGCAACGCCAGCAGTGTCGTCTCCTCCGCGACCGCGTCGGCGGTGAACTCGGGCGCCGAGGACACCGGCGACATGAAGTTCCGGTCGAGGAAGAAGAAGAAGCTGACCAGGGCGCAGATGAAGGATCGGGAAGTGAGGAGGCGGTTGAGGCATATCGAGTGGTTGAATTCGCCCAAAGGGACCCCACATCCACCGGATACCGATGACGACGCTTGATTTCGAGGGGCCGTGAAGTGTCGAAGATGGCCATGATCTCCCTGATGCTGTGAACGGCCTCGGGGTTTGTTTGTCGTTTTCATCCAAGTAGAAACGTCGGTTGGCACGATGGCATGGGATAGAGGAAGTTTAATAGATCTCCTTTTGGCGTTTCTACACCTGGATCCCTACCTATTTGTGGGTATCTTTCTTACTTACCAGTCTATCAGATAGAGAGGGACCATAATGCGGGGATTAGTGGCGGACCGAGACATGCGGGTGGGCACATAACATGCCCGAATACAGCATTGTGCTCCTTGAGATGATCTTTGATATCCTAACTGGTACAGTGTATGCTTTTTTACGCCGTGGCGGGTCCGTCTGCGTATGTACCTGCATTGCGCCGCCACTCCGGACTCTGCTCTGCTTGTACATACGAAGTCAATGCACAAGACACATAGACTTCAAGCCTCAGAACAACCGCTATCCGTCAAGAAAGGCACTGACCACACTCTACCTACGGAGTACACCCTCAAGCGTTTCGATATCATGGTGAGCGGTGGCTTGGCGGATTGCACGCTTGAAGTCAGGTAAAGTAGCCAGGTCAGTGATAACGTTAAGTCAGTCGGCCACATGAAAAGGGTTGATGATTGATTGATTGATTGATTGATTGATTGATTCATAGGTGATTGAGGCTGCCTAGGCTGCCATACACTGCATAACTACAAGTGACTAGTGCATACTGATCTCATCCTCATTATCACCTTGCTGTTGTCATCACTGTCACCTCATAAACTAACTAATACAAATTCTGACTTTGTTCTCTGTAGCTTCTCATGTTTCTCTTAATTTTAATGCTTATTAATCTTCTTTTCTTATGATTTAATGCTAATGTCTTTCTTCAGCTGTCATCAATAAAAAATAAATGTTGCTGTAAATAATTAATTATCTTTTCTGCAATCTAAAGTGTGTAATTGTTGAATTTTCTATTTCAAACTGCATCTAAGAATGTCAGATCTTCTGATGTCTTTTTTATAGTTTAAAATTGTCTTAAAAGATTGCTTCATAACATAAATATAATGACTACTTTAATTAATGCTGAGTCTCATAAAATCTTCTTTGTATTGTTAACTTATCTCAGTAATTTCTTTCTTAAATCTTAAGTTTATAAATATTTCATCAGCACATAATGAACAGTCTGAATGCTTAAATTGTATAAACATTATGAAGAGTCTACTTAATCTATAATATAAAGATAATAAGTTATGTCAATCTTCTTTATGCATAACTAAATAATGAGAAAGCTTATAAATCAGCAAAGTTCTATATATTTATTTAACATTCTTCTGTTTAACTATTGCTTCATACTGAATGTAATCTGTTTCACTATTTCATTCTTTCAGTTATTAACTCATTCTTTTGCTACTTATTGATGAAATCTTGTTTTACAGATAATAATTAAATGTCAGATCTCTGTAATCTATTCTTTCTTAATGTATAAATCTCTAATCTAAATCACTATCTTAACTATTCTATCTATCTCTTCATTTTCTGATATCTCTATATGCATCAATATTCATCAGATTCATATCTAAATCTTTTAACTTCACAGATCATTTACTTTCTTTATTATATGCTGCAGTAAGTACTGATCTAACTGTGTATTTAATTTAATGACTGATTAAATTGCTGCTTAATTATCTATATATATGTTCATTATTTAGAGCTTTAGTTCTGTCATTTTTATCATATTTATTATGCTCATCATCATAATTAGATTCTGTAGCTCTGTTATATACACTGTGAATGTCTTATCTATACTTATATACATCATACATCTTAGATCTCTTTCTAATGTCACTACTGCTGCATTTATCTGATTCTTAATGTCACTGTTATTTATGTAGATATTCAACATCTCTCAATCTTAACAAAGTTTGTTGATATTATATCTGCAGACAGCTTCATCTACATTGTTATTTATGTGAATAATTAAGCTGTTTCATCATAATAATACAATGTAGAGTATTCTAAATTTCAAGTTAACTTTTAATGAAAGTTATATTTACATCTTATAATGAAGCTATAGACATTTCAGTGAACTCTTTCAGCAAAGCTTTTTTGTAAAGTCAGATCTGATTTTCTTCATTAAAATGTAGATTAATGCAGTAACAATACAGAGTATAAACTTTCTCAGTGTCTTCTTTAGCTGCTGTTTCATTAAAAAAAGAAAGAGTTTTATATTCAGTACTGAGTCTGCTGTTGTGTAAAAGATCTTCACTATAATGACTTCTATTTGTTATTATATGACTGTCAGTTTCTGAAAAATTCATTTCTGTTATATAATTATTTTGTGCTTACTGTCTAAGCTGTATTAAACTAAGCAGCAGTACAGAATCTGCAGCAACATCATTATTATATAAAGTTTTTATAGATTTTTAAATCTGAAGCTTCATATAAAGTCTGTCAGCATTGCTAGATCTTTGAAACTTGTTGTGACTCAGATCTAAATGTATTGTATATATACATTTCATTTTAAATATAAATTTAAGATGACTCTCAGCACTCTGCATATCAGTGATGTCTATACTGTATATGTGTTTAAAATCAGCTCTGCTGTTATGTTATGTTTTGTAAGACAGTTTGTGAAGTAAATAAGCTTATACTTAACTGAAACAAAGACAGAGACATATCTTTAAGCTTATTGCTCTGTGTAACTATATATTATATATAAAGTGATGCAGTTCTTCTCTACTGACTTTTCTGTCATCATAATGCTCACATCATCAATTTAACTTGCTGCTGTGACTCAAAGCTGTGAGTCATTGACTAGATTCAGTATGTCAGCATTGTAGAGTAGATATAAAATGAATGATAATGATAAGCTTTAAAATATATCTATATAAATGATAAAGCTCTCTGACTCATATTTTGACAGCTTTATTATTAATGTTCTTTTTCTCAAAAAATCTTCTATTCAGTTTACTATCTTCAGTAATAAATGATGTTTTTGAAGATTATAAAATAATCTTTTGTGAAAGACATTGTCAAAGACTTCTAATACATTCAACATTAATAGTAATGTAATTAATGTACTTAACTTTTATGCTTTGTGAATCTGCTTCAGCAATGTGTAAATTGCCTGCTCTGTAAACACAATCTTTTAATCTCTCAACAGTGTTTTAAATAGCAGTTAATAGATCTCTGTTATGTAGCTTATTCTGTGTGTCATTATGAACTTTAAAGTCTTATTTATAATATTCAGAAATATCATTAATCAATATATCTTAAACTGCTGATAGTTTTCTTTGTTAAGCTTCTGCAGCATCACTGTAATGAAGTGTTTAAAGACTCTTAGATGTCTTCTGCTGTTTAGATATAAGTTATATAGTGAGAGCAGCAGTAAAAGTAATTATAATAATATTCAGTGTAAAACTTAATTTAATATGTTATTCAGTTCTAATATCTTATTGCTTAATGCTTACATTATAATCTCTGTTAATTTGATCTCTATAATTAAAGACATAAATATCAGCTCAAAATACTTGTATTCTGCAATGTTACTGAGATCTATCTTTAAAGAAATTGAAAAGAAGATTGTCTAAAGTAGCTCTGTCTTGTTCTGCAATTCTGTAAGTTCTGACTTTTTCATTTATTTTAGAATGAAAATAAAAGTCTAACTTACAGCTTCATGATTTCTGACTTACTTCATCAATTTTTATAGTTTTTAAGAATTCTTTAAAATCATCTCTATTCATTCTCTGTGACTCACTCTCATTAATTTTGTCAGCTTCTTTTCTTTTTCATTACAGACTTAACAGTACATCTTTTAAGTGTGTATGCTCTGCTTTCTTTATTAATGATAATGAACTTTATTTACTTCTCTCATCATCTCTTTTGCTTTTGAGTCAAATTCTGACTTTAATTATTTGCTGAGAGTTAACATTGATATTATTGTCTTCACTGTGATCTGAATTGTCTCTATAATGACAGTTATGTATTGCTTTATGTTGAGTTCATTGTAGTTATGAAGTGACATTAACAGCTATTTTATCAGAATCTATTGTAGAAGCTTTATGTCTACTTTATTTTACTGTCAATAAAATTGTAATGTGATCTCTGCTGCAGACAGCAGAAGATAAATGACAATAAAGTAGTGATTAAAGTTATAATGTTATTGTTGTATTTTGCAGTTAATTAATTGTTAAGTAATGTCTAAGCTGTCTAGCATCAGATTTATGATGCTGTACATTTGCTGAAATCTTTATGTAACTAAACTCTACAATAAGAACAGAGAGAGCTATCATTCATTCATTATTTATATTAACTGTTCTGTCTGTAAATTCTTCTTTATTCTCAGACTTCTTTATGTTAAATAATGTAGATTGAAGTCTCTCACTATAATGTGTTATTAATGATTATTCTTTAATAGATCATTCAGTTACTTCAAAGTTACTATGATATCTTTTTTGACTGCTTCTCTGTACATATTGTGAATGCATAGATGTTTAAACTGACTATATTTAATATATTAAATCTTTAAAATCATAAGATCTCTACTGTATGTCTAAACTGTTCAGTCTGCACAGTTCAGTCATGAATTAATGTAAAAGCAGACTTAAGTTAATTCTTTTTCTGTGAATTCTGAATAGATCAGATAAAATTGATTTTTGCAGAAATAATAAATATTGTTGTTGTGTTTATTGTGTCATGACTTCTGAATGATCAGCATATTATAGTTTTATATAATGAAATTTTGAAGCAGAAATATCATAATCTTATCTCTTAACTTCATTGTGTTGTACTGTAAGATGACAAAGTTTAAGTGTATCAACATTACTTTATCATCATTGTGATCTTTAAAGTTAATGCTGTCTCTATATTTATAATATCTGTCATAAAATCATCTTAACTGATAAGCAGCAAGCTTACTAAGTTTTACTCAGAGACATTCTTAATTTTTGTTGTCTGACTGCTCTTTAAATTTATTTAACATTTAAAGAATTTAATACTTCAATAATTTGCTACTGTCTTTACTGCAGCATCTGTCTTTTACATTTTTAAAGATCTGATTGTGATTCTTTTAGATCTGTTTTCATTCACTGATCTCAAAGAAATTCAATTTGCATCTGTGATTGCTGTTTTTATAAATGATATTGATTACTTTTCATTTTCATTAATGAATGTCTTTGAGACTGATGTCAAGATTGATGAGATTTTTGTGAGAATCTTAAATATTGTTAAATAAGATTCACTGATGATTTCATGATCACTACTCATTGTTGTATATAATGTAAGTGTTACACTCTCACTAATATTGTCACTGCTGTCACTGTTGTCACTATTGTCACTGTTAATGCTTTTACTGTAACTGTTAATGTCAATCTCACTGACTTCATCATTAGCTGTCTTTAAGAGTGTGACTTCTTTAAGTTTGATGACTAATGTTTAAATTAATATTCATCATTAAGTCTGCTTAATGTTGTATATCATTTACATGTACACTGTCTCTTTTTAAAACTCAGAACACTTATTGTTTCATATCTTGTGTGAATCTTTACAGCTTGCACACTTTCTAATGTTGAATTCTAGATTTTTAAAAAAACAATTCTTAAATTTATGACTCTCTGCACATATGCTGCATTTCTGAGTATCTTCACATTGAACACTTATGTAATCATACTTATAACACTTAAAGCACTTCTAAATGTAACAAATTCAATTATATAACTCTATCTTTTTGTACTCAGAGTTTCAAATCAACTCAGTTTAAAATGTTAAATTAATGTGCTCTGTATTTATAAATTTTATTATTACAGACTCTGCTGCTCATTTTGAGCTGCACAGTCATCTTACATAATTGATTAAAATGTTTTTCTCAGCTTCAATCTTATGATTTTCTGCTTGTATACATATTATTATAACTCACTAATCTTTCATTTTGATGCTCTGTATCAGTATGTTATGTACAATGACATTATAAATGATGATGACTATCTTGCTATCTGCTTTTAAAGATATAATTTATCTAATATTACTCTGCAGTGACTCTTTTTCAGTCACTGTGAATGCATACACTGTCAAATTATCTGACTTCAGTTGCTTGACAGCTGCAATCTTAATAGTAATGATGTTTTGATTTACAGTGACATGAATGTGATTGTTAATGCAGTTATGTAGTGTAATTGATGAGAGAATGCATCAGTAATTAATGAAAACAGTGTTAATGAATTTAATGACAATTCTGTAATCATCAGATATGAAAAGATCTGTGATGATGCTTCTTTCTTTAAATAATGATGAAAAGAATGTTGCTGTTGAGAATGACAGTATATTTACTGTCATTTAAGCTTAAATATGTATGTATCTATATTCTGTAATGATGAAGAATTGCAATACAGAGTTTTTACTGATGAAAATCTTTAGAATGTTCTTTGTAACTGTGATGTTGTGTTGTACTGTGTTCATAATTCATTATAAAGCTTTTAAGTCAGCTACAATTTAAGCTGTTTTAAATTGATTCAGAACTCTTTTCATGAAGTTCTGAACAGATTTAATAAAGAATTTAATGTAAATTTATTAAAGAATCTTTTTAAACTTGTCTTTCTTGATCTTTAAGTTCATAAAGACCTGAAGTTGAGTTGCTTTATGTTTTAATTGAGTGATGTGCTTTGATAAAAAGAAGAGTTGCACACTTACTATTGATCATAAAAGTCTCAACATTGTGATCTATATTAAGTTATAGAGTGCAATGAGATAAGTTATTGACTAGATTTTAAGCTTATTTGATGCAGTTCTGGTAAAGTTATTTCAAAAATTCAGTTTGAGCTGAAGGAGGTGTTTTTTTTCCACATGAAAAGGGAAGGTAGAACTTATTGCCCACTTTGGGCTAGCGTTGAGAGTCATGTCTCTGTCACTTGGTGGCTATGACTACTTAGTATGAAGTATACCATATACTGTAAGTTACAATACCTACTTTGTATATAGATGGATCAATAATTGACAGGTAATCGATGACACCCGAGGGAGACAAGTTGTGATATACGGAATACGTTTATCTGTTGAGATGCGAGAGCAGTATCTACAGTAAGGTACGTACTTATCATTGAACCGAGGTAGGGCTTACGCCCGAGTGGTACCTAAGGTACCTACCTAACTTCATAAGGTAGGTACCTTACCGACAGAGCGGCTTGGTCACATGTCTGTGTGGGATGCGGTTGGAGACCTCCAATGAATTAAACGCCACCAAAAGACTAGAGACAAGCTTTGTGCTTGGTCCGTGGTCCAGGGGACTCTCAGTATCGTCGGAGACTGCCGTCCATTAATTGCGAAAGGAATTGATAATTGATATATCGTGGGGTTGAGAGAGCGACGTTCGCCATGGAAAAGATCTCACATGTACAGCGTTGGCCTGGCCGATAAGGTACATTTACGATAGGCAAGTATGATATATGCCGCAAGATCGCCACCGCCACAGAAGACAAGACGGCCGAGTGAGAGCCCCTCCAGATCACGTGGGGCTTCAATGAGGCCGACCCCGCCTTTCTCAGTCTCTCTTTCAGAGAAGTACCTACCTTAGATGTGTAAAGTTGCTCAAGGTATTCGACCACCATCGATCGCATGTCAGAAGGCTGTTCCATCCAGACCCAGGCTCGTGGTGTGCGTGCCCTACTAGCGTTACCGTCTACCAAACCACCCTTTGGACTCTTGACGGGACTGGCACTCAATCAATTGATCAAGAAAATAAAAAGAACAAATGATATGGAAGTAACCCTTCTGGGCTGCACGGTACGGTATCACACTTGTCCTTTCCTACCTAAGTTACCATCCCTCGCGGCATATCGACCTTGCTTGAACTGATCCTGTACTTATCTTCGACCCACCCCCATCCCAGCTCCTACAATCAGTCAATCAATCACCGTCTCTCTCTCGTCGCAGTGCTGATCTGAGCAGCAAATTGACGCCATCATCTTTCGGTCAATCTCTGCTGCACTCTTCATCCTCTGTCCTCTCATCATCATCATCATCATCATCATCATCATCATCATGCAAATGCATAATTGAGTATCTTGGGCGTCAGAGACCACAGCGATACATGCATAACCGCGCCAAATAAATCTTAGAAAGCCCTAATCGATTTGACAACCAGAGACCACTACCTACCTACCTAGGTCTCCGATATCCAAGGCCGTGTTCTGCAGAGGACCGAGACGGTGCTGCTGAGTGAATTCATCTCCAGAGGTCACGCACAGCTGTTCTCTCAACCTCACTGGATGTTCACCTAAACACTGTACCTCGGCAATCCGTTTGAGGAAACCCACTGTAATAATTCTTCAAAGTTTCAGAACTTCTTTATCTCACTCCACTTGTGACAAGATCGATCAGCATGGAAAAGGACCTCGCCATCGGCCGCGCGCCGACTCCGGATGATGTTGGCGACCTCAAATCACTCGACTCCGATGCCATGAAGCTGGCCGAGATGGGTTACCACCAGGACATGAAACGGAACTTCTCCGTCTTGTCCGTCCTGGGGGTCGGCTTCTCTCTGACCAACTCGTGGTTCGGGATATCCGCCGCTCTCGTCACCGGTATCAACTCTGGCGGTCCGGTCCTGATCATCTATGGCATCATCCTGATCGCTCTGATATCGACATGCGTCGGCATCTCGCTCTCCGAACTGGCCAGTGCCCTGCCGAACGCTGGCGGACAGTACTTCTGGGCCAATGAACTGGCACCGAGGCGATATGCCAACTTCGCGTCCTACCTCACCGGTTGGTTCGCCTGGGCTGGGAGTATCTTCACCTCGGCTAGTGTTGCGCTGGCAGTCGGAAGTGCCGCCGTTGGCTGCTACCAGCTAGCTCACCCGGACTTGTACGTTTGAGGTTCCGTTCAAGTTGTGTCTTTTCACTGACCCTGCTTCAGCGTGATTCTGCCCTGGCACGTGTTCATAGGATATCAAGTCGTCAATGCCTTCTCTTTCATCTTCAATTGCTACGGCAAGGTTCTCCCCGCCATTGCCAGCACTACGCTTTACACCTCTCTGATCTCCTTCTTCGTCATCATGATCGTCGTCCCGGCCAAGGCGCCCACTCATCAGGAAGCCAAATTCGTCTTCGCCAACTTCGTCAACAACACCGGCTGGGCTTCGAACGGCATCGCCTTTATCGTTGGCCTGATCAACACGAATTGGGCCTTTGCCTGCCTCGACTGTGCCACACACATGGCGGAGGAGGTTCATCGGCCCGAGAGGATGATCCCGATCGCCATCATGGGAACCGTCGCCATCGGCTTCGTGACGGCGTGGTTCTACTCCGTGTCCATGTTCTTCAGCATGCAAAACCTCGACGGTCTGTTCGCCACCCTCACCGGAGTTCCCATCCTGGAGCTCTACTACCAAGCCCTCAGCGTGAAGGCCGGGGCGATCGTGCTCGAAGGGCTGGTCATTGCCACCGGAATCGGCTGCATGATTGCCAGTCACACCTGGCAATCTAGACTGTGCTGGTCATTCGCCCGCGACAGAGGCCTGCCCTTTTCCAATATCTTGTCCCGTGTCCACCCCGGATTGGATGTGCCGCTGCAAGCCCACTTTTTCAGCTGTGTGATCGTAGCTATCTTGGGATGTCTGTACCTCGGTTCATACACTGCGTTCAACAGGTGAGCATCCCAGTTTCCTCTTCATTTCCTGGACTCTTAGGGAACGTGGTCGAGTCATGTCCACCGGCGACCCTGGAGGATCTCAATCTTCTAGAATCATTCTTGGTTCTCAGCACCACTGGTTGTTTCGCGATCTTGTCCCTGTTGCTAACACAGCCACCAGCATGGTGACGGCCTGCATCGTCCTACTCTACATCTCTTACGCCATACCCATCGTCTGCCTCCTGGTTCGCGGCCGGAACAACATCCGCCACGGGCCTTTCTGGCTCGGACCGATCGGTCTCTTCTCAAACATCGTCCTCCTCCTGTGGACCGTGTTCACCCTCGTCATGTACTCTTTCCCGCCGGTGATGCCCGTGGAAGCAGGCAGTAAGTATCACCCTCTCCTCGATGGCGAGAACTGCAGTGTGCTAACGGCAATTTTCAGACATGAACTATGTATCGGCCGTCTACGGTGTCGTCGTCTTCATCATCGTGGTGGACTGGTTCGTGCGCGGCAAACATCACTACAGAGGACAGACCTTGCGGCACGAGGAGGCGAGCCACGGTCTAGCCGCCGAGGTGGCTGTTATTCGGTAGTGTACTCGCATGCATGCGCGGGTTTTGCTTGGCTTGACTTGGCTTGGCTTGGCTGTAAATGTACGGTTGCAGAGGTGTTGCGGTGCGGCACAGCACAGGCATCAATTTCTTAAGCGGCCTCTCAACGGCACAGTGCTACATACAATCTTGTAATTGCTCTCGAGCGTCCACTTACAGCCGTGTATTTTCATAAACAAGCATATGAATGTCGATTCAGTCAATGCTTTTCTGGGTGACAGAAGGACAACGACTGACTATGCTCCAAAGCCAAAGACTCGACTGTCTGTAATAATCAACACCTATCAACAACCGCCGCCATCAACTCCCGCCACATGATGTCCATATGCAATTACTAAGTTACCATAGCAGCCCTACCATTCTCCATACGATTTGCCACGTCCCAAGATGCGCCCAGACCCACCCGCTGGCTCTACGGAGTACATGTAGGCCATCCTGGCCGCACCAGCCACAACGCCGCAATCGCACACAGCCACCGTCATTCCCTACAAGTCAGCTCGGCAAACGATCCGCCCTCGCAGATAACAGGTGGTTGGTGACAGAGGCAGCTGATACGGTAACGTTAGCGGTTCTCTTGCTGGGCTTTTGCTTTTGATAGGTACTGTAGGGTCGGGTCGATGTCGAAGTAAACCATTTCGGTTGATGAACCTCGTGTCTTCCGCCGTTGTCGCTGATTCGACGGGGCTCCGGCCACCGCGCCCGAGCAAGAGCCCAGAGCCAAGAGCAAAGAGCGCGACGATTAAGTGGTGGGCGGTTCGAGCGTGACGAGTTATTGGATCGGCGAGGAACGAGGATGAGCTACAGTAACAATTTCCTCACGCATAGAGTGATGTTTCATTCCGTCGCTCCGTTGGTCTGTACCTTGCTCCCTCTCACATGTTGTACTTTCGCACTTCGGATCGTCAACCACTTTCGAAGGATGAGGAACAGAAACAGAAACAGGAACAGAAACAAGCATCCACGAACCCTTAACTTACTACTGTACTTCCAACGGCCGCTTCCCAGCGCGCCGGGCTATTGTTCGCGCCTGGCTGCGCTAGTAGTGACAGCATAGGGGTACAGGGGGTTTATCTGTACGAAAGCTTAAATTGCTCGAGCTGGCCGAAAGGGTCCACCGTGTTATAGTTTTTCAATATTATTGATTCTTCTCTCCTCGACCCATCATTATTTACATACCATCCCTTTACTCCTCCAAGGCACTTTGCCCGACCACCACAACAGAACACCGAATCCCTAGGTCCGAATAATCTCCATCGCCATCGCCATCGCCATCGCCATCGCAAGGCCAGAGCATCAATTCCACACACAGACATACACACATATACTCAGCTATCCCTACGCTTCTACAGCTCCAAAATCCCCACGTCCACCACAACCACAACCACAACCACAACCAAAACCAACACCAACACCAACACCCACCCACGCCCGACTTCCAGACTCCAGCCCCTCATCGCGTGAAGCCGAAGCGCAAACAACAGACACGATGGGCGCCGTCGTCTCATGCGTAAGCCCCTCTCCATTCCCCCTCTCCCCCCCCCCCCCTGTCACCCTGTCCCCATCTTCCTCCCCCCCCGTCCTCTCCCCACTAACAACACCAAACAGCTCGAATCCATCCTGCACACCATCGGCGCCTGCCTGATGGCCATCGTCAACGGCATCGGCGCCGTCCTGCAGGCCATCATCGCCGCCATCGTCAGCCTCTTCGACATTATCATCTCCTGCCTCACCTGTGGCCGCGGCGGGGGGCGTAGGAGAGGGGGAAGGGGGAGGAGTGCTGTTTAGTCTGGTCTCGTCCTTCCTTGCCCGTTCGCCCTCCCGATGGTGTTCCGTCTCGGCTCAATCGGGTCGCTCGCGCGCTTGCTTGCGCCGGAGAGGAGAGGGGAGGGGAGGGGAGGGGAGGGACGGGACGGGATGGGACGTGGTTGTGGCTGGGTGATTAGGTTCTGTCGGTTTGGGGCTGTTTGGTTTGCGTCTGTGATACCACCACCCTTGTGTTTCGCGCGAGATTGGAGTCGTTTTGTGAGACTTGTTTTGTTGACTTTCGATACCCCCTCTGTCGGAATGTTGGAATGTGAGTCGGACTGAAAGTTGCGATTTTCGCATCGCGCGATAATACCACGGTGGAGTTCCTCCCGTTAGGCTAGCTTTAAGCTATGCATGCGTGCTATGCTACGATATCCCCTTCGCAACGTTGTGCCGTGCCATTTCATTACTTGCGCGTACACGCCAGCAAGTCGCCACCTTGACGATCTATACACTCCCACACCACCCTTGCCCTCCGCAAACCAGCTCCCTCTCTACCCATTCCTCACCACCTTCCACCCGCCCCTCATCCTCCTCCCCACCGTCTCCCCATACCCCACCTCCACGATCCCCCGACACATCTCCCACGCCCTCCGCGCACTGCCAATCGGATAATCCAACGCGGGTGGGATCGCCGTGCTCACCCACCCGGGCCAGCGATCGGCACAGACGCTCTTCGTGTTGCACAGCGCGCGGAGGCCCTCCTCGCCGCCGAAGCGGCCGTAGCCGCTGCCCTTGACGCCGCCGAACGGCAGCTGCACCGCGTAGTAGACGGCGAAATCGTTGACGCTGACCATGCCCACCTGCAGGCCCGCCACCACCGCGTCCAGGTCCCGCCGCCGGCTCCCGAACACCGACGCCCCGAGCCCGTACGCCGTGCTGTTGGCTATCTGCACCGCCTCGGCCACGGACGTCGCGCGCATGACGACGAAGACGGGCCCGAAGAGCTCCTCGCGCGCGACGCGCATCGCCGGCGTCACGTCGACCAGGAGCGTCGGCGCGAAGTAGTGGCCTTTGCGGTGTTTGGGGTGGGCGAAGGGTCTGCCGCCGACGAGGAGCCGCGCCCCTTGCTGCACGGCTTCGGCAATGGTCGACTGCAGACGGGCGAAGGAGGCGTCGGAGATCATGGCGCCGACGTCGACGTCGTCGTCGTCGAGGGCGGAGCCGAGGCGGAGGGCGCGGATGCGCGTTTCCACCAGCCGGACGAGGTCGTCGTAGACGGCGGCGCAGGCGATGACGCGCTCGACGCCGATGCAGTTCTGGCCGGCGGACTGGAAGACGGCGCGCATGAGGATGCTGGCGACGCGGGGGAGATTCGCGACGTCGTCGAGCACGATGGCGGCGTCCTTGCCGCCGAGCTCGACGCAGACGGGTGTCAGGGCCTTGGCGGCGGAGGCGCAGACCTCGTGGGCCACGGCCCGGCTGCCGATGAAGGTGATGTGGGCGAGGCCCGGGTGGGCGGTGAGGGTGGGCGCGACGGCGGGCCAGCAGGTGATGGACTGCACGAGGGCGGCCGGGTGGTTGCAGGCTTTGAGCGCGCCGTGCACGATGGAGACGAAGTACTTGCTCGACCAGGCCGTGGCTTCGGAGCCTTTGACGACGATGGCGTTGCCGCTGAAGAGGGCGGAGATGATGGGGCCGAGCAGGTTGTGGAACTGCGATGCCCACATCAGTGGACGTTTCTTTGCAGGGTGGGTGGGACGGCATCAGGAAGGACGGCTTACAGGGTAGCTAATAAGATCATCCGCAAGTAAGTATCCCGCTGTCGACGGATGCAACTAGGGGTCGTTCGAGATGCCTTACTTCCAACTCACACAAGCCGCCACCACACCCAGCGGCTCCCACCGTACTTCATTGACCTTGTACATCATCAAGAAGTTCGTCGGCCGTCTCTCCGCTTTCAACGCCTTTTCGCCATGCGTTATTGTCCACTTCAACTTCTCCGCCGTAACCAGGATCTCGCCGAACGAGGCATCGACCCGTGTCTTGCCCGAGTCGAGACATGCCGCCGTTGCAATGGCGTCTTGATTCACGAGAATATATCTGAGACCACAGCCCGTCAGTCTTCATTCCCCCTGAACCCCAGACGGACAAGATAGACCGATGAATCGGTAGGTAGATAGAAAAGTTGCCCGTAGTTTCGTACTTCAACAGCGTCCGCAAGACCCTCCTCCTCTGCTGGAAGCTTGTCTTCGCCCACTGCACCTGCGCCTCGCCGGCCTTTGCAATGGCCCTGTTGATGCCGTCCGGCGTGGCGGGGTTCACGAGGCCGAGAGAACGGCCGGTGGCCGGACAGTAGCATTGGATCGCGCTCGAGCCGGGCGACTACCGGTCTTGAGTCAGCCTCCGATGCGGAAACTCGAATCATTGATCCAGGAGGGGCGGAAGGGGTAGGATACCTTCAGCTGCACTTCATCCAGCTCTTCGCCCCGCCAGCCGGGTTTGCATTGCTCCGGTATGGGGACTTCGTAGTCAACGGCGGGCTCTTCGGCGTCATTGCCCGAGGGTTTCTTCAAGTATATAAAGGTCAGGGCGAGGATCGTCACAATGCCGCATAGTCCCGGCCAGGAAAGGGTAGAGGCGGGCAAGCCGCCGTCGGAGGAGGACATGATTTAGGCTCGACGTTCAGGACTGTGCGTACAGAAGGTTTTTCAAGGGTACAAAGGGTAACAGTGCTTCCTAGTCCTGGACCGGGAATTTATCAATAATTGGCAAGATGGTCTCTACAATTCCTGATTACTCTTCAATTGATCTCACTTCTATGTATTCACTAAGCAGTATTTTGAGGCCAATGCGACCTAGGTTATTTCCCTTTGCATGATATTGCCTCAAGCAAAATCTTGATCAGGCTCATCTTGAAGAGAAACTCGATAGCAGAGGCTAACTCGTGACTGCCCATACAACTTATGGTCAAGTGCAACAGAGATCGATAAAGGCTTGTCTATCGCAAGCATGTGGTAGCAGAGATCTGACAAATGAAGAAATAGACAAAGCTCGAAGCCAAGATAGATAGCAGAGTAGATCGATTGCCGGGACCCTCATGCGACATAGCTAGATCCGCCCTGTATCCAGAGTGGTGGTATGGTAGCAAAAGCATGCCAATTGAAAATCTATCGCCTTCACCATATCTCCCGACCCCGACCAAAGATCCTCGATCGCTCGACCGGAGACTCTCGATCATCCCTCTACACCCTCATCACCACTTGCACTAGCGTCTTGCTCCTCGCCTTCGTCTGCATCCGTGACTGGCTCCTCGCTCTGCTCGTCACTGTCTCCACTTGTTTCTCCTTTCTTTCCCTTCTTTCCCGCCGCCTTCTTGGTCGGACTTTTGCTCGGGTTACTCTTCCTCTTCCCCGTCCTCTTGACCAGATGATCGATAGGGCAACCCTTGTCCCAATCTCCGCCACCTTCCCCGGTCGCCGCCCTGCATCTCGGACAAGTCTTCCCATGCCGAATCAAAAGCTGATGGAGCGGATACTTCAGTTCATTCGGCACCCTAACCTCGCAGTGACTGTATGTGGTGTTCCTCGTCGCCTTATCCGGCGGGACCCAGTTCAACCACTTGCAGAGCCGGAAAACATGCGTGTCGACGGCGAAGCTGGGTCGCTGCATGCAAAAGAGGAGAACGCATGACGCGGTTTTCGGGCCAATGCCTGGATATTTGATGAGGGCGTTGAATGCAGCTTCAGCAGAAAGTACATGAAGGTGATCGAGAGAAAGGACGTGCTCGTCTGCCCGCTTGATTTCGGCATCCTTCTCTTCTTCTGCCTCATTTTCCGCGCCTATCGGACCAGGAGCATCCTTGTCATGCTTGGCATCGACGAGCGCATCACGGCGAGCTTTGTTTTCTTCATACACCATGTCTAGGATCTCTTTGATGCGCTTACTCTTGGTAACAGCCAGCCCACCGCTCTTGATTGCTTCTTTGACAACTGTAACATCTGCACGCCGGACGTTGTCCCAATCCACACTCCCTTTGCCAATGCCCTCCTGGCGTATTCCAAACTTAGTGACTAAGCCTTTGAATGCCATGGAGGAGTTAGTGCTCGTAGTCGCCGCACTGAGGAGTGTCCTGATGAGTGCATCAAGGATCGATGGCACCTCTCCACAACCAGAAACGGTTGTGGATGGATTCGGAACAGTCGCTGGAGCTTGGACCTTGCCGTGTACCGCAGATAACAAGTCATTGACCTCCTGACACTCTTCGGGCGTAGGATGCGGCCAATCTGGGTATGGTGTTTCGCCTGGTGTGAGTCCGTATGGATTGGCTTTAGCCCTCCTTGACTTCTTCGCAGGCGATCCTTCGGCATCAGTTGCGATGGCTGCCTTCACAACTGCTTCAACGTCTTTCACCGTTGCTCCACCTGACTTCTTGATTTGGTTGGCAGTAGGTTTGATCGGCAAGCCTACCTCTTCGTTAATGTTGGCATTGCTAGAGGCAATAATCTTTCCAAGGTTATGCGGAAGTTCATTGATATCTTCCTCAGCCTTAACTCGACTCTCCCTTTTCCTTTTCTTCCCTTTGCTGGCAGGGGTCGGCGGCACTACTGTCTTCGCCACTTTGGGTGTCCTTTTGAGCCTTTCAGTACGCTTTGGCGGTGTCTCTAGCTTTGTTCGGGGAACTGGCGTCGCAGGAGGGCTGGACAGCTGCTGAGGTGCGCCGTTCGTCTCAGACGAAGCTAGGAAAGCTGCTTCTTTAGCCGCAGAGGAGCGGGTAATGCGGGTTGCCATGGTCGTAGTGTGGTGCAAGTGGCAGACTTTATTGTTTTGTAGCTGGATTGGTGGGTATTTCAAGTGACTGATGGCGAACGATACCGACACAAGATGTCGGGTTAGGTGTGAAAACACAACGAAAGGACCGCAAGCCTTTCTGCAGTATTGAATGGCAAAGCGGTCCAGTATCGGAGAAGTCCTGTATACGAACGTCTTGGGGGACTTTATACAACTAGTGAGGTCTGAGGCTATCATGCAATTGCACTCTGTAGATCACTCTTTGGACGTCGCATTGCTGAACAGTCATAAGATGCTCCAAACTTAGGAGAGCTCGTGATAGTTCAATGATTCAATGATGTCTGGACCTGTCAAGTCTCTGCGCTAATGCAAGGCACCGGCTGACGGACCATGCCGGGACTAACAACTTAAACAACTTGGGCTGTCCAAGGTAGTTAACGCTTCAGATCGTCTTCACATATACCTCAGCATCCATCCAGAATTCGTTGCGATTTGAGTGGACGGCGCTGCGTTGACCACCCCAAGTGCTCTAAGTTCGAATGCGGACTCAGGATGTGCGTCTTCCCTGCTAAGGTACAGTACTCAGTATTTTTTTTGGGCCAATATGCCCTTCGGCAGAGCAGCCAGTCAGTATGAATTGAAGCCCATTCGACCTTACATCGCCGTTGTTCTGGGCTTTTTGTTCCTCGGTGGTGGGAGTCAAATAGTGTCTCCTGGATGGATAAACAACAAATACGACGAGTTGCAAGAATAATCCCTTTGCACCTTCAGTTCGACTTCATATATCTGTACTTCCCATTGAAGAAACTTGAAGGCACTTCTTTGCCAAATGTGGTAATGGGGACGGTAAAGACACCAATCGAAAATGCAAATCCCCACCAACCCATTCTAGACGCTGATGGAGGCAAGCGCGAAAAAGAGCTAGTCAAGGCCCAGCAGACTGAATAAGCGCATGTATCTTAGGAATATCTGTTAGCATACCCGCCGTGACCCAGCGGGCCAAGAGGAAGGAAGACAGACACTATGATTTCTGAGGGGTGGAGCTTGTGCATCGTCAGTAGATTGAAGTAACGTTAGATGCCCGAAGTGGGGTGAGCTCGGCGAGGGGCATACGGCCTTTGCGAGTGAGGAATGGCCGAGACAGCAGGTGCATGCAAAGCAAGGAAGGCACAGTCCTCCTCGAGCCCCTTGCCCAGGTGCTGCACGATAGTTTATGCCCAGAGGCGCTCTCAGCCCTCCTATCCTCGTGCGTGCTGCGCATTCGACGCCTGTCCAGCAGCTCTGAGGCGCTTTCTTAAAACGATCACGCTGCAGAAGCATGAGGGCAGGTTCTTGTCCGTAGCCAATGATGGATATCTCTAAGGCCTAAATACATGTAAATCAATACGCTATCAATGCCGCTAACCCAAGTCCAAAGCAATAAGAATAAGCCCTGCGTCAGCGCCCATTCGCACCAAAGGCGCCCAAGCCCCGTTGTACCCGGAGCGATCTGCGTGCTATAGGGCTTTCATACTGGTATCTCATCTGATCATAAGCCGTAGAAACGGAGGACGTTTCCGAAGGGGATGCCCTCTCCGACGACGCGCTATTGCCGAGTGACAGGCCAGACAGGCTGGTGGCTGGAACAAAGCTCTCGCGCTTCGATCTCGAGCGCGTCATACGCGGTTCTTGTAGCTGTACTTGCGATGGCGACATAGGCACCGGCTGCTCCTTGACTCGCAAATGGGTCGGAGGAGGGATTGCCGTTGGCACAGGCTCCAGAACTGGCGCCTCTGGAGAGAGCAAAAGAGGTGGAGCAGTCTCGGCTGCTGACTGGTGAGGTAGATGCTTCTGGGTGGAGATGAAAAGCCACATTTCCTGCATCATCATGCCGCCCAACAGTATCATGCCCGACGTGTCATACGCACTAGGCATGGAGTCATGCGAGATGGTAACCCTGCCTAAAAAGACTGACACCGCAAGCTCCGTGACAAACATAAGCATGTCGGAAAGGCTCCAAAAAGCCTTGGTGTTTGCAGTAGCTTCCCAAAGCTCACAACTAGCGATAGTGACAGACACACCCAAGGCGCCAAGTCGGAAATACAGCGCGGCTGAGGGCATTGTGTCTGCCGCCTTCCATAAGAGCCACGCTGCACCTAGCGAGAAAATACTTGCAATTCTCGCCCAGGCTCCGCGCCCTTGGGATGACTCTGGGCGATAAGACAGTTGCTGCTGCCGTTCTCGGGCCGCTTGTACTTCCGGGGGTTCGTCGTCTAGTGAGAACGCCGCGTCAAACAAGTTCACCAGACCTGTGTCGGTGGAAAAGTCGTCCCGAGGAAAGAACTTAGGGGGAGCCATCTCAAAGGGTTTTTGATTCTCATTGTGTGGCCTTCCAGGATTCTGCTGGTTGTTTGGTGGCGGCAGCCGTCGTGTGAGGCTATCAGAGAAGTTTTGCTGCTTTTCAACGGTTGTCTTTCGAAAGCTAGGTTGATTTTGCGGATTGCGAAGCTTTTGGGCTTGACTCTGTGGTGCTGCAGGTATCCGACCGTAGAAAGGGGATGCGATGGAGGCAATCTGAGGTTTCTGGGAGGGTCCGTGTACTGGAACTGGCTGAAAGGATGGTTGGGTAGGTGTCCAGTCCATTGGGTCTGCTTCGTGATCGGGAGGAGGAGTTGGAGGATGATTTGGTACCGCGCACGGCTGCTGAAAGACAGGTGCGAGTTTGCTGATCGGGAAGGGTTGCGTATAGAAACGACTTGACTGGTTTGCAAAAGGATCTTTGCTTGGACGATGTGGCGTGTGTGCTTCAGTAGGCGGCTGCAGCCGAGTCAGGGACTCGGGGCTCTCCTGCCAAGACACCTTCGGTGTGCGGTCAATTTGGACGATACGCAGTAACATGATAGAAGACTAAACAGGAGTCAGTAACTTACAAGGGTTTTAGGTCTCGAGGATACTCACTATGGTGATGAAAGCCAGCATGAAAAGATGCACTGCTCTCCGAGCGGGCGAATTCAACCCGGCAGCGTGATCATCCTTCAGGATCACCCAGGCAGCGATTCTGGCCATGAGCACAACGACTTGTAGCTTGTAGTAGTCCTTTAGTCCTACCAACCTGCAGCCCCGTAGTCGCCATTTGTCAGATAAGCGATTGTTCCACCATATCGAAACGACACCGAGAATCAAAGCTAGTCCGGCTATAGGAGCCGCCAGTGCCGCGCACTCCGGGGTCACCACTTTAACCTGCGGGTATTGGTGTAGGCATTCAGAGAGCGTCGCTCCACTCTCCTCCGCTCGGAGCCCATCTTCATTATCGGGGTTGACCATTGCGCCCATGATATTCCAAACAGCTTGCCCAGCAATGCTACTCCACCACCCGAGTGATCCAGCCATCACAACAGCGTTTCTCCAATCCCAGTTTCCTAGGCCAGTCTGCTCTTTAATCTCCCGCGTCCTTTCCATCATCCGTCTGAGATGATCCGTCTTTGCAGCATAGCCAGTGGCCCGAATACGTTCCCTGACTCGCGGAGCGCATTCTTCGCAGACTTGCGGATATTGTTCCTCGAGACGTGCACGGTATTTTGGATACTGAACCTCATAATCTGCATCATTCCCGTCTGTAGAAGAGGGAAGGTAAGAAGCAAGCATTTGGGTAAGAAGATGCTGGTTTTGAAGGCATGTCGGGCAGAAGAGAGTTTCTTCTGTCGTTCCTGGTATGGGAGAAGCAGCCCGGGGAATGGGATGGGCATATTGTACAGCTGAAACAGACTCCAAAACTGGCGGATCTGTTATGTCGCCGTTCTATCCATCGTACATATTAGCGCAGCTCGGAGAGACATCACTAACCACTGGAGGAGTATACATACCTCATCCAAATGATTTACAGCATCACAGTTCGTACATTTCCATTTCCTCAGAGTGAAATGTGCTTTCTGCGCCGATCTTCCACCGCAATAAAAGCAGACAAGTTTGTGTCGCAGTGAAAGAGCCATTGCAGACTAACTTGAAATGCTTTGTATCGAGATGATGATGGATGACTTTTCGCGAATCGACTTTGGACTTGTAAACATCCATGACGCTAGCGGCCCGTTGCGCTTGCCTTATTTATGCATGGCGGCCTCCCGACCCAGACAGTCGGCTCCAAGATTGGTAGCTGTACGAAGCAGCGAGTTGAAGGCAGCGAGTTCTCCAAGCGGGCAAAACACGGATTGAGTGGAGTACCCTCACTCTGCTAAACTCGGCCCCTTCCCACTATACGGAGTACCTGATAATCAATCCTATTACTCCCCTCCTCATCTCAACACAGCGGTTAAGGAGCATCGTCTTTCCGTGTCCAGGCTAACAGCTAAGTGGCAGTCTGTTGAACCGACTCATGCAGTCTACATTTCCACATCGGCCTTTCTTAGTTAGCAGTAAACTCACACACGCCGGTAAGTCCAAGGAATTACATCTGGCTCGGTTTCTCTTTGCCAGGAGACTTCGTAGTTCCTAAAGAAGTGAAGCTGAAGACTTCTAAATTAAACAATACCAGGTATTGCTGAAGTATACAGCTATTCTTAGAATGTTGGCTTCAAGAGGCACATAGCAAGAATTTGTAGAAAATAAACAGTAAAATCTGTCTAAATTTCCTTCTCTCTAATCATCATTCACAAAATTGACCTCACTGCCTTCCTCAACATCACTGTCATCATCATCACTATAATAAAACAAAAAACTCTTACAAAGACTTCTTCTATAAAGAAGAAGTCTTCTATAACATAAAAATCAGTGCTTATATCAGTATTCACATCAGTCTGTTTACTGAATCTTGACAACAATCTCATTAAGATTCTCAATCTCAATATTGCTGTCAATAAAAATTCAATGTCATTCATACAATATACTGTGTTTCACACAGTATATCTGAATGAAAAATTAATGAATGAGAACTCAAATGTCTTTAAATTAAATGAGAAAGAAAAGAGCTTTATATAAAGAATTTAAGATCTTAAGCAGTCAGCAGTGATTAAGAAATACTGTAATGAGAGAAAATACTTTTATTATAGACACTAAATAAAAATTAAAATCAACTGTCTAGCTATAAAGAAGAATGCTGTGATCACTGTGACTCTTAAAGACATAAATAACTGATAAAAAGTGAAGAATCTTGTTAAATTGTGAAACAATAATAAAAGAAAAGAAATAACAGTCATTATAAGAGCTGACTGAGATAGAAAGACAGCAGAGAATATCACTACAGTAAGTAAAAAGTTAACAAAAAAAGAAGTTATGAAAAAGAAAAATAAATTTAAGCATTAAATATAAATTTATCTTCTTTCTTCATTGATTTTTAATGTCTTTGCTAACAAATATCAGAGAACAGCTACTGTGATATATAAAAAGAATGCAGATCAATGTGTAAAGATTTTGAAGAACATTAATTATACATTAAATGTTATTGTCATTCATTATCAATATAATAACAAGATATATCTTAACTATAATCATTACTGTCTTCTCTGTAACAACATTCATAAGATTCTTAACTTTACAGCTATTTAAATATGAGCAAAGACTGTTAATAAGAATAAAGTAACAATTTATGCATTACTCATTAATATAAAGATTATGTCAGTTAATCAGTTAAAGAAGAGAATCTTATCATTAATTATATTATTTTTTCTCTTTCTCATATCATCAATATTCACAACATCTTCATCATCTCATTTCATTCAAATTTACACTTTCTCATCAACATCAACATTAACATCAGAAATCTTTATCTTCACAGTTTCTTTCAGTGATATTAAGATTATATTAAAACTATTAACTTCATTAATTACAATACTACAATATTTTTCTTCTTCTTTACAGTCTTTACAGTCTTTACAGTCTCTGCATTACATTTTATATATCTTAACTTAATATTTTTCTTCTTTATCTTCTTCTTAACTGCTTTCTTTACAGTTCATATCTTCACTGTCTTCTTCATCATCTTTATTATCTTCATTATCTTCATTATCTTCATCACAGACTTTACAGTCTTCACAAAAAACATATTTCATTACATTCTCATCAGCACTGTCTGCAATATCACTTGTTAGCAGTTTACTTAACTTGAACACTGATTCTAAAATATAACTGCAGAACTTCTTCATTTAATTTAAGTGAAAATACTTTATTTTGAAGACATAATTAATGAATTATTGTGATATTCTTTTAAAAGAGATATACAATTTACAGAATATATAGCTGATCACTGAGCAGACATAAAGAGAGCTAAGCATTTCAGTTAATTTTAAATGATGATTAAAGAAAGTTTTACACTCATATTAGAAGAAAAGAAGACATATAATAATTATAAAGATTTATTCTACAGAGATTTATGATTTTAAAAAGAAGCAGAAAGCATTGTAAGTGTTAAAGACAATGAGAAATGATAATTAATTCATTATAATAATATATTTATGTACAATTAATAAAGCTATTTCAAAAATGTCTCTCTGAATTATCTTTTATCTTATACTTCTGTATAGTTATATGAATAAATGCTGAAAACTCATTCTTAAATCTCTTCATCAATGTCTTATGTCTTCACATTTATGTCTTTAGCTCACTAAACAACTTCTTAATAAAGTTGTAGTTTGATAAATAGAAAGAAAGAAATGTAAAAATGATGCTAATCTTATAATATATAACTGTAAGCTTCTGTCACTGAGATTAACAATAGTAATAGCAAGAATACTTATATTAATATGAAGACTTATCTCTGAATGATGTATTTCACAATTATTCATGCATAGAACACTGCATGACTCTGAAAATTGTCTATATAAAGATAAGATTTTCTTTTAAATAAAAGTATTAAACATTTTTTTGTTCATCTTTTTCTTATAGATCTCTTAAGCAATATAGTCATCAATTATATATGCTGAAAGAATGCTGTAATGCTTTTCTTTTTAAAAGAACTTCTTCATGACTACTTACTTTCTTATAACAGCTTAGTTAAACTTTCTGTTTACAATATAAAGATTGATGACACTTTCATCAACAAAGATTAGCTGATTAACATATTAATTATTTAGCTGCATCATTTAGTTATTATAAATCTTTTAAGAATGTTCAATGACTTATTTTTAACATTAAAAATTATTTTTTTAGTGACAGTAATAGTAATAAAAAGATGCTTATCTGCTTTCTTAATTAGTCAGCTCATTTAATGATGAGATTAACAATATTAATGTTGATTTAAACTTCATACTTATATTAAATATATCTTTACATCTCATATAAATATGCTGTGAATTAATTCTTAAGAAAATTAAGTATTTTCTATATTAATTATTAATAAATTAAATCTCTCTCTCTAAATTGAGATCTATCTCTATCATAGTAACTGTAAGTAGTCTTAATGTTCTTAATTTAAATAATTTAAGTACAGTAACTGATTCTTAATTTTATAGATTTCTTCACATTTTCTTAATATACTTTCAATTATATTTTGTAATCTTCACTATAGTCTTAAGTGACATTTCACACTTTAAATTCATTTATATATTGTTTCTGATGTTGTGATTGAGATTATGAGAACATTTTATAGTGATAGTGATGATGATGATGTTAAGAAAGGCAGTGAGATCAATTTTGTGAATGATGATTAGAGAGAAGAAAATTTAGATAGATTTTACTGTTTATTTTCTACAAATTCTTGCTATGTGCCTCTTGAAGTCAACATTCTAAGAATAGCTGTAGAAATGTTTCTCATTCTACTCATTCTATCTCAAAGTGTATACCCTATTGGTTGCTTCCAGTGCTCAATCCTAACCACCCAGCACATAGGGCTGAGTGAGGGCTGGGCAATCACGAGCTAAGCTCGACGTGTACTAGTGCCACTGCAAGAGAAGCATGTACCTACCTTATGTACCGTACCGTACAGGCTTGTGTTTGTGATTCAAGATCCAGCCCTAGAAAGCTCTGCCCAATGCCGAGAAGACCATGACGTTGCGGGAGCCTTTCACAAGGCCTCTGACCAGCCCAGCGCCATGGAAAAGCCATGGATCATTCGTCTCCTCGTTGCAGCAGCTGTAGTAATCTTCGCCACCGCTTTCGTACGTCAAAGCATTCCCCCCCATTCAAGACCAAACCCAAATTAAGCCACCCCACCCAGCTCCGCCTCCTCTACATCCTCCCCTCAACCCACCCCACAACACCCCACCGCCGAAACCGCCAGACGCCCACCCGCCTCCTCATCGTCCTCGGCAGCGGCGGCCACACGGCCGAAATGCTCCGCCTCCTGCACGACCTCGACCCACGCTCCTACACGCACCGCAGCTATGTCGTCGGGGAAGGCGACGAGCTCAGCGCCATGAAGGCCCACGAGTTCGAGAAGCTGCTCGCGGCGAAGCAATCGCTTTCGGAGAAGTCGGTGGGGAACGGTCATGCTGGGCATGGTTGGGACTACGATATCGGCAACGTCCCGCGCGCGCGCAGGATCCATCAGTCGCTGCTGACGACACCCGTCTCTGCGCTCCGGTGTCTCTTCGCTTGTTTTGCCGTTCTGCGATCCCCGCGTGGCGCGGAGACTGCTTGGGGGAGGCGACCGGAGTTTCCAGACCTTATCCTCACTAATGGCCCTGGAACGGCCGTGTGTGTGGTACTGGCGGCTCTCGTTCTTCGCTTCTTGGCCGTGCGAGGGACGCACGGGAAGATGCGGACTATCTATGTGGAGAGCTGGGCGAGGGTGAGGAGGTTGAGCTTGAGTGGGAAGATTCTACTGGGGGTTGTGGATCGTTTCGTTGTGCAGTGGGAGGGGTTGAGGGGTGTTGGGGGAAGGGCGGAGTATCTAGGAGTGCTGGTTTCTTGAAGGTGGCGCAGCTACTTGGGTGCATAGCGTTGGCGTGCTGGCAATCTGATACCATAACGCGATGCTCTAAGGTGATTTGAACTGATATTACGGGGCTGTGGATGGTATATAGTAAACATCGGATCGACACAAATGCTTGCCGAAATACATAGACAGTTGTACAAAGCCGCCTTCTACATCAAGCCGACAAGCCCTCTGCAGTGCTTCTTGATGCCTGCTTAGAACTCATAACTTCACCTATTCTCGCCAACACATCCTCGCTCAGCTCCGGCTTGCCCCTCGCCTTCTTCTCCGCTCTCTCCTGCCGGTTGAGTTGTTTGATCGGCGTCCGCATCATGGCCCCCATGCTCTTCCGTCTCTGCGTCTCCGCATCTTCTGCCTTCTTCTTCACAATGTATTCTTCGTCGTGCCTGTTTCTGAAGACGGAGTATTTATTCCTCAACTCATCAATCACACTGGACGGCATCGGCGGCCGCAGGAGGGTAGGCACCCACGTCTGAGCCTCCACTTCCATACGTAACGTGTCATCGTCGTGGTCGTTATGCTGCTCGGGTTCTTTTGCTGGCCAGGGTATCTTAGCGCCCAGACCCGGTATGTGACGAACGTTAGAGTCGGCGATGATGTTTTTTATTATGACGTCGCGGACGATCCCAGTTTCTGGATGAGGGAACGGGTAGACGAGGCGGACGGCGGAGATGGGAACTGGAGCTTCCATGGATCGGATAGGGCGCTTGTCGACTTCGTTGACGAGCATGTGTTTAGGTATGGCGTAGTCAACCTTTAGACCCCGTTCTTAGGGTTAGTAGTAGTTGCATTCACCAGTTTTTGGTAGTGTGCTCTGACAGCGCGATCATGAAGCCATGAGGTTGGCTTCATGCCTTAAAAACAGATTGCCGACGTACCTTGTTCAAGCCGTCCACCGTCAACTCATTCCTCACCTTATCTGTACTCCTCACCCTACCAATCTTGCCCTTATCCCTCCCTTCCATAATCACTACCCTATCCCCCGCAGCAATCGGGAAGAACTTCATCTGCTCCGACTTCGGCAGCTCCGGCCCTCTCAACAACCTCGTGTCCGTCGTCCCATATGTATCTCGTTGAGCCCCAACATCCCTTCTCGGGGCCAGTTGTCCCAATTGCCAATCTTCCCGCCGGGCGATGCGCGCATCCTTGAGGGTCTGGATGACGGACCTGCGGCGGAGAATTGCTTCTTGGAAATCCAACAGTCGCTTTTCGGAGTCGTATTTGGACTTGCGGACTTTGGCCCGCCGTGCAGCCTGGCGCTCGGCTAGGACGGTACGTCGGATGACCTTTTGCATTGGTACCTGTGAGAGCGATCAAGGTGGTCCTTGGTTGTGCTCGTAGTCTTGGGTTTTGATAGGCGATTTCGGACGCGGCTAATTGCCCGCTTGGCGCTTATAGCGGCTCCCGGTCGATCAGTTCACTTACCGTAGATTATCAAGATCTATCGGATCATTCATTGCATACTACCGTTGTTGGCCATGTACTGTTAGGCAGAGAATCGATTCTACCTTTTCTAGAGAGACGTTGATTGTATTTTCACATTAATGAGAATATGGCTTGCGGACACAACACCAGGCAGTCTAGAGTATATTGTGTAGTGTCAAACATAGGAGGAGTGGCTAGTGAAATGAACATGTAATCATAAGTGTCTAGCTACTCTATGGAAATGTGGCCCTATAAGAAGATCTTCAATTGACAAAAGAAAAAACTTTTATTCATAATAAACTGTTTATTCTAACAAACTTCACATGTTTCTGAAACCTCTGTAGAGCTCTGAATCACTAAGATAACAAAATGAGACATGACATTTTGACACATTCTCTTAGACTGTTTCAGTGACAGTTAGGCTGAGTGTAGGGTCGGGTCGGGTCAAAAAAAAATGCACCCGACCTGGACCCGCGCTAGGGTTCGGGTCGGGTCGGGTCGGGTTCGTGCACAGACCAACCCTACCCATACCTGCGCGGGTTAAACCTGAGAACCCTAAGCTAGCCATTATGGGTAAGGTCTGGGCTAGGGCTCAAAAATGCGGAAGCTTATTGATATATTAGTCATAATAAATTACACCTTAACTAGCCATATAGGGATAAATTACACGGTCGCAAGATATATTACTGAATAAGTTATGAAAATCATGAGGTGCGCGTTAGAAACACACGTTAGTAAGCATGTGTATGTGCTTACTTAGCCGATATATATGCTTACTAAGCACATACACATGCTTACTAAGGCTATATATAACCCGCGAAAAACCCGTGACCCTACACAGGTTGGGTCGGGTTAACCCGCACCCGACCCGGCTGAATAAAAGTTAGCCCGACCTGACCCAATACCTGAACCCAACCCTGACCTGCATGACCTATAGGCAACCTGCGCACCCAGTCTAGTGACAGTGAGATAAGATAAAAAACAAAATCTTATAGCATCTTATCAACTTTAAAAGTCAATGAAATGATATCAAAACATCTCTGACTCAATTTAAATAAATATTTTTGAGATGTTGAAATCTTAATTGTTCTATCATTAGATCACAGAGCCTTTGTCAGTGATTGATTAAATTGATAAGATTAATAAAATGAATGAATTTCAGTGTTAAAAGTGATTTTGTAAGCTTGTTGATGATTATGTTGCTTATAAGAATGTAATTAAGATAAATAAGTTCACAAGATTCAACTTCTCTTATAAAATGATGATATATGTCAATGTGTTTTGTTTTAACATGAAATTCAGAGTTTTTAATTAAAGCAATAGCTTTTTAATTGTTTATTTAAATCATAACTGTCTTAAATCTCTTTAGCTCTAGCTCTTTAAGTAATTTCTTCATTCAGACTGCTTTCTTTGTAGTCTCTGTTAAGATTATGTATTTCACTTTACAAAAGAATAAAATGACAATTTTTTAACATTTAAAACTTCAAAATACTGATTCATTAATCATCTTAAACATATATTCTGATGTAAATCTTTTTAATTTAAGATCTTTCTCTCAGTCTGAGTTCAAATACTCTAGTAATTTAAGTCATTCACTCAATTTATATTTAAAAACAACATCTAAAGTTTTCTGCACATATTAAAATACTCATTTCAGAGTCTTTCAATGTGTGTTGTTAGAATTATGTGCAAATTGATTAAAAGTTAACATCATATATATAATGTTAAGTTGCATTTGTGTCATAATATACATAAAAGATTCTATAATCTTTTAATATCAAGTTATTAACTCTGATTCAGCTGTTCTGATAGTCTTTGTAAGATAGATCTTAAGTTTCATTGAAGTTATGTCTATCTTGACATTTTGTAGACTGAAGTCTTTAAGCATTCTTATAAAATAGATTCTTTATAATAAAATAAGAGTTTGTAAAGTTCTGTTTTGTGTAATTAACATTTCTAAGTAATGCTCATAGACTCTGCAGTTAATCATTTCAAAATGATTACTTAATTTGATCTTAAGATCTAGAATTTCATTCTTATTGAGTTTACATAAAAGAATATTGTCAACATAAACAGCAACAATTAAGATTTTCTTTCTAAACACACTATTGTCTGTGTAAATTCATGTGTATTCAAGACTGATGAGAAAGCAGTATATTACTTTATATCATAAATAAGATAACTGTTTTAATTTATATAGAGCTTTCTTCAATTTATATATCTTATCTCTCTCTTTTTTATATTCAGTGAGTTAAATCATGTAAACTTCTTCTTTCAAATCACTGTATAAGAAAGTTGTTTTGACATTCATTTATTTCAATTCATAGTCATAAAATGCAGCTATAATGAAGATAACTTTATAAATCATTGATTTAACAATTGTTGCAAAGATCTCTTTGTAATTGATTTTAAATTGTTGTTTAAATTCTTTAACTACTCATTGAGTCTTATGCTGTAGAATTAAGTTGTCAAATTCTTTTTTGTAATGATAGACTTATTTGTCTCTTAAAACTCATTAATTAGATGATAATATTTTTAAAGTTTATATAAAGTTAATCATTAACAAGTTATACTCACTATTCATTGCTTTCTTTCAGTCTTTTAACTCATAACTTGCAATTATCTGTTTAAATGTCTAAGATTCATTTCTGAAGTCTTTTTTCTTTTTTATAACATCAATGATTACATCAAACACAATCAGATAGATCATAATTGCTTTAAGCTTTAGCTTTATAGAAAGTTATCTTTCTCTTTTAGAGCATTAAAACTCAGCTGATACTGATCTGTTAATTGTGAAAGAAATATTTATAATATCTTTTTTTTCTTTTTTCATTTCTTTTAACTGATTTGATGATATCAGTATGAAAGAGTATGATGATATATACTTTAAAGATGATGACAATGATAAGAGTTAAGAAGAAAATAAGAAAGATAACTGTACATCTTCTTGTTCTGCATTAACAATGTGAGATTGAATGACTCTAAAAATTGAGACTGCAACTTTAATGTTATAGATTAATGAATCTTCATTAAACTACACATTTCTTGCTTTAATTACTCAGTCTGTCTTTCTCTTTTCAGAAAATTATACTTTATATTGATTTCTTTCTTTATATTCAACAAGAATTTTCTTATTGCTCTAAGATTTAAATTTAGTTTCTATTATTTAGATCTTCTTTGATATATATACATATGCTGTGCATTCAAAACATCAAAGATGTCTAAAATTAATGAGATTTGCTGATCTATTCTTATTAAAGAATTTGAACAGTAGCTGAATTGAGATCTTGTTATTTTTAAGAGCTGACATTGAGAGTTAATTAAGAAGATAATATGCTGTTTTGACAGTCTTTAATTATAGAGTTTTAGAGACTTCACTATTCAGAATTATAATTTTAACTTTTGCTGTCAAAAGTTCATTACTTCTTTCTGTCATTTCATTCTGCTTCAGTTCATAAGAAACTGTTGTTTCATAGATAATTTCTAGACTTCATAATCATTCAATGATGAGCTCATTCTTAAATTTCTTTTCATTATCAAGTTGTACTTATACAATTCATAGATTCATCTGAGTAAAAAGTATATTAAGAAACTGTTCAATTTTATCTTTTATTTGATCTTTCATTTTCATATTACAAATGTATTGTCAGCAAATAAGATCATTCATGAAGACTATATATTACAAGAATCTGTCATATGCTTTTGACATAATAAGATTGACAACATCAATGTAAATTAGTTTAGTCATCTTTATAACTCAGTTTTGTAATTCTTTTAAGATCTTCTTCTTTTGATTTATTCTCATGTAGACATCATACAAATGTAACAGTGTTTTTATAAGTTCTTATAAGTTAAGTCTCACTATTTTGAGATTTTTTGATATATTATCAAGACTTAAATTCTCTATATAATTAAGACATTGATGTTAAGTAGTTCTTAAGATCTTGTTATCTTTAATAATTGACATAATCTTATTCTTGTTTACAGAATTTCTCATTATTAAAGTTTAAAGATAATATAGCTTGTCTTTATATACTGTATAATCAAGCATATTCTTTACTTTGTTCTTTAAACATAGTAATTCATTCTTAATTTTAATCAATATCTTTTTCTTTTTAACTATTTCAATTAAGAAGAAATTGAGCTCTATATTAAGTATAAGATAAACATTCATTAAAATAATATTTTAAGTCTTTTTATCACTGTTCTTTAACTATAAGTTGACTGTTTCTATCTCTTAAGCATGCATCACTTCAGATACTTTTCTTATAAAAAGTTCATTATTAAATGTTTTGATTGAGCTAAATGCAGAGAGATTACAGCACATATATTGTGTTGTGTTAAAGTCAGCTATTCATAACATCTTATTAATCACAAGACTAGAGCTCTTTATCACAGTTAAGATCACTGAGTTCTTATTATACTGCTTGTCTTCAAAACTTAAGAATTTCTTTTTTTCTTTTTCTTTCTTCTTTTTAATTTCTTACTTCTTTTTTATCTCTTCAAACATCTTTTCTGAATGTAACTTTCAGCAATTGTTCTTAAAGTGAACTGCTTTCTTGCAGTGAATATACATTTCATTTTCATTCTTATTCTTATCAACATTTCTTTTCTTATTCTTCTTCTTCTTATCTTTATGATTCTTCTTTTTACTCATTAAAGCAAGCTTCTCATTTCTTTCTTTAAGACACTCTTCATCAATTAGTTCAGCAATCAAATCATTAAGAAATAAGACTACATTACAGACTCTGAAGCATTTCATCATTACTCATTAAGAATAAAAGAATTCTAGATTCAATAGAAAAGTAATGATCTTTAAAATTTCATTAATAATGAGATTGAAGACTGCAATTTCTCTTAAGAGTGTCTTATACTTTAAAGCATAAGCATTGACAGAAAAGTATTGATTAAGTTGACAGATATATAAATTATTGAATAGAATGTATTTAAAATTAAATCTGTAAGATAAATAAAAATATACAAGATAATTTTACATCTTTTTTGCTGTTTTCATATTGTCTATGATGACAGTAATCTTTAAGCTAACAATAAAAATAATAATAATTATAATCTTGTTGTTCTGTGTGATTCAGTTAGCTCAAGTGATGTTGACTGAGATTATTAATGTAGTTGTCATTGTTTTAGATATAAATTCTTCAGTCATTATTGACTAACTTAAAACATTTAACTTTAATAAGAATTCAATGTCACTCTTTACTATTAAATCTCATAATTCAGCACTCATCAAACTGTATTTAATCAACATTCTTCATAACAGATAGTCTGTCAATCTCTTAAGTTTCATAATTTTTAAAAATGTAAGATCATATGACATCATAGTCATTTTGTATGATGAGAACATCTAAATTAATGATGAAGTTGTTTTTAACATAAAGATCTAACTTTAAAATGATTATGAAAGTTGTTTTTGATCATTTTATTCATGAATTTATAATGATTTGATGTGAATAACTTCTCATTATACATTGAATTCACTTTATCTCTTAAAGAACTCTTTCTAGTATCTATAAAATAACAACAACAATGAGATGTTTTTCTTTCATCATTTTAAATAGAAACAAATGACTTAATGAATAAATGAATATCAATACACATTTGAGCTCATAATCTGTTAAACATAGAAGAAGTAACTAATGAAATGAATGTATAATCATAAGTGTCTAGCTACTCTATGGAAATGTGGCCCTATAAGAAGGTCTTCAATTGATGAAAGAAAAAACTTTTATTCATAGCAAACTGTTTGCTCTAGCAAACTCTGCATGTTCTCAAAACCTCTGTAGGGCTCTGAACCACTAAGGTAATGGAATGAGGCATGACGTTTTGACATGTAGAACACTAGGCTTCAATCCTGACTGCAACAGAATTGACACTACATGAGGCAAGCCATACATGGCCAAATACCCATGCCAGATACTGTCAAGAAGGTGGTTACATAGGTAATTTCTTATTGTATGCTTGATGCTGGAAGAAGCGTACAGTGAGTGCACACGTGACCGTCCGTTATCAGATCGAGTCGTAAATTCTTGCCTCGCTCCGGGATTAGACACCGGCAAGCATCTGAAGAAGCATCTCACCTAACACTGTCCATGCCGGAGAACCATAATCTAGACGGAAGCTGTAAGGTAAGTAAGAAGAGGACAGAGGACAGAGGGTAGTTGAAGCTGTCTTGATGGTCGGTTTTGGGCCTTTGTCCGCTTAGGGCTCGAACCTGTCACGCGGGTCAGAGTGAATGCACATGTTATTTCAGGTTACTCCACCGACGATGATGCTGAACTGTGCCTCCTTCCCATGCAGCCGCCGCTCCTGTTGACTCGAGGCCTCATCGTTCTACCTTCTCTGCAGAACACCTTTTCATCAACGCTCCTTGGGGTCTTACCACCACTGGCCATCAGATAGCAGAATTCCGGCGAAGCCGAGATATACTCCGTAGCTGTACTGTGGTAACGGTGAGATTTATAGGTTGAGGTAAGGTACCTTAACGATAAGGAAGGTAAGCGAGGGGAAAATACCGGGGGAGTGCAGTGTCCTGGAATGTACGCAGACTGAGCCGAATTGCGTGTAGTCGTCGGTACTGGCAAAGCATTGACGCCGCATCCTTTGCCCAGGAGAGACTCATCATTACAACTGTGCATTCTTTGACCACGCCACTGCAAGCCACCGCGACCTTTGTAGATGATTCATATGCCCTTCTTCTGAACAGATAAGTTATAGAATATTCACCGGCCAGTTCCTTTCAACACCATTGCCGATACCCTACCCCGCTGGTCGACCGCTCCTTTCGCCGTTGCCTACCTACCATACCTAAACTGAAGACCTGTAAGAGACCCCAGTCAGTCCAGTCCAGAACCGAGCCTGATAACCGCTACGGTGCTTGATCCATTTGCACTCGCAACACCTTCAACACCCCCGTCATCCGTCAAAACGAAAGCATCAACACATCCGTTTGATGGTTCGCTGATACGAGTAGCTCAAATCCTCGCTCCTCTTCGCTAGCAAACAGCCCGCACTCACAAGCCCTGCACGCAGAAGTAGGTGTGTGATCAACGCCCAACCTCACTCGCTCCGCAACCTTCCTCCCTCCACGTCACGTCAACCCTCAACAAACCCAACTCTCAAACCAACTTCCCTCGATTCTACTCACTCAAATCCATCTTTCATACCGCACAACCTTCTCTCGCTGACGTGCGTAGCGTGAGTTGTCGTCATGGCTGAAATCCGCCGCAAACTTGTCATCGTTGGGGATGGTGCCTGCGGGAAGACGTGTCTCCTGATGTGAGCTCCCAATTTTCTTGCTCCAAGGGTGTTCGCGTCTGCAAGTTCCCTCATAAGCTGATCTTGTCCCTTTCTTCAGCGTTTTCTCCAAGGGTACATTTCCTGAGGTCAGTCCCTATCTACCGTCGCCGTCAATCATGCAGAGGAAGTTGCAACAACCGCAGCAACCTCGCCTCGGCCCGCACTTGAGAACTTTCCAGGGCGCAACATAGGTAATGTCGGACGTGATTTCTGACCTGTGGATGAATTTAGGTCTATGTCCCCACCGTCTTCGAGAACTATGTCGCGGACGTCGAGGTGGACGGAAAGCATGTGGAGCTCGCTCTTTGGGATACCGCTGGCCAAGAAGACTATGACCGTCTCCGTCCTTTGTCATACCCTGACTCGCATGTCATTCTGATCTGCTTTGCCATCGACTCTCCGGACTCTCTTGACAACGTTCAGGAGAAGGTACGTATAACAGTGTTTCGTATTTATGGGACCTTATGAACAAGAGAATTGCTGACATCGTCGTAGTGGATTTCAGAAGTTCTTCATTTCTGCTCGGGCCTTCCCATCATCCTTGTGGGCTGCAAGAAGGATCTCCGTTACGACCAGAAGACGATCGAAGAGCTTCACAAGACAAGCCAGAAGCCCGTGACTCCAGACCAGGTATGTAGTGCCGCCAATCATTTGCACAATCGGGAATTGCTTCTCATGGCAGCTCCGACGGCGGCTGAACTGAGCGCTGACAGTCACTTCGGCTTTTTAGGGCCAAGAAGTCTGCAAGAAGATCGGCGCCTACAAATACCTCGAGTGCTCGGCGAAGACTAGCGAGGGTGTCCGTGAGGTCTTCGAACACGCCACGCGCGCAGCACTTCTCTCCAAGAAAGGCAAGAGCACGAAGGGCAATAAAATCAAGTGTGCCATCTTGTGATCGGTATCCTTCGGTACTTCTCTTTTCTCACGTCCGTATCAATGGATAGCCGTTTGCCATAATCTAAGCTTCTGGAGTGTTCGTCTTCTGTCGCTGCATTGAGGAGAAAGTGGTGGTTGTCTATCCGTGGGGCTCGTCATGGGAAATTGTGCGTATGTCCAGGTTAGCGAAGGAGGTGTGGCGGATAGGTCCTCGACGGGTGTTTCTTCTTCGACGGCAGAGCCAACGCTCGCTATTTGAGGTTGTTTGACGGGAAAGTGTGTCGAAGAAGCAGCCGAGAGTGCTCTGTCTGTCATTTCGAACACCGTTCACGGTTGAGAGGATGTGCTGATATTTCGGAATCTCGGAAACATCGGCGATTTGGAGCAAGCTTGTGTATGTGTGTATGTTTGTGTGATGGACCTTGATCTTCGACATGGATCAGCTGAGAAGCCATGAGCAGGCAAAGTGATCTTCCTCCTACCTGCAGGAACAAGTGCCCACAACCAACATCTTTTCCAACATCCCATAATTCTTGCGTGTTTTCGAAAGATCTCGCGCCGGCCCACATCCCCAAGCTGTTATGGAAGTCTCATTCAGTTGGTTTCCTTGACTACCCGGTGTTGCGTCTTATGTCCTGATCTCGTTTGACTATCTGTCATAGTGTAATAGTTCGTGATTCAGGCGTTCCATAAAAACTCTGCACTAACTACAGCACCAACTCTCAGTAATATTCACCAAACCTAGGTGATGTTCGAACATCGCCAATGCGTGGCCTTACGCCTGAACATTCAACGAATGTGACATCCATCCACCGGACCCATATCAGCAAACCCTGATCGGCGAGCAGAGCACGTCCAGTTGCAGCGCAGGCAGGCGAGGCACGATGCGACGCCGCGCATCCGCTCTACACTACATCCCACCCTCTCCACTCCGCGGCCACAGCCCCGGGACACGATAGTGTACTTCCCTCACCCCAACCCTTGCCTCTCTCATAGCCCCTTATACCCGACCTGCAACCTATCACTACATCCTTCTACACCTCTAAGTCGTCCCCTTCCACCCTTTTCCAGATCTCCCGTTTCTCTACCTGTCGACCAGCTCAGCAAACTCGCACCCAGCCCTCATGTTCTCAGCTTACTCGCAAGCTTCGCTCATCCCATCCCATCCCAACCCATCCACCCCCCCCCCACAGCTGCCACAGTCCCAGTACCTCATCCCCCCTACCTCCCGTCAACTCCCCAATCCCAGGCAGCATGCACGTAGCTCGCTCCCTCCTACCCGCCTATCTCCCTCCCCAGCACCATAGCGCGCCAGCGAGCGAGCGGCAACAACGGAACAAACGAGGGTGAGGGCGTGGGCGTAGGCGAGGGCGTAGGAGTGCTGAGCCACAACCACGACCTACAGACTGGCGCAGTGCCGTCTCGCCCGTCCCTCCTTCCTTCCCCCGCTACTCACGTCCCGAGCCGCGTACACGAGGGGAGATCAGGGCACGGGTCTAACCACAGGGGTGACTTTCCTACCTTACGGATCGATTCCTCGCTCTGGCGCAGGTGCTGCTGCCTTTTCGAAATCGTTACGGTTACGTGGAGCGTTATCAAGATCCTGGTGGGGTGGGATGGGATGGGATGGACGTGGTGAGGGTTGGATCTGGTTCTAGGTCTACGCTGATGTTCTTCGAAATCCGGGAGACGGTGAGGGTTGAGTGCTACTTTTGTGCTAGGCGGAGGTGAGTGGAGGGGATGGGGTGGCGTCGGTTGTGATTTGACGGGGATGAGTGAGATTGAGGACGGTGGTGGGCGGATGCATATTTATTGTGGGCGGTAGCGACCATGCTTGGCGAACAAGGAGGGGATATGGTATGCTTTCTGTTCGTGCAGGGTCATGGAGAGGATGGGCCGGTGGATGTTTTGATGTATGAACACGAGAGTTCGAGAAAGAGAGGAGTAGTGTGTGGATGATGTCTCTATGAGGGTGCTAGATATGGGTAGACTTGATGCGGATGGAAAGAAGGCGAACGGGGATACAGCTTATGGGGCTTCTTGATTGAGTGCTTAGGGATGAAGGTGATCGGAACAGACGCAGCAGTCACAGTACTCGTTCAGGACTGAAGATGACCGGTATGGAGAATGCTTTATCTGACAAATAACAGAGGCCAGAACGCCAGTAATGCCCCTGTCCGACACTCGTCGGGCGTTATCTCATGATCATGCTATACACCGCTGCTGGTCATCCAGAAAGGAGGTTGTGGGGACGTGTAATTACGTAGACGCTTTAAATCTGCAAGTCTGATCAAGTCGTACCTAGCCAGGACTGGTGTCCATCGCGGTGCTACCGCTAGTTGTGGCCGCAGCGAGATGAGTCGCGGTGGTAGCGTTTATCTTCGCGTTCTTCCGCTCTAATTTGAAGGCTTCGATTTTGGCTTTGAGTTCGGTGTCTATAGAATACAATTAGTTCGTATATTCTATCGATATCTAGATATCTTGAAGAAGTGATGTAGAAAATGAGGAAAGAGGTGACGTACCTGGAATGACGTCCTCAATTTTCAACGGCGACCGATTGAAGGGATCGTGAGGGTCACTTAGAAGGATGGAGCGGATGGTGGATCTGTCGAGGGAGTTTCGAGATGTGGGTAAGATGACGGGGTCTTCCATTAGTGTAGCCAGTACAGGATCTATGTATAAGTGTTAGTCTCCGCACAGAACGGAGTATCGTGCGAAGCCATGAGAGACAAAAGACTTACCTAAGAACTCGTCAGGCACCTCTCCCAGGTCCTCTTCGGCCTGATCGTCCGTTTCTTTGGCTATCCGGATTCTCTGACCCAAAGCCGTCCACGCCGTTAGCTCTTCGTTCGACTTTAACGCCTTTGTCTTCAGAATGGTGGTCGCTTTCTCAAAGTTCGCAGGTCTATAGGACCGGCCGTCCCTGGCTACAGCGAGTATGAAGTTCTCTCTGTCTTTCAGGTTAAGATAGACGTCTATGATCTCCGCAAGAAGAGCCTTTGGGTTGAACCCGTACTCGCCGGGATTCTCAACTACAAGATTGCCGCTCTTCGGTCCGACCATGGCGTCCAGGTTATAGTCAAGCATGTCCGCCAAGCGTTGCACTATCTCAGGCATCGTGAATGAGTCGGCCAAGGCGTCGGTGAAAAGCTTCAGCATATCAACCGTCTCGTTGGTGAGTTGCATGTAGGATTTCGCTTTGCCTTGTGCGGCAGCCAAGGCCTCCTCCTTTTCCGTTCGGCCAGCTGGATCTAGTGAATCAGCCTCACGGAGCTCCTTCTGTAACCCATGTATCTGGACAAATGCACTGAGAGATTCGTCGAGGACGAACGTAACGTCGTTAAGCAGGAGGTTGACGAATCGGACGAAAAAGTCCAAATTGACTTTCGCCTCCCGCGAAAGGTGTTCTCTATAGATGGTGTTTGACCATATGCATTTAATGATCTGGAAGATTTCGTAGCGAATATTAAACTTGTCGTAGAATTGCGTATGGGCTCCGGTGTTCTCGACCTCGATGTAGAACTTCATCAAGGCGTGCAACAAGTGCTCTATCGCGAAAGGTAGAGAGTTCAACAGATCGCCCAGGATGCCCTTGGATCTGTTGTACACAGGCCAGATTCCATGGAACAGGATAGAGATAAGTCCGGACTTAAGATAGGGATTCTTGATATATTCGGAGCTTCGTAAAAATGTAATACACAGCATGACAAGCTCGTCACTCTGCGTGGAGGTGATGATTTGAGGCATTTGCCTCATGATGAATTTGAAATTACCCACAACATCTTCGAGGAAGTACTCCGGCAGACACTTGAATACCTCGGGCTGGTCTTCGGACAAGGGCAGCTTAAGTGGTTCTGCTGGGAACTTGTGCCGTGGTGCAACGAGTCGGAGGAGCCACACTATGACGTAGCGCATGAACTGCATCGACCGTGCCTGGGAAAGGTCATCCAGCAAAACACCCTGCACCGAGTATTTGTAGGACAGGCCCTTGTCGATTTGGTCTTTGTACTTCTTGAGCATGGTTTCGAACATCCTTAACTGAGCCGGATTGCTCACGTACTTGTGTCGCTCCAACTCGAATTTCACAATCTGCTTTTCCATATGACTGAGATCTTTCTCTAGCTGGTCGAGCTTTACGATCGTGGCTTCGCTGCCGTAGTGATGGGCCGCGAGCGTGAGGAAGAAGACCTCGGATATGAAATTAGTTGTGCCACCTATCGCTTCAGAGTAAAATCGGTCTGAAGTGCTCTGATCGGCATTGAGCTTAGTTTCTTCCTTGATATCAACACGAGGATGCCGTCTCAAATAGTCGACATCAATTCGATCAACCTAGCAACCATTAGTCACACTACATAGTGGAGCTCGACTGTGTTATGTACCTTTGAGAATGTTGCATCCATGAATGGTTCACATAACTGGTCTAAGCACACTGTAACGTTGATCATAAAGCCATCTGAAGATACTTGCTCTTGGTCCACCTGCATTGCTCTCCGTTTGTGATTTGCATTTACACAAAGGGCAAGCCAATCTAGCATCTTGTCTCTTGCTTCTTTGGATTTCTTGATAATCTGGTTGACTATATCCAAGAGATCTGTCTGGTGCGTCTGCAGTGTCATGCGTAGAGCTCTCTGCGAGCTGATGATATACCCCTTATCACGTGTCTTCGGGCTTGAAAAGTAATTTATCGTAACATCTGCTTGTAAAGGCGAGATCTGAAAGAAAGGGCCTAGTAAAGTGTCGACCTCGAGAGTTCCTGCAGAAACCTGCTGCGGTAAAAACCGAGGGGACTGCACGACAGCATTCACCAGTAGGGGGTATCGTACAATATTTCGCATCGCCTAGAAATTCTTAGCAACTGCTGAGACCCAAAAGAACAGCGGAACGACCGCACTTACTAGCACATATGGCTTGTAGTTGTCGTTCATGGTCATTTTGGCCAGTTGCCGGCTAAGCTCTTCTATCGCGCCTACTAAGGCTTCCTTCACGGTCTCGTCTTCAGTAAACCTCGACATAGCTTCGCTAAAGAACTCATGACATAAGCCTCTATCATCTTCGGGATCAACCAACAGGTGCGGCGTAAGCGGGTTCGATACAGGTGGCTCCTGTCTGAGTATGCTATCAGCAAGCTGCTAGGATTCGCGAGTACAGTCTTTCACTCACCCAAACATGTCGGGCATAGTAACTGCAAAGATGCAGTAGCTCATGCATAAACGTCTCGCCTCCTTGATAACGTTATATTTCGGGTCCTCCGTGCTACCAGCCTTGAAAGCTCGATACTGCCTTGACCCCCGCTTCCAACATGCTAATAAGTAGTCCAATGGTGTAGTCTTTCCGAGATTTGAAGATGCTTCGAGGATTGCTTGGTCTAGAATATCTGTGCTTAACCGAACCGGGGATCCTTGCTCCTCAAGGTCCGCCCGAACGCTCGCAACGTAGTGTAGAGGATGGCCATGGCTATCCAGTATGACCTCCGGCTTGAGAGACAGCCTGAATATTCCGCCGAGCGTCCGATCCTGCCAGACCTCGGGCGACTCTGCTACCCTTGGGCTGGACCGACCCCCGGCCGAAGGATGTTCCCGCTTCAGTGGGGTTATCACACCTGACCCTGCTGGTGATATGTTGATGCGCTGGGTTTCGCCATTACTCTGCCTCAAGCCAAGTTGTGAGAAGGGATTCGGAGAGGAGGTGGCGGGAGATGAGGAGCTCGAGACGTTTGTGGTTGCCTTGGATTGCTCTTCGCGCTCGGGAATAGCATTTTGGTCTGCTAAGGGAGGCGACGGTGGTTTTGATACTGTGACCTCGCTTTCTTTCGCTGATGATCCAGCCTCTGGCGAAAGAGGGGCTCCTGCCCCAAGCTTTGCCAACCTCTTGTTCCGGATCTGATACAGACTTGTCAGAGCTTGGGAACAGCCGCCACGACTCTCTGACTTTACCTTCTCCGCGTCTGAAATGATGTCTGACATCCTTAAGGTGACTTGTAGCTTTGGACTTCTCGGATGTAAGGACTGGGCTGTGGCAAGAGCTGTAACTTATCGATCTGCCAGATTGGTTGCTCCACTGGATAGAGTACAGTATCTTACCTTAGGTAAGTGTTGATCGCTAAATTACCTAAAGGGTCCTCACTAATTCTTAACTGGAACTTTCCATCTAGCCTCCCTTAGGTACCAGGTATTTTTACCTCGAGTTGGTTCCATGAGACTCATTAATAATCAAACTGCCTTGCATTCGAATCAAAGACAGCAGTCATTGAATTGGTTGTGTAGTACGGCAGTCCATATCGTGCAACATGAAATAACTCAAATCTCAAATTTCAAATGTCAAACATCAGGCAAGCAACACTGTGAGTCAATCATACACATCAAAGTTCATCATTCACAACTCACAACTCATCTCATAAATGTTAACTCTGTATTCATCATGATTAGTAATGTAAACATAAAAAGTATTCTGATCAAGCTGTGCACTGTAGATACATTCTTCTTATATAAGTGATACAGTAAGTATAAATGATGTGACATCATGACTGCTATAAGCAATAACATAAATGTGAATGATGAGACACAGTGAGTGTTGATAACATAGAGTAGAATATACATATTAGTATAAATAAGTGTTATGATGAGTGAGCATAACAATGAGTATAGATAATGATGAGAGATCAGTATAGTAGATAATAAAGTGACCATCAGATTGAGTCAAACTCAGATTTTAGAACTTAATCTAATTTATTGAGCTTTACTTTGCAATCTGACTCAACTCTATGCAGAATTAAGTTTCAGATAAAGTCAGATTGAGCTATTCTTGACAGCTTAGACTAAATCAGAATTAATTAACTTCTGTTATTAAGCAGCTTTATATTGACAGCAGTTATTATTGCAACATTTTTAATTAACATTGCATACAACTCTTCTTGTTTGACTACATGTCTGCTTTATAAGCATTATATGTAAACATTATTAACTTAATTATTAGATCACTCATTCTCTACAGAACAAAAATACATTAACTAATACATTTTATCTTTTTAATAAGTCTGCAACATATAAAAGATTGCTTTCATCTTTTGCAATTTCTCTGATATTATTAGATTTTCTTTTTTATGTAGCTCAGCAACTATATCATAAATAAGTCATGAAAGAGATTCTTAATATACAAGAACTTATATTTTCAAAAAATGTATAAAGATATATCTCACTTATCTTCTACAAATTCATAATAACTGACTGATTTCACTTTAAGCTGTCATTATACTGATTAAAAATCTCTTCAATTAATAATGAGAAGAATTTTAAATCTAAAATGAAAGAATGCAGCTTCTGTTAATACTGCTGTTGCTGCATTGCATGAATTGATCAGAGAATGTTAAAATTGAGTGTTTTAATTTAATTTAATAATGCAATTATGTGACTTACTTAACTCTTTTTGTGCAGAAACTGATTTAAAAGAAAAAAAATTGTTAATAATTCAATCTTTTTCTTTAAAAATGTCATATTTAATAATCTATTTTTTGCTTTCATTTCATGAGCTTAATTCTGTTTTATACATCTTCATTTATAATTTATATTCTATTCTCTTCAATGAATCTTGTGTTGTCAAGTTCACAAGCTTTAAAATCTGCTTAATATTTCTTTATAACTTTAACTTTTATTATGACTCTGTTATGCTATACAACATAATTTTAATGTTAGTTTCTTTACTGTGAGAAGATCTATACTTAATAAAGAAATTGCAACTAACATGATTGAGATACTACATTTTACAAATTGTATATATTGCTTTAAATTTCTTAGATAATAGCTTAAGAAGAAATGATCATAAATTAATAAATCTAAATAATTGTGCAGCTTAATTTAAATTGATCTTAGTTATCTACAAATTCACTGATAACAAAAACACAGCATTCATGTAAATAAATGATAATATAAAGATTTAATGAATTTGCTTATCTTTAACACAACACTTTCTACATTTTCTTTTTACAAAACATCTTACTTTTTGCATTAAGCTTTCTACATTTTCTTTCTGCATCATGTAAGTAAAGTGAGTAATAAAGAGATATGATGCTGACTTTTATTTTAGAAGTACATCATCAAAACAGAGAAAACTGAGTGTAAAGATTATCTTCATTAATGTAGTAAAAGCATCAAGCTTCATATTCTTCATTACTGAACTGAATCAACTCATTAATATAGCAAAAGCATCAGACTTTATATCTCTCATCATTGAATAAAATTAATTCATTAATAAAAAAACACATTCTACTGATACATCAGACTCTTCATCTCAATTTAAGAAGAAAAAAAAGAAAAAGATTAATGAAATTAATTTATTTATCTCAGACATTGCTGCACATCTGAAGAAAGAAGACTTTGCTGATTAATGAGAAAGAATAAAAGCATTTATTAATTACTTTAAATTTACACTTAATGCTGCACTGTCTCAAAGTACTTTAACTGCTTCTTTTACTTCTTCTGACTCAAAATTTAGTATGTAACTTCACTTATTATAATGCTCAATTATAATGCACAAAGTGTATACTAAATCAGAGACTAAATCATATTCAAGAATTTAGAAGCTCTTCATTTATTTTTTATTGAGTTCTTTATGTTTTAATATCACTTAGAAATTGATTTCATCACATTCTTCAGTGATTAATGCATTCACAGATACTGATATTGAAGAGACTTAAGAGCAGAATGATATGACAATAAATAAATTGAATATAGATTTTAAATATAATTTAGAATATAAGAAGCTTAAGATGAGAATTTAAAGAATAAAATATGCAGTTAAGATAAGAAAGAAAATTGTTGTTAAGAGATATACAGAAAATGAGTATGATAAATATTAATAAATAATTATAATGTTCTGTATCAAACTTTAACTTCATTTGTAGTGATCTTTCTCACAGATTAGAATGTAATGACTGAGCAAAAGAAGAATGAAGATACTGCTCAGCAAAATAACTTAATTATAGCTACTAAAAAAACATAAGCTCTGCATAAGCTTCTTAAAGCAAAGAGTGCTTTCTCAATAATTAAAGAAGAGATATATTAACTTTATTTGACATTTAATTTATGTTAATATAATTAAATTAAAAAAATAAGCAAGCATATTTAAAGCTGTTGAGATAACTGTTTAGATAAAGTAGTTAAGCATTAAGAATGAATTATTCAATTTAACAGTTATGAATAACTTACTATAGTTAAAGATAAGAATTCAAATCTTATTATACAGATTTTTAATAGCAGCATACTTAATTCAGAGCACATAGCAGACAAGAAAAATCATTAATATATATTATACTTTTAACACTTCTTTATAATGACTCTAAAGACAAAAGCTAATGTTGTTTTATTCTATAGTTATTAGCTCTCAACAGTGTTCAATGTCTCTGCAAATAAAAATAAAAAAGCAGAGATAATGCTGAATAATAATGAAAGCAAAGTTACAGTAATTTTTTCTGTTTAAGTAATGCTGAATGAGAATACTGATAATAAATGTATCTTTTTTAAATTTGATGAACTTATGCATGCAGATATTAGAAAAACAGTATTAAAAGAAAATAAAATATATTAATTCTGCACTATTTATTTATCAGAGATTTAACTAAATTTTAAACTTCATAGACTGTTACTTCAATGTTAAAGAGTAATGAAGTTGAGATACAAATTAATCAGATATGATTATATTACTTTATTATAATGCTCTTTACAATTGTCTATTAACTTCTTGCTGATTAACTATATTTATGAATTAAAATTAACAACAAAGATTAACTGTTAACATTACAAGCTTTAATCTTCATTAATGATGCAGATCAAGAGGCAGAAGACTTAGTGAAGATACAGAATAATGATGAAAAGAATAAAGATCATTATAATGATGATAATGATAATGTCAATAAAGATACAGAGAATCAGAATGAATTCTGATGTTTTAAGTAAAGCTAAATGTTTTTAAAGATTCTTAAACATTATTTTCTACATCTGAGTACATTCAATTTTAATACTTCACTCAATACTATTAGCTTGCATGTAACTTGTATTTATTATAAGCAATTTAAGAAAATTGAAGTGTTCATAAACTGTATAGAAAGAGTAAAGAGATCTGATGTTTAAATTAAAATTTATGTTAAACATATATTTATTAAGATCATTAATGCTTAAATTAATGAATGTTAACATTATCTTTAAATAAGAAAGAATGAATTTCTCTTAACTTTAAATAATCATTAATGATATTAACAGATAGAAGATTCTGTCTCTTGTAAAATTATAATACTGAAGTAATTAAGAACTTAATGTGCTTTATCTGTGCTTTTAAGTGTGAGTGTGATGCTTTTAATAATTTTTCACTTTATTAATAAAGAAGACTTTTCTCTCTTAATCAATGTTGTGTTGTATTCAAGACTGTGTGTATATTAACAGTCAATGTACTCTGAGCAGAGTTATTTAAGTGAATGATTTGAAGACTGAGATTGATGATTATTGAGTCATCATTAATAATCTTAATAGCTAATGCATCAATTGCTGTAATGAGTCTTTTAAATAATGAATTCATATAATCTTTAATCTTTCTTAATTCATGACTATAATCATCATCAGTGATTGCATATTCTGAGTGTGTGCTGTTTAAGATATTTATAATACTTAATTGTATTGCTTCTGTGTTTAAAGTTTAATCATAATCATTGTTATTAAATCTTAAGTCAATATTCTTATCTTAATCATAATTACAAAGTCTGAAGTTAATGTTGTTCTTATAATTACTATCATTATAAAGATTATTATCACTGAAGTAATGATCTGATAAAAGCTCTGTATGTAATTCAGTTACTGTTGAATTCAGCTTATTTGCTGATGAATCTTTCTCATCATTATTGATAATTATTGTCAATGCAGATCTCTCTTTAATTATTTTTATCATTTCTGCTGCAAGAATAAACATGTTGTGATATTTGATCAGCATAATGTTTTTAATAATGTCTAAATTCAGTCAATTTCAATGATATGTGATCACATCTTAAGTTATATTGAACAAGTATTTAACTTCAATATCTGCTGCAGAAATTGCAAGTATATCTTTTATAAATTGTATCATTGCTGATTTTAAGTTCTTCATCAGCTTTCAATAATTAAGTATTAAAACATTTACATCTAACATTAAAGACTTTTACAGATAATCTGAGACTTCTTTTGTTACAGATGTGTCTTGATGCTTTTTTACATTTTTTATGTAATTCATCATTGCTATCATCTTCTTCTTCTTTGAGTTAAGAATTCTCAAATCATCATTTAATGATTCTTTCTTCAAGTGCTGATAATTGACTCTGTAATATTGTTGAAACTTAAGTTTATACTTTAAACATAGATCTTCTCAGTCTTTTCTTTATTGAAACAATATGTCAGTCTTGCTATATAATATTTATTAAGAACTGAGAATATTCTACATTGTACATATTAAGCTTATTGCATAAATTCAATATGACATTAAGATTACAGAACAATTCTTAATTGACTTCTGTCTTTTTATAATATTGAGTTAATTTTTTTTTAATGCATCAATGACATTCTGCAGCTCAGTACTGAAGAATAATTTAAACTTTTTAATTGCTTCATTTTGTTTTTTAAGATGATTAAATAAATCATTGTATACATATTACAACTTATAAATTATTGACTTATTAATAGTATTCATTGTCTCTGTTTAGTTCTTAAAGTGCTTCAGAAAATACAGTATATATTTAATATGTTGTCACTCTTTTATATTATATCTAAGAAGTTTCATTCTGCTTATTGTTAAAGTTAAATATTCTATCTATTAAGAAAGTTTAATTCATAGCTCATATGCTTGACTCAGCATATTGTATAAAGAGTTTCATTAAGTTTTTACATTCTCAATTATATTTTATGAATTTGTCTTCTACAAATCTTTGAACAACTCTAGACACTGTGATGATGTCATAATGACAATAGTTAGTAATTAAATTTATATGAGACTTTTGTTAAAATATTAACTCAACAAATATGAGCATTATAATAAAGTGTTATAAAAGATATACTGATCTTTTTCAGTATGATGTTAAAGAAGTAGTCTTTGTTAATTGTGAAATTTTATAGCTCATCATCATTAAATGTAATGATGAGTTAATCATTTTTTGCATTCACTTTCAGATATGTAAGTAGCTGACTGACTGCAAGCTGAATTACATGTATTATGCAGTTCATAATTTCAGTTTCATCACTTTAAATAATATTTTTCTGACTTAAAAGTCAACTTAAATAACATTATAATGTATAATTGTTGAATGCATTGTCTGCTGTAACTATCAGCAATTAATGTGTCAGATTTCACTTCTTTAACATTTTAAGAATATACTCAGCAAGGTTTTCATCATTATATTAATTTTTTAGTTCTCTGAAAGCTAAAAATATCTCTGTATACTTTCACTTAACATCAATAAAGTATGCAGTAATGTCTAGAAATGCAAAATGATTTAAATTACTTCATTTATTAAGTGTAATAAAGACTTTAATCTGTGTCTTAAGCTCTGTAAGTATATCTTTTTGAACATTTACAGCACAACACTTAAGAAGTTATGCAATCTTACTTTGATCTAAAATCTTAATATTGACACAATATATTCAGATGAGCTTTCAGAACTTTATATGCTCAACAGTATAAAAGAATATATTGAGTACTATAATGAATTGAAGAATCTGCTGATTAAAGACTTTAAAAATAAAGTTAAATGATTTAATAATGATCTTTTAAGCTGTCTGTCAAACAGTGAGCATTATATTAGAGCATTATAATTGAAAATTATAATATATTTTTGAGTTCATTACTTTAAAGATTGAAATCTGTCTTTCTGATGCTGATTTTATCTTTTAGCAACTGCTGCTTTTCAGATGATGTTTTTAGATGATTGTTTCATTATTTTTTGATGCTAAATAATTCATAATATTGTGACAGTTAACACACATCACATTTAATCTTTCATCACATTTATTAACTACTTCAGCAAAGAACTGTCAGATCTCTTCTGAATAAGCTAAACTGTTTTATGTCATTTAAGCATGATTTTTAATCTTTGTATCTATATTCTAACTTTATACAGTTGTTTCTCATCAGTCTTGAAACTCTTACTTTGTTACAGATCTTTAAAGAACATACTTTGAGTTTGAAGTGTCTGCAAAAGTTGAAAAATAAGATTAATTTAATTAAGATGACTCAGTTCTATCACTAAAAACATTTAGAAATGATCTTTCTAAGTTGCTTAAAATCTGACTGAATGATGAGCTGTATAAAGACATGATGTTGAGTTATTGTAGTAAGTTAAGCAAATAAATGATACTTTATTGTACTTTGAGTGATGTGTTAATGATAGTGTGTTGTGAGAGTTTCAAAATTAGTATATACAAGATTGTAGTTATGTGACAGAACATATATTTGAATGTAAAATGAATTTTTTACAATATCAATCATAATAAATACTATTTGAAAATTATTATGTATAGCAAATATTAAGTATCAATGAAGAGATTTCTCATTGAAAAATCTTTAATTAATAATTAAAGATCTATCTAATTATTCTTTATCTTACATCTTTAATCTCTAAAGATCAGCTTTCTATTCAATTAATAATGATTACTTACTATTCTTCTTACTACTCTCTTCATCACTAATAGATTCAACATTCTTCTCATTATCTTCACTGTCATCAATCAAGTCATCAAGAACAAATTTATTAATGAAATCATCATTTAAAAATTTCTCATCTTCAGACATCATTACACAAGCTTCATCAGCATCTTTAATCACACTTTTTTCATCTTCTTTCTTCTAATTAAGTGCAGACTCTTAAATGTAACTAGTCAATGTTAAAGTTGAGAAGTGTTATAATTAAGTAATATAATATTTATACATAATTAAAGTCATTGATGTGTTTAGAATCAAGAACTTCACTATAAAAGTGATATATGATCTTGACAAAGTCAGAATCTTTAGCATTATATAGCTTTTGCTTTTCTGTATTATTGAGAACTCTTTTATGATGCTTAATCACAACTGTCAGATGCTTCTCAATTTAATAATTAATGTTGATGCACTTCTGCTGAATAACTTCATCTTTATTGATATTCTAAAGAATGTCAAAGAATCTATAGAAAATATAGATGTAATATATCTTTTACTTCACTTTCATGAACTCTTGCTCTTCTTTTAATGCAAGAACTTCAGTAAATAACATTTTTTTCTTAATCTTCTCTTTAAGTCAAGCTCAGTTCTCATTCTTCATTAACTTGTTTTTCAACTCATCTTCATAGTAAGCATCTGCAGATAGTTAAAAGCAATATAATTGAGTATAATAATTTTAAAGAAGTCTTATAAGAAATTTTACAGTTATATTGCTTTTTTAAGATCTCATCTTTAATCTTCTCTTTCATGATCTTCTTCAATGCTGAGTTCACAGTCTGATATGCATCAGTCTTCTTCAATGCATCTTTTTTTCATTTTACAGCTTTGCAATTCATCATCTTTGTGTTTTTAATTTATTTAAAGTTCTCATTCTTCATACATTTCTGTCATTTCTTTCTTGCACATACAGTCTTTAAGTTATTCAAGTATTTGTTAGATATCTTCTTTAAATCATATATAGACTTCTATAAACAGTCATAATGATCAGATTTCTCTTTAGAGACTAAGAATAAATTGAAAATTAAGTATTTTACAGTTTACAGTGAAAGCTTAATGTCTAAATCTGTCATGACAAGAATTTAGAATATATAGTTAGCTGCTGAGTTCTATATTGAGTAATATAATTAAGCATTATATGTGTACATCACAGCTATGCATCAGAGTGAAGTACAAAAATAATGTATAAGATTAAATCTTAAGAAATGAGCAGTAAAATAAGTGATAGCATTGTGTAACATATTTAGTGAGTGTAGAGACTGAGTGTAGAGACTGAGTAAAGATAGAGTGAGTGTAGTAGATTGAGTGACAGAGATAAAGATAAGAAAGTGTTAGATTGAGTGTTAGAAGTGAGTGTGTTGATATATTTATTCATAACATTAATGTACATATCATAAGTGAATGTGTTGTTTATCAGCAATTTAACATCTAAGTATTGTTAACATCTAAAAGCTCTTAATACATCTTTTAACTATACACTTTCAAACTACAACACACTTTCAAACTACAACACATCTTCAAACTACAAGATCACTCTAGAACTCATTGTTATTCACAGATACATTTAAACTGTTTTCTTATAATGTTTTTGTTAACTTAATCTTAGAGCATCATTGTATCATTATATTATGTTATGATACATATTAAGAAAACTCTGAGACACAGCATTACAAAGACTGTATTAGGTAAAGAGAAGACAGCAGCAGCAGAAAGAACATTTAGAAAGACATTTAAGAGAGAAAAAACTGATGTTGATGAAAAGAAAAAAGAAAATAATGCTGCAGATATAGAAGAAGACACTGAAGCATTTAAGTCAGCTCATTACTGAAAGTTAGACAGTAAGCTTAATTTTAACATACAATATAATGTTTAATAATAATGTTCTGTTCTACAGCTGTTATTCTTTGTAAAATACATCACTATCAGAAATTAACAGATTTTCTAATAGCAAAACTATTCTTTCAAAGACTTTACTGCAAGATAACTTAAAATTATTTAAAGAGAGTTTTTTCTCAACATAAAATGTTTTGTTTTTAAAGCTCAGTCATTAACAGTCTGCATAAGATAGTAAAAGCATATACTGTTGTCTTCTTTAAAAGTATGTTTAATGAACTGTACAGTAATTATCATTTATCAGTTAACAGAATGCAGATGTTAATCTGACTGCAATTTATATAAAGTAAGTTATTATTCAGCATAAGAACATATCTCTTATTAAGAGATACATGCATAACTGAAACATTGCATCTAAAGATGCAGATTAAAGCAATTGTTACTAGGCTATTTTGAGAATATTTAACTCTCAATGTAGTAAATAAATAGATTAAATTGAAAGCTATTTAACTATGTATATATAATGCTTACTTATAACACTCATATATCAGTAATCTTTAAGTTCATAATCTTTATTCTTAAGTCAAGTCTCAAGAGCTCATTTACTAATCAGTCTTAGAATTCTTAAAACTTAGACAGAGCTTCTAAGTCAGATTAAACTTTAATGTTTAAGTCTGACTTAAACTCTTAGATTGACAATTGAAGCTCAACTTAACTTGACTTAAAAGCTCTGTCTAAGTTAGGCTGAGTTAACTTGACCTGATGATCACTTTAGTAGATGATGAAGAGAAGTGAATGTGAGTAAACATTATAGTAAGTATGATTTACACAGAGCACAATACATATATTAATATGAAGATTAATTGTAGAAAGTATATGTTTTATATATTAAAGAAGAAAATATTATAATATTATATTTTAAATAACAACTATTCTTTCTTCTTTCTTCTCATTTTCTTAATCTAGTAAATTGATAACTTAAGAATTCACTAATTAATACTTAAGATTGTGTGCATTTGCAATTTAATTTTAATGAATATGCATTATGATTTAACATTTAATGTAAATTAACATCAATATCAACATTACAGTTCTAGAAACATCATTAGAAATCTTTATATCAGTATAAAAGTAAGATAAATTATCTTATAAATTATTTTGAGACATAATGAAGAGATAATGCTATTTAATGTAATTATTTCTTACATTGAGATAATGTTTATCTATATTATTAAAAGACTTAGATTGCTCAGATAGCTTCTTATTATCAATGCTGAATTTAATGAAATTTATATAATTAATGTTTTAAAACTCATTAAAAGCAAATAAAATAATCTTTAAGCTGCAGCTAAAGATTCTGAATTCTAAATTAATTAATAAGATAAGTTATGTCATAGTATCTTAAGCTTTATATTACTATAAGACTTTCTCTTAAAAGTAAGCTTCTTCTTAATGATGAGCTTCTTCTTAATGCTGAGCTTTATCTTAATGCAGAGTTTCTTCTTAACATTGAGTTTTATTTTAATATTAAATTTCTTAATAATAATTTAAGTTAAATATTTCAGATTACTAAGCAAAAAAGCTTCATCTTACTTCTTAACAATGAGATATAAATGATACAGTAATTCAGTTAACTTCTTAAGATATAAAAGTAATTTAATGATGTTTATAGCTTTTTAGATCTTCATCATTATATATATAATATTATTTTTATTGCTTCAGTCATTAACAAGATATGATTTACACAAAGAATCTGCAAAACAATTCTGCTGTCTTTGTATTTAAGTTAAAAGACATTATTCAATAAATTTGTTCAGATCAGTAAACTGAACATTAATAATTAAAAATTAAGTACAATCTATTAAAAATGAAAGTTAGTCAGTCTGTTGTCTTATATACATATGAAGATTGACTTACAAAATGTATATTATGTTCATTCTTTGCATAATATTAATTCTTTAGTGTTATCAGTAGAATAAAATTCATTGATGAAGACTATCTTAAATAAATAAAAATTTAAAGTAATTTACACAATATGATCTCTTGTAGTCTTGCTGAATGATGATAGATTTTGTCTGATAAAGAATTTAATTGATGAGATTAATCTTTGTTGTGAGATCTTTACTTAACAATAATTTAATTATAAAAATTAAGTGACAGACTGTGATACTGTAAAAGCTTAAGAACTTAATGATTAAGATGCTTAAACAATAAAAGAAAAGTTAATTAAATTAATAATTTTAAAGAGATGTAATTAAGATGTTAAAGATGATTCAATAGAGATGTTTTATGAATTTAATTATTTATATAATTAACAATATTTAACACTAAATAATAAGTCAGCATGCAGCTTTTCTGATTTAATGCAATATTATTTAATTATATCAATATGAGTACAATGTTATTTCACTTCATAAAAGACATTAAGAATTAACTGAGTTATATATTATTATTTGTTCTATTAACTCTCTATTTAGTCTCTATCTAGATCTATGAGGGCAAAGTATCTTTACAAAAAAAATTTTAAGTAAGAAAATCTTAATTCTATCTTGCAGACACTATTTTAACAGAGTATTAATTAATTATTATTGTTTCTTTTATGCATCAATGAATCTGTATTGTATCTGTTTCTTAAACATTTACTTTTACTAAACAGCAAGTAATCTCTCTTAATTTACTGAATCTATCTTAGTTTATTAAATCATCTTTTAATCATTTAAATGTACAAATCTTCATATTTTAAGATGTTCTTTTAAGTGATTTACTGCACAAGATTAAGATAACTAAATAGATCACTTATAATTAATCATTAAGTTATTTAATGAGTGCTAACTGCTGCAAAAAGAACTCTGCAGAGATTTGTAATTTCAGTTTTCTGAAAGTAATAAGTGTAAAAGTTGATGTAATTTAAGCAAAAAAAAAGTACATATTATATAATTTACATTAATTAATTACATAAATATTACTTGTCAATCTCTAAGACTTTTACAGAGATCAATCAGATATTAAGACTCAGTATCTTTATATAAAGCAGAAATAGTACTGTTCTTTATACTTATAAAGATTGTTATAAAGTTAATGTGAACTCATAAGTCTCTTATTTATAAGAGGCTGATGAGTAAGATATGTAACAATGTGAGACACTATGTTATGACAGCTATTTGATGAAGTTTCAATGTTAAGATCTTGTATTGATGAAGATTAACAACTAAGAAACTTAAAAGATTTATATGTAAAGACTATCTATATAGTACTTTGCTTATCAATCATTGTGTAAAAAGTTCAGCTATGATTCAGTATGAGTACATAGTGATATTATGACAATTATCTTTTCTTTTATGTGCTGATTTTTCAGCACATTGACATATCATTAACATTATAGATATGTCATGATTCTGTGAAATTAAGTCAGTGAGATGTAAACAATAATTTACTTAACATTCTTACATATTTTGCTTATTGTCTATCTTAGCTAGACTAATGATCTTATATAATACTTTAAGTTTGCTGCATTTAAATAGATGATGATTCAGCTTTGTTTAACAGTGAATAATATACAAAACATAAGTGAAATTAACTTTTCTTTATTTCTAAATTAATTAGATCAGTAATCTCTTTGTTTAATTACAATATATAAGAAACTCTTTCTCACATATAACTTGCATTTATTTCATCTTTAACATCTTAATATATTGAAGTTGTAGCAACTTCATGTCTTAAAATGATGCTTCTTATTTGTAACACTTTGTAAATGACACAATAGCAAAAGTGTAACAACAATAACATCATAATTATTAAGAAAAATAAAAGAGATATTTTCTTTACTGTGTTTTTCATTAAGAATTCAGCAAAATTGTCAGTGATTTTTATATGTATAGCATTTAAGACATCAATGTATTTTAATAATGTTGCAGTCTAAGAGATGTGCTTATACAAATATAAAAAAATGCAATAAGAAATCTTCAGATTTCTATTGCTCTCATCATTAAACATTATTTGTCAATATAATTTTAAACATTAATGAATTAACAAACTCATCAAAATCAGTTCTGAAGATCAAGTCTGTAAGAGCTAAATTAATTAAGAATATAATAAATATTGTAAGTAACACTGTTAACATACTTGCTTTGTTGAAATGAAATGCAGAAACAGAATGTAATGAAGAAGAATATTGAGTATAAGAAATGTAAGTGTCTTAAGATGAATCTGTTGACAAAATACTTATACAATAATGATGAGATGCATGCTCTGAATAGTGTTGTTATACAGAAGAGACAGCAGCAGAGACTTTGCTGTTATATATAAACATAATTGTATTTATTTAATCTTTTTAATGATGAAATGTTGTTTTTTTACATTCTGTCTTCACTTTCTCAAGCTATAAATGAGTCATTATTGACAAATTTAATTGAAAATGCTTGCTTAATGATCATTACTGCATCATTAACATCACAGAACATCACTCTCAGAATATAATTAATTTATAAGAAATTTGCTGCTCAGAAGAGCATTAAGCTTAAGATTATAATTAATGAATATCTTTCTGCTCTGCATTATATGCAACATTTCTTTTCTGCAGTAACATCATTATATACATTGCACTTCAATTTCATTTTTATCTCAATTCTCAAAGATATTGCTGTCTCATGATGTCATACTCTCAACAATTTCTTTATCTTCTTATTTACTCACACTGACACCATCTCAATGTTATGTCATAATCATTATGTCAACAACAAGTTGAATTCTCTCTGTTGTCTTTACTGTTTAAAACATATCAGCAACAACATCAGTCAGTGCAATGTTGTTGAGAATTAAAATTATAATTATTGCAAGATACTTTAAAAGTTATGTAATTCAGTTTAATAAAAAGTTTCTTATCATCTTGTAATGCATTAATGATAACAGATCTTCACATTCTTTAATTGCTGAATTAATAATTTGTATATACTTGTTAATTATATCATCATTATAACAATCAATGATGTTTATCAATCTTGACTTCAGTGTCATCTCAATTATATATAAACATCATTTATTAAGCATGTCATCATTTACATTACTTATGTTGTGAGACATCACAGTAATCATTATAAGTCTGTAAAAATTCACAATCTGTTGCTGTTCATAATTCAAGAGCAGTGAGTAGTCACTGTGATGCAGATATTTATGTTGAATATCTTTTACTTTATAATTTGTTTTCTTAATTTTCTTATGCTTTACTGTCATCATCATGTTGCTTACTTCACTTCAAATATAAACTTCTCTTTCTTCAATTAAGTAACAACATCTCAGAAAGCTCTTATAACTTAATGCTATGACTTAATTACTTTAACAATAACTATAATATCAATAAATAGTTACTGTTCTTGTCTTCTGCTTCTGATAGCAACACAGATGTAAAGATAATAAAGTGATTTAATAGCATTTTGCTAATATATTGATTATATTTTGGCTTCACTTCTTCTAGATAATATTATGTAGAATACTTTTAATAAAAATTTTTAATTTTTTAAATCTCATTTATGCTTACACTTCTTCTCTGTTTTTACATCATATTCTTATTACAACACTTTCACATCTCTTATGTTCTCTATTTAAAGTCACTCATTATATTCTGTTAAATACTTTATTCACTTAACTTTATATTGTAACTGTTCTTTTCTTTATTTCTTACTTAAGATCTTTTCAATTTTGTATTCTTTCTTATTGTTTATGAGATTCAAGAAAGGCAGTTCTAACAAAGAATTATTATTTAAATGATGTTTATGAAACTTTAAATATGAGACATAAAATACATTATGAATTCTGTAATAAGCAGACAGAATCAGTCAGTATGCTTATTTATTAATAAAATTAATAATTTAAAAAGACTTAATAAATTTATACAACAGTTTCTTACTTAATCTGTGTTGCTTTAAGTTCTTAATGAACAATAGCATTAAATTGTCAACATTGTAGCTTTTTTAAACATGATTTTTGTCAAAGTACTTAACTTGCACTTTTACAGCAACTTATCATTACTTTATCATTATAATACAAATTTTCTTCATTTACTGCACTCAGTCTTTCACTGCTAACATCTCTTCTTTATAAATATTGTTCTCAATATATTAAGCAATTCTTAAATAATAATTCATTAATGTCTTAAATGATATTTAATCAATTGTTATATGTTTTCTGTTTGTATATGTAAACTCTGTCATTAACAGAAAGAACACTTAGTTATTTTGTTTTTTATAACAATAATAATATAAATAATGTTTTAAGATTTAATTCTGTCTTTCAGTTTAATTATCAGTTTATAAATAAAAGATAATGCTTAGTCTTCACTTCATTTAAAGTTGATAACAGAATTTAAATCAATATATATTAATAAAAATTGACTCTCAGTCTGAAATAATATCTCTGAATTCTTCATAGTAATATATGATCTGTTTAATATATATGTTAACTAACTTGATTGCAGTGAGTTTTTTAATAACAGAAATATATTGAGTCATCTTCATAAGATAATTTACAATTATTAATATAAAGTCATAAACATTAGCTTCTTATCTGCTAGACAGCAAGTCAGTAATTATGTTCATTGTTATTTTCTTTTATGATTAAATAGATAATGACAACAACTGTAATTCATTATATAAGCAGTGTCTTAATATTTAAACTCTTAAACATACAGCACACAAAGCAACATATTCTTGAATGTCATTTATCATATTGACTTAGTAATTCTTTTTAAATAGCAGATTGATTATTTTGTTTACTTTATAATGTTTTGTTAAAACATTGTCATAATGCAGCTTTATAAGCTCATTCTTAACAGCTTCATCAAATAATATGTATATCTTATCTTTGTAAGAAAGTAGTTCAGTAAAATTAAACATTTATAGACTGTCATTAATATCTTAATAACTGCAGTTACTTTGTAATTTTAAATCTTATCACATCTTTACTGTTAAAACATTAATGTTCTGCAAGAGATGAACAAGTTTAAGAAAGAATAATTATTTTTTATTATGTACTGTTTTATTGTCAGTTATTTTCTGAATTAACACACATAAAATAAATTATTTACAATCAGTAATTTCAGCAACAAAGTTAAGCAGCTCTTCTGCTACATTGTATATAGATAAACTAAATGTATAATCATTATTCTTTAATTCATTTTTAAATAAAGACTTTCTAAATCTTTTATTAACTTGTTCTTAACAGTCATGATCTTCAGTCTAAGTACTTAATTGATATTCTTTTAATAAAATGATCAGCATAATTTACAGATTTAAGCTTTAAGCATTGATCTGATTAATTAAAGCAGTAATGCTTAATTTTAATTCTTAAAATAATGTAATCAGCTTTCATTGCAATGTTAACAGCAATCTGTTTATGTTCTTCTTAACTTTGTAGTCAGAGCATCTCAACAACACATTAATGAGGTTTGTTTTTTCTAATTAATGTGTAATTATGAAATTATAAGCAGCTAGTCTCATAACTCAATGTGTTTGTCTTTTATTTAATGATTTTACATTCATAAACTCTTATAGATTATTGTGATTCATAAATATCTCAATGAGATAATGACTATTCTTAAGATAGTGTCATCAGTGTTTAAATATCTTTACAATTGTCAACAATTCTTGATCATGAGTTTCATAGTATGTTTTAATTAGATTTAACTTTCTTAATTAAAAGACAACAAAATGTCATTGAGCATTTGTTTAAAGCTGTAAATAAATATTTATCAACTTAATTATTAAGATATCAGTTTCAATCTGAGCTCTTAACTCTGAGTTAAAGTGTGTTAGAATAGACATTTATATAAAGATATTATGAAATTTATAAAATGCTTACACTGTCATTTATAATTACTTAAATGCATCTATCTTCTTGCTGTTCTTGCTGTCTTTTAACAGATCAGTTAAAGAAGCAGTGATCTTAAAATATTTCTGTATAAAGTGATGATAAAAGTTTGTAAACTCTAGAAATATTTATATCTCATAGTAGCTTTTAAATATCAGTCATTTCTTTATGATTTTAATTCATCATTGATTCATTAAAACATCAGTAATGAAGATGATGAACTTAAGAAATTTTATCTGTATAATATAAAAAGTGCACTTCTTTAAATTTGTATACAATTCAAATCATCAAAGTTGCTTTAAAATTTGTTTTACATGACTCTGATATTCTTTTAGAGAACTGAAATAGATCAGAATATTATTTAAATATATTACATAAAAGACATTAACTAACTCAGTTAATACTTAATTGATATAGACTTGAAAGATTGTTGAAACATTAATCAGTTTAAATAACATAATTATATATTTAAAATGACTATAACATATACAAAATGCAGTCTTTCATTCATTGTCTTTCTTAATTTTAATGTAGTGATAAGCATTCTTAAGATTTAGTTTAATGAACATCTTAACTTTACTTAAATGATTAAGTGTCTTACTAATCAATGATAAAGAATAACAATTTTTAACAATAATCTTGTTAAGATCTCTATAATCAATATATAGATGTAAATCTTCTTCATTTTTTAAAATAAACAAAACTGATGCTTCTGCAGAGCTAACAGAATGTTGTATTTATTTCTTTATTAAAACATCATTTAGATATTCTTTAAGCACTTATAGCTCTGTTTTTAACAGATTGTAAAGTGAATCATAAAGTAATTTATGCTTCTTTGTCTCTATGACATGATTATAATCTTAATGAGATGATAATTTGTCAACATTCTCTTTAGAGAACACATTTATATATTTGTTGTATTGTTAAGATAGCATCAACATATTATTAATAACATGTACAGCAGTTATTGATGAGTCTGACTCAGGCATCATCAATAATGTGTAAACAATAAGTTAATTTTGAATGTTGTTGATAAACATTTTAGACTCATTAATAATTAAAGATATTTATTTTATTTTATAATGTTATGTATACAAGTTACAATCAATATAAATATGTTGTTGTTTCAGATCTGAGAGACAAAAGATGAGTTTAGATTCATTTTTATTTAAGATATAAAATAATTACTCTTCAGTTTGTTCTTATTTTTAACTGTTGATGAGTCTATACTTCATTAAATATGCATTATAACAGTAAACATATTATCTTTTTAAAAGCTCTGATCTCAGAAGTTTTACATCAACTTATGTCAATTAATGAGCAACAGCATATTGCTAAGACATTATATTAATCTTTGCTGCAGTGTTTAACAATACATTGATAAAAATTTAACTGAATTTAATTTAAATTTAAATTTTCTTTATAATGCTAGATTTCTTTATAATCTTTAATCTAATTTTTATTACTAAAGCATAGTCAACAAAGCTCTGTCTTTTTTTGTCTTAACTGCATTAATTTTAATGTAATTAAGATTTTTCAGAGAACTTCTGCAGTTCTTTATGAAATGACTCAGTCTTTCATAATTATAGTAGTCATTTTTTTTTAACATCAATCTTAAAATGAGATTTATCTGCATTATTATAATGACTTAATTTTATAGTCTTAAAGTTAAGACAATTGTTCTGCTGTGATTTTGCTGTCTAAATAAAAGAATATAAGCAATGCTTATAGATTTTCTTAATGATGTAACTTTAAATTATATAATCATCTACAAATTACTGATTAATCTCTAGTTTAGCAGTCAGAGCTATTAGAATTTTTCTTATCTTTAAGAAATCTTAATAGTTAATTAAAATTGTTTAAATCTTCAGTCAGAGTTTTGTAAAGAAATAACTTATTTTCTATTTCTTTATATAATTTAAGAGCTGATTTTTCAGCATGTTGAAATATATTGTAAAAGCTTAAACTGATTAAATAAATTTCTATATAACTTTTAAATATTTCTGTACTGTATTAAGTCTGCAATTCACTGAGTTCTCAATAAGATTGAGCAGAAACTTTAAAAAGAATATTTATAATTTATTATTTAGAAGTTTGCTCTCATTAATGTGATAAAATCATGCATCTTAAGATTCTTCTGCTAAGAACTGCATGACAAAAAGAATTTTATTGTGATTATTGAAGAAGTTTTCAGAGATTAAGTAAAATGTTATTACAGCACTGCATATAAATTCAGTATATTTATAAATAAACTTCTCATTATATATGAACAAGTTCTTCAGTCATTAAGTCTGTTTTGTTGAAAGTATATAAGACTTTAGATGCATGTTACTTCATTAAACTTAAAGAATTAATGAAAGTATAAAAAGATTTTGTATGCAGTTCTTTCTCAAATGAAATTTAAGAATTTTTATCTCTTAAAAGTAAAGTGATCATCAGGTCAGGTTAACTCAGTCTGATCTGAACAGAGCTTTTAAGTTAGATTAAGTTAAGCTTTAATTGTCAGTCTAAGAATCTGAGTCAAACTTAAACATTGAAGCTTAATTTAATTTAAAAGCTCTATTCAGATTTTAAGAATTCTGAGACTGATTAATAAGTAAGCTCTTGAAACTTGACTTAAAAGTAAAGATTATGAGCTTAGAGATTACTGATACATGAATGTTATAAATAAGCATTATATATGCATAGTTAAACAGCTTTCAATTTAGTCTATTTATTTACTACATTGAGAGTCAGATATTCTCAAAATAGTCTAGTAACAATTATTTTAATCTGCATCTTTAAATGTGATGTTTCAGTTATGCATATACCTCTTAATAAGAGACATGTTCTGGTGCTGAATGATAATTTATTTTATATAAATTAAAGTCAGATTAACATCTGCATTCTGTTAGCTAATAAATGATAATTACTGTACAGTTCATTAAACATACTTTTAAAGAAGACAACAATATATGCTTTTACTGTCTTTTATAGACTGTCAATGACTGAGCTTTAAAAGTAAAACATCTTATGCTGAGAAAAAACTCTCTTTAAATAATCTTAAGTTATCTTGCAGCAAAGTCTTTGAAAGAATAGTTTCACTATTAGAAAATCTGTTGATTTCTAATAGCAACATATTTTATAAAGAATGACAGCTGTAGAACAGAACATTATTATTAAACATTATATTATATATTAAAATTGAGCTTACTGCCTGACTTTCAGCAATGAGCTAATTTAAATACTTCAGTATCTTCTTCTGTATCTGCAGCATTATTTTTTTTTCTCTTTTCATCAACATCAATTCTTTCTTTCTTGAATGTCTTTCTAAATATTCTTTCTGCTGCTGCTGTCTTCTCTTTATCTGATACAGTCTTTGTAGCACTGCATCTTGAAGTTTTCTTAATATATATTATGACATAATATGACAATACAATGATGCTCTAAGATTAAATTAACAGAAACATTATGAGAAAGCAGTTTAAATGTATTTTTGAATGATAATGAGTTCTAGAGTGATCTTGTAGTTTGAAGATGCATTGTAGTTTGAAAGTGTGTTGTAATTTGAGAGTGTGTAGTTAAAAGATGTATTGAGAGCTTTTAAATGTTAATAATATTTAAATGTTAAATTGCTGATAAACAACACATTTATTTATGATATATACATTAATGTTATGAATAAATATATCAACACACTCACTTCTAACACTCAATCTAACACTTTCTTATCTTCATTTCTGTCACTCAATTTACTACACTCACTCTGTCTCTACTCAATCTCTATATTCAGTCTCTACACTCACTAAATATATTACTCAATGCTATTACTTATTCTACTGCTTATTTCTTAAGATTTAATCTTATACATTGCTTTTATACTTCACTCTAATGTGCAGCTGTAGTGCACATATATAATACTTAATTATATCACTCAATATAGAACTCAGTAGCTAACTACATATTCTAAACTCTTATTATGACAAATTTAGACACTAAGCTTTCACTGTAAACTGCAAAATACTTAATTTTTAATTTATTCTTAATCTCTGAAGAGAGATCTAATCATCATAACTGTTTACAGAAGTCTATATATAATTTAAAGAAGACATTTAGCAAATACTTAAATAATTTAAAGACTGTATGTGCAAGGAAGAAATGACAGAAATATATAAAGAATAAGAACTTTAAATAAATTAAAAATACAAAGATGACAGACTGTGAAGCTGTAAAATGAGAAAGAGATGTATTAAAGAAGATTGATGTATATTGAATTGTGAATTTAGCATTGAAGAAGATTATAAAAGAAAAGATTAAAGATGAGATCTTAAAGAAGCAATATAATTGTAAAATTTCTTATAAGACTTCTTTAAAATTATTATACTCAATTATATTGCTTTTAACTATCTGCAGATGTCTATTATGAAGATAAGTTGAGAAACAAGTTAATAAAGAATAAGAACTGAGCTTAACTTAAAGAGAAGACTGAAAAGAAAATGTTATTTGCTGAAGCTTTTGTGCTAAAAGAAGAGTGAGAGTTTATAAAAATGAAGTAAAAAATATATTACATTTATATCTTCTATAAATTCTCTGACATTCTCTAGAATATCAATAAAGATAAAGTTATTCAGCAGAAGCACATCAACATTAATTATTAAATTGAAAAGCATTTAACAGTTATGATTAAGCATTAAGAAAGAGTTCTTAACAATATAGAAGAATAAAAATTACATAATGCTGAAGATTTTAACTTTATTAAGATCATGCATCACTTTTATAGTGAAGTTCTTGATTCTAAATACATCAATGACTTCAATTATGTATAAGTATTATATTATTTAATTATAACACTTCTTAATTCTGACATTAACTAATTACATTTAAGAGTCTGCACTTGATCAGAAGAAAGAAGATGAAAAGAGTGTAATTAAAGATGTTGATGAAGCTTATGTAATGATGTTTAAAGATGAGAAATTTTTAAATGATGATTTCATTGATGAATTTGTTCTTGATGACTTAATTAATAATAATGAAGATAATAAGAAGAATGTTGAATCTATTAATGATGAAGAGAGTAATGAAAAGAATAATAAATAATCATTATTAATTAAATAGAAAGCTGATCTTCAGAGATTAAAGATGTAAGATAAAGAATAATTAGATAGATTTTTAATTATTAATTAAAGATTTTTTAATGAGAAATCTCTTCATTAATACTTAATATTTGCTATACATAGTAATTTTTAAATAATATTTATCATAATTGATATTGTAAGAAATTCATTTTACATTTAGATACATGTTCTGTCACATGACTACAATCTTATATATACTAATTTTGAAACTCTTATAACATACTATCATCAACACATCACTTAAAGTACAACAAAGTATCATTTATTTGCTTAACTTATTACAATAACTCAACATTATGTCTTTATACAGCTCATCATTTAGTCAAATCTTAAGTAACTCAGAAAGATTATTTTTAAATGTTTTCAATGATAGAACTGAGTTATCTTAATTAAGTTAATCTTATTCTTCAATTTTTGCAGATGCTTCAAACTCAAAGTATGTTCTTTAAAGATTTACAATAAAGTGAAAGTTTCAAGACTGATGAGAAACAACTGTATAAAGTTAGAACACAGATACAAAAATTAAAAATTATATTTAAATGACATAAAATAGTTCAGCTTACTCAGTAAAGATCTGGCAGTTCTTTGCTGAAGTAGCTAGCAAATATGATGAAAGATTAGATATAATGTATATTAATTGTTACAATATTATGAATTATTCAGCATCAGAAAATGATGAAACAATCATTATAAAACATTATCTGAAAAGCAGCAGTTGTCAAAAGATAAAATCAGCATTAAAAAGACAGATTTTAATCTTTAAAGTGATGAACTTAAAGATATGTTATAATTTTCAATTATAATGCTTTAATATAATGCTCACTGTTTGACAGACAGCTTAAAAGATCATTGTTAAATTATTTAATTTTATTTTTAAAATCTTTAATCAGCAAATTCTTCAATTCATTATAGCACTCAATATACTCTTTTATACTGTTGAGCATGTAAAGTTCTGAAAGCTCATCTAAATGTATTGTGTTAATATTAAGATTTCAGATTAAAACAAGATTGTATAACTTCTTAAGCATTATGCTGTGAATGTTTAAAAAGATGCACTTACAAAACTTAAAATATAGATTAAAGTCTTTATTGTACTTAATGAATGAAGCAATTCAAATCATCTTATATTTTTAAACATTATTGCATACTTTATTGATGCTAAATAAAAGTACATAGAGATACTTTTAGTCTTTAAAGAATTAAAGAATCAATATAATGATGAAAATCTTGCTGAGTATGTTTTTAAGATGTTAAAGAAGTGAAATCTGATACATTGATTGCTGATAGTTACAGCAAATAATACATTCAATAATTATATATTATAATGTTATCTGAATCAGCTTCTGAGTCAGAAGAATATTATCTGAAGTGATGAAACTGAAATTATGAACTGCATAATACATATAATTTAGCTTGCAGTCAGTCAGCTATTTACATATTTGAAAGTAAATGCAAAGAATGATTAACTTATTACTACATTTAATGATGATGAGCTACAAAATTTCACAATTAACAAAGACTACTTTTTTAACATTATATTGAAAAAGATCAGTATATCTTTTATAATGCTTTATTATAATGCTCATATCTGTTGAATTAATATTTTAACAAAAATCTTATATAAATTCAATTATTAACTATTGTCATTATGACATCATCACAGTGTCTAAAGTTGTTCAAAGATTTGCAGAAGACAAATTCATGAAATATAATTAAAAATGTAAAAACTTAATAAAACTCTTTATATGATATGCTGAGTTAAGCATATAAGCTATAAATTGAATTTTCTTAATGAATAGAATATTTAACTTTGACAATAAGCAGAATGAAACTTTTTAAATGTAATATAAAAGAGTGACAACATATTAAATATATACTGTATTTTCTGAAGCACTTCAAGAACTGAACAGAGACAATGAGTGTTATTAATAAATTAATAATTTATAAGCTGTAATATACATACAATAATTTATTTAATCATCTTAAAAAACAGAATGAAGCAATCAGAAAGTTTAAATTGTTCTTTAATGCTGAGTTGTGAAATGTTATTAATGCATTAAAAAAGAAATTAACTCAATATTATAAAAAGACAAAAATCAATCAAGAATTGTTCTGTAATCTTGATGTCATATTGAATTTATGTAATAAACTTAATATATACAATGTAGAATATTCTTAGTTCTCAATAAATATTACATAGCAAGACTGACATATTGTTTCAATAAAGAGAAGACTGAGAAGATCTATGTTTAAAGTATAAACTTAAGTTTCAACAATATTACAGAGTTAATTATCAGCACTTGAAGAAAGAATCATTAAATGATGATTTGAGAATTCTTAACTCAAAGAAGAAGAAGATGATAGCAATGATGAATTACATAAAAAATGTAAAAAAGCATCAAGACACATCTGTAACAAAAGAAGTCTCAGATTATCTGTAAAAGTCTTTAATGTTAGATGTAAATGTTTTAATACTTAATTATTGAAAGCTGATGAAGAACTTAAAATCAGCAATGATACAATTTATAAAAGATATACTTGCAATTTCTGCAGTAAATATTGAAGTCAAATGCTTGTTCAACATGACTTAAGATGTAATTACATATTGTTGAAATTGACTGAACTCAGACATTATTGAGAACATTATGCTGATTAAATATTATAACATGTTCATTCTTGCAGCAGAAGTGATAAAAAGAATTGAAGAGAAATCTATATTGATAATGATTATTAATAATGATGAAAAAGATTCATCAGCAGATAAGTTGAATTCAACAGTAACTAAACTATATATAAAGCTTTTATTAGATCATTATTTCAGTGATAATGATCTTTATGATGATAATGACTATAAGAACAACATTAACTTTAGACTTTATAATTATGATTAAGATAAAAACATTGACTCAAGACTTAACAATGATGATTATAGTTAAATTTTAAACATAGAAGCAATACAATTAAGTGTTATAAATATTTTAAACAGTACATACTCAGAATATGTAATCACTGATAATGATTATAGTTATAAGTCAAGAAAGATTAAAGATCATATAAATTAATTATCTAAAAGATTCACTACAGCAATCAATGCATCAGCTATTAAGATCATTAATAATGACTTAACAATTATTGATCTTAATCTTTAAATTATTTACTTAAATAACTCTGCTCAGAGTACATTGACTGTCAATATATACACAGTCTTGAATATAATACAACATTAATCAAGAGAGAAAAGTCTTCTTTATTAATAAAATAAAAAATTGTTAAAAGCACTGTACTCACACTTAAAAGCATAAATAAAGTACATTAAGTTCTTAACTGCTTCAGTATTACAATTTTATAAGAGACAGAATCTTTCATTTATTAATATCATTAATGATTATTTAAAGTTAAAAGAAATTCATTCTTTTTTATTTAAAGATAATGTTGATATTTATCAATTTAAGCATCAGCAATCTCAGTAAATATATATTTAATATAATTTTTAATTTAAACATCAAATCTCTTTACTCTTTTTATGCAGTTTATAAACACTTCAATTTTCTTAAATTGCTTATGATAAATATAAGTTACATGTGAGCTAATAGTATTGAATGAAATATTAAAATTGAACATGCTCAGATGTAAAAAACAATATTTAAGAGTCTTTAAAAACATTCAACTTTACTTAAAGCATTAAAGTTTATTTTGATTTTCTGTATTTTTGTTAACATTATTATTATCATTATCATAATAATCTTCATTCTTCTCATCATTATTCTATATCTTCACTGAGTCTTCTGTCTCTTAATCTGCATCATTAATGAAGATTAAAGCTTATAATGTTGATAATTAATCTTTATTGTTGATTTTAATTTATAAATATAATTAATCAGCAAGAAGCTAATAGACAATTGTAAAGAGCATTATAATAAAGTAATATAATTATATTTGATTAATTTGTATCTTAACTTCATCACTCTTTAACATTGAAGTAGTAATTTATGAAGGCCTGCGAAGACTCTTCCTCCACGCGGTGCAGGCTGGGAACCTGAAAGGCTTGCCTTTCAGAGCTAATAGAGTCACCGGTTGAGCTGTGGTTGTCGCAGAGCAAGGTGCCACGGTGGCGTCGC
>JAABUY010000223.1_pt1 | contig 112795 bp, 104 predicted proteins | sample 5560271 | NCBI WGS metagenome assembly JAABUY01 (sample SAMN10711886, study PRJNA513374) | rock metagenome | isolation source: Antarctica rocks | place: Antarctica: Victoria Land, University Valley | reverse complement strand
CCCTGCTCGCCTTGCACGCTGTCGAGCCCGTCGTGCTCGTCGTGCTTATACCCAGATATACGCCCTTGTCTTGGCAGCTTACATACTGGTTGCACCAGTAGTCCTTTCCGGGACTATGGTCGTAACAACTTGCTTCTTTGCTTTATTTTCTTTCATCATCTCAATTCATACATCAAGAATTCTGATGAGATTAATTTTCAAGTTCTCATCATCAGTAACAAGACTGACTAAATACTGCTTTCTTTTCTTTATTAATGATTTTACATGACACTTTAAAGAGTTATAAGATCATTTTGCTTTACAGATAAACTCTACATTGATTTTTTATCAGAACTTCATTTTCTTTTTAAGAACATTATATGCTGACTGCTTTTACAGACAGATCTGCAGCAGAATAATGTTTTTCTTTGTTAGATATATAACTCATGATAGCTATGCTATTAGTGTGGTGCCACCTTTTAACAGGTTATGAGCCTGGGTTGGCATAATGGTATTGAACATGTGTTGGCTGCCTTACCTGCGTAAGCCCAAGGTTATGAGTTCAAACCATGTTGCATGCGCATTCTTTCTGCTCATGAGAAGCTGGGTAAGCAATGTATGAGCATGCCGGCCGATCGCGGGTTAGGGGGAGTGTTAGATATATAACCCACGATAGCTATGCTATTAGTGTGGTGCCACCTTTTAACATTCTTCTTTGTTAATTGAGAATTATGCATGATCATGAGATCTGTATGAAAGATAATGATGATGATGAGAGTAATAAGAATGATGAAGAGAACAGCAGAGTGAATGAAAGCAATGATGAGAGTGATGAGGTGAATGAGAATGATGATGAGAGTGATGAGGAAGATGAGAGTGATGATGAAAGTGATGAGAAGAATGACAAGATAAATGAGAGTGATGAGGGCTGCAGTCAGGACAGAATCAATGAATATTAGAACATTGAAGACAGATAAAGAAGATGATGTAACTGTAGATGACAGGTCTGACAGTCAATTAGGCTTAAAAGCAGAAGTTATGAAGTTTAATTGATTTATATAATCAATTGAATAATCTGTATAATGATAGGGTATGAAAGACATAGTATTAGTATATAAATTTGATGTCTAATTCTTGAGTCTTTGTCACAGCATGAAGTCATAATAATCTATTAAGCTAGATCTAACTAGGCTAGTTTCATAGTGTAAATGAAGTGTTAGTGATTTTCACATTGTGAAAACTGCTAACACTTCAGAACCCTGTCTAGGGCCAGATTTATAAAAATCTGATCCACTAAACCTATCCTAGAAGTGTAAATAATTATTTACACTTTGCAAAAGTTCTCTACTGACTACCTACCTACCTACTTTACCTCCACTCTCCATTTCTTCATTATTGCAAAGACGACTTGACGACTTTGCTATCTGCTATCTGCTATCTGACATCTGCCCTCTGCCCTCTGACCTCTGCCATCTGCCACATTTCGTTACACTCTTTGTACCTTCATATCCTAACTGCCCGACTCCTTTCTACCCTACTGTAAGCCTCGTCAGTCAGAGCAAATATGTGGTAAGTCCCGTCCTATACCCTCTGGCGTAGGTCATGGTGGCTGACCCATAACCAGTGGAATCTTTGGCTACATCAATTATCTGGTAGATAAGGATCGGAAATACATCCTCGACACGCTCGTGAATGGCAAGTCCTCGCAAGGCCCAGTCTGCTTGCATACCGAGTTGCTGCTGACACGTAGCTGGATTAGGCCTATCGCGACTCGAATACAGAGGCTATGATTCGGCAGGTCTTTGCGTAGACGGCGATAAGAAGAATGAGGTCCTCGCTTTCAAAGAGGTCGGCAAGGTTGCTAAGCTCAAGGAGCTCATCGCGGATTCCAAACCAGATTTGACCAAGGTGTTTGATTCGCATGCGGGCATCGCACACACTCGATGGGCTACTCACGGTCAACCGTCCCGTCTCAATTGCCATCCCCATAGGTAAGGTCTTCTGGTTCCCAAACTCCGCACCATCGGTTCGGTGGTCCTTGGCATCCTGTACGCACCTGAAAAAGCTGACACATTTTTGACAGATCGGACCCAGACTGGGAATTTGCGGTTGTTCATAACGGCATCATCACCAATTACAAAGAGCTGAAAACACTTCTCGAAAGCAAAGGGTTCAGGTTCGAGACCGAGACAGACACGGAGTGCATCGCCAAGCTCGCCAAGTACCTTTACGATGAGCACCCCGACATTGAGTTCACTGTTCTCGCAAAGGCGGTCATTAAAGAGCTTCAAGGAGCGTTTGGCCTTCTTCTCAAATCAGTGCATTACCCGCACGAAGTCATCGCTGCCCGTAAAGGTTCGCCGTTGGTTGTCGGTGTCCGGACCCAGAAGAAGATGAAGGTCGACTTTGTTGATGTCGAGTACTCGGAAGATGTTGCTCTACCGGCGGAAAGGGCCTCCCAGAATGTCGCGATCAAGAAATCGTCGGCTAGTCTCCTTGCACCCCCTGACAAATCACTCCTCCATCGCTCTCAGTCGAGAGCGTTCCTGTCCGATGATGGCGGCCCCATTCCTACCGAGTTCTTCCTTTCCTCCGATCCTTCAGCTATTGTTGAGCACACCAAGAAAGTCCTATACCTTGAAGATGACGATATTGCCCACATTCATGAAGGATCGCTCAACATCCACCGTCTGCAGAAGGACGATGGCACGTCTAACGTGCGGGCCATCCAAACGCTTGAGCTAGAGCTTCAGGAGATCATGAAGGGCAAGTTCGATCACTTCATGCAGAAGGAGATCTTCGAGCAACCCGAGTCTGTGGTGAATACTATGCGTGGCCGTTTGGACGTGGCCAACAAGAAGGTCACCCTGGGTGGGTTGAGGCAATATATTAGCACCATCCGCCGCTGCCGGAGACTTATCTTCATCGCGTGCGGTACCAGCTACCACTCCTGTATGGCCGTGCGTGGTGCCTTCGAAGAACTGACTGAGATTCCTATCGCCGTGGAGCTGGCTTCGGACTTCCTGGACAGACAGGCGCCAGTCTTCCGTGACGATACGTGTGTCTTCGTTTCTCAATCCGGAGAGACGGCCGACTCGTTAATGGCGCTGAGGTACTGCCTTGAGCGTGGGGCGTTGACGGTCGGTATCGTGAACGTGGTCGGGTCTTCCATCTCTCTGCTCACACACTGTGGTGTCCACATCAATGCCGGCCCGGAAATCGGTGTTGCTTCCACGAAAGCTTATACCTCACAATTCGTCGCAATGATGATGTTCGCGCTGTCTCTGAGTGAAGACCGTGCTTCCAAGCAGAAGCGACGGGAAGACATTATGAATGGGCTTGCACATGTTTCCGAGCAATTCAAGCAAATACTGAAGTTGAATGACCCGATCAAGGCCCTCTGCGCCAAGGCTTTCAAGAACCAGAAAAGTCTGTTGTTGTTAGGAAGGGGCAGTCAATTTTCCACGGCTCTCGAAGGTAGTTTAATCAGAAGAAAGTGTTTCATATCTCGATATGGCTGACCGTCTATATCTAGGTGCACTCAAGATCAAGGAGATTTCCTACCTTCATTGCGAGGCTGTCATGTCTGGAGAACTCAAACATGGAGTCTTGGCTCTGGTGGATGAAAATTTGCCCATCATCATGATCCTGACCCGCGATGACATCTTTGCTAAATCGCTCAACGCCTATCAACAAGGTTCGTCATGTCCACGAGGCTTCCTTTATTCTATAAGTACTAACGAATCTGTAGTCATCGCACGTGGCGGGCGCCCTATTGTCATCTGCAATACCGACGACCCCGAATTCCCGGTATCACAAACGGAGAGAATCGAGATCCCACAAACCGTCGATTGCCTTCAAGGCTTGTTGAACGTCATTCCTTTGCAACTCATAGCCTACTGGCTTGCCGTGGGCGAGGGTCTCAACGTCGACTTCCCCAGGAATCTGGCGAAGTCGGTCACTGTAGAGTAGAAGTCAATGGTGCTTCAGTCTTGTTCTGCGTCTCGGAAACTGGTGGAGTGCAACAACTGGTGTTTGTCTGCTTTGAGCGATACTACATCTGTTGAGCTAGGGACAGTGGGTGGATTAGTTGCAATTTGAATACAAGAATTCATCTCTGTTGCGACGAATATCGCAAAGTCTTACACTCCTGCATAGGTTCCATCTTGCACCGAAGTATCGTAAGGTAATAATGTAGTGTTCTGGTTTAGGCTGGACCCTGCATATGTAGAAGGCCCCATCTTATCCAACCGCAAGCTTCAATTGCAGCCACCTTCATCACTTCTCAGTAGAACCTAATTGTCCAACGGTCCACCAACATTAAGCTATCATCATGGCGTCAGTAAAAGGTCCGGGAGCAGCTCAGGCGCATGACGGTATGTCCGACCTCACATCCAATGCTGGGAAGGATCCCTTTCTGAGCCGACGCACCCTGCCACTCTAGGCTCCGCGCTGCGCATCGCCATAGTGCACGCGCGGTGGAACACCAGCATCATCGACCCTCTCGTCGCCGGCGTCCGGAAGAGCCTCGCAGCGGCCGGAGTGGAAGATGAGAACATCGTCACGCAAAGCGTGCCGGGAAGCTACGAGCTCCCCTTCGCCGTCCAACGGTTCGTTATCGGCCCCATCCCACCCACCTCCCGCCACCCTCTCCCTTCCCCATCCCCCACCCTCCCGTCCGTTCCCCACGACGCGCATCCGCTCACGGGCAAAACCCCATTCCGTGAAACAGCATCTACGCCGCCTCGCAAGTCCAATCCTCCACGACCTCCACCCTCTCCGCGGGCGACCTACTCTCCAACATGCCGTCGCTGACGGACCTCACGACGGTGGCGTCGGCGGCACCAGCCCCGCACTCATCATCTTCAGCTTCACCTTCAGCCGCGTCGACGGCGCCCTTCGACGCCCTCGTCGCCATCGGCGTCCTCATCAAAGGCGAGACGATGCACTTCGAGTACATCGCCGAGGCGACGTCGCACGGGCTCATGCGCGTGCAGCTGGACGGCGGGGTGCCGGTCGTGTTTGGGCTGCTGACCGTGCTGAGCGAGGAGCAGGCGAGGGCGAGGGCGGGGATCGGGAGCGGGGGTGGGCATAATCATGGGGAGGATTGGGGGAGTGCGGCGGTGGAGTTGGGGGTTAAGCGGAGGGAGTGGGGGCGGGGGAAGATGGTTTAGGGAAGTGGTTGAGGGAGAGCATTGGGGAGTACTTGCATTGGTGGTTTTACTTGGGGTTACAAGTGCTTGTGGAGTTTAGCTAGATCCTTGGATTGGTGGAGTGCGTTGTTGAAGACAATGGTCACCACTAACATAGTGAGCTTTGCGTTTGGTCCACGTGGTGATCGCCACTCGATTGTGACACTGACGGGGTTGCAAGCGGAGTGTGGTGATGCTATCCCTCATCGCGGATGTTAGGTCTACTCTCTGAGCGACGAGCCAGCCGATGGCAACACCCTCCAAGGCTCAAGCCGGCATTCACATGGCCTGGACAACAACAACAACTGCTGCTCTTGCACGTGTAGAGAAAGTCGAAGATTAGCTCATAGACTGACAGATCCCGGCGCCTGAGAAGACTCGCTCTATGCTCGCACGTCCAAGTGTGTAGTAGTACATCTTCATATAACCAACTCATCTACTCCTCCATCTTCTCCCCCTCCTCCGCCGGCTTGTCCTCTTCCTCGTCGTCACCCTCCATCGCCTTCTTCGCCGCCTTCTCAGCCTCCTCCAGCATGTGTTTGGGTACTTCTTCGTGTCTGCCCTTCGTCGGTCCGTCCAGTGAGCTGATCCACGTCATCTCCAGCTCAAAGTCCTTGTCTTTGCTATCTTCGTGAGCGACGTAGATGATGCGTGCAGCTTCCTTCACTCCCGCTTCGAGAGTGAGATTGCCCGAGGAAAGGTCGAGCTTTTCCAGCTCTGATTTCGCTGTTTGTCGGCCTTTGCCTGTCGCGGCGCCATAGTACCCCTGTATCACGAAGTCAGATAACACTTTAGATGTTAAATTGTTGACTTGAAGTACCCAGTATAGTCCACTTGGCTCAATCATATAGAGTCCCGGCCCGCCAGCCTTTGCCCCTTTCACCTTGCCTCCCGACCCTACCGATGGTTCACTACCAACTTGTCCATCCACCGGCAGGGCTGCCTCTGAATCCCAACCGCCGACGATGGCGGTCACGCCAAAGGGTCGCACGCTGGAATAAAGCGTATATGCCTGGACGTAGCTACCCAGCCGACTAGCAAGCGCCGCGGTTGGAATTGGAGCTTTGTACATCTTCCGCCACCCAGATGCCTCGTCTCGCGCCCGGGAAACGAAATGTCGACCGTCCGGAACGAGGCCAGCGCAAACCTAGTCGAATCTTTGTCAGAACATGATTGGAGCAGAACCGTATGCCATGGGACTGACGACTCCCATGTTTCTATCCACGGTTGCGATTCGTTTGTTCGCCCCAGCTTTCAGTAACTTGCTACTGATGATCTTTTCGACTGCCAGCACCACGCCATCTTTACATCGTATTCCTATCGCTGTCCCTCCGTTCTCTACAGCTTTGACTGCGTATTCGACCTAGGTTGTAGGTATCAGACATGGTTGATGGGTAGCTTTTGCGTCTTGGCAATGGAAGATTTTGCTCACTTGGAAATTCCTGCCGTCGGGTGAAAAGACGGAGTTCGAGAGATCGTAGCCCGTTCCTATCGAGGTCTGTCATGGAGTAGCTCTGGTCAGCGACGAGTGAGCGTCAGGGGCTAGTTGCGGAAAGCATAACCCCAACTGTATGCCAGGTATACAGCTTACCATGTTGAAACTAGAGGTGAAAGTAGACGGAGTAGGCCTGGTGAGAATAAGAGTTGGAATATGGAGTAGAATGAAGCTCCGCAGGCAAGCCTCTCTACGCGTCTGTTCATGGTAAGGTGATACCTTAGGTCTACTGATTACGTAAGTAGAACTTCGCATGTCGAAGTGAGATGACTAAGAAAAACCAACCGCTATGACATATGGGTCTCTCCGCTTGGGACAGGTCATCAGACAAATAGAACAACAACATCACATCGTCATCTTCAAATCCCCAAATATTTTGGCAATCCGTTCAATAAGATCCGAGCTACCAAGAACGTTATCAAAGAGGACTGAGGCTGTACGCGCGGCCAGAGACACCGCTCACACTCGATTCCATTTCGCGTTTCCTTAGTGCTCCCTAGCAGCCACTACCTTAGGAGCTATCTCGTCAAGGTCGAGTGTGACTGCACCAACATCTCTGCATACCTTCACAGCGCACACCCAATCACTTTCTCACACATACGTTCAAAAACTTCAACATTTACGTCTCATCGCTCTTCGCTGCTTGCTCTCAATCACCACCAGTCCCCTTGTCTCCGCTACAGCTCACTATACCCACCGACAGAGAGGCAAATTCCTCAGCAATAAAGCTTCACAATACTGTAATATAGTCAATATCCAATAGTCGAAATAAGACACTCACTCCTACAAGCGTTGTTTGAACCCCTTTTCTCTTTCATTCTACCACTCTATCGCCTAACCTGACTGTCTCAGCCCCAAAGTGTCTCTCCGCGCTCCCAAGCAGTGGTTTCGAATGTATCGCTGTCAGCACTGCGGGTCCGAGATAGAGACAGAGCATCTTCTAGCAGAGTTCTCCGAGAATCCGTGTTGCACGAATGTGAGCACTCACGGCTTCTCTCCCAGATTCCAACGCTTGAAACTCGGCTGACACGTGGGATACAGTGCGGTCTTTCCGGTACGGAAGGCCAGTTCAAGATGCAAGACGATTTGGCTGTGCTCTTCTCTCGCAATCTTACGTTTGCAAACTCTGCACAGCCGTCGGTGAACTCGCGGGACAGCAAAATGCAGGCGGAGGCGCCGCCAGTGCAGCCTGTCACCTACATAACACAGCACTACCATCATTCCGCGCACGCAGTGCCATCCACAGCAGCTCTCCAGAGCCCGATCATTTCCCCATCTACCGTTGACTTCGATCAGACTTCTCCAGCGGCTATCCTCGCTCAGCACAATATCGACCCGTCAGCACTTTTCCCGTCCCAGCTTACACTGTTTCAGCATGCAGATCCTGACCAGCGGCTTCGCTTGATTCAACTTTGGCGAATATCGCCCCCGAGCTATGGCGGGCATGCTCTTGCGCAGGAGTTAGGCAACTGGCCACCCACTAGCCTGAAGCAGGAAGAGGAAATGGGTCAGATAAGATATGAGAGAAGTCTGTCAGAGCAGCGGAAGCTTCAAGGCCAGAACAGACCAAACGAGATGGAGCAAGACTGCGAGGGAAGCATGCTTGGCTCGCAAGACAGAGTTGGTAGGCCTAATGCTGAACCTTACATGGTATCTGGATACGAAACGCTTGCACAACGGGACTACAACCTGCAAGCGCACGAGCGGCAGCAACTGGATGTAGTGATTGACCATTATCCGCTTCAACAGTCAATGGACGACCGTTCTCACAGCCAGGCAACAGACCCAGTCTATCGGGGACAGCAATGGTGGCAAAACTTTATGGGGAGTCAGGCAATGGAAGACCAGTATGGCGCATTCGATCAATTGAACCGGTTCCAATCACAGTCAAGTGGAGTGGCGGGTACGCAGCGGCAGGAGGACGAGGAGATGCTGTAAGCATCATGAACAGAATAATCTTAGTTAGATTTGCTCCACCGAGGTATGTCAACGACCCTGTGACCAGTATATCGTTCCACACAGTGTGTGCGCATGCGATTCAACTTTACTTTGCAAGGTGCGTGAATCCTACCCCATACTACCATATCCCGTTCTGGACATTCCCCGTTGCGAGAGCTTGGTCGGCCATGGTTGGGCCTGTGGCCTCCTAACCTAGGACGTAAGAAAATCAGCAAAGCACTCACTATAGCTACTGGAAGATCGACGCTTCTCTCAGCTGCCCTTCGAAGATCTCTGACTTTAGCGGTTACTTCTCTTCCTGTCATTCCCCTTTACATGTGTAAAATCTTCGTCTAATCTAATGTTTACCTCTCCGATACCTTGGAACTAGGATGAGAAAATGGAATTATATTTACAGACACCATGTCTTTCCCCTGACTACGGATCACGTCTTGGTGGCCTTTCAGTCAAACATATAGACTTATCTTGGCCATCGAGCATGGATGTTTTGGGCGAGCACCTGCGCCTTCAACATCAAGCTCTTATAGTCACCATCACGCCCTCATGCACGTTTGATTTTGGCCTTGAGATGTTTTTATTAGTGCGCAAGCACGATGGTATCTACTAGGCCACCCGTTACCCCTGACAAAAGGAAATAAATAGACCCCATCATCCCGACGCCCGAAGCCGAACAGTATGAGAAGCCGCCCATCAAATCTAAGAATGCTTGTCCTCAGAATCGAGCGCCTTGGTTGAGAATAGAGAAAGATTCAAAGGCACCACCACCGACCCTCAAATACTCGTATCCTGTTGATGTCTGCCGTACATGGTGGTTTGTTGAGGCGTCGAAACGAGTTGTCCGTACAGAGATATCTAGGATAGATGACTTGAACCGTCGCAAGGCAGGAGCCGGCCATGACCGAGTCGAGTGGAAAACGCGCAAGAACTGAAGATAGGAAAACTGACCCACTTAGATAAAATAAAGGTGTATAATGAAACGTTGTTGCTGTCGAGCCGCTTTTCGAGTCTCCACTATTTGAGCTGAAGACCCACCGTCATCGCCAGTGCGATGACTTGTTCGCCCGGATGCGCTTAAAACGCTGCGACGGCTTCAGCGGCTGCCTTGGCCAAGTCATCTGCCGCACGCTTCGCCTTGGAGCAGCCCTGACCGGGTCGGTGACAGAAGCGCTGGAACGCCTCTGCCTCGGGTTCGGCAGCTGGCTCGGGGACGGCGAGTGCCTCGGCGATGGCCTCGGCGGCACGCTTGACCTTGCTGCATCCCTGACCGGGGCGCCAGCAGAAGTTATTCGCCTCTGAGGGGTTGCGTTAGCATTCAGATTCGCAAGGGGGAGATGTGAAAGATGAGCTTACCGGGGGAGCGCTTGACCTTGCTGCAGCCCTGACCGGGACGCCAGCAAAAGTTGTTCGCCTCTGAGGGTTGCGTTAGCATTCAAATTCGCAAGGGGGAGATGTGAAAGATGAGCTTACCCGGGTCGGCCTCGGGCGCGGCGTCGGCTACGGCGTTGGCATCGGCGATGGCATAGGCGAGGGCCTCGGCCGCACGCTTGGCTTTGGAGCAACCTTGGCCGGGACGGTGGCAGAAGTGCTGGATGTCTGCGTCGGCATCGGCGACCGGGGCTGCAAAGGCGAGAGCCTCAGCGGCGGCATCAGCGGCGCGCTTGAGCTTGGAGCAACCCTGGCCGGGACGGTGGCAGAAGCGCTGGATGGCCTCCGCGTCCGGGGCGGGGTTTGCAACCGCCTCGGCGGAGGCGACGGCGAGGAGGGCGGTGTAGACGATGGAGAGGACCTTCATGTTGGGCGATAAAGATGAGCGAATAGGTGTCTGGAAGTAGAACTGGAGTGAGTGTCTTGAAGTGCTGATGTGCGTCGAGCACTGATGGTGTTTGACTCGAGTTCGATGGTGAGTTCTTAATGAAAGTTGAGGGTGAGGATGAAATGATAACGTGTCAGGCTGAATGTTCTTATAGACTTTGAGGGCTATCAAAGACTCATACAGCTCACCAATAAGATGGTCGAGGCCATAGGGCTATCAATAAAGGAACTTCATGAGGAGGTGTATAAACTAGATTCACAGCTACCACCAGCCGATCAGTGAGCATTGTGCGGCGGGCCCGTTTAAGCCGTCAATAAGAAAGTTGTTTGGCCGGAAGATATAGGAAGAAAGAATAACATCCGCAATTTGTAACTGCTTTCGCCCCTATCGAGATCCATTCGAAGTCCTTTGGCGGTATTGAGGCGTCGTCAAGCATGAATGACCTTTGAGCCGCCTTCTACGGCAAGGGGCATAGCGAGCAGCCAGATCATCCCTAGATCCCTTGTGCGAAGCAGCGGGCATGCTCATGGCTTGTGGAGAGTAAAGTCGAAGAGAGAATGTCATAAGCTGATTGGTTCCTCGTAGCGGCCGAGAGCCTTGATCTTCTGGTCGTTCTGCGGGTCTGAGACTGGTCACAAATCCCCTTCTAGGTAGTTCAAAGAATCCACCTAGAGCGTTCTTTCGAAGTTGTTGAGGTCCTTGTTGGTGTTGAGCTTATTGAGGTCGGATTCCGGTCAATAGGGTTTGAGGTCGATACGCTAGTCCCGATTTGGAACGGCCCCTTTTCTTAAGAAACCCCTCAACGTCGGAGTCGACACAGTCGTGTTGCAGTGTAGTTGTCAAGTCTGATCAACGAATAGCAGAGATAGGTCTAGAGGCTATGGGTTGTTTGATGGTTGCTGGAGGCCAAGGCAGTCGCGGAGGCTCTCCCTCTGACTAAGTTGACTCCAGAACAGGCTTTCAACGTTCGAAGTCCCCATATGCACATCGCTTCGAAGCATGAAAACTGGCCATGGAAGCATGGAATGGCACAAGGGACTCGGATCCTTCAAAGGAAACCCGGCGTGGGAAGTGATACGCCTGTGGACCTACTTGGTATCCATTGCCAAGCTAGATCTCTTGTCCGAACGCAATCAGGGCTCACGCGAGTACAGCAGATAGAGAAAAACACACAGTTACGCAAAGGAGGGGTCACGGTACAAAGACAGGTGAGGATCCAGAAATAAGTGGAAGAGATACTACTGGTTGATGGTTTATATCAGCGCAATCGCACAGCGGAGGAAGATAAGAAAGGCAGAAATGACCCCCACAACACCACCAGCACAATCACTGAAGGAAGGTTTGATAGAGCGAGTGGACTCCAAGAAGCTTGCGGCATTGTGAGCTTCGGCGTGTTCGTAGTCATAGTAGCTTCCGAATAGCTTTAGATTTTTTAACATGCATATTTGATATTACCATTCAAGACTCACTGGTACATGCGGAAGGCGATCTCTGTTTATCTAGGAGGTTTATGCGTCACTGTTGTAATGCTGCAGTGTAGCAGCCGGATGCCTACCTAGGTACGGCGGATGCCTACCTAGGTACGGCGGATGCCATACGGCGGATGCCATGCGGCGGCTAGCATTAGCGCGTCATAGCATGTGCTTTGCTTTTTTGAGCTCCACATCACTTCCAGGTGCACTACCAACACTGAAGATCTCCATTCCTGTCTGTGGTCTGTTGTGAGTATGTTGTCGCGAAACTGTGCCAGACCCGCGCAGGTGAGTACTAGGACCCTGAGACACAATGGCTGATGGACGCTATTTAACAACCCCACCCAGAGTCATGCTAATTGAACATCTGCTCCAGTCCGTCCTGCTGGGCGCAAAAGCTTCTCCACAATGTTTGCCACGACCATACATGGCCGCAAGGTGTATGTCAACGGTTCATATTTTTACATAGCCTTGCGAAACCATGCAAGATATGCTGATACCTGGGTCACAGCGATGGCCACGGTCCAGTCCGACATCTTCAAGCCCACGAAGTATGGTGGAAAGTACACGGTCACACTCATACCTGGTAAGATTTGATGGATAGTATTATGGACTGTATCCAATTGAAACTAATCGTTTATGCCAGGTGATGGTATTGGCGCAGAGGTTGCGGAGTCAGTCAAGACAGTGTTCAAAGCGAACAATGTACCCATCGAATGGGAACAGGTCGATGTCACAGGCGTCGAATCCGGCGACAAACATTCAGAAGACCTTTTCCGAGAGTCGATTGCGTCCTTGAAACGGAATAAACTCGGCCTTAAGGGTACAATGCTCTTCCGGAAAGTCGGGAGCTTTCCTATTGTTGACGAGTATGATTCTAGGTATCCTCCACACACCAGTCGAGCGCTCCGGACATCAATCCTTCAACGTTGCGCTTCGCCAAGAGCTCGACATCTACGCCTCAACTGTTCTGATCAAAAACATTCCCGGCTACAAGACCCGCCACGACAACGTGGACCTTTGCATCATACGTGAAAACACCGAGGGCGAGTACTCGGGTCTGGAACATCAATCTGTGCCAGGAGTTGTCGAGTCCCTCAAGATTATCACTCGTGCGAAGTCCGAGCGAATCGCCAAATTCGCATTCAGCTTTGCCCTCGCGAACAACAGGAAGAAAGTCACTTGCATCCACAAAGCAAACATCATGAAACTCGCCGATGGGCTCTTCCGAAACACCTTCAAGAAAGTTGCAGAAGACTACCCTAGTATAGAGACCAACGACATGATTGTTGATAACGCTTCTATGCAAGCTGTTTCAAGACCGCAGCAATTCGACGTCATGGTCATGCCCAACTTGTACGGAGGAATTCTGTCCAACGTTGGCGCTGCGCTAGTGGGTGGTCCCGGAATTGTGCCTGGATGCAATATGGGCAGAGATGTCGCGGTCTTCGAGCCTGGATGCCGACACGTTGGTCTTGACATCAAAGGCAAAGACCAGGCAAACCCGACAGCCATGCTTCTTTCGGGCTCGATGCTGCTCAGACATCTAGGGCTGGATGAGCACGCCAACCGCATATCCAAAGCGGTGTATGATGTGATCGGCGAGGGGTAAGTCAATATCACGTCAGAATCCCAAGAGATTCTAACACCACTACAGCAAAACGAGAACACGAGACATGGGCGGCAACGCAACTACTCATCAATTCACGCGTGCGGTACTTGACAAGATGGAGGCTGTCGCATAGGACGACAATTGATGCAACAGATCCCAATTTATTGTCCATTGAAGGTACGGTACATCGAATATGGGCAGAGTCATGAATTAGCGTCGGGTTGTAGTAGTACATTAGTTGTGTCCTTGTATAAAATGTGTCTGTCGATTGAATCATTCTCAAGACGCCTACCGCGATCTTTATTTGCTCCGTTGACGCAATTCCCATAAGGTTAGAACACCGCTTGTCCAAGCAGTCGTAGTCCTGTACGCTGCTAAAAAAAACTAGAAAGCCGGCCCTCTCCTCCTGCCAGTGTATTTCGACGAAGGCTTGACAATCTTCCCCTTCCTCTCCATTTGCTCTTTCTTCCTCGTTATCCATGCCTTGCTCCCCTTCCTCTCTTCCCTCTTCTTGTTTTCCCGCGACTTCCTCCTCGCATCCACCACATCCACATCGCTCATGCCTCTCACCACACCGGTAATATCTCCTTGCACGTCCCCCCCACCAACCGTCAACACAAGATAAAGTTTACTGTTCTTGGTCCCCGGATCATCCTCTAGTATCCCCGCACCAAACCCAGCCTTGATGGCAGCCGCACTGATCATGGTCTTCTGCGCCTCATTCTTCGGATAGAACTGACACACGGCCCTCCCACCCCTCCTCAAACTCGCATACAGGCCATTGAAGAACCTCGCCAGCCGGCCCTGCGGGCTCACATCGCTGCTCTCGGCATTGCAGAGCCACTGTATGGCGCTGATGCTGATGGCCGCGTCGAAACTGCCCGCTCGGAAGGGCACCCCTTGCCCGATATCCGCCAGCATCAGGTCGCCGTCCACCTCTCGCTGCAGAGCGACGTCCAGCATCGACGCGGAGATGTCCATGCCGACCCAGACGTGGGGTCCGCCGTCTTGCGGGTCGACGTTGGAGAGGATTTCGCCGGACAGACCGGAGCCGCAGCCGATGTCGAGGATGAGGGAGGGCGATGTGAGGGAGAGGAGTTCGAGGGCTCGGTGGGTCATGTCTGATTGGATTGTGCGGATGCGCGAGGACGTGGTGTATTTGCGAGATTCGGTGTCATTGTAGAAGAGATCCGGAGGTCTACGATTTGGATTATTAGCATTACTTCACGGGAGATGGTGGGGGAGTCGGAGCGCACAATGTATCTTCGGGGCGTGACATGACTGGAGCGTCAATGAAGTCAACCAAAAGTCACAGCACTCCCAGTACAATGTGGTTCTGAAGGGACGTATAGCAAGTCTGTCGAGGCTCTGGGAATAAATGCTACCACAAGTGTGATATCGGGCACTTATATATGCCTTTAGTAGATGAATTGGCAGCAATTCATCTAGTGACCTTTTGTGGTACAGTGGGTTTTAGGCGACTAAAGGCGCTGAAATCACACAAGGGCACCTTCACCAAACCGTGCGTTTGGGACTCTCTTTCTGCCAAGGCGGTGAAGGCGCACTCGGCATGACCCGCCCAACCAATGCCGTCACAATCACAACACCCCCCGAATCTGACAGCAGTACTCGAAAGCATTCCTTATCCGTTGCGGTCTACATGTATCAACAACCTTCAAAATGTGGATCCTCCCACTGGTCGGCTACCTCGGCGTTATACTAGGCTTCGGTTTCCTCACCCTCGCCATAGGTAGGCACGTGCCCTAACCCACCTCCTCCCTACGTCCTCCACTCACAAGCTCACTACTCGAGTCTCTCGCAGCGTCGGGACTCTACTACCTCTCCGAACTGGTCGAGGAGCACACCGTCCTCGCCAAAAAGCTCCTCACGCGGCTTATCTACGGCATCATCTCCATCCAACTCCTCCTGGCGCTGGTTGACGGTTTCCCGTTGCTCCTATCGTGCTTGAGTATTGGTAGCCATGTCGTGTATGCCGGGAATCTGAGGCGCTTCCCGATCGTGAGGCTGTCGGATCCCGTGTTCATCCTCTCAAGTGGTTCGTCCTTCTCCCCCCCCCCAACGCCTGGCCTCGACATTGCCCCAAAACCTATAGGATACCCCTTCCAACCCCTCAGACGTCCCCGGTAAGGCAACCAAAGCGCTGATGCAAAGCCTCTATTCCAATACAGTACTCGTCCTTCTAAACCACTACTTCTGGTTCCGCCAATTCTCGCACCCCGTCCACTTCCCCAGTTCCTCCCCCTTTCACCGCACCTCCCGCGCCTCCCCAACCACCCGCTTCGATGCTTACTTCCCTGTCGGCCCCACGTTCACTGAGGTAGCGTCATACTTCGGCATCTGCGTCTGGCTCGTCCCGTTCTCCTTGTTCGTCAGCTTGAGCGCGGGCGAGAATGTGTTGCCGAGTATGGGGAGTGAATATGCGACCGGCGACCCGAACGCTGGTGGCGAAGGTAGTGGAATTGGTACGGGAGGTGGGGGTTTGGGAGGGGAGGGGCGGAGGAGGGGCGGCAGAGGGAAGGGTTTAGTGAAAGTCGCTGTTGATGGCATAAGGGAGCGGTTGGAGCAGATATGGGAGGGGTTGGGGTTCTGGAGCAATCCACCGAGGAGGAGATTCTAGCACCGATTTTGACGCTTACCATAATGCTGTATATAGACCTTTTTGAACTTTAATATGCTTACAGCTATTGACGGTGCAATCTTTAAACGTTTTAATCTTTATAGCTTGCATCTGTAGAAAAAGGCTTTTGGCCGATTTTGTTCCATTGTCAGTTTGGCGGGGAAACGATAAGCTCACAATAACTTCTCCGAGACTGTTGCCGACTCCTTTTCCTGACCCTGTTCCTCTTTCTCTGCCACGCTTGGCTGTACCACTTGTTTGGAAACTTCTCTGTCCCTCGACACCTCCCTCAAATTCAACCGACGCATACCGAAAGTCGCAAGAATCGACACGCATATGGTCACCGTGGCGCAGATCATAGTCGCCGAGATCGCCGTGCTGTATGCTTTCCGTAAGCCTGTCAGGACTGTCGGCGAAGCTGTCAAAGTCGTAAGGTTAAGAGGGCCAGCTTTGATAACGGTCGGGGCAGATATGGTGCTTGTGTACTTCGAGACTTCGCTGATGAGCTTGCTAACGAGCAGATTCTCGCCGATTGAGACGGCAATGGCGCTAATATTGTCAGAACTTGATCGTAACTAGTCATACGGTTCCGGGATGTGACTTATCCTCCCGCCAGTGTGGCAAAGGTCGCGATAGCTGCCAGTGTCATTGTTAGTATTATGCGTCCCTCGGAGGTCTCTTAAGAAGCAGAGCCGAACGAACCGTTTCCGATGTATACATCGCTTTCACTTGAACAATGTCAGCCAATGTTCAGGTGGTTGGGCCTATCGTCTTACTCTTCAAGAATAGACTGTATCGCAGTATAAGGCATGTTCGTACACATGCCGTCTCCAAACCCGCCCACAACCATAAAGGCCGCCCAAGCTACAATTGGAGTTGTGGTGCCAATCATGATAAGTAGGCCCGTACCAATAGAGCATATGATCTGACCAGCAAGCATAATCGGGAACTAACAGTCGATAATATCAGCATCAATCTTAATTTTGTTGGGTTGATTTACTGACATAATGTCCAGTCTTTGTAGCAAGCCCGCCAGCCATGACAGTCGCGACAACTTGAGGTGCTGCCAGCGCGAGGAAACAAACGCCACTATCTATCACTGACAGGCCTTGTGCGGCTTGGAAATAGAATGGAAGGTAGTATAACTTCAGTACCAACATTAGTTGCATATAATATTGAGAGAGTAGCAGCTGCAGACGTACAATGTTGCTTGACATAGAGATGAAGAACAGGGCCAACGCTCCATATGAGACCGTACGTTGCCTCAATAGTCGTAGCGGGATCGTTGCCTTATCGGCAAGCCACCACTGCAAAATACAGAATGCGAGGAGTAACAGACAAATCCCGCAAGGAGACCAATGACCCTGTTTGAATGCCAGGAGTAGTTGTTCCCGCCCCATTGTAAAGCAAGGAAGAGAGAACAGACAGCTCCTAGTAGCAGAACCACTCCAAAAGGGTCGAGCTGCTGAATCTTCTCTTGCAATGATAAGTTCCTGAGAGGCTCCCTTTCACCTTCGGATTGAGACCCAGAAAGACAAGAACAAAAACAAGAGCACCGATTGGTAGGTTGCTGTATCTGGAATTAGAGCGATCAAGAACGGCAAAGGGTCTCGAAAGAGCAACATACATCCAAAAGCACCATCTCCAGTTCATACGATCAGTCAAAGCCCCTCCCAGTATTGGGCTAAAGCAAGCACATATCCCAAAACAGCTGACCACGAGGCCAATGTAGAGAGGGCACTTTTCCAGTGTCGACGTGTATGTGATGACGGTGATTGCTCCTTGGATGAGTCCTGCAGCTCCGGTGCCAGCTATGGCTCTCCCAAGGATAAAAATTGCAGAGCTTGGAGCAGCAGCACACAAAGCTGAGCCAGCTATGGAAGACTTGGTAGCTGATGCGGTGGGGTACGCTCATCCACAAGGTGCGATCAGACGTAAAAGCAGGCAGATAAGTAAGAACAACAGCAGCATACCTTCGAAGATCAATATGAAGTCTAAAGTATACCAGTTTGATATTAAAGAGCTTATAAAGCGTGGCGCCGGCTGGCTGAAGTGCGATTATGGTGATGAGATATGCCGAGCCATACCGGCCAACATCACTAAGGGCATGGAACTCTGTTGATATCTTCGGGACCGCCACTGATACTATTGTAGTACCAATCGCCACCAGAATGTCCCCAGAAAGAGTCACAATAGAACTACCACAAGTCTGAAGCGTGTTGGATATTCTCCGCGTGTTTCCGGAGTTTCATTCATAACTTCGGTTTGTACGCTGGTGCAAGAACTCGCGCCATATGGCTGCCTGTTTGATTTGCATTGTCTAGTTGTGATGTAAATGTTTTCAGCTGATAGTGCACCCTGCTCCGTTCCACTGGCCCCGGCGGCGCTCATGCGATGGCGTTTAAGGCACAGCTGTGGAGATGCGGAAAGATTACCAGCTGCGGGTGTGTCAAACATCGAGGGCTGCAGGAACGTTACAGCAAGGCAGCCTTACCTACCTTCTCAGCGGCCAATTCCAGAGGGTTGCAGGCATCTTTGCAGCGAACTCTCTACCCTGTGCATTAAATGGCGTTCGAGGCTTTCCATAACAACAGGGTAAGAGGTGTGGTAGAGAGTGGAATCAGTCCCCCGACCAACTCATCCCACTTACCTAGCTTAGGTAAGGTAGGTGTTGGATCTTTCGCAGTCACAGAAGAACTTTAGCAGACTGACGTGATAAATGATAGATCGTGGCGGGCAATAAGGTGGTCTTCCAAAAGAACAGGTGTGAAGTACCTTATGTGATTACGGGAGTGCAGGTAGGTGATTCTCCAATATTGACATTTCTGGGTGTTCTTAGCCTTGAAGTCTACCTGGCATTAGCAACGCAGTCCTAAACTCCCTGCCTGCCACAGTTGCAAGGTTGTCAAGGTTGCACTATAACTACGCCGCCATGTTGGATACAACGCAACAACCTCGAAATAGCTTCGCAGCGTGCCGGCTGATCAGACGGAGACCCCTGCATAAAGCTCGTCAGTGACAGCAGGTGTCTCGAGACTGTGCAGGGTCGACAAGCCTCCCAGTGTGCTTTGTGTCGGTATTCAGAAGTCTTGCTTACATTTCCTTACCTAGAATATTCTGTTCTTTCCATGTAGTCTTTGTACGTTCCGCTCAATATTTTTCGTCTCATTTGCCCAAGGAAAATATACAAACCTCTCATCTGTCTTTCTAGCATCTGCTTTTGCCGTTCAGCTCATGTCCGCCGCAAGTATGAAGCTCAGCAGTGTATATCATGATAAGGTATCCCTCATAATTACAATTGGAACCATTCTCTTTGTGGCATTTCTAAATTTTTCTTGGAAACTTTACCATGCGCGCAGCAGAGTACTGAAACTGAGAAGACAAGGCTTGGTATGTTATTCGATCGTAGGTAGAATGTATGATTTTGTGTTGCTAACCCGTATGAAGCCGATGCCACCATACAATCCTGTCCTTGGTCACCTTCCCTTGGCCCGCAAGATCGTTTCCGGACTGCCAAAGGACGCGCACCCCCATTATCTGCCGGATATGATTCGGCGCGCAATGCCAGATCTGGGACCTGTGTATTACTTAGACCTTTGGCCATTTGGTCCGCAAATGCTTGTTATTGCTTCTCCTAGCTCGCTGTACCAGATCACGCAGGAACACTCCCTCCCTAAGTACCATGGGATGAAGACCTTTCTGCAACCCATCACAGGTGGAGGAGACATAGTTACGATGGAAGGGCAGATTTGGAAGACCTGGCGAGGGATCTTCAACCCCGGATTTAGCGCAAGCCATCTGATGACCATGACTCCTCGCATCGTGGAGGAGACTGGGACTTTTTGTGATATTCTGCACACTCATGTGCAGAACCGAACACTGTTTCATATGAAAGACATGACCGATAATGTGACGATGGATGTGATTGGGAGAGTAGTCCTGTAAGATCAAGCAATGACCGCTTCCATTGGATGCTAACAGAACGAAAGAGATACGCAGCTCGATTCGCAAAGACGAAGAAATCCATTCGTTGATAGATTGCGTATGCAAATTCGCTGGTTGACCTTTGGCGCTGATCCGTTTGAGAGATACAACCCTTTCCGTCCTTTTGTGCACTGGTACAACACACGACGAATGAACAAGTACGTCTCCCGGGAACTCAAAACCCGCATGGCCAACCGCACAGGCAGTGAGAGTGTTCAAACCGCCAAGCGAACCAGAACGGTGATTGATCTTGCCTTGGATGCGTATGTAACAGAAAGTCGAGGAGAACAAACAAATCAGGGCATGGATAGTACGTTCCAAAAGTTCGCCATGAGCCAAATCAAATTATTCCTATTTTCCGGCCACGATACGACCAGCAGCTCCGTATGTTACCTTTTCTACGTCCTATCCGCCAATCCAACAGCTCTCAGCCGTGTTCGCACCGAGCACGACGAGGTTTTTGGCTCAGATCTCGATGAGACCCCGTCGGTTGTCACCCAAAACCCATTCTTGCTCAACCAGCTTCCTTACACACTTGCGGTCATCAAAGAAACGCTGCGGATGTACCCGGCCGTCTCGAGCACTCGTGCCGGAGAGCCCGGATTCGACGTGACAGACGATCAAGGTCATCGGTTCCCCACAGACGGCTTCCTTGTTTGGGCCAATTCGCAAACTGTGCATCGGGACCCCGCTTACTGGCCTCAACCCGACGAATTTATTCCGGAACGCTGGCTCGTGCCGCCCAGGGATCCTCTACATCCTATGAAGGGAGCATGGCGTCCGTTCGAATACGGGCCGCGGAATTGTATCGGGCAGGAGCTGGCTATGGTGGAGATGAAGATCATCATGGTCATGACCTTGCGAAGATTCCAGATCATGCCCGTGTATGAGGAACTCGATCGCCACAAGCCAAGTAGAAAGGTGAACTGTGTATGGAGAAAGAGGGTACCAAATCCAAAGGGCCCAACCAAGTGATGATCTCCCTTGCCGAGTGGATAAGGCGGATAGATGATTGAATATGACTTATGATCTAGGGAAGGTGGCATGAAGTGGATGGTACCGAACAAGTGTCTTTGATTGTATTCCCAAATCTATAACCGCTATATTTGTATGTTGCAGGAAAGATAATATTTTGCGCAAGGTGTTTGATCAAGGCAGAATACCACGGAATTCAACAAGTGCATGTCCAGAAAAACATATCAACGGCCGAGGGGTAAAACTTATAACTATTTCAAACTGGTGTAGACTGGTAGTTGTAGTGAGAGATGGTTGGCAGCATGTTGTCGTTCAGTGACCAGCCATCAGAAACCAAAGTCTCGTTCCCAGTCCGTGAGGGTTTCTCCCAATCTCTCCCAATATATGTCCTCATACCCGTCAACGTTGCGGATGGTATCGTCAATTCCTCCAGAGCCTGGTCATCGGCTGCATGCTTCTTATGGCTTCTGAACACTTTCGGAGTATAAGGCAGCCACTGGCTGACTTCGTCCTTTCCCCGACGCCTCGATGCGTGGGCGATGAAAACCGAGCGGAAAGCGGTCAGTGATACCATAGTTACCGCCACGCAGCTTTCCACCTGCTGCCACATGGTTAACCATGCGTTGTCAAACGTTCCGTGGTAGTGCAGGCCCCCAATTCTGATAACGGCGACGATGATCATGCAAACGCTGAGGCAAAGAAATACGCCAAATCCGAGCTTTTGGCAAGGTTTGATTTGGACCCTCCACAGCAACGACACGGGGATGATGAGAACTTTGTTTGAGTCAATAGATTGTACGAATAGGGCTGGGGGGGTGCCAACAAACTCAGCAAATCCGTCACAATGTCTAGACTGATTGCGGTGGCTCCGAGGCCTAGAGCCTTCTCAATCGCTTTGCTCTGGGCACACTCCACTATATAGAAGATATCAGGACGGATTGCAGTTTGGAAAGGACGAGCGTAATACTTACAAGAGTCGAGACCTAGTTTTGGGCAAGTGATGAAGGTATCGCAAACCGCGAATGCGAAGACCAGTGCAGTAAATACAACAACCACCCTCCAGTACATATACATAGAGGGCAGTCGGTCTACGAGATTCCTAAAGAGAAACAGGAAGGCAAACTTCACAGCAAAGATAGCGGCCCAGGTCAATATCAAATAGGACCAATTTATTCTTTCGAAGAAGACAAGCTGCTGTAGAAAATCTGCAGGGTCAATGGCTCCCGAGGTCAAAGCTCCGACGGCATCGAGGGCAAGTGCTTCAGCGAAGTAGATCGCTGACGTCCCATAGTAGAGAAGACCCGTTGCTGCCGTGAGACATGTGCATGCCAAAATAAGGAGATAGTCGTCCAGATAGAGGCGCTTTTGAGACCGCAGACGAATGATTATTCGAGTCGACGCTGCGAGTATCGAGATACCGAAGAAGAAGCCAATGACGACCTGCGAGAATTAGCCCTCCTCCAGTCTGATTTAGAGATAGAACCTGGAGACCTTGAAAGTAGATTGTGGAATTCTTCCTTCGGAGAGTGCCATGATCCTTAGCTGGAGGGTTCAAAGAAAGACAAGTCATACGAGAAGAGAAAGAGCTGGTGTTGAAGTATCAATGGATAGTAACCATCCTTGGACCAAACGCGAGCAGCCCTGCAAGACATCGGTGACCAGTCCCACCCTCCATCACGAGGCTTTTGACGATCACTGCACGTAGAAATGATGTTTGCCTTTCAGCCCGTCTGGGCATTGAGACTTGTAGCTTCCACGCCGCTTTCATACATGGACCCCAAAACCTTCGTTTTGCTGCAATGCAGCGGACTACTAGCGACCAATATTGTCTGGGTGTTTCTATTCTGCCCCCAACTATCTGCTGCAAATAGATTGATGCCTACCTTTGCCGCTGTCAGCAACGCAAGTGTGCTTACAACACACGTCTTAATATGGTGGAGTGAGACTTATTTGATTGAATCATGTTTGCATCTGTTCTTTTCACAGAAGAGCAAAATTACATCTGTGTCGTTCCTTTATTTCTTCTCTTATCTTCATTGTTTTCCATGCCTTGCAAGAGGTATCAGCATGCCGAGTTGTGTCTTGCGCTTTGAATTCAGCCGCAGTCTGCCTTTCAGCAACAATGATCTCAAGGGTACTGTTCTCCCCCAGTCAAAATACAAAGTAAAATTCTCATCTTTTCAAAGTCCTCTGCAGAGGATCTTGAAGTCCATTCAGCTCCTGAACTTGAATATGGTGGCTCAAATCAACTTGACTACTCTTATCAGACAATTGAAGAGCCTCACAACATACATGACTTCAGAACAAACATCCCGACATATTTTAAAGACAAGATCATATGTGGTCTTTGTCACCAAACCTTCTTTCTAGCGTCAACATTGTTGATTGTTGCTACCCTCACTGCTGCCATAAAGGACGGCATCAGCAGAAGCTTAGCCAACAAGAATAGAATGATCTTAATCATCAAAGAAGGTTCAACTTCAATCTCAGCTTCTGCTGGCGTGGCAAGTGCAAGCTTGTCAACCAATAACATTTTGTGCACATTCTCTATGCATCCATCAATATCCACAATCATCATCATCAGTCCCTCTCAAACACTGCTTTGAGACTGTCCCTCATCAAACAATATCATACATACTGTGGACTTGGGCTCAGTCAAGCAGCAGTACTGCAAAGCTTGCAACACCAACTTTCTTGCAACAAAAGATGTCTTGAAGAATTTCATGAGTCAACATGCAGTCAGTCTAGATGATTGTATTGAATACTGTGCGCAGTTTAATGTCAACAATCATCAATCTATCAGCGGACTGCTGCAGACCTGTGAGGCAGTGTGTTGATGAAATAACCTTGACAATAATTATCTGAATCAATGTTTTGAGTTTGCTGTTAGCGAGTTGAGTGACAGGAGCTTTCAAAGCAACTCTGATAAGAATTGTGATACTGCTGTCTGGATCAATCCCCCCTAGAAAAGTGTATAGTCCGTACTTAACATGGCTCTCGGTTTGCTTAGGATGCTATGCAAATTTATGATCACATACATATACACAGATAGAAATTCTTTCTGCGTAAAAGACTTTGGTGGTCAGCACCGCCACACACACTGTTTTACAAATCTAACAATCGCTGAATTACTGGATTGTTGTACCCATACAACCTAATAGAATATCATTGCATTTCCAATAATCCATAGGCTAACCCTAACCAACTAATCTACCCCAAGCCCCCTCACCCTACTAAATAGTCCTGTTTACTGGCATTGTCGCAATTCTGTGGTAGTCAGTATAATACAGTGTTGTGAGTCTTGTCCATGAAACGACACACAGTTCTGACTTCAATACCATTGTCACTTCTACAGTGCGATAATTGTTGAGAACAGCCACACCACCTTAAGGGACTGGTTTGCTCTGTTGACCATCCTCCTGCATTGAGGAACGCGCAACTTGGCTTGCAGTAGTAGGTCAAATTCCTGATGGCTTTCAAGATAACGCTGCCGTTCCCAGAGACGGTAGACGATCGAGTTGCCCGGAGAGAACTCGCCTTTGACATAACCCATAGCGATTGTGTAGATCCGGATTGTCTGAGCTGTTTCATTGCTGTTATGCTTTGGGTTAAGCAAAGACATTACGCCCAGGATATGGGTGCGTTGTCTGTTAACGCTATCGTAGGCGTGTTCAACGGCGGAGGAGGACAGAATTTGCCTCACCCATCACCCATTATCCTGCACTGCAGACCTATCTCAGAGTAAGCGATCATGTCTGATATAAATTGAGATTTTAATGGAGATTTGACTAAATCTGTACCACTCACTGTTCATAGAAGCTCCAGTCTATATCGCTGCAATAACCAGCGTCCGGATCTCGCTCCTGTGTCTTTACCGGCGCATATTCTCAATTCGATCTTTCCGACGAATCTCTTACGTTTTTGATGGCTTTTCTTTTGCATGGTTTTCTCTGGCCTTCTTTGCCTCGGTCTTTGACTGCACACCGGTCAACCATTTTTGGAACCCGCTTGAGAAGGTGTCTTGTGTGAACTACAGCAAGTTGTTTATGCCAAGGGAGATATTCGGGACACTCCTGGATGTCGCCATGCTTGCGCTCCCCATACGGATGGTATTGAACCTGCAGATGTCAGTGCGTACCAAGATCATTCTGTGCGGCGTGTTTCTCCTTGGGGGCTTGTGAGTTCTCCCCTCCGCGTGAAAAGAGTAGTTGTTGCGGAACTGACGGTATTAGTGTCGTCATTACAAACATCGTGCGTCTTTATTTCATCTGTCAAGCCACAGGGACTTATAGTAAGTTTGTCGACATATTCCCTCGGTCTCGTTTATGAGCTGAACGACGAAGTATCTTTCACCCAAGGGGACATCTGGTCCAATATCCACGCCGGCACAGCCATCATCTGGGCCTGCTTACCCACCTATCTCCCTCTCTTTCCTCGGCTGGCTGCTTTCTCCAACAGCGTCCGGCAACGATATAGGAACCTTGTGAACTCGACTCGCCGTACCAGGAGCACCAAGAACTCCACCGAAGAGATAGCCGTTGATCTCCCGAAGTCGCGGTATACCGAGATTGCTGACGGCCACAGAGACTGTAGTCATCGCACGAAAGCCGTCGGAGGAACCGAGTCGCAGGAGTATGTCGTCGATATGGGCTATCCGCTAAACTCTATTGAAGTGAGGAAGACTGTTGACGTCGTCTGAAGAGTTTAAAACAAATATCCACGGCTTACCGAGGGATGTTGAGCTTTTAGTATGTCTCATCCCCTTATTCATACCCCAGAAGTAACGGATACGGAATTCTAGACTCTGGCAAGCTCCTGTTCACTTAAGTAGTCTTGGCACACCAAGTAACGTTTGTGATGCCGTAGAGCTATTCCTCACTCACGATACAACACCTGGCCACAGGCAGACCTGCGACGGAATTGAATCCTCACGCCTGGGATGAGCGAGAGCCTAGCAGCAATCATTGAAGCCGAAGCAGCCGTCCTTCGGTCTCATGCTTCCAACTTGGCCCACCATTGTGCTACCAACTCCAGACGATACGGTATCTCGCTCAGTAGATAAGTGAAATACCCACACAGGTAATAAGTCCCCCAGGTATTGCTGCGTAGGCGAGTTACTCGTGCATAATCCATAACCCGCCTCTCCCACTCCGAGAAACTCATTGCTCCCTTCAACACTTTTGCCAACAACAAGCAGTGAAGTGCCGCTTGATTGGTGCTTGCTCCAATGTGTGGGCGGAACAACGCAAGTGCATCACCGACGAGCAACAGCTTGCCATCAAAGAAGGAGGCCCGTGGCGCTATGGTGTCACTGATAGCGGTTATGAACGGCTGGTCGATCTTGTTGATGAGCTCAACAAATGGAGGAGTGAGCACTTCATTACCGTACGCACGCTGCTTTGTCCAGACGTCCTTGCGCATTTTGCCAATAGGAAGTGTGTTATGGTGTTGGTGGCCGTCGACATCAGTCATGGCGTCTAAGAACTCTTGCGAGTCACCCAGACAGTTGCAATACCAGACAAAATTCAGCAGGCGTTCCCCAGGTTCAAGACTACCATTGTCACCAGGGATGGTGTATCTTGTGGAGCTGTTAGCTGTGATTCTGTCGCCGAGAGTGGAGGAAGAACACTCACAAGACTATGTAACTTCTGTCCATTACGAAGAAGGTGGTCTTCTGATCGAATGCTTTCTTGGTCTCTTCAGATACATCATTCTCAGCGATCGTGCCCCGCCACGCAACATATCCAGCATAGGGACGCTTTAGCCCTGGTTGCAACAACTGGCGCACACTAGAATTGGACCCATCTGCCGCGATGACGAGATCCGCGTGAATGCTCCCACCCCCGCCATTGATCAGGTCGTCGAAGTCCACAGTTATGAGTCCATCAGAATACAAGATATTCGCCACACGCTTCCCTACATCGTAGACTGCATTCGCCTCCTCCTCAACCCTCTCAGGGGGCTTCGGGCAATATTCACTTACAAAGCCGTCGAAGTTGGCCCTTAGCCGATAGTATAACACATTCCAGCTCGTCATTTTAAAGGGAACCTTTCGGACCTCCTCAACGTTCATTTCCCTATCGAGGAATTGCAGGGCCGGCGTGAGAACGGAATATGGCTCCTTCGATAGATCATGGTCTCTGAGAAACTCCTGCACTTGTGGCCCCGCACTGATGCCGGCGGCCTGGCCATCTCGGAATGACGATGAATTCTGCTCAAGAATGTGGACATTGTGGCCAAGGCGTTTGATAATGATGCCGTGCATCAGCCCGGCTAGAGAACCGCCTATCTAGTTAGCATCATAGTTAGCTGAGGAAGGTGGCTAATCCGAGTTGGGATTGACTAACGACAACGACATTCAAAGGCTTTTTGGTCATGATGAACGCGCTCTCAGTGATATCTGTCATAGTGTCGTCTCAGTGCTCAGTCACTTTTGTGGGCAGGTGCAGTCAAAAGTGTAAGATCTTAGGCTGAAGAACATAAGGCAACAAGCAAGACGCTGCCACAACAGTGGATGTAGTGGAGAAGACACACCTTGCATGCACTGCATGGACTGGGGTAAGAGCTCAACTTTCATACATAATATATACCTTACAGGCCTCCTATGGTCTAATCGTGTAATAAAAAGACTGTCTTTTGACCAACATTTTTGAGTAAGACAGTTGTCATGTGAAAACATCATGAAACCCACAACGGTCTTGGGATGACAACGGCATTGATACTAATGCTGTAATAATACACAGTTTTGAAACTGACAATCACACGGAGTTACTGTAAATTACATTAAATTACAGTACATAGATTACATTACGGCGCACAATATTCAGTATTATATCCACGTAGGTATTGCTGAACAAGATAGCTTGAACATAAAACTGTAATATTACAGTATTCTGTGTATTACAGTACTGTGATTATTACAGACTTATGTAGATGACAGTTTTGATATCATGACAGTTTCAAGACAGTAATATATCAGTAGTAAGGTATCAAATAAATCGTTATACCTTACTCGATTTAAAAATTAGAAGCCCTAAGGGGAATTTTCCCAGCATCAACTACCTAGGGTAATCCCGAGGACTTCTCTTTTGCGCTTTCTTCCTGCCAAAACAGAAAGGCTTTATTCGGGCGGAGGATGTAGCAGTGGTTACGGATCAAAGGATATGTCCATACTCGTGCCATGTAGGAGGATTTACTGATTGGTGTTGCGTACCTTATGTCCGAGAATTGGTACTTCGTGAATCATGTGATCACGCGTTATTACTGTCACCACCAAAATGGCCCTTCGCACTCACTGATTGAATATTATATTGAATATTATCGTCAATGAGGATCTGTGCATCCACAGAGGGTGTTATTACTCCTTCCTATACTATTTGCAACACATATACGCTCAACAAGTGCTCGAAGCCAAATTGATCGTTTGCCGCTCACACGCGCGTGTTTCACGTGACTTAATTACTCACTCGCCTTCGCGGATAGAGCTCGCCGATTATCACCAACGTCACTTGTGGGACGAAAAACTTCATTGCTTGGAGGTGATATTCAAAACTTGATCACGACATACATTATCAAACTTGAGCCAGATGTGAACCGCCTTCCAATACCTGTTACACAGCGAAATCTCTGCTAATGGCCAATCCAGGTCGGGTCGCCGCGCTGCGAACAACCGCATTCGAGGGCCGTACGTCTACTCGCACCTTGAAGCTACCAGTTCGTCACCAAAATTTGCAGCTGACTCGCTTGCTACCGTATAGTCAATCGGCCTTAACAGATTTCCTTGCTGTAAGTTTGGCTCTTACAGTTACAGCAACTCCTGCTTAGCAGAATCTGCACACTGGATCATCCTAGCATCCTTACAAGAGAAGCCGTCCATATGATCCTGGTACTGACTGCTGGATTTGTTGATACAGTCAAACAATATCTCGGCCGTTCAGATTCGTGACGATTACGAGAGGCGCCGGCAAGCTGCGGAACAACAAGCTCAGCAGGAAGCTGCAGCGAATGGAGACGCAGAGGAGGTCGAGAGGGCAGAAGAGCGGGAAGAGACGGTAGAGCAGAAGAAGAAGAGGAAGAGACAAGAAGAGAAGGCGATAGCGAAGATCAAGCAGAGCAAAGACTTCAAGCGCCGGAAAGCGTCCAAGCCAGGCGAAACTGATGACGACGATGAAGACATTGCTTGGGATATGTACAAGAAAGCGAAACCTTTACCGGGGCAACTGGAGAATTGCGATATCTGTGCCAAACGCTTTACCGTTACCGCATACAGCAAGAGCGGTCCAGAAGGCGGACTGCTTTGCGCCAAATGCTCGAAGTCTATAGAAGCGGATCAGAAGAAAGAGAAACCAAATAAAGCCGCTGCAAACAGGAACAAGAGACGTCAGGTACAGAGCAATCTGTTGGATGGCATTGTCCAGCTCGGCCCTAAAACCCTACAAGAATTATGCGTGGAGGTAGGTTTCTGATCATGCTTTAGGCATTTCACATTCATCACAGATGCTCATGTTCCCATCAGAAAGTTGCCGACAATATCAACGACATTGATGAGTTCGGTGATTTGCCTCCAGCTCTTCTCGATAGGCTGAGCCAGATCCTGTCGAAGAGACGTGTCCTAACTTCCCGCACTCTCGATCTGTTTCTACGACCGGACTTGGATACTATTTCGTTATATGACTGCGGAAGTATGTCAACGTGCTGGAGTTTTTCTGGGTTTGACATGTGCTAACACCTTGTAGAGCTGGAGCCTGAGGATTTTAAAAAGATATTTGCGATTATCCCCAAACTGCAAGATTTGTCTCTGCACAACGCCGGGCAGATCAAGGACGAAGTCATAGAGTATATCTTGGAGCGGAGAGTACCCATCAAGCACTTGCAGCTCGAGGCTTCAAACCTCGTCTCGGACGAGAAATGGCGTGATCTCTTCCAGCGCCATGGGCCGCAACTAGAAACTCTGAAACTGTCTTGGCTTGACTTTTCCATGGACGACGAGACTGTTGCACACCTAGCAGCAGGATGTCCCAACATCACTCGTCTGAAGTTGAAGAAGCTATTCAAGATTGGGGATAAGTCACTCGAGTCAATCGCAGAAATGAAGAACCTAAAGCACCTCTCGCTGCGGTTGGTGCAGCCGACCAGTGCAGAAACCCTCGTCAAACTTACAACTGCAGTGGGGCCCAATCTTCGAACCTTATCTCTTGAAAAGTTCGAGAACGCCGACGACAGTGTCCTTCAGACTATCCACACGAGTTGCAGGCATTTGAACAAGTTCCGGTTTACTGACAATGACTTCTGCACCGATAGAGGTTTTGTGGATCTCTTTACCGATTGGCGAAACCCGCCCCTTTCGTTTCTTGACCTCGCGAGCAATCGTGATCTCGACTATACCAACCCGGACGGACCTGAAGACCCCATCGGCCTTGCCTCTGAAGGGTTCAAAGCCATGATGGGACATTCCAGGTCACTGGTCGAGAGGCTCGATATCAGCTCGTGTCGTCACATCAGGCACGCAGCCTTCTTAGAGACATTCGACGGTATCAAAACATATCCCTGTCTTAAGGACATCAATATCAGCTTCCTCACCATGATCGATACGCCTGTCGCTGTCGGGATCTTCAAGAGTTGCCCTCAGCTGAGAAAGCTCACGGCGTTTGGTTGCTTCAATGTGCGGGATGTGCTTGTGCCACCCCGGGTTGCGCTTGTCGGTCTGCCCAATGCGCAAGAAACGATCATGGTCGGAGGGGAAATGGTTGGAGATCTTTGAAGCAGAAAAGGAAGTCATGGCGCGGGGTACCCTCACCTACGGGGTTGATCTTCGATGGGCACCGTCGAGCATATGTGCTACCTGAGGCGTAGGAATTTAGGTTACCTTGAATATACAGTTCCCGGGGTTGGCGTAGTTTAGCAATTATCATAGCATGGGTCCCCAGGGCTTCACAACAGGGGAAGCTTTACTTTCGTATATCAGCTACGGAGTGGGTGTGAAGCCATTTGACGTGGACACATCATCAGCTCTTTGGTGTTACAAAGCCCAAACATGCAACCGGGGAGACGGGGAGACCCATCCTTGCACAGAGCGGCGGGTTGGGGTAGCACAAGAATGGCTGAGGTACGCATGGGAGAGACCACCGCACAATAATGAACTCTGAGAACAGCGTCAGTCTCGCAAACTTTAAACAGTAATCCCCCGTGTCTCTATTGCACACTTCTGATTCTGATTCTGATTCTGATTCCGGCCATGGGTCTTAAGAGCTGAGGGAGGTGAGAATTGCACACATAAGAGCCTCAATCAACAGTCAATAATTATGCTGCTAGCCCCTGAGAAATACTGTCTAGTAGAGTAGTCCCCACTTGAGCGAAAAGCGTCGTGTCAACGAACCCGATGATCTTCGGTGCCGCCACGGTGATTGGAGACTGTCGAAAGTCGAAAGATCCAGCCATGGTGAACTAACGCATACTCGGCACGTCGACCACTTACAGTGACGAAAGGAAGGACAGGGGAAAGCGACACGCAAGTAGTGCGTGCAGAAACTCCGCACGAGCAGAGCAAGCCTCTTGTAGAGTACAGTAGTAGCTCTGTGTGACGATAACAAAGTAACGTTATATATCTGGGTAAGGCAAGTAAGCCACCTGCAAAAGCCGTCTCCTCTTCTTTGCTGGGTGTTCGGAGTAGGAAGATGAGTCTCTAGCATAGCAAACAAGATCAATCAAATGTGTATGAAAGTTATCACTGTACGAAGTATTATTGTACAAATATCTTTGTATATAAATGTACTTGCTGTCTCGGATTTTCGGACTCTCCTGTCGTCAGCTCGGCCGCTACCCTTACCTTTGTAGAGGTTGTAAACACCGGCGCTAGAGTGGAGAAGATGCGTTCCGGAGGCTTAAAGGTAGCCCTAACTACTACAGGATTGATTGATTGGTGATCTCTCAATAAATCCATCTCCTTTTTACGACTCTAATGATCTTTGACGACTCTGCTACAGTACAGTAAGGTATGGTATTACTCCGTATATGTGCTTACCTGCTCCGTGCACGCCGAAAGAGATTGCATTTCGCCGTCTATTCAGAACAGTCTTCCATTCCAGACCTTAACTTACCAACTACCTACCTTAGGTAATGACCAAATAATCCTAGTAAGTGGCCCACTGTTTTGTTTTCCTTCCCTTCCATCCCTGCCGTCTAGTTATTCTTGGACCGCATCAAAACCACCCAGGAAGCCAACAAACTCCGCCTCCACCTCCGCCTCATCCTTCACGACGACCAACCTCCCAACATTCAAATCGATTACGCTTCACGAAGTAACGGTGTGTAATCTGTCTGGGCTGGCACTTACCAACATTGCCAGCCAGATGATGTACGGGACGTCTGGTGGCACCACGCTCGAAAGCCACCCATCTACAGATTAGCCAAGGTCTTCGGCACATTCAGTCTCTCTTCACCAGAACCTTCGACAGACCAACAGACCGTTCTCTGACCAGTTACACAAATCTTTCCCGAACCACGAGCCCGTTGCTAACCTGCGAAGTGTGCGACCTGCAGGAAGCCGATTGTTTATTCTCCGTCAGCGTCAGCGTCAGCGTCAGCATTAAGTCATACAATTTCCCTCAAATCACGAACGTAACGAACAAAGTCCAGGAATTGAGAGGTCCAGAGCCCTGGGACAATCGGTCTATAGCATCGACTTAGCTCATATTAGCTGCAACACCGCGACGTACCTTATTGCCTGTACACGGTCAAGCCTTACTTCTAGGCCAAGGCCAGTCACCAGCCTACGGTGTATAAGGTCTTGGACCTGCGTCTACCGCTCTTGATGCCCATTAAACTACCCAAGGGGTTCTCGCGTCGAAAATCGTCCGCAACTGCATTAGAAGAGGTTGCCAACCCACCACAGCCATCCTTTCGTGTCTTCGAGCGTCCTACTGGTGGTAGCAAGTCGTTCGATGGAGGAATTGCGCTGAAGCGCATGAGCCAAGGCAGACCGCTGAGTTCGCCGAGCTGTCTGGCGGATGAAAACCTTTTCGACGATGAGAGGGACGATAGCGACCCCAGTCATCGGTTGGTCGGCGATGACGATTCCAGCTGGAGGGCAAGGTTGACATATGGCAGAGGCAGTGGAGGAACACACCACTCGTCATCTACTGGAGTTGTTTATGACACCTCGTCCTCATCAGCGCGTTTCAGTTCCACATCGACGTTACCATCATCGACCGATGCGACTCCTGATGAGCCCCAACCCGCAAGGTCTAAAGCTCTACCTGACATCCCTCCCCCTGCGATGCCCGACTCTCAGCCAGCATTCTCGGTTCGAGCGGCGGGTCGGGCTTTCTCTTTTGGCAGAAAGGCACTTCAGGCTTCTGGCGCCGGATCGACGTCGAAGTCAGGTACAACACAGATGGAACCACGGAGCTCGACCGCCACCACAAGGGAGCGTGGCATGACTGAAAGCAGTTTTGCCAGTGCCAGTACCGCCACGCCTCCGAAACTTCTAGATGCTGATCTCAACCTTGATGGATCAGATCTAGATGGGTTTGGGAACATGTTCGAGAGCTTTGAGAGGAGAAGCAGAGCACTGCCCGCGAGTTCGGTAGATCAACCTTCCAAGGCTATCTTACACTAATAGCTGATAATCTCCCCACAGGAAGCAATCTCGCCATCAAGCCCAGCGGTACCTCCGAAGTCATATTCTGCGGAAAGGTCCCGATTCACACCTTCACCAATAAACATCGATCGCACCCAAGTTATTGATTCGTCGCCTTATTCATGGGGTAGTCATGACAGCCGTGACGGGCTCATGTTGTGTTCCACACCACCCGCACCATTTCACTCCTTCGACCCTAAAGACAGCCCTCCTGTACCCCGTCATGGAAGTTCTCGTGCACTGACACCATCAAAGACGAAGCTAGTATCAGATCATGGTAGTCCAACTCTACAAAGAAGCGGTCCCTATGTCTCAAATTACGTACCCAGCTGTTCGGAGGATGCGGATGCAGAATTGCTGATGACCATGGAGCATCCCAGCCCCGTGGCGACTCGACTATCGGCAGCCCAGACAAGAGGTCCAAGAGGAGTTAGAGATAGATTGAGAGGCAGGGAGGACAAAGGCGGGCAGGGGATGATTTCAACCTCATCCTCTGACATATCTCTAAGTACGCCATCATCCTCGATTGAAGGTCAAACTTCACGGCATAGTATACAAGAACCCGACGCGCATATTGCTGGGTATACATCGGTCGCATTATTTGATAGCGAGGATCCTGAGGTAGCGGGGATGGCGAATAGCTGGCGAGAAGGATCGACTGAGACCACTCCACGAGCTAAAAAGCTGGAGCCGGTGCGACACGAGGAACCACCGCTTTTCGATGCTTCTTTGGCCGCTTCAGCGACTTTGGCAGCGCAATATGAGGGAAGCATGTCACCTTCACCGACGAAACATGGCCAACAACGACATAAGGTCATGACACCCGCGGAATTTGAGCGATACCGACAACAGCAAGAGATGACCAGGACTAAAAGTACTACATCAAGGAGCGCGGCCTCGGAAGACGGCAGTGACGTGGATTATGACGATGACGACGAGACCGAACGAAACCGGCAAGCAGCTAGGCAACGGCGGAAACAAGAAGCTCACCTGGCCGTCTACCGACAACAGATGATGAAGGTCACCGGGGAGCAACCTACAGATCTCCCTCTGCTTAGTCCCAATCGATCCGGTTTCGATAGAAGTAGCAATGGCACGCCGACGATGTCGAATCGTATGCCCACCGTCAATTCCAGCCTCGAGAGACCCGCAGGCAGCCGTCGGTCTAGCGACGATGAGGATGAAGACGTCCCCCTAGGAATACTCGCAGCGCACGGCTTTCCCAGCAAATATCGCGCGCCAAGCCATCTGGGCAATGCAAACCCGAAATCAATTTACCGTGCCTCTATCCAATCTATTCCCTCAGCCCCTGGTTCCGTGGCCGGAGAGTCCACCGTTGGAACACCCCGTAACTGTCTCCCCGTTTTCGCCAGAAATTTGCCGCAAGATCCTTACTACGGTGCGAGTCTAGTCAACCCATCGAATCGAGAGTTCCTCAATAACGGCGGTGGCTCAGTGTATGGTGGACCGCAATCGATTCGTCCGCCAGGAGGTCTAGTCGGTGTCATTGCAGGCGAGGAACATGCAAGAGCTATGAGGAGGGGAAGCCCCAATGCACAAGGTGTTTATGGGCCGCCTGGAACTCTGGAGGCCAGCATGCCGCAAATGTATCCGGGTATGCCTCGACCAATGGCTATGGGTCATATGAGCGGAATGAGTCAACCGGGGTTACCAACGATGTTACCGGGTGATCAGGCTCAACTCCAAATGACTCAGCAGATGGCCCAGATGATGCAAGTGCAAATGCACTGGATGCAGCAGATGATGCAGATGCAGGGCATACAGCCCAATGGTCAACCGTTACCTTTGCAGCAAACTTTGGGTCCGACGCAGCAGATGACCAAGAACAACTTTCTAAGCCCTCCGGGGCAGACGCAGAGACCCATGTCAATGGGATCTCACATGGCCCAGAGCACGAGTAGTACGCCGCGCATGAACCCACGGGCTATGAGCATGCTCGATCCAGGCATGTCGTCGTGGGATCAAACAAACGGTCCAAGATCCAGCTTATCGCCGTCCATGAGCGGTGCGCTAGGTAATCAAAGTTACGCGCCATCTATTGCGCCATCTGAGAGAAGTAATGTGGGGATGCCGTCAAGATATCGACCCGTTTCGATAGTTCCCGAGCCCGAGTCGAAGAAATTACCATCGAGGACGTCAACCTTCACTTCTGGCACCCTCCAAGGTTGGACAGAATCACAAGAAGCTGCCTCCGCCGGCACAGCCAGCACTACCATGAAGAAGAAGGCCGGCAAAGACTCGGATGAGGATGAAGATGAAGGGTGGGAGGAGATGAGACGAAAGCGAGAGAACAAAAAGTCGACGTGGAGACTCCGGAAATCAGCGAACGGGTTGCAAGACATGTATTACCCAGGGACCTAACGGCGGGGCAAGTACGGTTGCCATGGAGCATCTTCTTCGCGGCGTTTGGATAAGTTCTATCTGGCGATTTGCATTCAGGGCAAAGCAAGATAGGGAAGGATAAGTCTGTTGGATCACTTCTACGACCTCAAATCTTTCCATCACATCTAGCAACCTTCATGGATCTTCGGGATACTTTTGGCTATGTGTATCTACTGATTTTTGCGTGCATTGCGAGGAGTATTGCAGGTCGTTCTGAAGGTAGTTTCTTCCATTTTGTGAATATTGGGGCATTGGGAAGTAGCATTTGAGGGATAGACAATATAATTACAATAATTCTCCCAAACATGATTTTCTCTTGCCTTGTAGTTTGCCTGACCCTACCCTTCCTTTGACGCTGCGGTAACTACCTAAGGTACTCCGTACAATACCTACCCTAGTATGCTTGAGTACTAGCGCCTCCGCCACCGTGTACGTCCATGTGGGGAAATTAAGGTAAGTTACCTTAAGGCGTGGCTGAGCCGAACGTGCTAAGCTAAGCTTTGTGGCGGGGACTTGGCTCTAAAGCAAGCAGGAAAACGAGGGTCGTGACGGCAAGTCTCGGCGTATAGACTTGTTAGGTGACAGACATTTGGTCGCCCATTCTGTCGTTCCCGAGGTGTTTTACGGCCGATTACAACCCCTGCTCTGTCCCATCACTGTTGCCGTCTCTGGAGCTCGGACACCTTCCAACGGTTCGAAGCATGGAGGACGAAAACCCCCAACCCCAGATACCCAACACCCACCGCAATGATGCACTCGCGACCAAGTTCGTCGACAAAACTGGCAATCTCCAGGAGAAGGCACGGCAGGGACAGAACAAGCTGAGACCTCCAAACAGTGACAAGGATGGCAAACAGGACAAGCAACCGGCCGGAGGGTTCGACAAGACACCCATCCCTCAGGCTCCTCCAGGCTTCACCGTCAAATTCACCTTCCATCGAGCCACGAACCTCCCCATGGCCGACATCCACACCCGCTCCTCCGATCCGTACGTCTCCGCGCAATTGAACACGAGCCTGCGCCCCCGGCATAAAGAGGACCCGCCGATGCGCTTCCGCTCACGGACCATACGCAGGAACACCGAGCCGGTCTGGGATTGCGAGTGGACTGTGGCGAATGTCCCGGCGGACGGGTTTGAGATCAAGATTCGGATCTATGATGAAGATCCCAATCTTCATGATGACAGGTTGGGAGACGTACATGTTCGCGTCAATGGCATCGGGCTGGACTGGGAGGGCATACACGAGCAAGCTTACAAGGTCAAGAAGAAGAAGGCGAACAAGAGGGCGTATCTGATACGAGGTTGCGCGGCCATGTTCTCGTCCGGCACACATATGGACGGCGAGCTGGTCTTCAGCGCGCAAGTCCTCGGTCGGACGGAGTCGAATGGCGAGGGGCGGACCTGGACCGTTGGACCGTGTCAATGGACCCAGCACCTGTCGCCGCTCATCGGCAGGTTGGCCGGCACGAAGGATCCGACCAAAACGAAAGAACACAATGGCAAGGAAACGGAGCAGTACAAGTAGGTCACCCCTTCCCCTTCTGCTCGCCGCAACGCACGCACCACTGATGCCCCAACCCACCCCCCCCAGCTTCCCAGCCAACCAATTCCAACTCCGCGGCCCCGTCCCACTCGACCTCTACCACCGCTACGTCGAATTCAAGCCCTTCGTCGCCGGCATGTTCACCTCGCACAGCCTGCGCGGCCGCATCCTCAACCGCGCCCTGCACCACCAGTACGCGCGCATCTACAACTACGACCGCAGCACTGTGTACGGCTCCTTCCCGGCCCCCTCGCCCGCCATGGCGCGCCAGTTCCTCAAACTCGTCCATTTCGACGAGGGCGGCCGCGTCTTCACCTACGTCCTCACCCTCGACGGCCAGTGGCGCTTCACCGAGACCGGCAAGGAGTTCGGCATCGATCTGCTCTCCAAACACACCATGCACAGCAACGTTAATATTTACATCGCCTTCTCCGGCGAGTTCTTCGTCCGCCGCCTCGCCCCCCGCCCCCACGACGCCCCCGACGACGGTTCCGGCCAGGCCACCCACCCGCCCGACCCCGTCCCCGACGGGCCCCCCGACGCCCCGCCCCCGCACGACCCCGCGAGCTACGAGCTCGTCATCGACAACGACAGCGGCACCTACCGCCCACGCGCCGAGCTACTCCCGGCCTTGAATGGCTTCATGCAGGCGAACCTGCCGGGCCTGCGCGTCGTGACGCTGGACTGCGCGCGGGATAAAGAGAAGATGGATCGGTGGAAGGGGCAGCAGCGGGAGCGCAAGAAGGCGGAGGGCGACGGCAGGGTTGTGGTGCAGGGCGATCGGGCGAGCTCGGTTAGTAGTAGCGACGTGGAGGATTTGGATGCGTTGGAGGCGGCGCAGGAGGGTGGGGAGGGTGGAGGAGGGGGACGACGACGAGGGGCAGGGGGTGACGGGGGCGGGGGTGGTGCGGCTGATCGGATTGGCAAGCAGCTGCATGGCCTTGCGGATCCGAAAGATCGTTTTATGGGCTGGATGCAGGAGGGGCGGGAGAAAGAGCTGAGGGAGTTTGGGGAACAGGAGCAGGCGCGGGAGCGCGAGGGCGACGGCGGAGGTGCTTCGGCGGTCACGGGCGACGCGGTTGGAGGCGGGCATCGGTGAGGATGGTGCACACCTGCGCCGTGAGAGTAATTTTGTGGATGCGTGGAAGGAAGGACGGATGATGCGTTCAGAGCAGCGTTGCGTTGTGTTTGTTTCAGGCGGTCCGAGTAGGGATGCATTGTTGGATTCAATTCGGTTGGGGTGCGCATCGTTCATACCCCGTCCTGGTCCGTAATGGTGTTGGGTGTTGGTTGGTCACGTTTTGATCTGGGACCAGTCAGTGGTCGTCAGTCGTATGGTAACCGTGGCGTCTTCGTCTTCGCGAACAGTCTGTTGCAGTACGCTTCGTCTTCTTCGTCTTCGTCTTCGTCTTCGTCTTCGTCTTCGCCATCGTCTGCTTCTTCGTTATCGGCTTCGTCTTATCTTCATCTTCATCTTCGTCGTTGCTACTTATGTACCAGGCTACCATCATGTTCCTCGAAGGGGTCAGGCAGGCACACAGTCACTGCGCTCGGCTCGGTTCACGCTCTGCTGACGCCCTTCCTGCGGCCGGTGTTTGGTGGTCGGAGCTGGGCATACTTTGTTGTGATCCGTTGAGGCGTCCTGGTTCTGTAGCCATCTATGTAATATGACCTACGGCACATTTGAAGGAATTTCACTCTTCTTTCATTTACGATGGGATCTTACTTCGATGGGGTGAGCGAATTGTAGGTAGTTGTAGTCGTAGGTAGGTAAATAGGTAGATGCTTAGATAGGTAGATATACTCTTCGCTATCTACACCAACACCTACACCTACCAAACATTCCACATCCCTCAATCAACCCCCAATCCAGCAATGAGCCTTCACAGTCTCGACAAGCAAAACAGAACCCATCGCCCCATCAACATCAACCCTCTCCTCCCATCACGAAGCCCCGCAAAGGGGGGCCCCAACCCCTTCCCCGCACACTTCCACCTGCCAGCCCTTCCACTCAAAGCCCACACCCAGTACCAAGATTTTTGAGAAGAAAGAAAGAACGAACGGACGAAAAACGGACAGATAGCCGATCCAATGCACGCTAAGTTCATTTTGATCTGTTGATGGGTTCGATCGCTTTGACCCGGCCCGCCCGGTGAAGAAGGATGAGAAAAAAGCAAAAGGCAAGGCAAGGCAAGAAGAAGCAAAACGTCGAAATCATAAAGGTAGGTATCGAATGGAGAGGGCCAGCCTGGGGGGAATCATGGAAATAACAAGCGTGTCAAAATAAAACAGGAATCAGTGAGTCGCGCGGAGCCGGAAAGTGACCAAAGATGGGATGGATGGTATGGAATGGCGCCAAGAATGATTCGGAATCGCTCGGTGGCCGCGACGTGGAGCGGTGAATGGCGAGAGGATGGATTGAAAAGACATTAGTATTACATTTCGGTCAGAGGTTCTGAACGGGGTTGTCGGACATGCCCAGGTCGTGATGCGGATGAGTGTGGTATTTGTGATTGTTGTTGTTGATGCACGAGAGATTCGATTAGATGGGTGGTGCATCTTCCTCTCCGATCATACCTGGGATGGAGAGTCAGTTTTGAGTCCTTTGAGCGAGTGATCATGGAAAGGTGATGGATCTAACCTCGATCTTCAACCAACTTCGGCATGGAGCTCTTCCTCTGTCCCATTCCCATGAGCAGCATCGAACTTTCCCGTCGACGCGCTTTCGCGTCTCGTGTACCTGCGCCGGCTAACGCTCCGTTGAGGGATCCGTATTCGGGACCCGCCACCGTGACGTGTAATTCTTGTGGTGGGCTGAAGAAGAGGCTTTGTCCATGCCCAGGTTGCTCGTATGATGGTTGCAACGGAATGAAGCCTGTGTCGTAGATCGCTCGGGATTCATGTAGGACTTGCTCGTAGGTGCGTTCTTGGAGTGGGAAAACGTCCTGTTTGTATGACGGTGAGGGTATCTCAGAGAACATCTGGTGCCTAGGAGAGCGAATTTCTTCCGGAGTGAGGGGCTCGGTGACTGAGATTTGCACGGTTGATGTTGCGCCGCCTTCGAATTCCGCTCCAAAGATATCGTCGAAATCTGTCAGGAACATGGAGAAGACAGGAGCTGGAATGTTAAGGGTTGGTGAGAAGACGATGCCCACTAAGTTAGATTAGTGGTGCCCTCACACATGTCCTGAAAATTCCATGCTTACCATTGCGGACTGTCATCTTGTTGACATCAGAATTACTGACGATGCTGAGGAGAAAAGCGGAAAGGGCCCGCAACAGAGACCAGTTTGCTTGCGGTAGCTTACGTACGAGCTCCCTGTAAGCAGCAATCTTCTTCTCCTTTTCATCAAGTTCTAAGGACCGTCAGCGCCGCTTCAACTAGCAGTGATCACAATTACTCACCGAGCACCTGCAGAAAATCTAGATGCAGCTCACGAGTAAGAACCGTCGTTGGCAATTCCCGCAGATAAAGCTTGAGCAGCGAAGCGACGGCGTGAACGTCATAGTAATGGTCTTCGGCCAGAAAGTCCACGTCGCCTTCGATGTTGAAGCGCTCACGAAGCTGTTTGATAAGGACGTTCGATCCACTCAACCGGAAAATGCCCTCTTCACTGGCTGCATCTTTGGCGTCGAGATACTCAATACAGCGGTAGACGACAGCCGGAAGATGCACGTCCACGTCGATAGGTGGACAATTTTCCACAGCGTCCGCAAGCGTTGCCCCAAAGGCTGGTCTGGTGGAACCTGTTCGTTCGATGGGACGAGGACGAGCTGAGCTGATACTAGTGCTATCCGACTGCGCTTGTACTGCCAAGTCGGTTGAAGACCGTGCTTTGAAGCCCCAAAAGCTCCTCTTCTTGTGTTCTTTCTCTTTGGCGGCCCGGTTGGCGGCGAGAGGTTTGTTCCCCCAAGCTCCAGCATCCTGGATCGGGCCACCGTTTGTTGGCCCAGAGATACTTTTGAGTGACTGAGAGTCAGTACTCCCGATACCTGGGCCGAGCTGTGTGGATGTCATTGGCGGAGAAGGCGTCTCGAGGTGTCGGCCAGTAGATGTCGACCCCAAAACGGGCGCGTCCGCAGCCACCGTGTGTTCATAGCTGAGACTGTGCAGCGCCTCAGAGTTCTCGAAAACAGGGCTGTTGGCATTACTGGAATCCTTTCTTACAAGTCCCCTGACCTGAGCACTCGATTTCTTCCCCACGCTTGAGCCATGTCGTGGCAGCACGCTCGGACGCTCATCTCCAGACGATTGGTAGTCAACGTACTGTAACAACGCCTCAACCCATTCATCGCGCTCAAAGTCACTTTCCGCGCACAGGACATGACGAACATGACTGTTCGAGTCCTTCCTTTTAGGCTCCAGGATAAGAAAAGCATGTCGGTACTGATTGTCAACGTCGTCGCCGCTACGTGATGGGGACTGGTTCGATTGTTGATGTGACTGTTTCCCAATTTGAGCGGCTAGCAGCTTGATTGTTCCGAGGTGAGGTCCGCCAGGAGATTCGTAGTAACGCAAGACCGGCCCGTCTAGCACGAAGAATCTCGCTTTCCACCCTCCGAAGTTCTTGCCACGTTTTGTAAGATATCCCTGCTTCCTTGTTCTCCCTTCCATACTGCCCGTAGTTGTGACTTTGCCCTGTACAGGGTCCCCAATGGTGCTTGTCTCTTCGCTCTGAGAGTCCATAGCATCTGTAGACAGAAAACTACATACCACGAATGCAGCCCGCTCGGTGAGTGGAGTATTGAGCATAATCTCAAAGTACCTGTTCAAAGCAATGCTCCGTGCGTCAATCCGTGCCGGAGCATGACCGCTGAACAACGCTCGATCCGGAAGTCGCGCATTAAAGGTTGAGCATTGCTTTAGCTGATGGTCCAATTGAGGTAAAGCCATCAGGATCTTTTCTACACGCCAAAGCTCTCTACCACCAGATCGAGCATACACTCCCAACGTGAAGCATTGGCCCTCCTCGGGATTCTTGGACACCACGTAGCTGTTCCGGGACGGTCTCAAACGTGAGGAGCACACCTTTATCTCGATGGACGGAAGCGCGTTTGGCGGTAGCAGGAGGTCAGGGTGATCCTCAGATACCAAATCGCGGCAAATTGGGTTCACAGTCGAAGTGATCGAAGGCTCGGGTGTTGGAGCATTTCGCGGTTCGCTCATCTCTGGGGGTAGTCGATTTCTGCTCTCCCCAGAATGCACAGAGGTTGTGGGCGACCATGAGCGATACGGCTCGGTCTTTAAGGGTTCAAGTGAGATCATGGAGACAGGAGTGTTAGGCGGATACGGTATCAGCTGCTTGGGTTGTCGAGGGGAAAGTGGCAGCCCAGGGAACCCTCCACGAGGGGACATGGGTGGAGAAGCGAGGTTCAGATTGGCCCCCCCACGAGGCATTCTTGGAAGAGGCGAGTTGATCGGCCGATCTCCAGGCCGCGGACTGAGCGGAAGTCCAGGACTCATGGGCGGTGCTGAGAGAATTCGTTGTTGTATGGATAGAGACGCTTCGGAGGAGGGGATGCTCAAAGCGGCAGCTAGAGACCCTGGAGGTGAGAGAAAGCCAGCCATACTTTCAGGAGGAGATTGGGGCACCATCTGTTTGGCAGGTTGCGGTGCTGGCACTTCAAGAGTGGGTTGAGCGGGTTCGGTCTTCTCCGGCTTGGGCTTGTCTAAAGCCCCGCCTTTGTTCTTTTTTGATACACTTCGACTTTCCTGCGCTTTCAAAGCGGCAGCCTCCCGGTCCCTATCATCCTCTTCACGCGTTTTCCTTCTACCTCTTTCGAAAGCTGGTATCTCGTCAACCTCAAGGATATCATCGTATTCGGAGCCAGAATGTTCTTCCGCACTGAGCTGGTGTAAATGAGGACTCGGACGGTCGAAATGGTTGAGGTTCAATGGAGCTGGAGGCGGTTTTCTGAGCAGAGGCGGTGATTTGTTCGCCTTCTCGGCCAGAGGAGACGCCTCGGTGATGGCCAAGGAAGGGTAGTCGGGAGGCTTCTGTAGCAGAGGTAGTGAGCGTTTAGCGGTAAAACTAGTCGGCGAGACCTTGCTCTCCATCAGTGGGGAAGTTTGTGACGCAAATTGCGCACTGCCCATGGTTTCCGGTACTTGTGTGCGAGCAACCAATGGGGCGAGGGCCTTGACGCCTTGCTGTGAAGGGGGTGTCTCCGGCTCCGGTCGTTTCGGATGATCCTGCGGTTCCATCTCGATGTCTGTCGCAGCTGTTGCTGATGGCTCAATAGCGATTGGCCTATCCGAAGGATGCTGGATCAAGTGGCTCTCGTGAGCGAGCGGAGTTCTCTCCAGGATGTCATGTATCCCTACTGTCGCGCCAGTTATTATATGTCTGACATTGTTGGCTTGATTGGGCTCATCCAGTACGTCACTGGGCGCTGGCGACTCGCTATTGTTTCGTGGCGGCTCTGATACATTGGGGGCAGCGGTACTGGGTACTGGGGGCACCTGGGCCAGATGCTCCTTTAACTTTTTCCTGTACCGCTCCTTGTCCTTGAGAGCCCGCTCCAGGTCCTTGTTCAGCCCGATGACCAAACTTCGCTGCTTGTCCACCAGCCTCCACAGCTGAGCATTTTGGGCGGCAAAGTGCTGTTTCTCCTTGAGCAGATTGGCGTCTTGGCTGCCATCTGCAGCGACTGGGTCTTGAGGCGGCTTGTATGTGTGAGATGTGGTCGAAGATATGGAGGATATGGCGGAATCTATTGACGAGGTACGCGGCATCGGATGCGGATCCGGTCTTTGCGTACCCATCGAATTCGTAATCATGGTCGATGTGAGTGAAAGCGAATCTCCTTGTGATTGGGGGATTGGTATTGGCGACGAAGCATTGCGCAGCTGACCGTAAGACGTGATCTTCGGTGAGGTGAGGCTCCCTTTTCGACTTCCAGCAGCATCAACCGAATGCAGATCTGCGCCACTTCCCGCCGTACTGTATAGTGAACCCTCTGTCGCCAGCAGTGCATCCAAGCGATCTTTGGGAGACTGATCCTCCGCGGACAAGCTTTGAAAGGGCGAGCGTTGTTGATTGGCAGGTGTGCTCGAGGACGGATACTGTCGTGTTCGCACGGATGAAGCGTGACTGCCCTCGGGTTTCGACAACGTCGACGTCTGACTGGATTGCAAAGAGCTAGGTGTGGGTTTGCGTTGCGTACTGCGGAGGTCGGTGGGCCGTGAGGGCCCAGCGAGTGGATCGCGGAGAGCCTGGTTGGAGGTCGTCTTGGACGAGTCACCGTTTGGTACTAAAGCGGGAGCAAAATCGTTGTGCGGTTGCAGTGCAGGAGAGGATTTGACTCCATCAAGATTTCGATGGATGTCCATGGCCCTTGTTTGCACTGACCACACCTCTGCGGCCCTTGCGGATATTAGATAGTGGAGCCTGCGATCAGGGTGTCAGGGGGTCTGGTGACGCTGGGAGATGTAAGTTTATTGTGTCGTCCTTGAAGCATCCAATTCGAAGTGCGAAGCTTTGGCGAACTCCTGATCGCCTTACCTTCCAGATCGCGGTAAGTAAGTTAAGGTAAGCGCCGGGCCGGTGATGCAAGTCGAGCTCGAGAGATCTTGGAGCATGGAGCATGCCGTCTGGGCAACTCAAGAGCCTGAAGCTGAAGCTGGCGAAAGACCCGAGGTAAGGTATCTACACTTCCAGTCCAGTCACTTCCAATTACTCCCAGTGATGATGATATGGTGGAGTCAAGGTGCAATGCAACCCTTTCAGAAGCCAATGAATAATGAATAATGAATAATGAATAATGAATAATGAAAATCGTACCTTACTTGAGGAGTGATGATTGAACGAATCACAAAGCAAGTTGAGTTAGTGTCTGTGTGTCTGTGAGCACCTGGGCTTTGTTCCTTGTTCCGACCTCGCTCGCGTAAGAAGGTTAATCCATAAGTTAGTCACCTTATTATTGATCCCCTGGAGGTCCCTTGAGGTAACAGTAATTCGTAATGATACAGTAATAGATGAGATGCCCTTCTACGGTACTGCATCACCAAGACAACAATTCACTGTATGAAACTGTGGAATATTCTTATTCTTATTATTATTATTCTCATTCTTATGATATTTCATAAGAGTCTGAGTGCTACCGTCAACTACCAGCAACTATATCATACATATTCTGACACAAAACAGGTACCTTATGTATGTAGTCGTTCCAGGGGAAAAAGAAGAAAGAAAAAGGAAAAAGGAAAAAGAAATAAGGAGAGAGGGTGGGAACCTAAGTCATCTGAGAACGGAAAAGTGGAGAATAGGAAGAAGAACGGTTTCCTTTGTCCTGCACACTCAGACTCTAAGGTAAACTCAGACTGAGATGGCTGCAGACTGCAGGTACCCGTCCCCCTCATGGAGACAATTGTCCGGTTGTGGTTACAGCGAAGGGCTTTGGCCAAGGCATAAGTTAAGAGTGTGCGGTAGTGATTATAGTGATAGGGACGGATAATGATGATGATGATGATTATAATTCCAGCTAGGGCGCTTACTTCGGTCCATTCGGTACAAAAAGGTATCTTATATAAATGGAGCTGGGAGCTTTAGGACTTTCCTTTACCTCACACATACATGGAAGGCCCCCCGCGACTACTGGAACGGTGCGACCCTTGGGCCAAAGATCAGCCAGTCGAGTACAGATCAAAGCAAAATCGGGCAAGTTACCTGTTTTGAGTCTTTGACACACCACACAAGACCTGGTAATCATTTCATGGGAGGAGGGGTAAATTATATGATGGAAGATTATCCCCCACCAACATGTTTTTTGATACACCATTATCAGACATTGGTATGGGATAAAGGGTCAGATGAGCGGTGAAGGGAGAATACTGAGAAGGAGAGGGAGAGAAAGAGGGTGAGGGTGAGGGCAACTAGGGGTGCCTAGAGCATCATTAAGGAGGGCTGAGGTTCGTGGTCTGATTGGATAGTACGGTGGTCTATCACGCGCGGACTTTGTTCTACTGTAGCACGAAGAACTGTGGAGAGTCATCCATACCAGGTACATGTAACTTACATACTTTAACTTAAGCCGCGTATGTGCCATGGAGAGTTTGATGGAGAGTTTGATGGAGAGTTTGGTGCCTTGCAGATGAGCTGCAGCTGTGTGGCGTAATTAGCCTACAGTAAAGTACCTAAGGTATGCGGAACACGTGGGCGCTGCTTCCATCCAGACTTGGGCAGTCCATGTTCGAAGCAATCTCGTTGCCATAGTCAATGACTTGTTTGATATGTGTGCTTGAGGAACGACGGGTTCGGCAGGCGCAGGAAATGGTGTCACAAGATGTCCAACACCTGACCCCGGAACCTATACCGCGAAATGCTCAAATGCCATTCAGATCCTCCCCGTACCGATGGGAAGGATCTCCTCCAGGGACGCAGAGTCCCAGCCTCCAAAAGTAATCGCGATGCGCCAAAAACAATTCCCATGGTCGATGCCGCGCCGGAATCTCCCACAAATCCTCGTAGTCGGTCCAACGGACCATAGATGTCAAGCGTCCACCGGCGATGCACCGAGGATCCTCATCGCCGACACAGTGCTGGAGATCCCTCACGGCCGGTGACAACTCGGCCTTGGAGATGTACACCTCTCCGGCATGCATCCTATATCCCCACTCTTTCAGCGGCAAGAGCGGGACCGGATCGTCGACGTGCGTGACCCGCCTATATGTACTACTATTACCCACCTCCGTCCCAAGCTCAAATCTGTCGTCGATGTACTCCATCAGCGCCCGATTCCCGATCCGCGGTTCTCCAAAAGTCGTGACCTGAGGCTCCCACCCACGACCTTCGAACTCCAACCCGGCCAGTGCGGCAACGGCTCCTCCGAGTGAGTGTCCGACGAGCGTGACCTGGTAATCGGGATACTTGGCCACGAGTCGCTCCAGATGAGGGTTGATGTGCGGACGCGTGTACTTCCACGAAGTCAGAAACCCTGCGTGCACGGTGCAGTTCGTACATTCCCCATCGTCTCCGTCGGTAGGGTACGGGACATAATCCTGAGGTATGGTGGAAAGGTCAACGATGGCGCTGGTGATGGAGTATGTTCCTCGGAAGGCAACGATGATTCGGCGAGGTGATGGATGCGAGAGGGCAACGTAGCCACAGGAGTCGGTAAGAAGAGGGCCTGTGTTCCATGTCTGCAGAGGGTAGAACGAAATTGGTCAGCCGTATTCACTTTCGGGATCCAAAGCAAGGTGTACGAAAGTACACAAGCCTGCGCACCGTCACGAGCTCAAAGCCTTTGAAATCCTGACATCGACTGACGCAAACGAACGGTTTGTGGATCCCTGTTAACCCGACACAGTACGAAATATCTACGATCCGTGCTAGCTCTTCGAGCTCTGCAAACAGTCTGAAGCTTATGTTTCGATTCGCGCCCTGCGTATTCACTATCGGGCTCTGCGTGGCGGGAAGAGTATCGACTATCCAGATTAAAGAGAGGTAGAGCAGTTGCTTGACAGCGGAAAAAGCTCGCATCAGGTAGTTTTGTAATCGAGAGGGCTTATGATAATCGTAGATAGGTACAGAATAAAGTCACGAGCATGTCAGTATATTTCAAAGGGAGGTTAAATGATGAGCCCGTCTTCGAGATCAAGACGTCACCCCGCATCCGCAAAGAAAACAACGTGGGGTAGCTGCCTTCCCCACAGTAACCTCTAGAGCAATCTCACGAACATGTCCAGGCACTCATTCATACCTAAATATACATGTACATTATTTTCAGAGTATGATACTAAATGGATATAGATTATAGAATCTCTTCTGCCATGCTAATATAGAGATTGCTATCCTGCAATAGGTTAATACGTTGTCTCCGTGGCTATATGGCAGACCAGATGGAGTGGCTACAATATAGGTAACACCAAAGGCAGATTCCGAGGAAGGCCTTGTCACTGTGGCCCCCAATGGATTGACTTAGGGCGTCCCCAGATTGAAGACTTGGCTGGAGACCGCTGTGATGTAAAATTATCAACGGGGAACGACTGACCATCCAGGGGACTTGTCAGTGTGCTGCTCGAAGCTAACAGCTTCAGCGGGGTTTCCTATGGCCACAAGACATGACCTTCTGTAATGTCAAGTCCAGATCAAGGACCTCGCCTCTCTCCTCGGCTGTTCTGACGGTAGCATCGACCACTGCTCCACAGACATGAGCAAACATAAAAATAAAAGGCAAATAGCACCACAAGACCGATTGTATCATGCCAAACTCGTCCTTCAGCGTTGCAAAATCCATCAAGGCATACATAGCTGTGCCAAGGCGATTGAAGTAATAGCAACGCTCTACAAAGTATATTCGAGTGGGAGGCTCTGACAACAGACACTCTGTCTCGTCCAATATTCCCAATCTTCAGCAGAGCTCTGACAGTAGACAGTAACACTAGGCTTAAAACTCGTCCTGGCCGCTCGAAATTGGTCATGATCCTGTACGTTCCGGTGCAGAGGTATCAGAATGTTCCCGCCGCCTTGTTAGAACAGCAATGGCCCCTTTCTTACTCCTGCGGAGCAAATCTCGACTGCGAAGTTGTACTCTCCACGACACGAAGCAAAGCATTCATACTCTCTGAATAGAGCAACAGCAGGCTTGTCAATGTCCATTCGACTGAGAGTGCATGAGAGCAAACATGGGATAGGCTCTGTATATATGTTCGATTAACATCCCTTTGCCTGCCATACAGCTGAAGGCTCCACCAAAGATAAGCTTCTCAATGACATCAAGAGTCGGGAGCCCAGTAAGTAGTCTTTTATGGAAGGCGCCAGGATACCCTCTGAGCCGGTGAAGGTTGGTCGACGGGCAAAGATGCCGTGTCCCTGACCAGATATCAACAGTCCAAAGTTCCAACCGTTCAATAATCTCAGAGACGTAGGGTTTTGTACCCAGGGTAGCAGAAAGAGTACGGCGATCCCTCGGTATATGTAATTGTAACCGGAGTAAGGTAGGCAGTCGTGACGATCCCCTAAAATCATGTTGCAGTTGCCAAGCCCGGAAAACGCCTCAATGGTTGCTCATATTCGCTGATTCTGGTCACCAGGTATATAACATAGCTGCTTATCAATTGGAGTACTTGCACTGTGAGAAAAAATCATGAAGTAATCAGAGGAGGTCTCGTCCGAGGACGAAATGAATTTGTGAATCGCCGAAAATTTTGTTGATCACCAGATATATCAGAGGTAAGCACACACGTAGGTTTCTCGCTTTCCTCAAGATCACTTTAGTCCGATCTTTTCCAGGCTGTATAGCTGTACTTGATACAAACAGCTTTTCACTCGTTCTCTTTTTCGGTTATACTTCTCAAGCCGTCCCGGCTGGTATTCCAGTAATCATATCTATTATGACGTTGCCAAGTTGAGAGAAGGAGGTCGAAGATTTAGGTGATCTGAAGACCAACGATCAAGGGGTGGATGTTGAGAAACTGTCTCCGGGATGCATGAATCAAGAACTGGCCAATAGCCAGGCAGAGGAAGAGGTTTTGCCTCCCAATGGTGGTCTCGAAGCTTGGTTGCGCGTCCTGGCTGGTCATTTCATATTTGTGAACACATGGCAAGCTCTCCAATTCAAGCGTTCACATCCTCCAAACCCCAAGCGCTCCACATCAAATATGGTCCCAATCTCCCTCGCACATGCTGATCGGGTTTTAGGGGTCTCACAACTGCCTTTGGAGCATTCCAGCATTATTACAAGAGCGATCTCCTGTCCTCCGAAAGCTCATCAGCCATATCCTGGATTGGCAGCATACAGGCCTTCCTGGTCGTCATAGTCGGAGTCGTCGCTGGCCCACTTTTTGATCGAGGGTTACTTGCGACCCTTGATGTTCGTTGGCTGCTTTTTGATCGTGTTCGGGATGATGATGCTTAGCCTGGCAAAGTCATATCACGAAGTCTTTCTTGCTCAAGCCCTCTGCGTCGGTTTAGGCGCTGGCTTAGTCTATGTCCCTGCTCTTGCTGCTATTTCGACCCAATTCACAACAAGACGGCCGATTGCCATCGGCCTTGCTTCCGCAGGGTTCGAGCATTGGTACGTTTTCCACAAAAAGAACGTGGCAGCAGCTGACTCGATAAGGCGGCATCATCTTCCCCATCATGTTCCGAAAATTGCAGCCTCAAATGGGATTTGGCTGGGCTGTCCGTGCCATAGCCTTCGTCAAACGGACGGCCGATTGTCTCCCACGGACGAACGTTGACGAGGTGCGCTTTCGATTCCGGCACGAGCCTGATTGGCTGTGCTGTGGCGCTGATGATACTAGGAAGAGATCGAAGACTCGCCACCAAAGGGAAGCGTGCACTCACCGATCTCCGGGCTTTCCGGAAATTGCCTTTTGCCTTATTCGCTATTGCGCTCTTCTTTGGAGAACTGGCATTTTATATCCCACCTTTCTACATTCCATCCTATGCGCTGCACTCTCTCCACGCGAGTGAAGACTTCTCTTTCTACGTGCTTGCCATAGCTAACGCAGGCTCGTGTGTTGGCCGAACTGCACCGTCTCTCATGGGGCAGCGCATTGGAGCAATGCAAACATTAATATTCTTCATGTCCGCAGCGGTTGTGGCCTATTCGTGTGGATTGGCATCCACAAAGTCCCTGGTTTCGTCGCGTTCTGTGTTCTCTGGGGTTTCATTTCGGGTGTGCTAACGGCGGCGCCGGCCGTGGCAGTGGCGCATCCAGTGTTGGCCCCGTCCCTGGACGTAATAGGCAGCCGCTTAGGGATGAGTTCAAGCATTGGCAGGTGCCGGTATGGCGCATTTTGTTCCAGCCCAGGTGTTTGCAGGAGTGACGATGGCTGCAGGAGCAGCATGTTTGATCGTGCCATTAGTCGCGATCCGGCGATATCAAGGACCGAAACTCCAATGAAGGGAGAAGAAAGGAGGGAAGACAGAGTCTGAGGAGGCCATGGCAACCATAGGGTTGTTCGTGGTCGTGGAACAACGTGGCTGATCTAGCGTGGTTGGCTCTTCACTGCTGACTAGGTAAACTGGGAGCGGCAGATATCGCAGGCCATGAGTGAGCCCAGTCTAGCGATAACATCAGAGAACCCAAAGCACGTTAATGAATTGTCCACCAGGGGCTTGAAGTCCCGATAGTGAATTCTGAAGTCAGGGATGACAAGCTTCTCTAGATCATTTTTCAGGTTCGGGAATTTCAAGGTAACTTAGCACTGGTTAGAAGAACACCCATTTGAGTTGGATTTTCTGCCGCCAGATCAGGGCGGGATTTGGGTGCTAACTTATAAGGTACCTCCGTAATTGCTGACTAACCGATTTGAAGCTAACCTTAAGGAGGTACATTAGGTAAGGAGATCAAAGATCGAGGGACGCGCCCGCGAAGTTACGCGCCTATTGCCACCTCCATAGTGAATTAATCCTCCAACAAGCTGATGTTAGATATAATCATAGAACAGGTGGCATTCAAACACAATGGTTAAGCGCAAGAGCTTGCCCACCACAGCCACTGCTGCCTCTTAATCACGCATGAGCCTTGTAAGTTCAGATCATTGATGTTCATTTATCTCATCAAATGAGCATGGCTAAAACCTCTGTAGCCGCAAAGGGTGCAGCGACCTCTAGACTGAAGCGGACAATGACTCATAAGAGCTTACCTCGCTCGCGGAGAGCTATTCTTGATCTGAACGATTCGGGAGAGGATGGTAATAGAGGCGAAGATCAAATGGACCTCGACGAGGATCCTCTGATCGATGGGCAATTCACCGGGCTCAAGAGAACAACCAAAATTCTCAAGGCGGTAGCCATTCCTATGGGTATATTGAAAATTGACGGCTCTCTACGTCCTGGGCGACGTGTAGCAACAACGAGCCCCTCATCGCTTTCGTCGATTGGCTCAAGCGTCAGAGAACAGTCTAGCGGATATGACACCCCAGGTACGAGTCCAGCTGAGCCCGCAGTCAAGCGCAGCTTATCTCTCGCATCTCTAAACAATTCAACGTCAACCTCTCCTCCAGCGCCTGCAAAAGTCAATTCGTCAATTAGAGCACAGCAGCTACGAAGTAGCAAGCTTTCGCTGAACAGTAGCACCTCGAAGCGCAAGAGACAGGACGAAATGATCGAGGAGGATGAGGATGAGACAGCAGATGCCAGGCTTGCACGCACATTGCAGGAAGAGGAATACCAGGGTGGTAGTCTCAAGCGCAGCAAATTCGCCGACCAAGGAGAGCTTGGAGTCGAAAATTCGTCGGACGAGAGTGACAGTCTTTCATCTCTTTCCAGCCATGACGCTGTCATCCCGTCTCGCCGTGACACGAAAACCATTGCTCGATTTTCTCTACCAACTCGAGCTGCCCGCGATAGTGCGAAGAAGTCTATAAAGGAAAAGGCGACCATCACTATCTCCGATACCGAGAAGTCGGACCTCACCAGATTTGACTCGGACGAGTTCCGGACCGATGTATCAGATTCTGAAAAAGACGAAGAATTGTCCGAGGACGAGATTGTGCCAACCGTATCAGAGAATCAAGTTACTGTGGCGGTCGCTACTCCTCGACGCCGTCGAAGAACAACTACTCGAGCAACGGCTTCTGCAGTAAGATCAAGACGGGCTTCTCGGCCTGGGATGTCAAACAGGGTCAGTAGATTCAATGTACTACTATTTGACCGTGACACTAACATCCCACGTAGGCTTTGAGAGAACGTATGAAACTTGAGCGCGCGCATCCGGAGATCAACACCATGTGGGATACTCTCAAGAATGTTCCCGTAATATCCCCGATCCGAGCCAAGCAACCTGAAGCCATTACTCGCAAACTCAAGTCCTTCCAGCTTGAGGGCCTTGACTGGATGATGCAGCAGGAGAAGTCCCAGTGGAAAGGCGGATTGTTGGGTGACGAAATGGGGATGGGAAAGACGATCCAGGCGGTATCTCTTATTATGTCCGACTATCCAGCAAATGAACCAACCCTGGTTGTCGTGCCCCCTGTTGCCCTGATGCAGTGGCAGTCGGAAATCAAGGAGTATACAGACGGCAAATTGAAGGTTCTAATCCATCACAACTCGAACCCTAAGGTCAAAACACTCAAGAGGAAGGATCTCAGGGGCTACGACGTAATAATGATCTCTTACGCTGGCCTCGAGTCCATGTACCGGAAGGAGTCTAAAGGCTGGAAACGAGACGACGGCATACTGAAAGAGGATAGCGTCATTCATTCCATCAAGTTTCATAGACTGATCCTTGACGAGGCTCACAGCATCAAAGCTCGAACCACGGGTGTTGCCAAAGCATGCTTCGCCCTCAAGGCCGACTACAAATGGTGTCTCTCCGGCACCCCAGTACAGAACCGTATCGGGGAGTTCTTTTCTCTTTTGCGATTTCTGGAGGTCAAGCCGTTTGCCTGCTATTTCTGCAAAGTCTGCAAATGCGCAGAACTTCATTGGTCGCAGTCGGCGGACATGAAGTGCACCCACTGTCACCATCGAGGCTTCGACCATGTTTCCATCTTCAATCAGGAACTTCTCACGCCAATCACACAAGGGGAAACTCCAGAGATTCGCCGTGAGGCCCTCGACAAGCTTCGACTTATCACCGACAGGATCATGTTGAGACGTCTGAAGCGCGATTACACCGCGTCCATGGAGCTTCCTCCGAAGGAAGTTATCATCCACCAAGAATTTTTCGGTGAGATCGAGCGTGACTTCTCATCCAGCATTATGACGAACACGCATCGGCAGTTCGACACGTATGTCAGCCGCGGAGTGATGCTTAACAACTACGCCAACATCTTCGGTCTGATCATGCAGATGCGTCAGGTCGCCAACCACCCCGACCTGATCCTCAAGAAACACGCCGAGGGCGGCCAGAACGTGTTGATCTGCAGCATCTGCGACGAACCCGCCGAAGAGGCAATCCGCTCTCGCTGCCACCACGAGTTCTGCCGCAAATGCGCCAAAGACTACGTCCGCTCGTTCGGCGACAGCACCAACGGCGAGCCGGACTGTCCACGCTGCCACATCCCGCTCTCCATCGACTTCGACCAGCCGGACATCGAGCAGGACCAAGAGCACGTGAAGAAGAACTCGATCATCAACCGGATCAAGATGGAAGACTGGACGTCGTCGACGAAGATCGAAATGCTCGTGTACGACTTGTACAAACTCCGCAGTCAGAAGCGCACGCACAAGTCCATTGTCTTCTCGCAGTTCACCTCCATGCTGCAGCTCGTCGAGTGGCGGCTTCGTCGCGCCGGCTTCAACACCGTCATGCTGGACGGCAGCATGTCGCCCTCGCAGCGCCAGAAGTCGATCGAGTACTTTATGAACAACACCGACGTCGAGGTCTTTCTCGTCTCGCTCAAGGCCGGCGGCGTGGCCTTGAACCTGACCGAGGCCTCTAGAGTCTTCATCATCGATCCGTGGTGGAATCCGAGTGTCGAGTGGCAAAGTGCCGATAGGTACGTGTACCGACCTCCTCTACCCTCCAACTTTCCCCTTTTACTTTCATTCCCTTACCTCCCTCATTCCTTCTAAAACCGCTCAGTCCACACCCATACTAAACACATACACACTTACGCTAATCCGGGTGAACTGGAAACAGATGTCACCGAATCGGCCAGAAACGTCCGTGCGTCATCACCCGTCTCTGCATCGAGGACTCGGTCGAGTCGCGCATGGTCTTGCTCCAGGAGAAGAAGGCCAACATGATCAACGGCACCATCAACAACGACCAGGTCGCCATGGAGAAGTTGACGCCTGAGGATATGCAGTTTCTCTTTAGGGGCTCATAAGACTAATAACGGTTGGCTGGGCGTTGCATTTCGTTGTGAACAGGAGGAAGGTGGATGGAAGGATTGTGATGGGCCGAATTGGACGGAGAAACGGTTCGGTTGAGGGCGGTGAACAGCCGGTCGTGAGTCGTGGTGTGACGGAGGGGTGGAGTTTGGCATGGCTTTGTAGCGAGACGAGCTGACGGTGTGGGGAGGGCGACTGGATTTGCATGTCCGGCGGTGTCCTTGCATTGCTTGAAGGGGGATCTCAAAAGCAGGAGGAGCATCTCGACCACTGCGGTAGTGGCGCCGGCTTTACGATGGGATTGGCCTGGAATGACAGCATTGTTCGAAGGCCTGGCCGTGCACCCTGCATCGCAAATTTGCACATAACTACTCAAGAGAGATATCAAAAAGGTCTGCAGGTCGGCACCAGTGACCCTTCGAAATGAAGATGGAGCTTGAGACCAAGCTCGTAGAAGTAACTACTATGTGACAACCTCGCCGTCGTTCTGCACTCGAGTATGATGGTTTGACTTCCCTCGACGTTCTCAAAGCGCTTTGGAATCCCAGTCACAACCCACCATACAAGATCCCTCCCCACAAATTCCCTTCACGTGAGGCGTATCGTATCGTACTCCGAACCTAGGCTAGCGAGGAAGGAAGGACCGGCCTTGGAGGTGGGTTGGTGCATGTACAGCGCGGTTAAGAGAAGGAAGCTGAGGCGGCCATGTGGTGTCGGGGGGATGGGATTGCTTCTCCGCAGGGAGATCACTCTGTTCGACCGACGCACCATGCAAGGGTTGGAAAAAGCAGACGGTAAGAGGCCGCCGGGAGTGCTTCCTCGCCGCTCGACCTCGAAGGCCGCACGGCGACAGCACGATGCTTCCCGAGGTTCAGCGCCGCGTTCGATGGCCGTTGGAGATGCTCGAAACATCCGCGGTGCGACGTCCGGCCTCTCGACGACATGCCGTATGTCCTACAGCAACCAATCTTCACTGCTGGTGCGGTTAAGATAGGGCAACACACCCTGGTGTCCCCGGAAGTCGCTCCTTCAGCTTCACTCAGACATCAGCCAGCTGGAAGGCACCGAGGTGCTGGGTGAGGCTGTTGCTTTTTGGTCCAGGCTGAGTGACGAGGGTGAGGGTGAAGATAGCGCGGAGTGGCGATGCCACACTGCGATCGATACCAAGGTTGGCATGGTGGTATGGAAAGCGTCGCTGCACAGAGCGGAGCGTTGGGAGTTGGGAAATGTGGAGCGGGAGGGCGCCAGAAGCGGTGCTGATGATGTTGACGATGCGGCGAGTTGGATTCAAGGGGTCGTGATAGAGCTTAGTGCCAGCAAGCTCTGCCGCAGTTGAAGTGTTGGAGCTTCCATTGTCGTCGAGACTACAATTGACCAAAAGTTTCAGATGTGGAGGAGGCCAAAGTTGATGGAGAGCTCCTGGCTTCTGGGGGAGATGATTCTGAGAGAGAAGCTCTGAGAAGTGCAGAAAATCCGGTGCAAAGGCTCTTGATTGTCAAGTATCAAGTCTGAATCAGAGGCTGTTGTTTGATTGAGGGACTTGTTGTTTGATTGAGGGACTTGTTGGGAGGAGGAAATAGTGAGATTTATGTGCTGGTGAAAACTAATAGTTAAGCAACATTCAGCAACAACCGAAAAGACGTCCAGAGCGGCTGAGTGCCGCCATCTATCTCATCACGAGAGCACGATGATGATCTGAAGGGCCCCAGACTCTTGGAGTTTAGTGGCCAAGGGGGTGCTCCCTCGCTGAGACGTTTGACGAACAATCGAAATAACCATTCAGATCGGGTGAGCGCCCGACTTATGATGAAGCAGACACAGACTCTGGGTGGAGTGAGTGGCCTGCTTGAGGAGTGCTCCGGTGCGGAGACGTTCGACGATCGTTCGAGTAAACCTCTTCCAATCAGGTTTAGTCTGGGGCCGAGGCCTCCCCAGATACAAATACCTCAGCTATCGAATGGACGTGATCGAGGACCAGGACTGTCGTCACCGACTATTGTGGGGACTTCATCAGAGGGTATTTGACTGGCACGAACATACTAGACGGAGCTCGATGGGAGGGATGAGGAGGAGACGTCTGCATGTGAACCCCAAGGGTGCGAGAAGGAGCAAGGGGAGCCGTGTCCGAGTCTCACTGACACAATCTTAGAGTCAATAGAGTCCCCTAGACGAAGTTGATCCTTTCACACATATACCTTGGTAACCTTACATGATATGGAACGATGAGCTAGACCTGAACAGTGTCGTATAGATACGTAACATCGTGAGGTCTCCGCTGGTATCATGACCAAGCGGCACCTCTAAACATGAAGACCTTGTCCGCATGCTCGTATGAAGCTTTGTACTCCTTTCGCAACCCTATCTGCAAGATAAATTCGAACAAGGCTACCATAGCCTTGGTATTTTGCGTACGCCAATGAACGCCGAGTAGATAAAACCGGACATGATCAGGATCAGGGCGGCTTTCGCGCCTCCTCGTCGAGCAAACGGCCTGCGTATGCAAGTACTGAGAGTGGATCGGTTTCGTTAAAATGCTCGTAACAGACTGGTGGTGCTTTTTCTGGGCCCGACTTAGTTGTGGGCGGGAGAAAATACGGATTCGGTTGTCGTAGATGTTCAAAGTCTTGAGATTGACCTTGAGGATCAAGTGGTGACTCTCTCCGTACAAGGCCCGAGTCCTTGAGAGACAGATTCCGGAGCAATGTTCTTTCCTGCGATGACTCTTTCGTCACATTAGTCACGGGTGACACGGCTCCAGTCATGGGTCGAGATGCGGAGAAGGTGGGATACAAGGGTGAGGAGTGACTCTGCAGAGGTGGGTGTATAGGTCGAGGAGGCTGATCCAGGTCACCAGCTCTCCGTGGATTTGTCGCAGTGGTCCAAGATGCCTCTATGTACCGCTGTGCGCGAGGGTCATCGATGGGTGTAGCCGGTGTATGCATAGATGAGGCGCTAGTAGCGAAGGATAGGTTCGAGCCCATTGACGATATGGATGGATCATTATGTAGGAAAGGCGCAGGCGCCCGATCAGACCGTCTAGTGTTCGTTCGAAGGCTGTTTCTATCTACGTGGTGCGTGGCTTCCGGTGTAACTCTGGGAAAACCTCCCCCAAAGAGTCTTTCTTCCGAGGCCTCGACCGGGATTGTACGAAGAAGTGGCCTGTCTCCGGGCGCGTAGTCAAAGTTGGACTCACTACTTTCATCTGTGGAAAGCGATCTTCGTGCACCGAGCCGAGCCGAGGGGCTGAACCTCTGCTCCCTTCGGCCTGGGGTTGGAGTGGGTGAAGCTGAGAAATTAGTTGGACTACTGAGCAGAGGCACAGCGCCGTTGACGGATGCAATCTGCGACACGGGCATGGTAGTGTTGATAGGCAATGGGTAGCCGCCCGAAACGGTCGGTGCGCTGGTCGATCCGGTCGCCGCTATAGGATTACGACTGGAGGTTTGAGACCCTTGGACTGATCCGGCTGTATCCATCAAGCTAGACGTACTGGCAGTGCTTTCCGCGCTGCTTGCGGTGTCAAATCGCGGACGCTTCCTCTCTGCGCGATGACGTTATGTTCAGTAACAGGCCCGGAACTGCATACGGAGGGTCATCTTCCGCGGAGTCATGGGAATGATCTCACCTGCTTGGGGACCTGGATTCTTCAACTTGAACATATTCCTTATACCTCTCGGTTGTCTTGTATCTTACCATCTCGGTGTTGTATTTTTCTTTGGCTGCTGTAGCTTGGCTTTCAAACGGCTCCTTCTCTTCCGGAGGTAATGTTTGCCATCGTTCCCCAACGCACTTTGCAATCTCGGTGAAGGATAGATGATCGTCCTTCAAGATCAGTCTTATTCCTGGGGCCTTGTCAGTACGTGCCACAACTTGCCATTCGTCAATGTTAGAGGTCCGACGTACTGTTCGAGAAGATGACATATGCTGACGGCGGCCGTTCCGGCGCATTCTCATCGGGCTTGAGTCACGGATCAGCCTCACCGATCTTCTGTCATATGAAGTGTGAAACCGACCTTTGGATGACGTCTGTATTTTCTTTTACCACTGCTACCAGATTTATAGCTGTCCGGTTCCCTTCGCCCACCTCGTGCTCTCTCGGCGGTCACCACTCGCTCGTCGTTGGCAGGTGTGCCGCTGTTTGACAATCTGCCATGCTCCGTAGCCAAGCTTCGAGCATGTGCAATCTCCCGTTGTAGTTTCTATCGTTCTCATATAAGATACACATACCCACACGTGTATGTGAAGGGTGTGGTTGGGTGGGCCTTACTCGTCGGTGCCCAAGTTTGACGTTGAGCGCGTCTCTAAAAGCATATTAGCTTGCTGATGCTGGAAGCTTGCACGATACGAAACTCCGCTCACAAATCTGATTCAGTGATATCTAGAACGGTCTCCCAGGTCTCAAATCCTTCCGCTATGAAGCTCTCTAGGTACTGAGAAATCCCCAGTCGAGCCAAGACATAGCCCAGTTCACTCATAAATCTAGCAAGCTGGAGCCTTGAAGCTTCCAGTTTGACCGAAATATACCTCGGCTTGTATACCTCCACATACGCCGGCCGCTGGCAGCCACGATACCCTGCCTCTTCCTTCAGCCCACACCGTTTCCACGGCTATGTCAAACCTCTGACCGCTGAATCTCTTGTACGAAGTTGGGCCGAGAATGTTTCGGGTCCCAAGCGAAGGCGAAGCAGACCGCCAAAAGCTTAAGCCGTAATCAGTGTCTTGAATCGGCTTCGTTCCGGAGGTGAGGAGGCAACTATGTGCCTCCAGAGCCTTACGAGTACTTGAAACGTTTTTTAATAGTACGCCTGGTTAGGGCAGTCATCGGTGCGGAAGGTGGGACGCTCGTTCGGTCTGCTGGTTACGCACGTAGAGCAGAGTCTCATGCGGTGTGATGTGTTGTGTAAGACGAAGGAACTCGCCTCTGAGCAAATCTCGCTGCTGAAAGACGTGTGCACACACCGGCAAGTAGGAGGAATTTCTCGTGCGGCGTCGATGATGATGCTTGAACTCGGATAAATGCAATCAAGTCTCGACTGACTACAAGTCAGTGTAGATCCGAGACGTAAGAGTCAGGGCCGGTAAAGCGGTGTTGTCTGTCTGTTTGCGGGACAACGCACAGCGTGGCAAACAATGAGATGTTGGATCTGGAGACGTGAGGTTTGGCCTCGATGCTATGCAGGGCACCGTCTCAAAACAAGGATAGTCGAGTCCAATGACGTCTAGCGTATCGGTACTAGGGACAAAGGGTACCGAAAAGATGGTGCATCTGAATTGCCTTCCCAAGACGGGAGATGGTGGGTACTGGTTGACTCTGGATGACGGGGCAGTGAAAGGTCCCTTCGAACCCTTGCCCTGCGGCCGACGAAGCCCCCAAAAGACCGGTGACTGACACAGAAGACAGGAGACAGGAGACAGAGACTACCTTCACAAGCGCCGTCTGAACTGGTGATATACTGTAGGTCAAGGCAAGACCGAGTGCATCCAAGATGACCACGAATGGGAGATGGCGCTTGCCCAGCCCCTCGAGGAGGGACGAAGTGGAAGTACGGATACCTCGAAGGGAAGTGAAGACCAAAGTGTAATAGCTAGCTGGTCATTATTGTGGGTTGTTGCCACGCTGCTGCTACCTTAATATCGGAGATATCTTAGTTATTAAGTGATTGTGCAGTACCGGTACAGGTCGAGTCCTCTTGAAGAACAGTTAAACAGAACTCTACCTTATCAACCAATTCATGCAGGGTCTTCTCCCACATCCCACTTCTCCCCTGAAAAGCTTCTGGGCGTCGATGACGGGCTGACAAAGCCGGAATCTCAACCAAATACCCTAAGGGATGACGGAGAGATCGACAGCGTACAGTACCTTAGGTACTCCTCCGTAACACGGATAACAAAAAGACCCTGAATATTTCCATGCCATACCTGGATCTAGGTTAACGTTAATCCATATCCATATCCATATCCATATCCATATCCATATCCATATCCATCTTACCTGAAGTTACCGATATCTCGTCCCGAACGTCAGATCAGACCCAACGATCCGTTTCCTACGAAATAGAGTACCCTCGGAGGACTCCATACTCGACCATCTACACCCGAATTTTCCTTTCGACATAGACCTTACATATATCAAAAGAATTTATTGGGTAGAGCTTGCTCCGCCATTCAATTGCCATTAACAACAGCCGAAAGCCGCCCTCCCAGTAACCGTACGCCTGCTCGTACGACAATAGCCTTACCAATACGCCCAAAGCCGCTGCTGTACATATCTGATCCATCATGGCCACACACGGCAACCAGCATCCGCCAAGGACGGAGGCCGAGCTTGGCCAGGCCTTCAAAGATCTCGCAAAGTAAGTTCGGACTTTCTTTCATCTCCCACCTCCCATCCCCTACCTTACAGCGGTTGAAGGAAGGGAGAAAAAAAGAAATCCTTCGGAAGCGGTCGTGGCGCAAACGCAACGCTACGCCACGCCACGGCCGCCGATCAGGTCTATCTTCGATTACCTAAGACTCGTGGCAATAACGCGATATCGTTGCCATTAATCATTTATGTAGATCCCAATAAGCACAACTAACGTGTGGGCCCCCAACCGGGGGTTCGAAAAAGGGGCGAAAGCACAGCATCGGCCATGGAAACGCAGCTGTCGAGCCTGGAGAAGAAAATCGACGACTTGCTGGCGAGCGTCGATGGAAAGGAAAATGGAAATGGTCCGCGCCGGCACGGCGACGCTGCTGCTGCAGACGCCGGGGTCGGTAGATCGGAGCGCCAGTCATCCTGAGATACCAGGCACAGATACCTTTAGGGTACCCATACCTTTATTGTTAAGAACGATGAGATTTGAGAAGGGTATTCGGTCCTTTACCATGTCAACATTATGCGGATCCGGAAATGCGGAGTTGTTGTGGTTCGGGCGAATGGGGTTTCTACTTTACTGTAATTGAGGCCCTTCAGGGTTCAAGGCAGGAGGCAGGAATGTGTGAGCCAGGCTAGTGGCAAATCGGGTAGATTGCTTTCATGGTTCTAGACTCTTGTCGACCCTGCACCGCAGAGCCCCTTCTAAGCTTCGAATCGCGAGATGATCACTTTCGTGTACTGTTTGTAGTAGTAAATCAGGTATGACCGTTGACTTCATTCTCGAATATCTTTTCGAAATGAAACGCCCCATCTCCCCCCCTCTCCACGACCCCCACCTCCGTAATCACCCCATCGATCAAGTCCGCCGGTGTAACATCAAACGCCGGATTCCAGACATCTATCCCGCTCACCGCAGTACTGATCACCTCAGTGCACTCAACATCCACCTCACCGCCATTCAACCGCGGCCCCTTGACCGTCGTGACCTCCCGCCCCGGCCGCTCCTCAATCGTAATGTCCTCGCCCGACCTTGTGCTCCGATCAATCGTCGTCCGCGGCGCCGCCACGAGGAACTTCACGCCATGGCTCCTCGCCAACACCGCCAACGCGTACGTGCCAATCTTGTTGGCCGTGTCCCCATTGGCGGCGACCCGATCGGCACCGACGACGATGGCAGCAATGTTCTCTGACGGCCCTTTAAGGCGGAGGAGAGCCCCAGCCATCGAGTCTGTGATCAGTGTCGCTGGGATCTTGTCGTGCACGAGTTCGTAGGCTGTCAGGCGCGAGCCCTGGTTGTATGGTCGGGTTTCCGTGCAATATGCGTGGTGGAGGGCGGAGCACGAGTGGAGAGAGCGGATGACACCCAAGGCCGTGCCGTATCCTGCTGTGGCGAGAGACCTGGTCACAAACGCGTCAGATCGCTCGGTTGAGGCCGTTTGGATGGGGTTCCATGAGCTAACCCGGTGTTGCAGTGCGTCAACACGCTCACTTTGCTCCCTTGCTTCCCTCTCTCGGCATTCTTCAGGATCCACTCCGCCCCATACTTTCCAATACTTTGGTTATCTCGCACATCATCCACCAGCATCTGCTCTGCCGCCTTGATGTAGGTATCCGCCACACGACCTCCCGTAGTGCCCTGCGACTGTGCGGCAGACTCAACGACTCGCCCTAACTTCCTCGCAGCATCGGCGAGGTTGACTGCTGTCGGCCTGCTAGTAACCAAGTATTCTAATTTCTCCGCGATGAAGACTTGAACATCTTCCGCCGAACTCGACAGCTTGTCTTCAGCCTGTATGGTGTATATCTCGACCGCGAGCGCCAAAGCCGCAACGATGGCTATGGCGGGAGCGCCACGCACACGCATCTCTTTGATGGCGTGCCAAGCATCTTTGCATGATTCGACATCGTCGTAGACTTCGACATGAGGGAGCCTTAACTGGTCAAGGATCTTTAGACTGCCCCGGCTGTACTTGATTGCTTTGAGGACCATGATGACCTGCAAACTGGGTGGCGGGGCGGCAGTAAATGGGCAGATTTGAAGGCGGTGAAGAAGCACGTGACTTTGGCGGCTTTTCCGCCCTCGGGGCATGATTCCAGAAAGAAGTGGCGAATCTACGTAGGAGACCTGAGTTCAGCAGAGTTAATGTAAGTTAGATATTGATTGACTCTATACACCGTACGGTCCGAATCGATCTATCCATGAGGAGAGGCATCACAGAACAACCATCACCGCCCCAATCACGGATACGTCAATCCTTCAACTTCGCCGTCACAAACTCCTGCCCATCGCCTTGTGAAAGTCGAAAGTTCTTAGTCTCAAAACCCTTCTGAGTCCAAGAGCTCGCGCCAGTAGTCCTTGTGCGTTCCATAGACGAAGGGATACCGATCATCTCGTTGTCCCAGACGGCGGAGACCAGAGGACGGCTTTGATCTGGCAGGATGAACTCTTTGAGAGAAGGCTCGAGTAGCCCTTCATCATGACGGCCGTGGGGTGGAGGAGGGATCCGCCGGCAATTGCTATCAGACCAGTGTGCAAGATGGATTCCATGTAGTATCCTCGTGCCCCTGTTCATGACTGGAGTAAGGCGCCCTCAACGTGAGAAAAAGCGCAATGAGCTCTGCAAAGAGGTTGGAAGTTACGGTCGGGATAAGGATGATAGGAGGGAGGAGAGATTAGGGTACGGGAAACGCCAAGCATTCACCACCTCCTTACTCAGAGTATGGTAAGAACAAAAACTCGATTTGTCACGAACATTCGCAAAAGTGAGTGCCCGACGAGATTGTGGATTTGACCCATACAGAACATCCTGTCTCTGAAATGGCACGCGCACATAGCACGTGAATGAACATCAAGTAAGAAAACGACAAAATGTGAGCTATGCTGTCCATATAACAGGTTCGAGCGTACCTGGACTGGAGGGAAAGGTTTGCTTGCTTTTCACATGGTTCTCCCGGAACGACTGAAGAATGTAGTAATAAGCTATGGTAATACCGGCCTATATAAGGTACTCCTATCAATCCAAAAGTGTGATCAAAGAGAAAAATAAATTAAAATCCAGTAGTACACAGAGCAGAATATATCAGTACTCGTACATACGGGGCGGATATGACCCTGTAAATAGTCGAGTTTGGATAGCCAAGGTGGACCATAAATCACAACAGAGCCAAGGCAGCGATGATGGCGCCTGCAGCACCCATTCCGGAGCCTTCGAAATGAGCAGCGGCGTTCCCCGTCGAAGAGGCTTGGGCTGCGGACGACGTGCCTGCAGCAGCAGTAGTGGATGATGCTAATAGGTAGCCGCCAAGTCAGCAACACATTCTTGGAGCCAGTTCATTGCCGGGGGGTAAGGAGTGCTGCTAGGATCGGAGGCAAATGAATCATCCATCTCCGTAGGTGGAAGAGGTTGGAGACTGCAGCTGTTACATATAATAGGCTTGACTCTTGCGAGAAAATATGAAAGTTCAAGGAAGGCCAAAGCCTTTGCGACGCAGTCTTGAGTGACTGGACTCAAGGTCCACGGCCCTGTCTCTCCCGGGGCTCTATCAAGGAGAGAGAGACCCGGATGTGTGAGGTGCAGATAACTCCGTATACCCTGCGTCTGCAGTACCTTGTGAACAGCACTGCCGGTGACTGATGGCGAAAGGAAACAAGAGCAAAGACGTACCAGAGGCCATGGAGCTAGACATCGAAGCCGATGACGCGGACGAGGCGGACGATGCGCTGGATGCAGACATGGAGCTGGCGCTTGCGCTGCTACTCGCCGAAGCTGAGCTACTTCCGGAAGACGCAGCCCCAGATGGGCAGGTGGCACTTTGAGGGAGTGCAACGCCAACGCTGTAAGCCAGTTGTCAGTTTAGACCCAAGCGCACCCTTGAACAGGCTCTTCAAATCCTCACGTTTTACAAAGGCCATTGGCGAAATCGATCGTCTCTGTGGATGTGGTTAATCTCAGATCTCGAGGGTTCGGGGTTTGCGGTGAACTGACTCTGCTGATCCGCTGGAGAGCACTTCGAGCTAACGCAGCACGACAGGTTGCTGATCAGCTGTTTATTCGCACAGATGCACCCGATATCCAAAGGACCGCATCCGCCAAACGAGTTGCCTACACACGCTTGCTGCCGTGATAGTTAGCCATGTAGTCCCGGGAGCATATGATGCTAGCAAGCGCGATGAGAGTACGTGTACAAAAGATGCGATCTCGATCTCGATCTGATGGGGTGGAATCAGGGACGGAGTGTTGCGTGCTGGTAACTTACAGCGCATGTCGGGAGGTCGGCCAAGGTCTGACAGCTCGCAAGACCAGCAAAGACAGCGGAGACAGCGAGGACGGTGAGCTTCATCTTGAAGAAGGGGTATATCCTTCTAGGGTGAGAGACTTGAGCAAGGTTGGATGAATTGCGCAATGAAAAAGAGAGCGATGAAGGACAAATAAAGGAGTGATGGAGAGGTCGGTGCGAAGGTGGGCGATTTACAATAAGTTAGAACAGATGCTGGGTCCGTGAGGCTGGTGGGCTGACAGTCGCTGACTGCAGAAAGTTATATCCGCAGCTGAATACCTTACCTAAGGTAGGTTATGATTCCCTGGTTCTATTTACGGCGGCTTAGTCGATCCCCACCTCTGGAACGGACGACTACCTAACAAATTTCCCTGTTACTCAGGCAACCCCCCCTGTCGGGCCACCTCGCTGTCGCTTATTTTGCGATGTCAAAACAGCTAGAATTATTGAAATATCCACATCACTAGACTAATTACATGAAAACTGAATAGTTCATGGCCATTTTCTTTCAAATCAGCTTCACAAATTCAACTTTACTTCTTAATGCATGATATCTAGCTGATTTAGTAGTCAATTTCTTCACTTTATTCTCTTCTTTCTGCATCATAACTCTATCCTCATTGACTGTAAGAACTTAAACATCTTCAACAGTCTTTCATAACTGCTTCTTTCATCACTGCTGCTGTTTCTTAAGAAGTTTCTAATTAATCTGTTGTAAGACTGCTTTATCTGTCATAGCTGTTAGAACTGTGTTCTTTAAATCTAAGATATGTAAATGTAATGATGAAATCATATCAATAAGAATCTCATTCATAAATTGATTAATTCAGATTGCTGTATGAGATGTGATGATGATGTTGATCTGAACATCATTGAAATTTATAAAAAATATAAAGAAAGAAGTTGTTGACTGAGAAAGATTCAAAGTAATAACAGAAGAATCATATAAAATAAGTTCAGCAACTTATTATATATTAAGAACATTTTTAATTGTAATAGTTATTGATTTAATTTTTTAATAATAATGCAGAAAGTTCATTTTACTAACATTGACAGCATCATAATGAGAGTGTTTATGCATTAGTTTCTTATAGATCTTAATCAATGAGCTGAAGACTTTAACATTCAGTGACTGTAATAAATGAATTAAATGAGAAGAAAGACATAAAGTGATGATGCTGTAATCATAGCAATACTAAATAAAGTTATTAAATACATAACTTTCATAACTATTCAATATTAAGAATTAATGAGTTTCTTAAGTTTATGTTTTAGTATATAGATCAAAGATCTTTAGTCATTGAAGCTTTAATTCATTAATGATTCAGTTATTTTCACTAATTAATAAAATAATCTTATTATTCTTAATAAAGTTTAGTCAGATCTGCTGTATACTTTTATTCTTGAAGATAAAGTAAAGAAAAAGAACATTATTATTAAAATATATATACTTAATAAGAGATAAGAGACACTCAATTCTAATTATTAGCTTAAATACTGAAAGCTTATCTTTTTATGCATTATATTAAGACTTTAAAGCTGTCAACAATGCTCATAGTAAATTTCTTTTCATTTATATTATATATATTTAACTTCAAGATATCATGCTGAATTTAAGTAAAGTTGTATAGATCAAATCATTTCTGAATGAATTTAATATTTTCAGTATTCTTTCAATTCTGATTAAGATTGCAACTATATTGAGTCTTAAATTCTGAATGTCAACACAGAAAACTTAAATATTAATTATATTTTAAAGATTTTCAATCATTCTTAATCTTCATAAGCTGTTTAATCATGAATTTCAGCTAAGCAATTCATGAAGATTATCTTCAGACTGTCATAATATCAATTTATTAAATTAAAGCATTCTTCTTATGCACTGACAGTCACTATTAAGTAATGTAAAAGATTTTTGCTGATTATCTTTTTTTTCATTGAGCTTGTAGAATAGATTGAGATAAATCATAGATTTGAGCAATTTTGCAAAGAAAGACTGATGAATTACTATTTAAATTAGCTAAAGCTAAGAAATATTGAGTGTTAATGTCAGAAATTGACTTAGTCAGTTCACTTGAAGTCATTGTGAATGTGAAATGACAGTGAGGTGAGTGGCAGTGTTTGCTGTGACAAGGTGGCCTGAATAGGTGAGTGGCTTGGGTAACAGGGAAATTTGTTAACTATATGTAGCTAGGGTATGATGTTGTTGAAAGTAGGTAAGGTATATCTGGCAGCGGTAGCAGCCAACTGTCAATACCTTACCTTACCTAAGGAGGTTAAAGGTACCCCCTATGCCACAAATTAGACCCTTCTTAACCGCTGAAGAGTCTGAACTCCAATCCTTTTCTACTTCCAAAAGTCATGTGTGTATCCTCAGGTACGGAGTAAGAGCCCATCATTTATTCACTTATCACTGATCTACCCATCGTGACCGGGGGGTTTGTGGCCCCCGTCGGAGGAACTGGGGACACACTCAAAATTCATTCTCATTCTCAGTCTCATCCGTTGCTTGCAAACACTGTGCTGTGAACAAAGAATGACCGTTTGATCGGCATGCTACTGTAAATATTCTGAAAAGTCATTGTAGTATTTACATAGCAGCCATACAACGTAGAGTTGTACAGAGGACGACTACGACCACGACTACGACTATGCGTGTCATGCCGGAGGGCGCCAAGACTTGCATGACTCGAAGCACAGGGGGGAGTCTGGAGTCGGACAACGTTGACTTCCATACCTTAGGTAGGTAAGGTATACTCCGTACCTACGGTAGGTAATGGACAGATAATAACTCAATGTTCCTTATTAATCGGAGATCAAATGAGGACCCAGCGTCGAAGAGCTCGGAGTGATAACGTTATTGAAGCCCCTCGGCCCTTGTACGGAGTACTGCGCTACAAGGTGGAAAGTAAATCCGCTCCCCTAGGACCTAACTATGACTTGGCCTGCAGCACGGCTTCGTGCGCAGGTGTGCTTCCGTCGATCATACAACACTTTGTAGCGAAGGGTCAGACCCACTTTTGATCTGATTGCAACTTCATATAAGGTACTGTATCCGGTGTGGCGTAGAGAGTTCGTGATGATAGTTACCGACAATTTGGAGCCATATTGTGGGCAGTATTGTCCCTGCAACCATTAACAGACGAGTGAACGATCAACGTCAAATTATCTACAAAATGGGGCTGGGAGTGTTGAACGACTCCAAAATGGAGCATGTCCCTGGTATGTGGCACAGTTGTCTAATCCTAAATCTAATCACGGAGACTCAAAGATCAATTGCAGGGACATCGCTCGTATATGACGATGCCAGCCGACCGGCCGAACCATCAGTGATGGACACGAGGTTGAAGTACGACACAACTCGGCCGATCCCCATCATTCTCGTACCGCAACCCAGCGACGATCCGAACGATCCTCTTGTAGGTTCAGGCTCTGGCCCAAAGTCTGCCGCGAGACGGATGCTTACAGTATCGAGGATAGAACTGGCCTCTATGGAAACGCGATGTCATCTTACTTCTCCTTTCCCTACTATCGGTCATGGCCTCGACGCTCAGCCCACTGCTCGCTGCGAACACCTTGACGCTGTCGCTGTGGTTTGGCAGCACATTTACACAGATAGCGCTTCTTACCGGATACCATCTATGCGGCGTGGGAGTGGCAGGCTTCCTCTTCGTGGCATCCGCAAGAGTTTGGGGGAAACGCCACCTGTACCTCCTCGGTAACATTCTCCTGATAATCAGCAGTGCATGGGGAGGAGCCAGCGGGCGCAACTACACAAGCTTGCTATGGGCGAGGATCCTTCAGGGTGTTGCGTTGGCACCATTCGAAGCACTTGTCAATGCCAGTGTCGGGGATTTGTATTTTGTGCATGTGAGTTGTTGGACTTCCTCACCGGCAGCGGGAACTTCGGTATATGGAGCTGACACATCATCATGACTAGGAGCGCGGAAAACGCATGGCACTGTCCAATCTCGCATTGTTCGGTGGTGCCTTCTTCACACCGGTCCTCGTGGGTAAAATCACACACACACTTGGGTGGCAATGGTCGTTCCATTTGATTGCCATCTTCTCCGGGGTCCTTTTGCCTTTTGTTTTCCTCTTCGTGCCGGAGACCGCCTACCGGCGCGCAGCGTACCTGAACACAGACCTGACTGGCGACGATACGAATCGCAGGCCTCACCTAGAGACTGGCCATGAGCTGTCAGCCGAAGGAACACCCGTGCATCCGCACAGTCCCAACGGATCCTTGGAGAAACATACTGGCGATATCGAGATCCGGCATCTGACTCCATCGACGCAAGGTCCGCCTCCTCGAAAGATTAGTTTTGCAAAGAGTCTCTTGCCGTTCAATGGTCGGAAAACGGACGAGAACTTCTTCAAACTGTTGTTGAGGCCTATTCCACTCTTCCTGCATCCTGCCATAATCTGGGGTTGTCTGATTCAAGGCACCTTGATCGGTTGGACGGTAATGATAGGAGTCGTGCTGGCCGCGATCTTCTTGGGCCCGCCGCTGTTCTTCAACGAAGTCAAAACTGGCTACATGTACACTGGTGCATTCATCGGTGCCATCCTTGGCTTTATCCTGTCCGGAGTTCTAGCCGATTGGTCGACAAACTACATGATTCGACGGAACAAGGGCGTTTACGAACCGGAGTTTCGTATCGTGCTCGTCATCGCCCAGCTTATCTTTAGTGGCGCCGGTCTCTATGGCTTTGGCATTACCGGCAACAATGTTGCCAAGTATGGATGGTTCTTGCCTGATTTCTTCTTCGCACTGGTCGTTATGGGCATGGTGCTGGGAGCGGTGGCGAGTGCGTTATATATAGTTGACGCGCATCGTAAGCCAACCCTTCTTCAAATGTCTGAGTTCAAAGTGCTAACACAGGATTAGGTGACATTGCCGTGGAAGCCTTCACATGCCTCCTAATATTCAAGAACATGTTCTCTTTCGGCTTGACCTGGAATGCTTACAACTGGCTCTTGACAGCTGGTACTCTTCAAACATTCTATATCATTGCAAGCATTCAAGTCGGGATCTGCCTGTTCAGTATCCCCATGTGTGGGTCTTCACCGATCTAAATTGGTATGGAAGTGGATGGTGCTGATACTTTCACAACAGATATCTTCGGAAAGAAAAACAGGTCATTCTTCCACCGACACGATCTGTTGAGGTTGACACATCTCGATTCAACACCTGGGCCTAGTCGGAGCAGGGAGTTCTAGAAGAGTGCTTATTCAAGGGCCGTTAGAGCTGTGGTGTCCCCAGCTGGACCAATATGCGGAGTTGCGATGATATATGAGCTCTGTTTCTCGCTGTTCATTCTGGCCTCGTACCTACCTTAGTACTACCTATAATCTGTGCTACCTATATTCTTTGCGTAGTGGCACCACTCTGGGAGCCCGCAGATACATCTCACTTGCTCTACCTAAGTTGGCGTTTCATGAAGCTCCGCTTATATTTGAGGTTCACGCATTCGTTCTCCAGCAGTAAGATAGCCATAGGGATATAGAGCAGCGTGACTACCATAGGTTCTGCACGCAAAGCAGCATTATCGATCGAAAATACAAGTTCATAAACCCAACTCATCAAGGCTACCGGAAAGCACTCGTACACAAAGCCTTCGTAATACGATCAAGGCTCTCAGACTCTTTATGATGTGCAGCCGATCATTGCGGCCCCTTCCACTGTCCTCCGTAAAGGCCAAGTCAGGCGCCGCACCCAAGATCAGCAGCAAGGTCCGCTCTCCATTCTGCTTGACGATTTCCACATGTCATGGACCTCTTTCCCCCACGAATGAGAGAAAGGCGTCTCGTAGGAATGCTTTTATTGAGAATGTTGGATTTTTGCGTTGTTCGTGTAGAAAAGAAAAGAGAAGTGAAAAGGTTTCCTGCGGAAAGTTTATATGTTCGGATATTTGTGCAAGGGTAGCATAAAACAGCGATAGGATGACATAAAGTTCGTCACAAGGAATTTTGACTCATCTCGAACCTCAGCGTCGAGAACGCTGGAAAGTGCGATTACCACCATTTCCACACACACGATCATGTCGGGAGATAGGATACCAAAGACTGGTTGGATCTTGTCGCTGCCCTGCACCTCATCAACTCAACTGACATTGAGTCCTAGCTATATTATCTGTCTACAACAAGACCGGCCTGCTGGACTTAGCCAAAGGCCTGATACAGAACCATGTGCGGCTGTTCGCGTCGGGTGGGACAGCTAAGATGATTAGAGAGGCCGGTTTCCAGGTTGAGTGAGTGGGCGGTACTCCACTCAGTGGCCGGCAGCTTAGTTGCCCGCAACCTGAACAATGGCTGATTGCTGCATGTGCCCACAGAGATGTTTCAGCAATCACCCATGCGCCAGAAATGCTCTCGGGTCGAGTCAAGACCCTCCACCCAGCCGTTCACGCCGGTATCCTCGCTCGCGATCTCGCCTCGGACGAAAAGGACTTGGCGGAGCAGAACATCAACAAGGTCGACTACGTCGTCTGCAATCTATACCCCTTCAAGGATACCATCGCGAAGATCAACGTCACAATACCCGAAGCCGTTGAGGAAATCGATATCGGTGGTGTAACGCTCATCCGAGCCGCTGCGAAGAACCACACGCGGGTGACTATTTTGAGCGATCCGGATGACTATCCAGAGTTCTTGCAGGAGTTGGGGAAGGGGGAGGTGACGGAGAAGAGCAGGAAGATGTGTGCGCTCAAAGCGTTTGAGCATACAGCAGACTATGACGCTGCCATTGCAGACTTCTTTCGCAAGAAGTACGCTGGCGACGGCGTGCAACACTTGTCTCTACGCTACGGCGCAAATCCGCACCAGAAACCCGCCTCGGCATTCACCAAGGCTGGTCGTCTACCCTTCAAGGTCCTCGGAGGATCACCCGGCTTCATCAACTTGCTCGATGCGCTGAACGCATGGCCGCTGGTGAAAGAGCTCCGCCAAGCTCTCGACTTCCCCGCGGCGGCAAGCTTCAAGCACGTCTCCCCCGCCGGGGCAGCCATCGGGGTCCCGCTGAACGAGAAGGAACGCAAAGTGTACATGGTCGACGACATTGAAGGACTCGAGCACTCCGGCCTCGCACAAGCCTACGCCCGCGCCCGCGGCGCAGACCGTATGTCCAGCTTCGGCGACATGATCGCCCTCTCCGACCAAGTCGACGCCGTCACCGCCAAGATCATCTCGCGCGAAGTCTCCGACGGCATCATCGCACCCTCCTACTCCCCCGAGGCCCTCGACATCCTCACGAAGAAGAAAGGCGGCAAATACCTCGTCCTCCAAATCGACGACGCCTACGACCCCGCACCCATCGAAACCCGCACCGTCTACGGCGTCCACCTCCAACAACACCGCAACGACGTCCAGATCACCCCGAAAGACTCCTTCGCCACCGTCGTCGTCCCCAAAGACGCCCGCCCCCTGCCCGACTCCGCCCTCCGCGACCTCACCGTCGCCACCGTCGCCCTCAAATACACCCAGTCCAATTCCGTCTGCTACGCCCTCAACGGGCAGGTCATCGGCCTCGGCGCCGGCCAGCAGTCCCGCATCCACTGCACCCGCCTCGCCGGCGACAAGGCCGACAACTGGTGGATGCGCTTCCACGAGCGCGCCCTCGACCTCCAGTGGAAGAAGGGCACCAAGCGGCCTGACAAGAGCAACGCCATCGACATGCTGTGCAGCGGCTCCGTGCCGACGTCTGGCATCGAGAAGGATGACTTTGAGAAGAACTTTGACGTCGTGCCGCGTCCGTTTACGGATGAGGAGAGGGAGGCTTGGGGGAGCAGGTTGGGCGAGGTCGCTGTTTCGAGTGATGCTTTCGTACGATTTTTCTCCACTCCTCTTCCTCGCCGCTTTGAGCCTAGTATCATGCCCCTACGCGCGTTCTGATCGAGACGAGACGAGACCAGAACGTGGAATGGGGAAGCTGACGACTGAGAATAGTTCCCCTTCATCGACAACGTCTTCCGCGCCGCCCGCTCCGGCGCCAAATACATCGCCGCCCCGAGCGGAAGCCAGAACGACGCCGCGGTGTTCGAAACGGCGGAGAAGTTGGGTATCACGTTTGTCGAGCAGAGCGTGAGGTTGTTCCATCATTAGTGGTGCGAGGGTTTGAAGTGGGGCGGAGAACGGGGGTAGCTGCTGGCTGAGCTGGGGACGAGGGAGCTCGGAGGTGGCGATATGGGATAGATAGGGGATGAGATATGTGTGCTTGGCCGGGCGGGGAGGTATGGCTGTTGTGGAAATCTAATTCGAATCTGTAATAGATTGGCTGGCTGGATGGTTCTTATTATAGATGAGAGACGAAATGAGATATGATGCCAAGCCTGTCTGCTCAGTAGATGTCTGGTAGCTATCCCGGACGCGGGTAGAGGGGGAACGTATGTGCCATCTTCTCAGATGCCCAGGATGCATGTAACTATCAGTTTTATGTCTACAAGACTAAAGCGGTTGAGTGCGTCCAGCCTAATGGTTCCGTGGGGTCCAGTCGATGAGCTTACAAGACGGTGTTCATGGCGGGAAGATCGGTGAGAGTTGCCATCTATCTATGCCATGGACCGCACAACAACACCTCGTGCTTTAGCAGACGCAGCAGGACAGTTCCGGGGTCATGCATCATGCATCGTGCGTCATGGCTACTTTGCCTCAAAGCTATTTTACCAATGCTTCAAGCAGCCGAGAAAGGGTCTATCAACGCGGTCTTAATCTCAACATAAGGCTTTTCAGAGGAGTGGACGGAGTTTAATCGAGACTCGGTTCCAACGTATTACCACTATCCGTATGTCAAAGTCAGCAACCCGGCCCAACACGGGTTGAGTCGAGGAAGGGAGAGAAACGTACGCAACGATATTCGCCCACCCGATCAACCGCCAATGTTTATCGATCCTCCTGCTCAGCGCAATCTTCTCCCCAATCTCCGTACACGCCGGACTGGTCAAACTCAACTTCGCCGCATCGGCCTTGACGTTCATGACCTTTGCCCCCGTCGCCGTCGAGCCGATGTTGACCATGAGCACCTCGTTCTTCGCCAGTTTCGCGACCTTGGCCTGCTTGCCGTCCGCCGTCTTGACGCCGAGCAAGCGACGGAGCAGGAAGTAATTGACCTCGAGCTCGGTGTAAATGGCGGGCAGACGGCCCCGCAGGCCGAGCACGAACCCGACGAGGCGGTCGGCGCGACAGAGAGTCGGGTCGACGCGCGTGCCGACCCCGATCAGGCCGCCGGGGACGGCAAACTTGAGGTCGTTGTGTTCGGCGAAGAGAGTGACGACGCGGCTGAAGATGGGACGGCATTTGATTTTGCCCTGGTCGTCCTTGGTGACGAGGCCCGGGCGGATCTCGATCTCGTCGCCGAGCTTCAGGACGCCGGTCAGGATGCTGCCGCCGGCGACGCCGCCTTTCAGGTCCTCGATCTCGGCGCCGGGTTTGTTGACGTCGAAGGAGCGGATGACGATCATGTGCGGGGCGGCGCCGAAGTCGCGGATGGGGACGGGGATCTTGGTGACGAGGTACTCGTTGATGGCGTCGATGTTGTATTTCAGCTGGGCGGAGATGGGGATGATGGGGGAGCCGTCGGCGACGGTGCCGCGGATGAATTTCAGGATCGATTGGTAGTGTTGCTCGGCGCCTTCTTCGCGCATCAGGTCGACTTTGTTTTGCAGGATGATGATGTGGTTGAGCTTCATGATCTCGATGGCTGCCAGATGCTCGGAAGTTTGAGGCTGTGGACATGTTTCGTTGCCGGCAATCAGGAGGAGAGCGGCGTCCATGACGGCAGCACCTGACAGCATGGTACTCATGAGAATGTCATGACCGGGGCAATCTACGAATCTGGTAGGGGAATCTTATTAGCACAGCTCTGTCGAACCCATTGAGGGTAGTTTAGCAAGACTTACGACACATGTCTTAAAAGGCGATAACGCCCCCCACATCCCTCCCTCTCGCATGGTGGGTCCACCTCCTTCTCGCTCTTAAAGCTCCTATAACAACCTGGTCTCGGGCACTCCTCATTATCACACTTGTAGATCTTCGCATTCGCATAGCCCAGTTTGATTGTGATATTTCTTTCCAGCTCGTTCTTGAATCTGACAGTCTGAACACCTGATATTGCCTTCACCACGGTGGATTTCCCGTGTGCCACGTGCCCTATCGTACCGATATTGATGGTCGCTTGCCGGGCGATGATTTCCGGCGACAGCGGTGTGAGCACCGAGACGTCTAGGGTTTCTGGGTCTGGTTGTTCCGGTAATTCTGGTCGGGCTATGACAGGTGTAGGTTCAGGTCGAGAGGTTTTCTTGAGTGCGGACTTTGGCTTGTCGAGGGGCTCTTCTTCCACGTCATCGTCGTGACCATTTGCTGCTTCGAAACCTGGCGATCCTGGTAAAGAGTCGTCGTCTGAAAAGTCGCCATTACTAGCCATGATGGCGGTGGTTCTCTTTTGCGCCAGAGGACTGCTTGCCGCGTTGGATCTTCGTTACAGAGAATTCTGAGTTGTGGAACCTTGAGGCAGGCAACTGTATCTTAGAACTCAAAGACCTTGGTTTCAATTCCCTAGCTGATAATTCGTAATTGAGTATCTTCACAAGACTGGAAGTCGGCGGATACTATGTAATTGTTCGAGCGACAAAATTCCGCCATGCTCTGCACTCATTCTTTTGGTGGCATGGTTGAAGATGAGTCATCAAGTGGCTAGTGCTTGGCATTGCTTGCCCTTATTGCTTCGAGCTCAGTTCATGGTCCTACGATTCCTAAAACTCTTGGGCATTCCGACGTTTTAGACGGCTGATCATTGCAAGCTTTACGGCACATTTCTGGGGTCTCAACACTCTCGTAATCCTGGATCTGAAGCACATTGTGAATGCTTTTGGCCCTCTGTTCCCGCGCGAGGTTCGGGAAGAGTGATAAATCATTCAAAGCTTTCAGGACATTCGAACTGTTATGGTGAGATTTGAGCACAATCAATCGCTAAAAGCAAGACCGCCGGCGCTCTGTATGATGCTTATGAGGTATATCTAACATATTAACTACTCCCACTTTCGTCACTTTTCTCAACATCCAGTTCATGGTCAGTGCCTACTTCGTCCTCCGAAAATGAGTCTTCGGGAGGTCCTGACATGACAAAGGCTTTCAAGCATGTGATCCTATTACCCGTTTCATAGGTCCCAATCAACCTCCCAACCTCGCGAGCTGCTGTGGGACTTTCCTTGTTTGTAGCTGATCCATTGCTCTTTGCTTCTGACGACTTCACAGTGTCCTCTGTAGGAGGTTTAACGGCACCGTACGGTCTTGGACTGAGGTCCTCCTGTGCCACCATCCATAATCGTATTGATCCGTCGCTGCTTCCTGATACAATCAAGAACATACCGCCCCGACTTCCTGGGCTTGGTAAATCGAGCACTTGAAAATCTTTTATGCGACCAGATAGGCCAGCCGTTTTGCCACCTAACTGACCCAGCGGTGGGCAGCTAGGTATTGACAGTTCGGTAGAGTTACCCTCAAGTCTCGTGTCTGAGATATAGTTTGTGGAATAAAACATTATTCGCCCATCCTCGGTAGACAGAGCTAGGATATCCGCCAGGTCGCCGGCTCCTGGAGCTACTTTGACATATTGCACCTGATGGATCTTCGTTAATGGCTGAGGCAACGCTCGACATTTGGGCTTGGAATCCTTTAAGAAAAGCTTAGCAAACTTCGGCAATGATCATGAGCATGTAGAACATTGTACCATGCCAAAGACCACCACACCTCTTTCAAACCCTACTGCGAACTCTTCCCCTCTGCTGTCCCATTCCACCTTTCTACCTTCCCCATTTCCCCACCTACCCTCTCCTACGCCTTGAAGTATTTCTCTCCCGAAGTTGAGCACACCAGCCTTCTTCCCAGTCACGAGGTTCCACAACCTCATGCACTTCTCTCCTTTTCCCACGCTAACCATGAGCTTCATGCTCGGATGTATAGCGAAGTCATTGACGCCAGCCGGTGAGCCACCGGGAGGCGCTGTATCACCGCTCGGTCGTCCAAAAGCTTTGGGTATAGGAGCTTTGATTGTCGAGAGCACTGTCCAGTCACGCGTGCGCACAACCGCAATGGTGTTGTCTTCTGAAGCTGACAGAAGCTTCGACCTGGAGGGAAAGTACAGTGCACTGATACTCGAGGAATGATGTAACAAGGCGCCTAGTTCGCGATTGCGTGGATTTTCATTGATGGTGCTAGCTGCGAGTGTCGGCTTGACATGTTGATTATTTCGAGCACGAGGTGAAGCTGATAGATGGTAAAGGTTGATGCGTTCATCTGTGGCCCCGCTTGCAAGTATGACTTTTGCTGGCCGTGAAGGGTTTTCAGAGGCCGATGGAGGTGATAGGGCAAGACATCGAATGGCAGAGGAATGCGCGTTGAAGAGGAATGTATCTGCAAAGCTAACATCTGAGCTTCCGCCCGAACCATCATCGCTTTCGAGAGACAGTGTTGCCGAAATGCCATGCAGTGTCCTCTCATATGAACCAGTGATAATTTGGACAGTAACAGGCTCCGCGGTGCTTGATGAGAGATCCTCAATGGACGTCGAACTTAATGTCGGCTTCTTGGAGACGCCACTGCTCCTCAAGCCCGCCTCTTCATCGTTCCTCCTCTTCCGTTTTCCCATTATATAAGGTGGAGCAGTTTATCTTATTACCAGGTTCAAAACTTGGATTATGATGGAAAACTTCCCTTTATCGAAATAATAAACGTTACCTAGTACCTTAACGTTAACGTTATCATCGAAAGCTAAATCTCCCAAAGCGGAATCGCGCCGTGGATGTAACGTAATAATACCTAAGCGAGCAGCGGTATTTCGTACTGTAATGTACCTGTAAGGAAGCGTAAGGTACAAAGCTCTGTACCTCACCTTACCTTATGTACATTAAGTGATGGGTAATAAGGTAAGGTACGGTACTTTATGGTACAGTACAAGTATAGGTAATTTATCATATTGCAGGTAACTTATCATGGGGCAAAGGACTCAGTTACAGTACGGATGTGCCTTAGTCAAATCAAACCTCATCCCTTCGCTGCCAATGGTATGAATTGCTATAACACCTCAACGCCATCATTTTCATTCAAAGTACGCGATTTATTCGCGCTTGATGACCCCGTAATACCTATTGTCCTCGCTTTCGGCGCGGCATTTGGATGTTGAGTCGTCGATTTAAGGCTCGATGTTCCGCGAGGCCATCTTGCGGACCAAACGCGATGAGCTTGCGTGAGTTTGATCGCTCGAAATTCATATCAGATTACTCGTGAAGTCTTTGCGACAATAGCAAATCGCTGATCGTAATTTTCTGAACGATAGCAATTGCATAGCATCGCGAAAGCGGAAACTCAGTGAGCTCTACTTTGCGACCGTGAGCATATCCGATGCCGAGCCTCTACAACAACACAACAGCTTCAGGGCGGTCAAATCGTATACCAACGATCATTTTGCATTCTTACAATCTAACGATATCACAAAGTAAGCATACTTCGTGCTTATATTCCGATTCTTCATTTCAACCTCTAATCGAGCACCTGTTGATCGTTTAGATGTCACTATTTCAACGAGGCTACCCTTCCACCACGGCCAGTTCCAGTGACAGAACCACCACAACCCGAAAGGTCTCGTACGGACGCTTCATTACTGTCGCGGCATTCCGATATCTTAAGATCGAGTGAACATGGCGATGCACTGAGTGGCTCAATACGATCTTTGACAGAATCAAAAGCACCCGAACCTAGTCTGTCAATAGGGGACAATGGCATCGAAGGCAACAATAGTCGGTCAACCCGAAGCAATCCTGTGGATGCGGTTCCGGAAGCTACGACCGTACAGATCTCGAAAGCGTCACAAACGGAGCCCCAAGACGCTGTATCGTCCTCGCTAGACGCAATTGTCGACGCCACAATCGATCATGTAGGACTCGCCCCGGAAGCTGCGGATAGCCCACATCAACCACAAGGCGAACCACAAGATCCCGGAACTCGAGACAATCCTCCCGAGATCCGAGGGATTATTCCTAATCAGGCGATCCTAGTATCGTCCGAAGACACCGGGTGTCTCTCGGAGCCATCAGCTAGATTTTTGGAGGCTGAGCTTGGATCTTCCCGCGCCTCGACTGTGCAACTACCGCCGAAAGAGGTACAAGAAAGACATCTAAGGGAGGTAGTTCAAAGTGACAGGAATGCAATGCGAAGAGACAGGAGGGAGGATGAGAAGCATCCGCCATCTGCAGGTTTACCTGTAATGACAGACCCAGGATCTTCACCATCCTCAACTGTTGGACCTTACTCTACGACGACACCAGGTCTTAACGGGGCATCATCAGATACGAGTAATGGAGACGACGTTCTACCTGATATAAAACACGATCATGGGGAAAGGCCAGAACCCAATCGCAAGATCGATGATCCTGAGGGAGCTGCAGAGAGGAATCACGATAGTCTTTTAAGGTCACAAATGGAGATCGCACGCTTGAACGCTCTCGGAACTCATCCGTCCACTCCGGATGCGCAATTACGCCTCGAGGAAGCGCAATCAAGGCAGGCATCGGATATCGCCTCGGACTCAAGGGCACCGGCTTCATATAGTGCCAAACCAGGTTCATGCGGCGTAGGGGAGCCGGCTGAACTGACAAAACGTGCCGAGGAAGTTGTTCAAGACACAATGGACGATGAGGATGATGAAGTCGTCGGCGTCCCAACTCCGGAGGACGAAGAAGGCTTTGGGCCACCTGTTAAGAGCCAATCGGTTGCATTTGGTAAGACAGATATCTCTGACATATCGACATGCCCTACGCGAGAAACCGGAGTGGAGCCAGATAGGGATGAAAACAAAGACCCCCTGATTAAGCTCGTGTCAAATCCAAGACCAGATATACATATCAATACAGGCATTACCATTGGCAAACATGGACATCCTGACCTGCACTCGGAAAGGAGTACTGCTGATTTAGAAGAAGTGCCGATGGATTTAGCAAGGCTTGAAGGCGAGAGTGTCATACAGAGTACCGCGAGTCCAAACGATCTGATGGCCACCACTACGTCAAGAAGGCAAACCCTGACTACACCAGCAACTCAATCGCCACCCGAGAGGATGACTACTCGAGTGTCTTCTGGTGCTATCAGGCACAAGTCAGTGTCCGAGATTCTGGGAGAGACCCCACGACCTAGTCTCGCTCAATCAGATCGATCTGCGATGAATGATGGGAAACCAGGTGATCCAGTTAAAGAAGTTTCAGAGGTTGAAGCTTCGAGCTTTGACCATGATATACAATTTTCTCCATCGTCGTCTTCCAGGCTTCGATTGTGGCAACGGAAAGAGAGAGAGAAGGAGCGGAGCAAGCTTTCAACGGTGGTCTTCGCTAAGCCTCTGCTCTCACTCAAGACATCCACTGTTGATATCTCGCAAGCTAATGATGACCGCTTCGAGAATGCTTCCCACGCAGACAAGGATTACTTATATACCCTTTTCGTTGCCCAGGCATCCTCTCAACCCCGTACTCAGCCGCTGAATACACTCCTTGCCTCTGCTCATAAAGCCCTTACAACATCCAACCACTATGTCGATTTTCATGAGCAGCAGGATTGCCGCATTCTTAAGCGAATATACCAATTGCAATTCTCTAACCGATGGTCTTTACGACAAATAGAGCGCTCCACAGAACCCCTCAGACCTACAACACATTGGGATGTTTTGCTCGGCCAAGCGAAGTGGATGAGGACCGATTTTAAGGAAGAGAGAAAGTGGAAGATCACAGCGGCTAAGAATCTGGCAGATTGGTGTGCTGAATGGTCAGCTAGCAAACCAGAAGATCGAATTCTTCTGCAAGTCAGGAGGAGGCCACTTATTAGGCAAGCTCAGTCAGACCCTGTTCGTCATGCTCCGGCAATGGTGGATGGGGATGTCGCACAAGTTGAGGTATCAGATCTTCCAGACTCTCAACCTACGCCAGACTTGGTCTCGTCTGCAGAGGTTGAATCTCTGTCTGACGGATTGGACGATGAAGAACGCCACCACCAGTACTTTGGCATTGCCCCTCCTGCCGCAATTTTCTCCTTACCGCCGGAGGATGTAACTTTTGGACTGAGAAAGACTCCTGCAACCGACAAGATCCTCTCAGAACTCCCATTATATGAACCTACCAGAGACGCACCACCTTCAGAGCTTCCCACTTCCGAGATCTCACCTGATGCAGCCTGGAAGACTCCGTGCCTGCCCATTTCAAAGTTCACATTTGGTAGGATGGTCGCAATGCCACAAGAACCGCCACGCAAGAGAAGCAGGTACGAATACGAGGCTGAGGACGAGAGACTTACGATGGACACTCCAGTCTCCATGGAAGACTTGACCATTCAGATTTCTGGGCCTCGCCAATCAAGAACGTACGATCTCCCTCCCGAAGAAAAAGACGTGGCTCTTTTCAATTCCGAGAACAAGCATATCCGAGACAGGATTCATGCAGGACATGCCTTCAGACCTCCTTCGGAATATAGCATGCCTTCGCAGAGCTTCTTTGAGTGTCGCCAATCGTCACAATGGACATGGAACGAAGATGATGAGCTTCGGAAGCTTGTGAAAGAGTACTCATATAACTGGTCACTTATATCTAGCTGTGTGTCCTCTCCGTCACTTTTCTTCTCGGGCGCGGAACGTCGCACGCCTTGGGAATGCTTCGAACGTTGGGTTGGGCTGGAAGGACTTCCAGCAGACATGTCTAAGACTCAATATTTCCGGGCGTATCACGCGAGGCTGGAGGCAGCTCAGAGAACTTTGATCGCCCAACAGCAGGCTGCGCAACAACAGCAGGGAAATAATCCAGGACAACCTCCTATAAGGAAGAGAGGGGCGCAACCTGTCAGGGTTGAGCGCAGGAAGAGCAACAAGTATCTGGCATTGATTGACGCGATGAGGAAGCTGGCGAAGAAGAGGGAGAGTGCGGTCCAGAAGCAACAACACGGTTAGTCTACCCATAAGCTCGAAGAATCAGCAGCAGCAGCATCTATGCTGGCACCATTTTGTGTTTGCACTGCTAGAATCTTAAGGGTCACTTGGCTAACAGCCTTTAGCTGCTGGAATCGCGGCACAGAGAAAAGCCAACGAGGTTACCCAGCCACGCGCTCCCGTCCATACGCCGCAAGACTTTAGTCGTCTAAAGTACGAACGAGAATGCAAGATGCATGAGAAGGCCGAGTTCTACCGCCAGCAGGTGCTGGCACAACAGAGGGTACAGTTACAGCCGCGTGCTCACCCTTACACAGGTTACTGACCACGTTATTTAGGCTGCGCTAGCACAACGAGCTGCCGCTCAGCAATCAAGTCAGCAACATCACGTCTCTAATGGAACGAATCAAGGTGGACGCCTTGGCATGCCTGGAACAGGCAACGTTGCCGGCCCTCATGCTGGTTCCGCGCTTCCGAACGGTGGTTTCCAGTCGGGTATGCCGAATCAACCTCGTCAGCATCCACCTCTCCAAGCAATACCGATGGGCGCCCAGCAAAATGGGCCTTTATCTGGACCTGCTCCGATGGGAATGAAGGGTATGCCTCCAGCTCAGATGCAACCAAACATGCCTGGCCAGCAGCGAGTGCCGGCGCCGCAGATGGGCCCTGAGAATATGCGGGTGCTACTTGAGGCCAATCGGTTACAACATGAACAACAACGGTTCCTTCAGCAGCGTCAACAACATCAACCCGGTCCAGCAGGTCCCTCATCCTCACCCACTATGGGTGGCTTAAATGGGGTACCCTCGAGCAGTCCTGCATTACTTGCAGCCCTCCAAGCCCCCAACGGAATGATCAGTCCTTCCACCAACGGAATATCTTCTTCGGCATCTGGACCATCCGCCTCTCCACGATCGTCACACATAAGCCAGCCGCAGCCGCTGTCGAGTGGCTTTGTGCCTGCAATCAACACTATCTCCAATCAGATCAAAGCGCGACATCCCCTGCTGAGTCCCGAACAGCTCAGGAAGATGACCACGGACTCTTTGAAGCAATACGAAATGTCGCAAGCTGCCATGAGCGCTGCTGCCGGTGGCGCTGCCAATGGCAACGGCAACTTACAACCCCCAATGCAACAGCAACCTATGATGACTGGCGTCGCTGGTGCCGTGCACAACGCCCAGGCCTACGCTCAATTCATGAGACAACAACAGGCCAATCAACAAAGCCGGGCCGGCACCGTAGGAATGAATGGGATAAGACCACCCAGCAGGAGTGCCACTCCTCAGACACAGAGGAATGGGAGTGGGCAAGCCGGGCAAGGTCAGAGTCCGAGGCCACCACAGGCTCAGATGGCTGGCAACGGTTAAACCGTTGATATTCCGCATCTTAAACTTCTTGTAAATTAATTATCTCATTGGGCCGTTTCGGTTCCCGTTGCAACAGCACACTGGGCAGCGTAGGAGCTTGTAAACGTTATTGTACATATCAGAGAACCAGAGAGTTCTACGGTACAGTACTCACATGTTGATCTTAAAAACAGTCTATTGAGGTACCCATTTGCTGGTGAAAAGTAGTCGAACTACATACAGTACCTCTTTCAGCCGCCGGTAACTATAAGGCTTAGCGTCCCGCTTTTAGCCACACTGTGGCGCTCCATCACAACCTTCGATGTCAGACATTCAAACACCTCAAAATCGACGAACCTCACTCCAACCCTCACAACCAAGATGCCATCCTCCGATCCAGACAACCAACAGCCCGCCCCAGTCCCATCCAAACCCTTCTCCATCTCCCTCAGCGGCCCCAAGGTCAAACCCACACCCTCACGCCCATCCCACACCAAGTCCCTCACATCATCTAACACACCAACACCACGGCCCATCCACACCTCTCTCCACGACTCCGACGACGACCAACCTGGCGATCCTCATCACAAGCGCGCCACGCAGCCCGAACTGATCTCCGCTTTCGACAGTTCGGCCGGGGGCGCGATCTCCATTTTCGGCACGCGGGACAGCGATGGGCGGAAGAAAGAACTGGTGATTGCAAAGCAGAAGAATCGAGATTGGCGGGAGGAGAGTCGGCGGAATAGGGGGAGCGGGAGGGATCTTCTCCCGGCGGAAGTGAGGGCTGCGAGAGCGGGCCAGCAGCAGCAGAAGGAAGGGGCACAGGAGGTCGTAAATGGGGGTGTTCAGGCTTACGGCTTGAGTTTCGCCAAGACGACTGTGACAGCGGATGGGAAGATCGTGGGCGAGGGGGTTGGCGACGTGCGGATGGAGTTGGGTGAGTCAGGCAAGGTCTCGGAGAACCGCCTCGGGCCACAGAACCTGGAGCCGCATCTCGGAGAAGAGACGCTGAAGCCGAAGACGGACGACGAGCTCGCGCTCGCAGCGCTGCTAGGCGATGGCGGAAGTCGAAAGTCGACCATGGTCCTCCCCGCCGTCGTGGAGGCGCCAAAAGACGACGAGGCCGCCATCTGGGATGGTCGAGCGGGCACGGGGATCAATGAGGACGACGCCTTCCGAATCGACGTCGCCTCGCGGCCCGACTCCGCTTCGCTAGACGACTACGCCGCGGTGCCGGTCGAAGAATTCGGCGCCGCGCTCTTACGGGGCATGGGTTGGAAGGAAGGGGAGGTGGTCGGCAAGCGAAAAGACCAGGTCAGCAAGCCGCGGATACTGGAGCGCCGGCCAGCGCTCCTGGGCATTGGCGCCAAGGAGGTTCCGGGCGGCGTGGGCGACGAGATCGGGGCGTGGGGCCGGGCGGCGAAGGGGAGGCGGAAGGTGGAGAAGAGCTATAATCCAGTTCTGTTGCGCAACTCGAAGACGGGCGAGATGGTGACGGAGGAGGAGTTAAAGGTGAAGAAGGAGGAGCAGAAGAGAGAGGAGGAGGAAGATGATTGGAGGTCGAGGAGGGATAGGAATTTGATGGTTGATCGGGAGAAGAAATCTGCTAGGAGCCGCGAGTCGTATAGGTGAGTTGTTTACGTATGGGCCATCGGCACCAGGACGGGGAACTGAGTTTCGAGCAGAGATCGTGATCGGGAACGTGAGCCACAGCGAGAGCGCGATAGGCGACGAATCGACAAGGACCGGGATTACGAAAGTAGCAGATCCAGTTCTTCACGGCGGCCTCGAAGTCAATCACCGGAGAGGCGTCATCGGCGTAATGATGACTACAACTCGAGAGATAGGGAGCACAGGCGACGAGGTCGGGATGACGATCCCAGCGATTCCAGTTCATCGCGGCACAGTCGCCAGGATAGAGAACGTCATGATCATACGAGCCGAAGAAGCAGACAAGAAGTGTACTAAATCTTTGTGCAGAGCTTTGGGTAATAGGGGTTTAGGCCAAAATTCTGTGCCAGCTGCCGCTTGTACATCCACCACTCTGATTGAACAAATGTCCTGATGGCCACTGCACGATAAGAAGAAGTTTGGACTTACCACCGCGGAAGGAGTTTATTGAGCGCTTGCCTAGAGGTTCCGCTATGAGAGTATGGTCAACGAGACAAATTTGTCCCAAATAAAAACACATCCCAAATCGCCATGGTCCGATAGATCTGTCCGGCCGAAATCACGGAAGTCTTCTACTTCAATCGCACACCCATCAACTCGAAACTAGTCCGAACCTGCCACACCTTCTACAAGAGCGCCTCATTCGAGGGAGCATCCTGACGTATAGCATCATCCTATCTTAAAGCTACCTTTTCAGCATTAACTCGAGGAACCTGTACTCGCCCAGATTCTACCCAGAACACAACTATCGAGGGAGATGAGCCGTCGTCTGACCTCCCCATTCGGGTCCACGCCCGTAACAGTCACCTCGACAACACCTTTTGCGCTGCTTGGACACCAACTGGCTCATAGAGTACTGGCTCCGAGTCAAAAGACTCGCCTAAATTGGAAGAGCCTAGGAGAGAGACGATCCCTGGGTCAGGACCGCATCAGATCGATCTCAATATACTGTGTGTTGGAACGGTCTTCAGCCAGCTTTTCAACCGGTACTGCTCCAGAGACATCCTTTTGCGCGGGAAGGAGTCATCGAGCAATCTCTTATCGAGCCTGCTGGCAAGGATATCGTAGGCTGGTCTGAGATGGATTCTCATTGCGAGGTGCTTCTGGGGTCCGTGCGCGCTGGCAAGGGTATATAGACGTCATAAGTATATAATTTGAGAATGTGTTCTGCAGTTATAAGACGCCGACAGTATGGCGGTATACGGCAGGGCATTGTTGATGACCTGCACCACCAATAATGATGCGGCTTCAAGACACCCAAATCTCAGCACGACTACGCCAGACATCAACAATCGCAGAACGCCTTCAATGCCCCTCAGATCTTTTCACCGTAGAGACGTTGTTCGATGCTGCATTTTCTCTTCGTATCATATCGAGATGTCCATCCCTGCAGCCAGCCCGTCGCCATTAACGAAAGCGTTCTCGTCCATCTGCCTTAGCGTATACTCGATAAGATAACTCTCATTAACCAAATCCACCATCCGCTTATAATGCCTCTCCGTGTAAGCACTCAACGCATCCAAAACCTCCTTCAAACTGCCTCCTTTAAGACCCCCACGACCTCTTACATTCCGAAGCCCCGTAAAACTCGTTGCGGGATAGCTCTTGACCAGCGTCCACAGTATCCGCTGCGCCACCGGTGCTGTCCGTGCATTCGTGTTCCAGTCTCGTATCCGGAGGAGGAGAGTGAAGAGCTGCTCTTCAGCCAGGCTGGCCAGCACCTCGTCGACCGCCAGCAGTCCGCTTAACGACCCGGCCTCGGGCGGGTTGGTATTGACGACCGAGGTGAAGAGCGCGAGCAGACGGGCCGGATGATTGAGCTGGAGCGCCAGCACGATGGCGGAACGATAGGATTTGGCGTGGATGAAGTTCTGCAGCTGCTGCTCCTGCTCGACGCGTGCGGTGGAAGCTGCGGCCGAAGCGGCGACGGTGGTGGAGGTGGTGTTGGCCCAGAAGGTGATGGTGCCGTCGCCGCCGCCGGAGACGAGGGTGTTGGTCGATCGGTCTACCGCGAGAGCCCATACGCGGTCTTCGTGGTTGTCGAGCGTGCATTCGACTTCGGCGCTGTTGGCGTCCCAGACCTTGACGAGGCCGTCGCCGCCAGCGGTTGCGAGCTGGATGCCACGCTTGTCGCGACCTTCGGGGTCGAGGGGGTTGAGCCATATGACTTTTAGGATACTGTTGGTGTGTCCTTCGAATGTACGCAGGCAACTGTAATCGGTCAAGCTCCACAGCTTCGCTGTTTTGTCTCCACTGCCGGTCAAAACGATGCCTCTGCTACCGCTGGCTGGACCGTTCTCGCCCACGATGGTAGGTGCGTCTTTAGGGGCGAATTTCACGGACCATACGCCACGTCGATGCCCACGCAGCACGCCCTGTACTTCTCCTTCTTCGACCGACCATATCTTCACTGTCCGATCCTGCGATGCTGTTGCAAATAGCGTGGAGTTGTGGTTGATGTCGATAGCGTTAATATCCTTATCATGAGCCTTGCGCGTGTATATTGCACGAGTCGGCTTCTGTTCGATTTGAGCGGCTGACGCGTGGCTTATGTTCCATCTTTTGATGGTTCTGTCTTGTGAACCTGTGAGAAGGAAGGGTGGCGGATGATCTAGAGGCTTTGTATAGGCGCCGGATCCAGTTGGTGGTGCCATACGTGGCAGAGAGATTGCACCTAGAGACTCGGCATGGCCTTTGAGAGTCGCGAAACAAGTGTAGGAAGAGGACTCCTGGTCAATGCGCCAAATTCGAGCTGTATTATCTTTGGCACCGGTAGCGAGCCAACAGCCAGACCAGTCCACATCCAGGCAGATGATGATGTCTTCATGACCTTTGAGCAGTGCGACGTCCGCGCCGAAGTATTGATCTTCAGGCGGGGGAGAAGTTGCTTTCGAAGAATGGCGCGCCGAATCTACTACCGAGATAAGACGAATGTCCTCAGTGTTAGTAGCAAGGGCTAGTAGTGACTTGTTTGGGGACATATATGCCACGTCGATAACCTCATCGAAGAAACCTGAGATTCGACGCATGATGGGTAAAGGCTCAACAGTACCACCAGCGGAAAGTTCTTCCAAGGGTAACAGAGACTGTAATAACAGGGTTTGGTCTGCGTGTATGGACAAGAGGAACGGTAGATCAGAAAATTGAATTATGTTGACGATGCTGTCTCCATCGCCACCGGCGACTTGTTCTGGAGTGGCCTCTCTTCCACTTCCCGTCTCCCATATCCGGATCTTGCCACTTTCTCCACCGATGTATACGAGAGTGCCTCCTCCAAGAAAGCCAATACACTCCACTCTCTCGAGGATAGGAATGACCTTTCTAACTTTCCACGTCCGCGTATCCCATAAGATCACCGTCTTGTCCCTTCTACCGGAGGCAAGCACATTCTCTTCAGATGAAAAGTCTAAGCCACGTACTACCGACACGTGCGAGTCCAAAGAAGCGATTGACTTGCGTTTGTGGAGATCCCAAACGCGAATCTTGCCGTCCTCGCCTCCCGAAGCCAACAGAAAGACTGTGCTTGTGCCAATGCTTGTCCCGTCTACATCCTCCATCTCTTCGTCTTGCTGACCTTTGCTCTTTCGGCGACCGTGTTTTCTGTTCCTGGCTGACACCCCATCTCTTGCGTCTCGGCCGGGTGCTGCTGTTTCGAAGAAATGTAACGCAGAGACAACGCCGCTGTGTCCATGGAATGTGTGAGTAAGATAAGCGCCCCTGATGTCCCAGACTTTGACGACGCCATCAGAACCTCCAGTCGCTAGCAGTGTGCCACTGGGATCAATCACTGATGTAACAACTGGAGAAGTATGTGGCTTAAGTGTTTTGAGAAGCATGCATGTGGTGGTCGGTATTCGATCTGAATTGGTATCTGATTTTAAATAATAGATTCGCATTGACAATGATCGCGAGCATATTACGAGATGTGATGCGGCTGGAGTCACTGTAAACCGGCTTAGCATTGGACGGAGGGACAGATGACGGAGTCTATCGTACAGGATAACGTAGTAATGATCTCGCCATCCTAATGTTTCCAGTCAGTACGTTTTTAACGACATCGGACACTGGAGATCTCGCATACGCCCTCGATCCTTGCCAGGCATCTCCCAGTGTTAAGCTCCGTAAGCACAGCTTCCTCTCCGAGACATGTAACCAGTAACTGACCGGCTCGGTCGAGGGCAACGCTTCCGCCGGTGTAGATTGGTTGTATTGTGCGCCTCGGCTCGAATGTTGTCTTGACATGTATTCTAGAACCCATGTTTTATCTCGCTAAAAATTATCACGGAGCAGTACGCGATCTTTCAAGAAGCGTGCTCTTCGTGCTGCGCTATCGAAATCTTTCAGATCGTCCAGAATTCGAGTTGAATCGCTTACCTTAGGTATCTTGACGTGCATTCGGCTATTTAGCTTCCGCCGCCACGATCATAAGGCTGACAATTTGGTGGAGTATACAATACCTTCCTACATGGACAATCCACATCGTTGCTTCAAGATCGTCATTTGTCTATTCCAACCAAGCAGAATGCTACGGGGTTGGGCTAAGCTCAAGTGAACAACCCCCTATCTGAGTGTGCTTCGGAAGCGAGAGCACACAATGGGGAGGCAAGCGTATATGACACGACTGACACTTGTGAGTTACACATCTCTTACATACTGAAGCTTGTGCCCTTCGTAAGGGGTAATCATCTTCATTTCACCAGATAGATCTGTATTTAGCGTGGAGTTTTGCCCGATTTACAAGACTGTGCGTAGTGGCTTGTCTTGTCTCCCCACGATTTCTCTCCAAGGTCTACTCTCCTTTTGCAATTTGCGCAGGAGGCACCATCTTTGGCTCTGTATACATTACGCATGAGCCAATCACATTGGTTAAAGGCTGAACCTGCAGGCTTCAGATATTCTACTGGCAGTCACTGGTGACTGCCTGCAATTGTGTTGATGACTTGGTCTAACGCGTCTATGGCAGGGCCGCTCTGCATGGGAATTACCTGAAGAGGACTCAATACAGGCTTCGGAGGGCCAAGCTCATCAAGGCTCTACAGCCAACGCGGACTCTCATGGTATCCAGCAACGCTACAATCGGAGAGGCTACCCCATTAATCCTGAATCTAGAGGGATAGCACGTACTTCTCGACGAGCACAGAACGACATTCTCTCTACCGTTGGCTTCTGTGTTGGTATCCGCGAGGACGGCAGCCCGGTAGACACCTCACTCACATTAGCTAAAGCTTCCAAGCACGAGAAGGAGAAGATAGAGTCCGTCAGAAAGGAGAACGAGGCAGGCCTACTGTTAGTTGCAGCGAGTCATGGTCTTATGTTCATTAGTATATGGTGGATATTGGGCCTGAGAATTCGCCTACAGGTATGCGTTTCCCTTCCCCTTCCTACGGGGAATTGCAGACCTGCTAATATGACTCGCTTTAGGCATTCTCCTTTTATTCCGGGTTTCCGTTGACTCAAATCCTCAAAGCCGAACGTAAAAATTTCGGTCTTGTCAAGTTTCTCTTTGCAGGGTGCCCGGCACTTGTAACTCATCTACTATTGGGTACTGGCTGCGAGTTTGTGTACTTTTACTGCCTTCGATTGTCCTTCTATCTTTTACCGAATCAAAGTGAGAAGTTTTTATCCACAAGTATCAAAACCTTGTCAGTAAACCTCGTCCTAGATGAAGTTGGTGAAGCTGTTTCTTGACAGACAAAGTATAGGGTTGACATCGGACGTTTCTTTTTGGAGTCACCATTGCAGATTTTTTCGATACTGCAAGTACTGGACCTCGTCCCGCCGGGAACGCTTTTCCCTCACCCAAGGTCGCTGGTACCCTATTCACGCCAATCACTTTTACAACTACCACTCTTACCGACAAGATTTAGCTCTACATCGTTGTTGGCGTTCGCATCATCGGCCATCAATTCGCCAGCATTTCTGCTATGGGTATTCAATACTCTCAGCCACAGAACAGAACATTTTCTATTCAACTACTTTCGAGCTACTTTGCCAAAGCCTGATAACCCAGATATCTATTCTGTGGAGGCGGCGCAGCTAGACAAACACGATCACGAAACCATTCCGGGCCTGGCATCATCTGGAAAAGGTCAGCATACTATGGGATCCACTGCAATGCTCATAGCAGACCTCCGTCATATGTGTAATCGGTTACTGGAAGTCTTCGGGCTTGGCGGTGATAAAAGCACTGGGGAACATGTCGACCCTGAAATACGGCCCACTGTTACGCAAGGTGATATCGAGCCACCGGCAACAAATGAGGAGGGCCAAGATGATGAACATAGTCGGAACGCAGAAAATCAGGAGAGTGCCCTTGCTTCTCCAACTCCTACTGAGGGTTTTCGGCGCCCTGAAAGCCGCGTGCACCACCCCAATAACCCCAATCCTACAACCAACGCTCACAATATACACGACCAGTCTCAACCGCCGGTCGAGCACGACAGCATCTCCTCAGGCTCAGAAGGACGGTCGCCCGACCCCATTACAGACTCCGCTCCCGTCCGCGTATCCAACCGTCGCCGCGACACCGACACCGTAACGATGGAAGTCGAAATCTCCGGCCGACCGCCCAACGTCCAGCTGCGCGGCCGTCCCCAATTCACCAGCACACCGTCCGCAGACGCCCTCTCGGGTGGCGAAACGACGACGCAGATTCAACCGCTACCCCCTCATCACCACCACGAATCGCGACAGGTCGACTCCAAAGAACCAAAACATCGCGTCACGCTTCTCTCGGGATACATGGCCGACATGCTGGCGAGCCACCTAGCTCAATTCTTCTCCGAGCTAATCTGTCTTCCGCTCCAAGCGCACCTCGTGCGCGCCGTGGCGCTCGGATTTCTCGCTACCGCTGGACCTACAAACCTTGCGCAAACGAGCGCCCTGGGCCTAAGAAAGGCGGTTTATCCGGCGGACGCCTGGTGTGGTCTTGGGCTACGACGCGCCGGGTGGATGGGCGTGGGGGATTATGCGGCGAAGATGATGCTGTGTTCTGCTCTCGAGGCGGCGGTAGGGTATGGGATTTGGCAGGCTGGGGCGACGACTTGCTTCTGGGTTGGGAGGAGGTGGTTTGGTTGGGGGAGGTTGTGAGGTGTTTGCAGGCGGGGATGAATTGTCAGCGGCTGTATGGCGTTATGCTCTGATGGAGCACAAGCGAGGCGCAAGGTAGCGTGTAGAGTTAGGGTCAGCAATGGCGGCAGTCAGATACCAATATCTTCTTTTCTGTACACTAATACCCTGTTACTACATAAAACATGAACTGTACAACTAAAACGTCCTCCCAATCAAGCCTTCCTCTTCCCCTTCCCCTCCCTCCTCCGCTCCCAAACCTGCAAATAGCTCTCCTTCGTGAAAAGCGTCTCCGTCGCGACCCTCTCGACGAACAGATCCTGCACCTCCAACCACTCCTCCCGACTCCGATCCCGCACCTGCACCCTCCACACCTTCCTCTCCGCCTCGCCCTCGACGCTGTCGTCCCGGCTCCGGATCGCCTCGTGCGTGACATTGGCCACGAGATCGTACCAGATCGGGTCGCCCGAGCCGTGCAGGGCCGGGTTGGGCTCGACGTAGGGCGACATGTCGAGCGAGCGGACGGGGAAGGTGACGATGGTGGGGTTGCGCTCCGACACGAACTTGTTCTTGGAGAAGCGCTTGATGTGCAGCAGGAGGCAGGGGGGCAGCGGGTGCAGCAGGCGGTAGCGCTTGCGCGTGTTGAGGTGTTCTTGGGCTTTGAGGCCGTCGTATTTGGAGAGGATGGAGGTTAGAGGGACCTGAGGGAGTGATGGGGTGTTAGCGGAGAGGTTATTAAGGTATGTGTGAGGGGTGGGAGAGAGCGGAACGTACTTGCGGGATGATGTTCTTGTCTAGTTCGTCTTGGAAGAGCGGGGCAGCGGGGAGGTCGAGGGTTAGCATCATGTATCGGCTCACGTCTGTCGTCACTTCTGCCGCCTCTTCGAATCGCAGCCGGTCGCCGGCGTCGGCTTTGGCGGTGATTTGCTGGCTTTCGACTTTGAGCTTGCCTTGGAAAACTTTCTGCACGATACTGCTGCCCGGCTTCGTCTTGCTGCCTCCTAGCGCCAGGTGGAGGTTGTTGAGGAACCAGCTCAGGAAATCGACCGGGTCGGACTGTTGCAGAAGAGTGAAGCGCTTGCTGGATTGGAGCGAAATTTGCTGGAGTAATTCATGCGGCGAGACGTGCGATTTGAAAGCCCTTGGGTTCCAGATCTTACGGATCAGGACGGAGAAGCGTTGCACAAGCTCGGGCTTTTGTAATAGGTCTTCCAACATGAAGTAGTTGCGTAATGGTGGGACGTGCGCTAGGGCTTGGATGATGACATTGAAGTAGTCGTTGTCTTTGATGTTGTTCATCCCGACGAAGCCTGTTCCTCACACATCAGTAAAACATGAAGCCGCAATGTCCCATGCCTGATGCCCACCAGGTCTGTACTTCTTCCCTGCCAGATCCCAAGCATCCCGGACCTCCCTGTCCAGCTTCCCAACCACATCCTTAGACAACCTCGGATCCACAACAAATTTGATATCCTCCAGACTCTTGCTTTTGACCTCATACCCCTCCGGCAAGACGTATACCTTCTTCGACTGCATGTTAACGTAAACATGATGTCCCACCTCCAAGGCATGGAAATAGGCATGCGACTTCGGGCCCCGGCCTTGGTAGTATCTGCCACACACCAAGCAGGCGTAGACGTTGATGTTGGAGAGGGTTACAGAGCAGAGCTTTTCGAAGTCGAAGTCTAGGACGGAACGGTTTATAGTGTCGAGGTAGAGGTCCGTGTAGCCTTCGAGAGGTGCGTTCTGCCGTGAGGGTGCTGAAAGCACAGATCGGTCTTCATCATCTTCTGGCGGTGCAGGCGTTTGTGCTGCCTCTTCTAATTCCTCCTGTTCCACCTCGGCCGCGCCCAGTATATCAAGGCCTCTGCAATCATTGATCTCTCGGATAACACCCTTGAATGGCGCATTCGAATCTGGGATGGTGCCGTTCGTATGCACTGGGCTGTGTGTCCCGTTCTCCACACGTGCTTTCTTTGATGCTGGCGAGTGAAGCTTATCGATCTCTTCGAGGGACTCTTCCGCTTGTCGCTTTGCCATATTTTAAGTCAAGGTGAGTATTCCGTAGCTAGAGATCGGGTTTGAAGGCGCACGCGTCTCCAGCAGAGTTCTTGGCGAGTATGTTCTGCCGCTGTCGTCGAAGGGTTACAAAATAATACGTCCCTAACTTTGCGAAATACTCACTTTGATCGAATCCAGGATAGAACTACTTCGTACGTGACTTTGATTGGAGAAGCTTTATGCGACGATAAGGCCAAAATTCACGCGAGGAAGTCATCATTAAAGCTATTCTACATTTTGACCTTTGACCAATGTAGAGATCAAGAAAACATAACGCCAGTCTATGCGCTTGCAACAGACTTACTATCATCGTAGTCAATCTCTCGAATTCCGTCCTTGTCAATCACTTTGACAAGCATCTGGCTATGGCGTTAGTACTCCCGCTACCTGCAGGTGTCGACCCAGGGACCAACTCACCCCTTTGAAATCGATAGGCAATCTCCTCTTCAGCTCGTCTGTACACATCCGCAGAATCTTCAGCCCTTGCTCGTAGTTGATGTCTGGGTGGTGATGTTTGTCGAGTATAGAAAGGCAGTAGTATCTACACAACCTAGTCAGTCACTGGTTTTGCAACAGCCTTGACGCCACTCAAACCGGTCTCAAGGGTAAGATTGAGACTCCACGTACTGTGCATAGCCATGTGCGGCATATGGTAAGGGCGCCAGAGCCGCCAAGTAATCCAACCAGTACAAACTTGGCTTCCCAGTGATCCGATCGATCCCACCAAGCAGCAGATTAACGGTGTATGGCTTTCTTGATCTCAAGCTCTTTGCTAGCTCCCCTCGTACAAAGTTGGCGACCGCTGACGGACCAAGATCTGTGTCGTTTCGCATCGAATAGAGTTGAATGTTTGCTTGGATATATTCGGCAAATTGTACTGAATGCAAGGTTGATTAACTGGTAGACCTGAACTTGTGGCTGCTATATACCTGTATCTCCAGCCTCTCCAGAAAACGCCATTAGGGTATGCTTGTTGAGTTGTCTGGTCTTGTCATCGGTGGCTTTCAGGATTGTGGCACCTCTCATAGCGGCCTTCGAGGCAGCTATGATGGTGAAATCTTTGCCAGTGATGCCGAGTAATACCTCCCTGGATGATTTTTAGCATGATACAGCCTTCGACACCCGAAAGTTTGGACGTACATGTTGTTAAGCTGTTGACTATGCGCTCACTGCTGTGAAGCTGCCTGACAGGCCAACGCGTAGAGCTAAGGAGGTACTTGTACAGTACCTGGCCTTACGGGGAGCTCCGGCGGTCAGGCTAGCGCGAACCATATACATGAGAGAGCCCCGGCACAAATCTCGGATTGGCAAAACACAGGGCAACACACTCAAAATGATAACAGCTCGATAATACAGACCTTGCGGCCTCGGTCCTGGTCTACATATATAATGTCATCGTTCTTCACATTACCAGCGTCTCAGCGCAAACGAAAGCGTACCGAAGGCGTCACTGCGCCAGCATCGAAGAAGAGAAATGTAACTCAAACTAAGTCAACAAGACCGCAAAAAGCTGTCCCTAGCAGACCAGTGCGGGATGAGTCGATATCGGGTAGCGAGTCGGACGAGGATGGCGGCCCGTCAGGACCAATCGATGCCGAAGAAGACGGTGACAGCTCAGAGGCAGAAAATGAGGACGAGACGGCAGCGGAGCGAAGGTTGCGACTCGCAGAGCGATATCTGGAAAACTTAAGAGAAGAGGTGGACGAGGTTGGATTTGACGCAGCGGATATTGATAGGGATATTATCGCTGAGAGACTGAAAGAGGATGTTGTATGTGGTAGTAACGCTCCACATGTTGACCGTACTCTGGCTTACAGCTAGACAGGCGGAGACCAAGGGACGTCTGTACCGGCGTATAGCTTCAGAGCTTTCCTTTCAGCACGCCTCACCCGCTCAGTTTCGAGCTGACACTCTTACGACCACTGCAATTGCAACATGCCCTCCGTTCGCATACACCGTATCGAAAGATATGACTCTCGTTAAGTGGGAACTTTGCAACCCAAAATCAGTACCGGGCAAGACGACCAAAAACCATCCTCGACTCAGAAAACGACCAAAGCAAGTAGCCTACGTGAAGGGCAACAAGAACAAAGCTCACGACAACACCTATCAAGGCCACGTCGATCAGATACTCACTGTCGCTGCGTCCGCTGACGGCAAATTCGTCGTTACAGGAGGCAGAGACCGACGAGTCATCGTCTGGGACGCCACAGACCTGAAACCACTACGAGTCTTCACCCAGCACCGGGATGCTATCACAGGCCTAGCGTTCCGTCGCGGGACCAACCAGCTCTACTCCAGCGCCAAAGACCGCACCATCAAAACCTGGAGTCTGGACGAGCTCGCATACGTCGAGACCCTCTTCGGGCACCAAGACGAAGTCGTCGACGTCGCCGCCCTAGCCCAAGAGCGATGCATCAGCGTCGGCGCTCGCGACCGAACAGCCCGATTATGGAAAGTCGTCGAGGAAACGCAACTCGTCTTCCGAGGTGGTGGCGGCGAGAAGAAATCCAAGAACGCCACCTCCATAACCTACGCCGAAGGCAGCATGGACCGCGTCGCCATGATCGACGAGGAGATGTTCGTCACTGGCTGTGATAACGGCTCGCTACTGCTCTTTACATTGCACAAGAAGAAGCCCATATTCACCGTTCCGTTGGCACATGGGCTCGACCCGCCACTGCGGCCTGACGAGGCCTCCGCGGACCAGAACCCGGACCCCGTTGTGCCGAGCCCGCCGCAGCCCAGGTGGATCACGGCACTGGCGACGATACCGTACAGCGATGTCATCCTGAGCGGCAGCTGGGACGGGCACGTCCGAGCGTGGAAGGTCAGCGACGACAAGAGGCGGATCGAGCCGCTAGGGGCGGTAGGCGTGCCTCGTGAGCCTGCACCGGTAGCTAATGGGATCGACGGTCATCAAACGAACGGTGACCATGATGCCAGAAAGGGTTCACCAGTACAAGCCGCTGAACTTGGCTCAACGGAGCAACCTGTCGTCAGAGGAGTGATCAACGACCTATCGGTCTTCGAGCGAGGCGAACGCGGCAAAGACGGTATTTGCATTGTTGCCGCCGTCGGGACCGAGCATAGACTCGGCCGCTGGAAGAAGATGAAGGGTAAGAACGGCGCAGTCGTTTTCGAAGTTGGGAGGGCTCCGCCTGCGGCGAATATAGAGGTTGGAGGGGATGGAAAGGATGCAACACTCGGTGCAGCATTGACATAGTTTCACCGCAGAGACTGGCGCTCATGTAGATAGTCGTAGTTACAATATGTGTAGGGTAAAGCTAGTCGAGATATGGCTAAAGGGCCAAGCATTGCGGAACAACCACAGAAAGTTACAAGCCCTAAGATCTCTCAGGCTTTGAAACTCATAGAATGGGTAGATGTGCGAGAGCCCTTGATGTCTATGAAACGATCTCTCCAAGCTATGCGACAGAAGCTCTGCGCAATCGACCAGATTTGAAGAATTCAGCATCAGGGCATGTTAGCCGGTATCGCGCCCCTAACAAACTTCGTAGAGCAAACGCCCAGCAAAGCAATCGCTAACCACTTCCCCATCCATCTACTCAGCAGCAGCACAACTCCGAAGTTCAAGACACAAATTTCACCACATATCCTCATCTCGATCGCCAGCTCCCTCAACCCCCCAAAGCGCCTCCGCGTTGCTAGGATTGGAGTTTTCCGCCCGATTGGACGGCCCCGCCTGGCCCTGCATGTCCGAATACCGATCGGCAGCTTCGTTGAGGAGCCGACTGGCTCGTGAAAGACGCGACTGCGCGGACAGGAAGGGGTTATGTTGCTGCCGCTTCAAGTCCTTGGCTCTCCTCCTGGCGGCCTTTTCGGCGGCTTTCTCAGCCGCGGCCTGCTCGCGCTCGCGGTCCTCCGGCGAATGCGTGGGCTGACGCGCGTGTCGGGAGGATGATGCGCCGGTGGGAAACCCACTGCCTCCTCGAATGTTGGGTCGTGAGAGGCGGTTTTGGACTTCATGTCGGGCGTTGAAGGCACGGACATTTGTCGCGGGCGTTTGGCCGCCTTGTCTGCCTTGAGAGTTCCGGTGAAAGATCGAGTCTGCTCTTGGATTGATTCGGCGTTGTCGACGAGTGCTGTAATTTAGGATAGGAGACTCGGACCGTTGGTTTGCGAATGTCCGCTCGGTTGAAGATCGAGTGGTGTCGGACTTGACTGGACTTGAGTTGATGTATATCGGTGACTGGGGCTCCATCTGCGACGTCGGTGCACGTAAAGCGGTGTCAGAACTGACCACAGATGAACTACGAGCTGCCGTGGCCGTTGCCGTCTCGCTCGAAGCCCGATGTCCAAATTGAGGCGACCGACCGGATGGTGTCTCGAATCCACTGGACTCGGAATTTTGTCGCCAGTGATGCATCCGGGTGCCGGACAAATCCCTAGACGAAGACCTAGACGTCGTAGGGGAAGTGTTCGAGCTTGAGGCTAGAGGAGAAAACTGCTCCAGGTATGACAGATCGTGGTCGGAACTAAGATCATCATCCCCCGAAAGTACGTTAATTACATCGGTTGTAGCGACTCCTGTGGAGTCAACGCTAGGTTCACGCCTCGGCCTTACACGAGGCGCAGTGGTTCCGCGGATGAAGTCTGCGTTCGAAAGAGCAGACTCTGGGAGTCCTTGGGAGTCTCCAAATAACGCTTGTGGTGTATGACTGCTGCGCATACTAGCTGGCTCACCTCTGTGGAGGCGCCCCGGTCGTGGACCTGGATTGTGTGTTCTATGTCTCTGTGCATTGCGTGAAGACGATGCAGCATGTCTCGAAGGATTGCCTACCGCTGCTGTGCTTATATCGACGTTGTCTGAATTACCAGCGCGCCCACTTAAGATGTCGGACCTAGGATGCCGATTCTCCTCGTGCTCATCCTGATCAAATTGCGACCAACCTGCTTGCAGTAGCGTATCTGTCGCTTCGTCCGAGTCGCCTTCGTTGTCGGAGGTGCTGAGGATGTGGAAGCCACCTGGTACATGCTGAGAGATTCGTCGGTCTGACTGACCTCTCCCAGAACCCATCCTACGCCTTCTATTCGATACCACTCCTCCTTCGTCTGAGTCCTCTTCATCGGAGTCCTCTTCGTTCGACAGCTGCGCTGTGGAGTCACGGCTTGAGCGGGTTGGACTCATGCTGCTGAGCTCTCTGGCTCGACCTTCGTAAGCTATATGCGAAATTGTTGACGGTTCACTACCAGGGCTTCTGTGTGATCCTGATGCAGCGGTTGCGCCGTCATTCACGACAAAATCGTCCAAAGACCCAGCTTCATCATCTTGCTCGCCTTCTTCTTCCTCGTCACCAAAATTTGGACTATCGGAGTGCCGGTATCGTACCCCGTGCTCCCAGCCAATAACCTCACCCATGCGAGGAAAACCTGCAACCGGGCCATGTCCTCCCGCGTTTCGCGCACCTCTTCGCTCAACTCCCCAACCACCTTCCGGAAACTCGCGTACTGTGTGAATGGGCCTTCCATCACCATCTAGAGATATGTCACTATCATCCTGTGTCCATGAACCTGGGTCATTGTCTGGGTCTCGGTTTTCCATGTCGATTTCGAGATCCATTTCCTCGTCTGATGTATCATACGTAGACGCAGACAACTGGTCGTCTAGGTCACTGAAGTCCCCTGCCATCATCCCGTCATCACTAAGACCGGCGTGACATCTCAGACAGAGGCCGTCCTCCAGTTCCCACATACACCGAGGACATCTCTCTACTCCATCCTCGTCGTCTCTGATAGCTCGGAGGTTCAAATGGGGGGACTTGAAGCTGCCTCGGAACAGGCCACCAACGCTACGGTCAGTATTGTTCTTGTCCCGTTCCACAAGCTCCATTTCCTCCCTTTGCCACTTTCTGTGATCGCCCGTAGTCTCTCCGCCAGGTAGGAGCTCAGCTCGACTGATGAATATTTGTGTCATCTCTCGTACCTGTTCAGAGATGTCAGCGCTATCCACGTTAGCTCAGAGATACTCACTATATAGGCAGGAGCTGGTTGGTGAGTGACACGGTGTCGACAATCCGGGCATGTTTTCCTTGCCTTATTGCTCACGAACCACTGGCTTAAGCATCCGTAGCAGAAAGTATGCCCACAGGCTATTGTGTAAGGTTCATAGAGGAGTCGTAAGCATATTCGACATGTCACCAGTGACCGAAGCTCGTCGAGACTTGACTCGAGGGTTTTGAGAAAGTCTCGAGGGACGTCTGACTCCAAGCGAGCTGCAGTCGACCTGATGGGGGTTTCCTGCTTGGGACGATGTGTCTTGGATTTTTGCTTGGTGCCAGGATTCCTATTCCCGCTCGCTGGTTCGGCCATTCTGTCGACACTACCAGCCCGTACTCCTGTGCGGGATCACTGACTGCCTTGACAGCTGTTGGTCTCACCATATGTTTTCTTGGTAGATTCGCTATAGATCGAGCTTTGATTGAGAGATGTACTTGAGATAGCCTTCATAGACCGTCGGTGTTGAAGCAGCCTCGTAGTTGGGTTGCGAACAGTAACGAAGTGGGCAAAAGTGCGTGTGTCTGTTGATGGAGTGTCGGAGGTGAATAAGAGGCAGCTTTTGTGCCCGAATGGTTAGAGCAGCCTTGTAGCTGGGTCTCCCAGTGGCTATGAGAAGGTTGCAAGAACCTGGGGAGGCCGAATTCCGTGAGACCTTGAGACGCGTCGGTTCAGGTTGAGCACTCCGTTGTACTGTGTTCAGCTGGCGGTGATGCGGCGGTAAGTCGTTCAGTAACACATCAAATAGAGTGACTACAATGATGCCAATAGTCGACGTCAAGCTGGATAGTTATGCCAAAAGTGCGTAGGTAGTTGAACTGACACCGGTACATACGGTATTGGACGAGTTGGCGTGGGGGTCTTTGCACTAGCTCCTTTTCCGAATGTCGAACGCCAAGGTGCCCGAGAGAAGTCACAACCGTCAATTTCTCAAGTGACCGAATGTGTCTTGGTCTCTCTCTGTCTTCAACTTCCATTATACGTCCAGATGGAGCCCATTGTATCACCCAATAAGGAGGAAATTTGATATCTCCCACGTATGCTTCAAGTAAACCTCTTCATTGGAACTGCAAGCGGCATCAACAAGGCCACAGATCCCGTTCAGCATAGCAGAGTCTGTTCTCTCGATCAGTGTCTTACTGCCTCAACCATAGTACAGATGGTCGACATTTCTTGAGTGGTTTGAGTTACAGCATGCTCCTGGGCACCGAAACCGGCGGTGCTCGTAGTCAGCATCTCACCACCCTTTCGTCTACGATGTTAAGAGAGACTTTACGCAAATCCTGGCTGCTTAGGTCAGGGAATGACATTATGCTCTTGATTCAAATGGAATCAGAGCCTGTTGCAATGTGGTTAGGAGCAACACTCCAGCACCGTTGACTTATCTGACTGCAACTAGCTTATCAACACTTCTCCACAAACTTCATCGCAGTCTATCAGGATGTGACCGCTGTGCAGAGACCATCCCTCTGACCTTTTTACCAATGATCGAGCGATGCACCGACTTTCGATCACTCAGGAATGCCCAAAAGCACCAGACCCACTATCATCAGGAAATGAGCCACGGTAATGGCTAATATGAAGCAGAGCTTTGGCCTTACTTTGATGAGCCCTACAGCGAGTAGAAGCGCTTCGCGATAACATCGAGCCGAATGTGTTTGTACACTGTCTACTGGAGTATAGGTAGGTAGTCCCGGAGCCATGTCGACTTCGTCACACTGCGATATGCCTCTATCAGAATTCCTACACCTGCGCTCAGTACGAAAAGCTGGGCTACATTGCTATTGGATATGAACACCAACATTGATTGACACAGATAGCTATAGTATGAACAAACGTCAAGTACACCCAGCTCTGAGATCGCTGATTCTTCAAAAAAAAACCCTTACGTGCTCTGCAGCTTCCTCAGTGACGCTGATCATCTTCAAAGGACAGTACTTCTCGGAGCACACATTCAAAAACGAGCACCTTTGCCTTGGTGCAGTAGGACCGAAACCTTCTCGATCACTATAGATCACTATAATTTCCACCGCCGCGCAAGATTCGGTCTTGTGGCAATGAACAAGCTCACTCGAGTTCGGCACACTTGCCTTTCCGCTGGTCTATATTGCCCTTTTCCACCTTGTCTTCCTCGACAATCTCCTTGTTCATATGGGCGAGGAAAACTTCCTGCTCTTTCAGGAATCTCTTCACCGCCTTGGTGTCTAGCTTCCTTCCGGCACGTTTCTTTTCCCGCAAGTCCTTGAGTTGAGTCCGGATGCGTTCTTCCAAGATATCGAGACGATACTCGCTGAACTGGAAGTACAACTCCGGAAGGTCAGAGACTGGGCGCACCGTGGTCAGGACAGTGTCATCCGGTAATGTGGGGCTGCGAGGGCGGAAGGAGGTCACCATAGTGATCCTTTCGGTAGCCCCAAGAGCCCGCAACGCCTGATGTTCGATATGACGGCCTTGCAAAACTACAGCACAGCCCTGTCACCCTGAGTCAACGAAGGCTCCCGTGGTTTATGCGACAACAGAATAGGACTCACCATTTGCGGTCCACGGACTTTCAGTATTTCACCGGTGCCTGTTTTCAGCGCTGTCTCGCCCCCTATCATATTGGTACAGTCGCTTAACATCGTTACACACACGAAAGGATAGCTGTCTGTGTGCCAGTCAACTATTGGCTTGTCGTCCTCCCATGGACAACCCCCTACGCCCTCGTCTGCATCTCTGGAAGTCTTCTCTGTGAAAGCTGCGAGCTCCTCCGCCCTCTGCTTTTCCGACTTTACGGAGATGTTGACATGACCGATTTCGAAGTCCATCTCCGTCACTAAATCGATGCCCGCTATTCTCGAGATTATTGCGAGAGTCTTGGGGTTCTTCCAGGTGTCGTACACGAACGGAGCATATCTGTCAAACCTCTTAGCTCGAAGTGATCGGAGGCTATGCAAAAACGGGAAGAACGTACGCTGGAGCGAAGCCCCTCAGCTGACATTGGGCGAGGTTGCTAGAATACTGACAATTATCCCACACCTGTTCGCTCAACACTTCGGCCCTCATGTGTTGGATTGCCTCTAGAGAAAATAGAGAAAAAGGTTCGGACACAGCCACTGGAGAGACCCCAATATCGTCCAGACTGAGGTCTTTCATTGTATAAACCATTGACGGGGGAATGAATGCAAGGTGCTTCTCGGGGTCAAAGGCAACGTTACATGTCTTCGACGAGGTTTCACCCTGGATAATTGGCTCGAAACTAGGCCGCAACGCCCTTGACGATGCTAGGACTGCTGCAGTTGCCATGGATCGATGAAATCGGCTTCTATATCCTACTGATGAAGAAGCTTGACCGACCAGTGGAATCCTGCTGCAGAGCAGGATACAAGCACCGCGAGAGTTGCTGTAAACTTGCCGGGAAAGATCGAGACGAGGGGACGAAGGTACGATATTATTGGGATGGGGTATGTCCCTACTCTTCCTCGTGTCAAATAATCGCTGACAGGACCCTTTCACTCGAGGAATTGGTGGGCATAGAGCAATATAGAGCATGCAAACCAGCTGGTCGGCAGCGCTGCACTTTGGTGGGAAGTGCGACAGATAAGTAGGCATCTGAAAGCGAATTATACATCGTATCAACGGCGCTTGGGACATTATTCCATCTGTGCCGACCTGCTCTCGGCGACTCGACGTAACTGTTAGGCATATCGGTCTCCAAAAGATCAACTAGGAACTCTTTCCGCTACCCGGCGGAGCTTCGCACTTTCAACCATCATCCCTTGCCATAACCTCCTCCACACCTTTCATCGATGCACCCAACTGGTCCACTTTCGACTCCCAGTCGTTGAGTGTGGAGGGACCTTGCAGTATGCACCGATGCTTGGGTGTTATCTTATCGCGTACCGGACCCAAGATGCCACGGTCGAAAACTCGTGGAATACGAAGGGTTCATCACGCCATGTCAAGCTTTTGATAAACTTGAACTCGAGCATCTTTAATCGGTGCGGAGAAAAACTTCACCATGGCCGCAATAAATGGATAATGTTGCTGTCTTTGGATAGCCAAACCTCGCACGGGCAGCTTTCAAGCAATCTGCAAATGCGTTTCGTCACGTTCATGATCTTTCTATTATGCAATCCTGCCAGGGATGGTGCATCATCGACGACCTTCCCTGGGACCTCATCGGTGATACATGAAAGCGTGCATGTTGCAGCAGCTGCAATCTGAGCTTGTCCAGAGCTGCCAGCTTTGAGGAACTCACGACAATCTGCTTGGTGGGGACTATCGGCTACAGCAAGTACTGCAGATTCAATGTGGGGACACGTAAGGTAGTGTTACAAGCGGAGGACCTGGGATATCTTAAGGTGTGGAGGACTAGTGTGCGGTGCACCCTGCGCGGCAGGAAGGTCATCAGGATTCCATAACCAGATCAGGATGTCATTTGAACGGCTGCCTTGTCTCTGTTATAATCTTCATCAGCCACTTTCCATCATCACCAGGTTATCGAAGGCTTCGGTCGCATGTTCACCAAACTCTACACTAGTGGCGCACTCACTTACAGACTTTCTGACCTATGGGTAACGTCAGGAAAGCTAATCTTGCGTGCGACGACCTACATGGCGATACTGACGTTCCAACCTCAAACTTGGAATCATACCTTGCCTTATGCACCGTTCGGAGCAATCACACAATAACTGTCAACAGCCCGGCAAAGCGCAATCATCAATCCGTGCATTTCGCTATCTTCGGTTCAACAAGACATGCTCCCTTACATCCGATCGCACCGATGAGCTCTAGACTCATTCCTTGGAACATTTGGACAGGTGGAATACTCTCCGGATCTCGTCAATAATGCGCATCCCAGGCTCATGTGCAACGTACGGGGTACGCAAGCGAAATGCACCCAGCTTATACCAATATCCTTTAGCTATCTATCAGGACCAGATAATGTCGAAGCTGTGATATCTCCTATGGTCAATACTTGACGCTTGTGCCCAACCTTCTAGGGCCATGTGATAATCTGCATACCTACCTGCGTGGCTAAGGACGACTACCCCTCCACACTGAATCGATCAATACGTTATGTAACATAAATCTCCATAGCCAGATCCCCTTGTTGCCACCTTCATCCCATATCCTTTCTCCACTTACCTTATCCGTTATCCGTTATCGATAACTGCCCGTCGGGTAGCGACATGCCAAGATATCCACCTTACTCCATTGGGATCGTCCAGAAGCGCGATATCGAGGGGGCTCAAGTCGAGCCGCATCACGGGCCACACTCTCATTAAACGTCAACTCTTATGATGTCCACAGAAGAGTCGCCGTCGGAGTGGGCAAAGGCAGAGTCAACGTTCAGCGGGTGAGTGAGGTGCCTGAATCCTCGAGGACTGCGCCTTACGAGACAAATCTATGTGTCTCGGCAATGCCCTAACACCTTCATAGCAAGAGATATAGTGAATTCTTTGATCCGTGCCAGGAGGCGGCAAACCGTAGTCTGAAATGCCTACATCGCAATGGAGGGGATAGGGACATGTGCTCGGATTATTTCCAGTAAGTCAAACCCGAACTGGCCTCCTCAAGCTTGTTGCAGGGCGGAGAGCCACTGTCTTCCGGCACCTCGAACGCCAGCAATATGATACAACATGAGAATCTGTGTCTGACTGTCGGGCTTTTCTTCTCCAGGGCGTACCGAGATTGCAAGAAGCAATGGGCAGGTTTTTGATTCCTCCCCGTACACGGGGCTCTTGGCTTAGACATGCGGCTAATGGCAATTAGATCACGGAACGTAAAGAAGCCAAGCGGAAACAGGGTCTGTTGGCGTAGTTGAGGCCTTGGGATCGAATCCAATGTTTAGATCCGTCTTGATGGACCGTTTCAAAGATATTTGCAAAGGACGGCAGGGATAACGATGCAGGTTGAATGTTTGGGGCAGATACACTTTACTTCCTAGGTGTGCTCCACATGGGTAGTAGGTGTATTCTAAAGGCATCCCCCAGGTGTCTGGACCGGTGGATGCAGGGCGGAGGAAGGCATGAAACTTGCAGATAAATGTACACCTAGGGTACAAGGCTCTCTTTCGGATCGGATGAACTTATGGCCTTCTTTCACGGTGTCTTAGCTCGGAGTTTCAATTATACTAGTGTATACCGTTTATCGTTCCTCCTATCAGATGCTTTCGCTTGTGCGCCAGTTTCGAAGGCCGCTTTAACCGATGCACGTTAAACCGTGATGGACATCAAACTCTCATTTGAAAGTCAAAACACTCAACGACCACACAAGGCATTGGCGATATATGTCAAGGCTGATGAGGAGGTATAGCTCGGAGACACAATGTCTACCGTCTCCGTCAATGAGCGCAGGGACAAGCAGATCCAGGATGCTCTGGACAGTCGAAACTTCAAGCAAGCCTTGCAGCTCTGCGACAAGAGAATCAAAAAGGGAGAAAAGAACGACTACCTCTTGGTTAGCCAGCGGTATGCCCTTTACACTGGAACGAATGTTATGTACTCATCAAAGTGGTAGGCTTGGAAGGCGTATATTCTCTTGAGCAGCCCGGAGGCGGGTCGCAAGACTCAGGGTGCTGCGGAGTCACGAACGCTCTGCGAGAGGACCCCTCCTGTTACCGACCCGAGTGCATTGTTGATGCTGGAAAGATGCTTGAGGGCTGTAGGAGCTGAAGATCTGTCAATCGCTAAGCTGTGGATGAACGCTGCGCGTGCAAGACCTCACGATGTGGAACTGCAAGAAAACTGGATGATAGCCAACTTCGATGCTGGAGATTGGAAACAGGCGCAGTCGGTATGCCTCCCTTTCTACTTCTCCCGCTCCACTCTTGCAGTTTGATTCGATGTGTTCAACCAATTCGCAGGCAGCCATGACGCTCCAGAAGAATTTTCCAAAGAAGCGGCATTTCTACTTTTGGGCTATACTTGCCAGCCATCTAGCCAGTGTATCATCGAAAGCTTCGGAGCTAGATCGAAAGCTATTTGGACCATTGGCCTTCAAGATGATCACCAAAGCTGCCTCGGAGGTGCCGACTGATCCGGTTCGTTGGTGAGATCCACCAAAGGAAGATGTTACATGCCAACAGTTTTGCACAGAACGAGCTCCTCAGTCCTCCTAGAGCAATTCAAACCCTGGAGGAACTTCTACTGCTCTTGGCTATTTACAAGCATCAGGGCCACGTAAGGGAAGCTTTGGCGATCCTAGACAGTCCGAATCTCGGCATCTTATCAACTGTTGGAAAGAGCAATTGGAGCCTTGTACGAGAGAAGTTGGATTTGATGGAAGAGGTAGGGATGTGGCAAGAAGAGTGGGACTGCTGCCGGACAATGCTCGAAAAGGCCAATCCAAACAACAGAGACACCGCTGAGCCCCAACGTGATGCGCTTGTATCTCAGGGTGACGATTGGAGGCTATGGACAGGATTGATTGTTTCAAGCCAGAAGATAGCTGCTCCCCCGTCGGTCCCCTCTCCCAATGAGTCACATTGCTCAAACTGATACATCTCATTCAAGGAGCTTGCAAGCAACGGAGGAAGTAATCTACGCATACGTTAAACAGGAGCATAGCTCTCGGAACTCCAACCTCGCTCTCCTGAACTTTCTAGCGCAATCTACCGGTAGAGATTCATCTATGTCACAGAGACTGCTTTCAGCCTGCAAGCAGTACTTCGAGCAAAATTGCACCAAGCTCATGTGCTACGATGACCTACGGTCTTATGTGGAGTACCTTAGCGACAAGAACCAGGAGGAGCTGAGGCTGCAAATGGCAGCACATGCAAAGCTCAACGCTCCCATGGCTGATGAGACAGAGGTAAGTGCATCGAAATACAGGGGCAATGATTGCTGACCCTTCTCTCAGGCTGTGCGAGTGTCATGGTTAGCATCGGAGATCAATGCCCTAAAAATGGACTACACATTGAGGGTTTCAAAATCGCCGTCACGAATCGACCTTGAAACCTTTGTGTGCAACTGTATCCGCCTTTACAAGCTCTCGAGCTGCTTGGGCAATGATCGAGTCTATTCGGATAACAAACCTGGGGATGACGCATGTGTTTTGGCTGCCATGGGCCTAGTACGTCTCTCAGAGCTTGAACACAAGCGCTATCTGCTTCTCAGCGCCCAACTTCTGGAATTTCTCCTGGCACGATCAAAGCATAACTATCAAGCTTTATTGATCCTGGTCAGTGTCTATCTCATGTTAGGTACTGGCTCACTAGCCATGAAAACTTACAAAAGATTGGCCGTCAAAAACCTGCAGCAGGAGACGTTGTCACACACTCTCTTCACACGTTTTGCGACGATACACCCACATCCGGCAGATATGGGGTTCGGGCCCAACACGGAGAGGAAAGATAAAGATCCGATCAGCGCCCTGAGAGCAGTTCTCAAGGCCTATAAATCGTCTGCCAGGCAGGTCGCGGTCGGGAAGCGGCTTTTCTTGGAGAAAGGACGCTACAGCATGCTCCTCGGGGTTTTGGAAATCGATGATACAATGAAGCGGAGTTTATGCAAGGTCATGTGGGTCCTTGAGCGGCGACGGATGAAGCGGTTGATCCGCGCTGATGATGACGAAGAGTATCTTGATCTACTAGGTAACCCAAACTGCCCAACACTATCTTGAAGACTGGAATTGTACGCTTATTGACCCTCGATTCTCTGCAGCCCCTTTTCCTCAGCAGATGCATGATCCCCGTGACTACGAGGTCTTCCCGAACTATGAAGCCTGTGGCCAACCACGGTTCGAAAGCTATCTTCACATTGGACCGAAGCCACAAGTAAGAAGCCTAGTGATTGACTGCTGTGCTAGCTAACGCCTTTTCCAGACCCGCTGGGTTGCTGCACAGCTCTTTATCGACAGGCTCTTTGCCGGTCTGAGAAGCGAGCCTACTCCACATGATGATTATACCGAGGACAACCCATGCCAGTCGGATATGATGCAACTCGTGAACGAGATGACGGAGCACGAGCTCGCTGCATCTGCCGTTTTGTGTCATGTCAACCAGTGCTGCCTTACTCTGCTCGACACCGACTCCTCTGCTCGAGTACCTATTAACCAGGCATTGGACGACCTCAACCAGTCTCTCAAGGCGTTGTTACAAAGGCATACTGAAGCGAGAAAGACTGTCAATGATGACTTTACATGGATAGATCGAGAGGTAATCGTTCCTCACGGGGCATACCTGCATGGTGCCTTCAGTACCCTCGAGGCGTACAAAGGTGTTATAACATTCTTGGATACTTTCGTCGCCAAAAACAAAAACTTCAAGCAGTCTTTGTCCAAGGAGCAGGTCATGAGCTTGCGCAAGTCAACGGATCAACTTTATCAGTTTATTCGAGCGGATGCCCTGGAGATAACGAATAGTCTATACAACAAAAGTACAACTGGTCAACTGATTGAGACTCTTCGCGGGCCAGAGGAAGGACAGCAGGATTGTATCAGAGAAGAAATGTCTGCGTTGATTTCCAAGCCGTGGATTAAAAGATTCGGTCTAGATCTGATTGAGAGCTGGCAAGATGCCATACTCGGAGTACTGCAGGTCAAGATAGGGCTACCTTAGGTTGTTACAATCTCTCAGGTTGTGTACAGCGTTCAAACTTATCTTATTATCCAGAGAGACTGGGTCCTTGCTCAGTAAATGTTGCGTTCGTGGTGTTTGAAGACGGGTTGACTGTCTAGCCGAAGCCATGTGGTGCAAAACATAAGAAACGAGAATCGGCTACCGTACCCGCTCAGGGCTCCATACACCAGCGCACCATAACATCAGTCCCATCTTACAAACACTCTAACCTAGCGAAACCTCCAACCATACTCGTTATTGCAACCCAAGAAAGGTGGGAATCCCTTTGCAAAGCCGGAACATAACACCTGATGCATACATTCTCGAGCATTAGCTGATCTAGTACACTTAGAGCTGTTGTTACAGTTGACCTCCGAAATGGCACGAACCAAAGCTGCAGCGGCCTCTAAAGGTGAGTCTTCGCACAGTCTGTGATGGGTTTACGGTTCTCGAGAGGCTCAACTTGTATTGATATGCCTACGACTACCGCCACAAGCCCACGTTTTCACGAGATCTTGCTGACACCAGGACACGCTGATAGCTTCGAAGAAGACCTCGAAAACCTCCGCTCCGACCGCGAAAGCCGATACGAAAGTCAAGAAAACCCGCACCAGCAGAAACGCCGCCTCTGGTGTCAGGCGTGAGCCAACTCCATACATCGTATTCTGTACGTTCAGACTTCGCTCTCTTATTCCACTCCTTCATGTAGGTGTTCCTCAGCCAGCTGACTTAGCCTATGCTCGTGGCTCGCAGTTAAAGCCAACTACGCCCGTGTTAAAGCGGAAAACCCTGATCTTCTGCCGAAAGAGATGATGGCTAAGATTGCCGAAGTGGTAAGTTTCATGCTTTGCTTCTCCCTCATGGTCCAGATATAATCTAGTGGTAGCTGAACTCGTTTGTCTTGATCAGTGGTTACAGGAGCCTAGTAATCCAAAGTCTCCCAACTACGCCGGCCCAGCTTTACCTAAGACAGCTAAGAAATGACCTGCTCAGGCCTGGCGGGCACATGCGCATTACGAGCGCTGCAGGAGTGTTTTGGGATTGTTGGCGACGTGGCTTTGTAAAGGTGCTACTTCAACGGCGGTGTTATGCTCTCCATGACAGAACAGTGTACGCCAAGCTGCACAGGATTGGAACGATTTGGCTAGTTCTGTTGCCCCTACTGTCTAGATTCGATAGCCAGCTCTACCTGTAAATGCCAATGGCCTACTAAGCTCTTATTGAAAGGGCCCAGTCCCCGTGCCAGTGCCGATTTGATTACTCAGAGGCAAAGCGCCATCAACGTTGCTAAACCGACATGCTTAACACCAAGTAAGCTCATCCAATACCAGGACAATCGACAATCGACAGCCACCCACCCCATTACAGCATATCCTCCTCCGCCTTCCTCCTCTCCACCACCCTAACCGCCGCCTCCCTCCTCTCATCCCTCAACGTAACATAGACCTACTCGCCACCCATCAGCCATTTCCCCTTTACACCCCCCTTCCCACCACCCCCCTTCCACCAACCAACAGGAACAACTCACCCAAAACCAACACATCATCTCCAAAAACGCCCACGTAAACACCACGCTATTCTGCAACCCATCCGCCCACCCACCCACATCCCCTTTCCCCACCGCCGTCGCCGCCGCCGTCGCCGCCGCCAACACCCCCCCCGGCTTGAACAAATACGTATACCCCAACAGCGCGAAAAAAAAAAGCAACCGCACCGGCGCCTGCGCGCCCCAGTAGTGCGCCGACGCCTCCGCGGGCAGCGAGACGGCGGTTAGGTCCGACACGGCGGAGAGCGCGAGGATGGCGGATAGGAGGGCGGTGGATGCGGTGCGGGTGCGGAAGGAGGGGGCGTGTGGCTGTTTGGAGGTGGCGGGGGTGGGGGTTAGCTGGGTTGAGCTTGAGATGAGGGGGGGTAAAAGGGGGGTTTAGGGGGGAACGAACGAGACCCATGGCTTCGCCGAGGATGAAGACGAGGTTTTGGTCGGCGATTGTGTGCGGGGTTGTTAGGAAGAGGTAGGCGAGGGCGAGGTGGAAGAGGGAGAGGGTGCGGATTATGGTTG
>JAABUY010000222.1_pt1 | contig 113024 bp, 118 predicted proteins | sample 5560271 | NCBI WGS metagenome assembly JAABUY01 (sample SAMN10711886, study PRJNA513374) | rock metagenome | isolation source: Antarctica rocks | place: Antarctica: Victoria Land, University Valley | reverse complement strand
CTGTGACAATAATTATGATTAATTATTGATGTAATTGATTTATAGTCTAGCTCAGCTACTAACTACAATGGGCAGCCACCCAGATGACTTGTCTGAGGACTTGTTTTCGTGGCAAAACCTCCCTAGTGCCGGTGAAAATTCTGGGCCATCCTGAATGCATGTGAAAACCACTTTTTTTTTGAAAGCTCAAAATTCTTAAAACACATAAATACTGTAATTACCTCACAACCACAGTGTATATAGACATTCTGAGTATACAGAATGATAAATCATATATAAGTCTATTAAATCTGTAATTTTTAGATGTATTGTTAAGCAATTATATGTGTAGTTATTAAAAAAGTGTGTTTTTGAGTGTTTTGTTGTGAAAAAACAGCAAATTTACATCATAATTGAGATATAACTCAACAACAACATCTTATGACAAAAATCTGAGACTGCAGTATTGAAACATATATAAATTTCTAACATCTGTGAAAGTTCTGAGTCAATTAATACATAAATGATGTTGTTATTGCAGTATTCATTGAATTTTACATACAAAATGCAGCAAAATCTCAAGTTTTGTTGCTGTTTCATGATAAAAACACACTTTTTTGATAACTACACATATAATTGCTTAACAATACATCTAAAAATTACAGATTTAATAGACTTATATATGATTTATCATTCTGTATACTCAGAATGTCTATATACACTGTGGTTGTGAGGTAATTACAGTATTTATGTGTTTTAAGAATTTTGAGCTTTCAAAAAAAAAGTGGTTTTCACATGCATTCTGGATGGCCCAGAATTTCCACCGGCACTGTACCTTACTACATAGCTGCGTAATCTGACATTTCTTTTTCACCTATATTTCCATCCATTCATCCATCACGATCAGCTCTGGAAACTCTGCTTCAAGATCCCCGGTTTCCGCCTCTCGAGATCGAGAATCATCTGTCCGAACAGACCGTTGGCCCAGGAGAACCTGTTCGCACACACCAACTATTTCAGCCGCGTTCCTTGTGCAAAGAGCTCTCTTCGATTCATTCATAACGTGTCACGGGAAGGAAAGGCATGTATAGGAAGCAAGGACAGGAACTCACCACTGCCTCGTCCAATCCGCCTGATTGAACGAGTTGATACTCTCGTGAATCAGCCCTATATATCGCCCATTCATTAGCCACCGGTCCCACAAACGCCATACGAGTTCAGAGAACATCGCAAAAGGTTGAAGCGACACTTACCCAACCCATCCGTACTACTGACGAGTTCCCTCAACGTACTCGTAATCTCCGCATCGTCATCAGATGTCAGAATCCGAACGATGCTCGCCATCGGCCACGCGTAGCCCGGTCCGTTATGCGGCCCGCCAACAGCATTGATGACAGGCCCACGCATGAAGTACGGGTTATCGGCGCTGAGAACGAAAGTCCGCGTGGATTGGTAGACGGGGTCGTGTGCATCCAGGTAGGCGAAGAACGGAGCGGCCAAGAGGCTAGGGATATTGGCGTCATCCATCAGGTTGCGGGAGCCGTAACCGTCGACTTCGTAGGCGTAGAGCGTGCCGTGGACGGGGTCGTTGACGATGCCGTGTGTGGCGATGGCGTCGCGGAGCTGGGCGGAGAGCCGGGACATATCCTGCGCGAGGGCGGGCTGGGTGCCCAGCGAGGAGACGATCTGGGCGGTGGTGTTGAGGTAGTGGGCGAACATCATGTTGGCGGGGACGAAGAGCTGGAAGATGGTCGCGTCGTCCGAGGGCCGGAAGGCGGAGCGGATGAGGCCCGTGTTGGCCTGCACCGGGTTGCCGAGGCCGTTGTTTTCGAGCGTTTCGGACGCGCGGGTCGTGAGTCGGGTGAATGTGTATGGGCTGGTGTTGACGCTGCCGTTGGGGGCGTAGGTGGGAGTCATCATTGCTTCGGCGACGTTCATTACCGCTTTGATGGCGTCGATCCATTGGTATTTGCCGAAGAAGGCGACATCCCGCGTGCCGGTGTAGTAGTTTGTCGAGACTTCCAAGAATGCGGCCAGAGAGTCGAGCTCGTATTTGCACTCGAAGACGAATTTGTTGTTGTATGCTGGCACGACCTTGTCATTGCTCGCTGCGGAGTTTTCGGCGGGAGCGATGCCGGATTCGACGGGCGGCTGGAACGAGTTGCAGTACGGTGATGTGAGAAGGTACCGCGATTGAAGGTTGATCACCCCGCGGTATAACGATGCAATGGAGTCGGTGGACGTGGACTCCCGTAGGAGAGGGAAATATGACTGCATCTGATTCGCGGAGTCACGTAGCCACATGGCGTTGCTGTTGGGGATAATTAGTTACCCTCGTTGCTGGGCAGCGGTCCTGTCTTTGATATACATGTCTCCAGTAATGACAAAAGTCAGCTCCTCATCGGTACCTGCGGCATGTCCTTTCCACTTGATCGCAGTATCCAGCGTGTTCGGGTAGCTGTTCTGGAAGAGGCGGAATAGGTCCGGGTCCGCAATAGTCGAGTTGAGGCGGGTGATGGTGTCCTCCACAACCTGCGAAGTGAAAGTCCGACACGCCTCGCTCGGGCGTTGGTAGGAGAGATTGTTGCGTCCCGCTGAGAAGGGAGGATGGTACCCTTTCGAGTAGTCGGAATAGTCGGGACAGCCCTGACCGCCGACTGCAATGGCAGCACCCAGATATGTCAAAAGAGAAAGGAACGTGAACATCGTCTCTGATGTTCGAGCAATGGAGCAAACATAGGCTGGAAAGAAAGGAGTGTCGGAGAGAGAGCTCAACCGGGAAGCATCTTAAAATCTAACGCGGGGTAGAGAGACAGCGAAACGTCTAAGCCCCATACCCATAGTCTGGGGATTGAGTCATGACCATGGTTTGTGCAGATCAAGTCAACCTGCTGATCATATCACGAGAAATGCGAATGCGGGGAGATGGATGGTAGCATTTGAACATTGCGCGGTGTTGCCCACTCTGCATGAGGTACAGATACTCGTATATTTCATGGACCCAGGTGCCATATATGGTAGCCGTCCCTAAGATACCCATGGATTGGATGTATGAGCTTGCGGCTTCGGGAGGATGTCCACCGAGATCTTGTCTGTATGTAGTGTATACTTGTGTCAATGTACGCAATAGAGACAACGATTGAATGTCGCCTTCATTGGATATCTACCTTAATACATAGAAAGTTTTCGAATTCGATCAGTGAGAGCAGGTGGGATGGATGAGGCTCTGTACTTAGGCTTCCAGGAACCCACTTTGAGGCGTCCGCTAACCTAACGGGAACCCCAGACGTTGAAGGAAGTATCCGGCCGATTACCAGTGGACGTGTTCAATATATCCAGTCATTTGAGGCCAAACACTGCGTCGGATGTCAATGAAATAATGATAGACGCTGTCATCATTGTGTGACATTCTAGAAGCTGCTTCTTCGTTGCCTTCCCACATAATGCGAATGGAGACTGCCGCACTGCACTCCACCTCAGCCTTTCGTGAGAGCCATAAGCCGGCAGCTATTCTTTCACACTTCTCAGCAATGAAAGAAAACTCACCTTCAGTATGAGTGAGGCATTGGCTCATCACCGAAAGCGGACTGAAGCGAAGTCGAGATCTCATTTAATTTGATCATGCTCAGCACATCAGAACTTACCATTTGATTGTCAGTTCTTCATCTGCGTTTCTATACGTAGCATAATTCCTATCCTTTCAGGCTGGGTGTACTGCCACTTCAGATCAGTCGCCAACCACTTGCCACGGACACCTCCAATATACCGACAATGGCTCCAGCTGTTCAGCCTTGCTCTGGGTCATGGTCAGCGTTGGACGACGTAGCCACTCCGCATCTACCAGCTCAGGCTTGGAGCCTTGGTGTACCTTCACCGCCTTCCATTGTCATTCCTCCACCTCGTCTAGACCATCATGGCATAGGCTTAGCCGTCGGTTCATCTGCGGCACATGAATACGAGCCTAGCGACCTTGCCAATGCCGAGTTTCTCAAGACTGTGACGTATGGGGACTTTATGGCACTCGACAACATGCTGGACTGGGAATACGAGCAGCGCAGGATGGCCCAGAAGATTCTGCCCTTCCTCTTCTTGGGTCCTATGACAGCCGCGAGAGATAAGCAATTCCTCAAACGCGAAGGCATCACGATGCTCTTGGCGGTACGCAACACTATGTCTGCGCACGCGAAGCTCCTCAATGTCGGCAAGCTTGCTGGGGATCTCGAGCTACACTCCGCTGCCGTTGATGTTGCCGGGAACCAAGAACTCATCGCTGCTTTCCCTCGCGCGATTCAAGAGATCAACAGTCATATGCACCACAAGTATAGCGTTCTGAAAGCCAGTACTCGTCCCGCGGACGGCGAACACTCCCCATATCCCGACACCACTAAATCCACGGGGAAAGTACTGGTGTTCTGCGAGTCTGGCAATGAGCGCTCAGCTGCGGTAGTCGCAGCGTACTTGATCACCATGTACAACATGGACTTCATCCGAACAATTCAAGTATTGCAAGCTCAGCGCTTCTGTGTTGCTTTCGATGAATCATTGAAAGCACTCTTACGGACTTATGCTGGCATGGTGCAAGCTAAGAGGGATGTTGCTCAGTCGGGTCTGCTATCCACCAACCAGCTCGAGATCAATGGCCAGCACCATGGTTCTAGTTCGGCGTTTGCAAAACGGGGAAAGCGGAATTTAGACGAAGCCTACAGCACGGATGTCGAAATGGGCAATACGTCAGGTCATTTTGATGATGAGAGATTCGAAGAGCGAGGAGACTCTCCACCGTTTCAAGACGGACCTCCACTCTAGCGTGGTCCACCTACATGACACGGACGGCGTCGAAGAACTGTTCACCCAGACATCGCTCGCCTCCCTACGTGAGGTAGAGGTGGCAAAAGTTTGTTGGGATGATGCAGTTAATAGCGCTGAGCGGTGTTATTGTTTCACTCGAGCACCCACGGTAGAAGTGCTGGAAATCCATGATCTTGCTTTAGAAGATTCCGTCTTGACCTCTGCGTCCAGTAATTTCAACGAGTGAGCTGCAGTGGGGGTTTATTCAATGAGACTTCAGTGAATCTGAACACTAACAGAACGCTTATGGAAGATTATCCTACTAATCACTGAACCTCTTCCAGCACTCTCACATGCCCAGCCATATCCTGAACACCGTGTTACACAACCTACAACGTAAAAGATATCTTTCTCCGTCCCACCACAGTTCCTTCAGTCGTTCATTGAAAGACATCAGGGCGATCCGACGCTACAAGGCAAACGAGCACTATGGAGTTGAGAAAGAACGTCAAGAGACCCCAAAGATACGAGCCGGAACTTCTCGCTCGTCTTGATCCAACATATGTTCCACGCTCTACCCGCCCGGCGTGTCATATTGACTACATAGATTTCAATCCGGCACTACCTCCGGCGAAGTTCCCAACACTCAAATACCCTAAGGTTTCTGAACATCCAAAGTACCAGACCAGGGGTAGCGACAGCCAAATCTCATCTCTAGGTCGTGAAGTAGTAACAAACCAACAGCTATCGCCAGATCAGGCTCGAGAGGGTCTGGATGTTCCGTATAATGCGACCGATGGATGGGAAGGCAAAGATGAGGTTCAGGATCAAGTGCCTGTGAGCTCAATCCAGCAGTTTCACAACCCCAAGGCAGATCAGAAGGAGAAAAGGGCTTATGAGGGGCTGGAGATAAGCGATGATGAAGGGAGGAAGGGCGTCAGAGCGCGCTTATATGTAAGCTCTAATGTGCAGAACATGTGCACGGTTAATCATGCCTCACTTACCCGAATCTAGGTTGAACCACGTTGGAAGAGTCTTCCAATACCACTTCAACTGACCATTGTCGACTCGATGTCAACGCAAACAAATCTGGATACGGTCTTCGAGCGGTTGCGACTGACGGCACGCGAGCGAAATACAGTCCTCACACAACGATGGCTCCGTGGGCAACGAGGGCGTAGGGAAGCTGCAAGTATCGAGAGGATGCATACGGAGCAATTGCACTTGTTGCTGCAGGGGCAAAATTACGGTCTCGACGCCAGTACACGTTCGGAGTTCTGCAAGACCTTCGAAGACCACCTGTACAAGCATATCAACGTGCAACAGGACTACCACACGATCACAAAGAAAGATCTCGCAGATGCGCAGGATTTCCTGAGACGGATAAGTCTAGATCCAGATCTTGCTAGCGAGTGGTCGGAGCTCGAAGATCAACAAATTGCAGAGGAGTCTCGGTCTGTTGCAGTACCTACGACCGCTGGCCAGAGCGCTGGTCCTAAACTCAAACTCAGAATCTCCATGCCCAGGGAGGTTCCTAGGCAGCCTTCCGCTGTGCCAGAGCATCAAGTTATGGCTTTGGCGAAGGGTGTGAAACGGAGTACTGCGACCATGCCAGTCAAGCGAGTGTTGTTCGCGGATAAAGCACGTGGGCCTAAGAACGCGGGAGTGGCAGCTGGTCCGACATCAGAGCTTGAATTTGCTTCCATCCGCTTGCTTCCACCTTCGCATCATAAGAGAAAGTCCCGGTACAAGGCTCACGAAGTTGAGATGAAGGATAGCGGTGTTAAGGCGGAACAACCTCTGTCACGGTAAGGCTGGATCGGGATTGGGGGAGGCATGTGCGTGTCCTCGATTGGCGGGGATCAGCACGCTGCGTAAGCCACATGGAAGCCAGCCTAAGGGGGGGCATTCGTCGCGAATTGGCCTTTTCGAGTCAATGAACATGCAGCTCCACAGTGTTCTTTTATCTTCGTGTTGATTGTCTAGAAGCGTTTCAAGCTTAAGTATCCTTGTGACCTAACATGCTCTCAATGATCTAGCCTGAAGATGATCAAAGTGGGTCCTTTGAATCAGAGGCAGCGCTCGCGTCAGTATTAAAATGGCATGGTGTGCTTTCAGCCTGTATATTGAGAGAGGACATTATCTCGGTGCATGGTTCTGGTCAGTTTCGAAAAACCTCCGAAACATAGAACACAACCTTCCTTTCAAATCAGCAAACTGAAAAGGCATATGCTGCTATACAGATTCATAGATCTGGATACGCGACGTGGTCTGTAGTTAACAAAGAATTTCGACCCCAGAAATGTCGCAACGCTCGTGCCAACATGAAGATGCGATGTACGGAACCGCATCGTGGAGGCGGGCCGACCCGCTGCCAAGGCATAAGGCTGCAATTCAAAGTTTTCCGGTGATATCACCATACCTACGTTGGCCGAAGTTAGCAATATGTTTGGCAGCCAACGACAAGCTTCTGTGCTCTCTTCTCAACCGTTTGCAGGCCTTGCTAATCGCGTTCTCAGTGTGGTTCGGAGATTCATTGTTGATAACATTACCAACGAGTATAGCCAGATCGCTTAAGTGGGTACTGAAGAATCACTACGCGTATAGACGCGTCTCAATCCTGAAAGTGACGCGTTTTCCCACCAGGCAGGTTGTGGCTGACTGCTCTGGAACTTCCAACTGCTTCAATTTCGTGACATTATCGAGGGGACTGTTTTTTTGGGGGGTGCTTGAGATACAATTATACCGGCGGGCCGTTGAGGGTGCAGGACCGACAAGTCAAGGAACCCGTACTATTCAGTCGACGTCTTTGGCGACTCATTATAAACGACCAACCCAGAATATCACCGACTACTTCTGACGAGTCTCCATTGATGAGAATGTACGAACTTGCTGCAGTCCCCACGCCACCTGTGTTAGAATCGCCGGCGAAAGGCACCAAGACCGACCAGGATGGTGTCGTCTCAGAGACGATGCGGGAGGAGGAAAAGAAGATGAAGTCGGCCAGCGCGAAAGAAGAGGAAAACAGGATCCAGAAAACGCACGGCGAACTGCAAGGGGAAGCTGGCTTGAATGGCACAGCTGTCGACGAGAGGTTCCTCAAACTTGATAGACTCTTGAGTCAGAGCAAGGTCGAGTTGCCATTCTGTTCTTTTGAGTCTTTCCAGCGAAACTGTTGGCTCGGCGGAGAGATCAATAAGATTGAAGCTGATACGTTGGTCATATAGGTCTACGCGAAAATCATGATGGATCGAATGCAAAAGCAGCAGGCAATCGCCCAAGAAAAGGCCACGAAAGAGACAGCGCGTGCTGCAAAGAAGGCGGAGAAGAAGGAGACGCCTGCTGCTGTTTCGGACAGAAGAACGACACGTGCCGGTACTGGAGAGGCCAAGAAGTCTGGAGATGGGAAAGGTCGAAATGGGGAACAACTTCAAATCGCCAATGGCAAACCTAAACAAATCCCTACCAGAGGCAGAACTAAGAAGAACGATGGGGCCCCCACGATCACGCAATACTTTGGAAAGGCCGAACTGGAGTCCAAGTCCGGCAACGCATCGGTGGCGGAAGCGTTGCAGGAGGCAGCTGACAGCTATGACGAGAGCTCGAATGCGCTAGGTGCCCAGAACTTACGCTCCGCTCGTCAACCTCAGCTGGTGTCTGGTGGGAACATGAAACCGTACCAGCTCGAAGGACTAAGCTGGCTTGCGTCACTCTACGAGAATGGTCTCAACGGTATATTGGCAGACGAAATGGGCTTAGGAAAGACGATACAGACGATTTCGTTCCTCGCTTTTCTGAAAGAGAAGGGAGTACATGGGCCTTTCTTAGTCGTGGCGCCACTGAGCACCTTGAGCAACTGGATCGATGAGTTTGCTCACTGGACACCTGAAATTCGTACCGTGCTGTATCACGGAAGTATTCCCGAAAGACAAGAGATCCGACAGACACGGCTTCGGGACGAGAACAGCACAGACTTCCCCGTCGTGTGCACATCGTTTGAGATTTGCATGAACGATCAGAAGTTCTTATCTAGATACAATTGGAAATTCATCATCATTGTCAGTCAGCCTCCAGATACGGAACGAAAGTATGCTGATTTTTGACTAGGATGAAGGTCACCGGTTGAAGAACCTCAATTGCCGCCTTATCAAAGAACTAAAACAGTACAGCTCAGCCAACCGGCTACTCACCACCGGCACTCCACTTCAGAACAACCTCGCAGAGCTTTGGTCACTCCTCAATTTTCTGATGCCGCAAATCTTTGATAACCTGGAGAATTTCGAAAGCTGGTTCGACTTTTCTGCGATCCTTGATAGGGATGGTCAGAAGCAGGATGCCCAAAAAGAGCGGAAGGACCGTCTCGTTGCGTCACTGCATGCCATCCTCAAGCCATTCCTGCTTCGTCGCGTTAAGACGGATGTCGAGAGCTCTTTGCCCAAGAAGCGGGAATACATCATCTACGCGCCGCTGACGAACGCTCAGAAAGAGCTGTACCGTGAGATCAAACAAGGCACTACCCGCGAGTTCCTACTAGAGAAAGCTGTACAGAATATTACGCCTAACGGAGTCGATACCCTGAAAAGCACCAGGAGCGTGAGTCTCAAACGGAAATCCGAGAGTGGAACCTCTACTCCAAACAAAAGCGGGAAGTCAAGTCGTGCATCTACGCCGGCCAGCTGTTTCCGCTCATCACGCAAGGGCAACAAACGCCAAAGCTATAAAGAGCTCAGCGATCGGGAGTACTTCAAGCACCTTGCAGACAGCAGCGGAAGTGAGAGCATCGACGAAGAAGAGCAGGAAGAGAAGGAACGAGCAAAGACGCTCGCATTAGCTAGTATCCAACCCCTTTCCAACCCTATCAAACACATACCTCCACTGACCCCTCCCCCCAGGAAAACAAATCGCCTCCAAAAAGCTCCAGAACCCAATCATGCAACTGCGCCTGACCTGCAACAGCCCCCACCACTTCTACTGGCCCTGGCCAGCCACCTCGCCCCCCGACTCCCGCCTGATCAGCGAATCCGGCAAAATGCTGCTCCTCGACCGCCTCCTCCCCGCCCTCTTCGCCGCCTCGCACAAAGTCCTCATCTTCTCGCAATTCACCACCCAGCTCGACCTCCTCGAGGCCTACGCCCGCGACCTCCGCCACTGGCCCGTCTGCCGCATCGACGGCGCCGTCCCGCAACCCGCCCGCCGCGCCCAGATCGCGGCCTTCAACTCCGACCCCGCATGTCGCCTCTTTCTGCTCAGCACGCGTGCTGGCGGGTTGGGGATTAACCTCGCGGCGGCTGATACGGTTGTACTTTTCGATAGTGATTGGAATCCCCAGCAGGATCTGCAGGCTATGGATCGCGCTCACCGGATCGGCCAGACAAGGCCTGTGGTCGTGTATCGTCTCGCGACGAGGGGGACGGTCGAGCAGCTTCTTCTTGAGACGGCGGATGCGAAAAGGCGGCTGGAGAGGCTGGTTATTCGGAAGGGTGAGTTCGTTAACTTGCTCAACAACGGCACCCCTGCCGACGCCGACGACGATGGCCCCGACCGTGACGTAGCCGCTCTGCTAGCCGCCGGCGACGACGCCGTGCCTTACGAGCCCGATCCTGACGGCGCCGGTGCTGAGGAAGAGCTCCTGTCGGATCGCGACTTGGCCGTCTTGCTGGATCGCAGCGACGAGGCGTATGTGCGCGCGGCGAAGGGGCTCGATGGCGATGGGGAGGGGGGGTGCAAATTTCGGGTTGTGGAGGCGAAGGGTGGGGTGGGGGGTGCGGGGGGCGCGGAGGGGGAGTTGGCGGTGGGGATGTCGACGTCGGGGACGGCGAGGACCGGGACGGGGCGCTAGGTCGTGGCTTTGGCTTTGGCTTTGGCTTTCGGATTTGTTCGTCTTGCGGTGGTTTCAGCAAAGCGGATGGACGGACGGGGGAGGGGATGGGCGCTGGCTGGTGATGAGGGCTGGAGGCGCACTCAAGTGGAGGATTACGTTCTTTGGTAGTCCGGGTGTGGTTTGCGGATGAAGGGGTTGTGCTCGTGTACGGGCCTAGAAGCGTTGCCACGGGTGAGGCGTTTGGATACGTCTCAGAGGCCAACAGACATTGCGAGGGTGGGATTTGCCGTAGATCTGGCGTTGACTACGCTCTGTTGTGCTCTGCTATGCTCTGCTATGCTCTGCTATGCTATGCTTGGGTTCCCAAACTCCGTGGAAGAACCACCCCCACTGCGCTCCGCTCTACGTGCCAGTGTCGCTCGCTTATAAGAAGAAAAATCCGCCCTAGGCACATAATTGCATTCACCCCCCTGCCACGCCCCAACACCCCACCCCAACCCACCCCTCTACCTCCCCCCCCTCTCCTCCTCAACCTCCCCCCTCACCCTCTCCAACGCGCTCCTCCTCCTCGCCGCATGCGCCTCCAACCCCTCAACCTGCTCCCTTACCGCGGCAATCTCCTCGCTCAAGCCCTTCAGGCCCGCCCCAGCCTTACTGCTACCCTCGCCGTCATCCAAGTCGCGCTTCTCCTTGCGCTTGTATTCCAGCAGCTGCTCCAATTCCCGCTTCACCAGCGCCGGTTTCGACCGTTCGCGGCGCGACGCCGACGCCGCCGACGTGGAGCGCCGTTGGGAGCCTTCGACGGCGGCGATTTGCGACTCGAGGTCGGCGAGCTGTTTCTTCAGCCGGACTTCCTCCCAGTCTTCATCCGGTGTCTTCGCTGCCGTCGTCGTCGGCGTCGCGGAGGCGGAGGCGGAGGATGAGAAATCGGTTCCCACGGGGCGATAGCTGCTCTTGCCGCCGACGCCCAACCGGCTGAGGTAAGTATCTCCGAACTTAGCCTTGCGGCCGGAGCTGGTCTCGGCGGCGGCAGGCTGTTGTTGGGCGCGGTCGTCGAGGCGGTAGTCGACGTGGGAGCGGCGGTCGAGCGAGGCGCGCAGGGAGGGCGGGACGGTGGCGGGGAGGCGGTAGCCGGCGTGGCGGTTGTTGAGCAGGTGCAGGAAGGCGAGGGCGGCGTCGTGGGCGATGGTCGGGGCGGCGGAGGGGTTGATCAGGGTCCAGGCGGAGCGGAGGTCGGTGGCGGGGACGTCGAGGGAGGAGTAGAGGGGGTCGAGGGAGTCGACTGGTTTTTTTGGGGTCAGTCGGTTGGTCGGTCGGGCAGGCGGGGGATAGGGTCTTGTTGGACGGACGGCAGGGAGAAAGGAGTGGGGGTGGAGTGGGTGGCTGAACGTACACTGGATCTCACCCCGTCGGTCCTTGTTGGCGGCGTAGATCTCCTCGTACTTGGCTTTGTCCGCCGGGCTCATGTACCAGTCGAATCCGTCCTTCAGACCGGGCGTACCGTTGTCGTCGTCGTCGTCGTCGTCGTCGTCGTCCACGCGCTCGAATTGAGGCTGTCGGCCGGTCAATGCGCGATTGGCTTGGACGAGGTGCGCTTTCGATTCCGGCACGAGCCAGTCTGGTAACGATTGCGGTACGTCTGCGTAGACCTGACCTCTTCAGCCTTCTGACCCCGGATCTCACCCCACCTAAAGGTCCTGCATCTCCATCCAGATGTACTTGTACAGTACGTGTAGCCGGGAGGGGGGGATGCGGGGGGAGATGGAAGGGTCGTCCAAGTAAAGCATACCCCATTGACCAGATCAAAGATCAACCTCATCGCCACGCAAAACTCCTCGAAATCCAGCTTCCCGTCATTGTCCACGTCCGCCAGATCCCAGACCCCTTCGAGTTGGTCGTCACGCAGCTGGCTATTTTTGAGCACCGTTGCGGCCTGGGCGCCGTCCAGGTGCGTGCCGCCGTTCGAGAGCGACGAGAAGATTTCCCAGTACCGTTCGACTTCCCATTGCTCGATTTTGTTGTTGGACATTTTGAGAGTGCCGTGTTGAGGAATTGGGTTGCGTTGCGTTGGAGGACGGACTTTATTTACGTTGGATTGGACGTGAGAGAGATGTGCAAACTTTGAGACATGTTACATACGTATCACACATTATGAAGCAACGGCGACCCAGCAGAGATCAATGAGCAGTTATCAACTCTACTTCTGCCTTCCTCTAATTACTGCGGCTCTTGGGTACTTGCTACAAATTCCCCTGCAGTTCTACCCGCCTCAATGTCCATTCCGAGAAGCATACAATCTGGGACCATTTTTCGACTGTCCCAATCCCTGTAGGACCATTCATCCCCTTGATTGACGTGCCATAAGTGTCGGAAGATGGCCGCTGCTGACTTCTTCGCTGGTAATTGGAGCGGACCTTTGCGTGAGCCCCGTCAAGCTCGCCGGCGTCAGCAGGACAGGCCTTGATTTCAGCCCAGCATCCTACTTTACTGAGGTTCTGGTCCGTATTGGCGGTGAGCCTAGCGGGCTGCTTGCTGGCTTGACCGGCGTGTGTGAGATTGGTCTGATGCTTATGGTTCCCTCTTTTGCGAACTTTGTACATCGCAGCCATATCATGATCTCGTTCATCTTCCTTATCTGACCCAACAAAGACCTCAAGCGAGTCGCTTGTGGCCTGTAGGGCGACGGATCCGCACACACCTGAATATCAAATGAGCCTACACAAAGGTCAATCGAGACTGTATGAGCATGAGGTTCGATCATATCCCACCATTCAAGCGTATCAATCCAGTGTAAGAGACTGGAGTCTCGTTATCCCCGTTCATGCACACCATGTCCCACATCTCATGGCTGCTGGATTGATGCATAGTGAAGATACAAATATATATAGTCTGGAGGCCCGCCGCTTGGGCTTGTCTGTAGAAGCTTATGGCAATATAAGGATTCCTCCAAGAAGTCGCTGACTCCCAGTTATTCGAAGCGGTGAACTCATCTTTTAAATGGTGACGCTCCACTGCGCACAAAGGGCCACCCGCTATACGGTATCCCAATCCAACAGGGCAATGACAATAGCATAACTCATCGGTTCGGCAACATTCTGTCGAACCTGACTGGCATAGACTTGGTAGCTTGACCGATGCCAAGTCTCATACTCTTGGGGTTCGGGCAGAGATCACCTCACCGGTCCCATTAAGCTTCTGTTGCAGTTCTCACCGGTTCTCGCTGAAGGTTGAAGCTTCCTGACATAAGTAAATTGCGGCGGATATCGTTTCCCGTTGAGCTGACATGACATGAGAGGGCAAGAACAACTTACTTTGCGAATCAGCTTTCGAGTTGATGTGATCACTGGTCAGGACTGAGGTTAACAAAGCCTGGACCGTTTGCCTCAAGGATGTGTTGAGGCTACCTTAGTAAGGTATTCAGGGCTGGACAGCCCAAATTAAGAATGATTGGAAGCTAAGGTATGTAAGTGGAGTGGCAATTTTTACGGTAGGGCTGTCTCTAAATATAAGTGTAGAAAGAACATCTTACTTCAGCGTCAACGCCATGGCCATGATGGCCCATCTGAAAGAGAGGATCCTTTTGACTGCACAGAGTTTTGTCTTGGTTCGAGCAAAACTACTACCAGGTACTTTATGGAGGAATCATGTCAGATTTTTGTCTCACTTCATGCCTGCAAGCTCGTGGCAGTGATTGCAGCACTAGATGTTGATACGAGTGACCATCCTGAGGTCAACTGTAAGCTGACTGGCTTGGAGTAAGACTTTAGGCCAGGTATGGTTTGTGGAGTACATAAAGCTTGAAATAATTGCAATGCACTCTATTGTTCACTTCATTGCCTCATACTCTCTCAGTTTCAAAATCTCTACTCTTAGTGAAATACCGGTCATCATTGTATTTTCTCTTTCTTGAGTACTTTTCTCACCAAACACCCACATTACCCAAGACATGGCTTCGGGCTCGACCTCAGCTCACAAGCGTAAGCGTGCAGCTTCCGAACATACAGGGTGAGATATTCAAGGCGCAGAATCAGCCAAAGCATCGGCCCCTCTGGTCTCGCTTCAAGTATACATCTTGAATTTTTTCTTCCTTATACTCATTCAAGACAACAACGAGCTCGCTTTGGAATCTTTTGAAAAGAACTGGAGCCGAAAGGTGAAGAAGATGTGAGTTTGTTTTTCTCATAGTGGAATCCTCTCATAAACCTCCTGTTTGCTGACCGTACAATCAGCGGCAATGGCGAAGTCTACAATTTCCACACGTGGCACGACTTCGTGGTCAACTCACGCGGAACCTTCACGGAGCGGAAGCTCATTAGCCAGTCGTGTCTTGTGCACCCCACAGATGAGTCAGGGAGGACAGGACAAGTGGGGCATATCAGCTGTTTCTCTGCCATGCAGGACGGAAAAGAGGTTGAATTGAACGGTGTCTCGGTCTTGGGTGTTGGATGGAAGGATGGACAAAGGGTCATCGAGTCCGAAACATTTGTGTTGACGACTAATTGATAGTGTGATACGTGATGGGCGTACAGATAGTAGATTGATAGGGGATCTACAACCATCTTAGAGTTGACGGAGGATCATTGCAATATTTCACGTCACATACAACAGCAAATGTTGGTTAATTATCCTTAAAAGGCTTGTCCCAGTGTACCTGACGTAGTAGAGAAAATTTACCTGTCCAGTCGACTATTTCGAGATCCGAGGAAAGGACTTCGACCCGACTAAGTACGGTTCTGGGTTGAAAAAGCAGATTAAGGGATGTGGCGCCTTGACTAACTCGCACTTGGAGATAAACGCCGCATACCTGGTAAGCAATCGCGGTACGCAAGGTTTGCCAGTGGGCAGTTCCTGATTGGTACAGGAAAGGATCATGATCAATGTACTGGTCTTGGATCTTGGCAGAGAAGGGCGGTGGCTCAGCAAGGTCCCCTTGCGTCTCCATACATCCCTTCCATTTGTCTAGCAAGCCTTTCCGAAACTTCCTATCCGCTTCGACTCGAGTAAGAATGATATGCAAGTTTGATTCATGACTGCCACGATGGGAATGGGTATGAAAGCGATTCTCTTTCTGCTCTTGTCTGTTGTTCTTCTTTGGATGGTATATGGGATGGAATGAGGCGAGATCGACGTAGGTTTCGGGAAAGGAAGATATCTTTGGCAGCAAACTGCAGCTGTGAAGAGAAACGAGAATATGGCGAAAATCCCCTCGGAGTGGCTCCTTCCCAAGACCATCCTTGATGGGGGCAAAAGAAGGAGGAAGATTGCGGGAGATTTTATCGAAGGGCTTCTGGATCCTGAAACGCAGAGGATCACAGGCTCAGATAACGATGAGATTCTCGAGCTTGTTCGAAACGGCTCCCTTACGGCGCTGCAAGTCACCAAAGCGTTCTGTAAGAGAGGAGCATACGCGCACCAGCTAGTACGCACGATTTTCTTCGTTTTCTAGAGTCCTGCTTTAACAGTCTCATAGAATCGGAATCTCCTGGAAATTGCCTTCGATATGGCGCTCGAGCGAGCGAAAGAGCTGGACCGCTACTACGAAGAGCACCATACGACTGTGGGTCCACTGCATGGTCTGCCCGTGAGCATGAAAGATCAGTGGCACATCAAGGGACTGGATACGTCGATGGCTTACACGGGCTGGATTGGCACTTTGAAGGCTATAAGGGAACCGGCAAAGAGAAAAACTTCGAAAGCGAGTTGATAATAGAGTTGTACAGTCTAGGAGCGATTCCCATTGCCAAAGTAAGCCATCTGATTTCGATACAACCAAGTCAATCGGTGCATATTGACTGATAGTAAAGACAACATTGGTGCAAAGCCTCTGGGTAAGCAAACCCTCGACATCAGGGTTGCCACATTTCCCAAAAATTTGACTTTTAATGACTTCTGAACAGTCTGGCGAGACTAACAACAATATTCTTGGGTACGCTTGGAATCCACACAATCAGGGTCTATCTGCCGGAGGATCATCTGGAGGTGTGTAGGAATTACCTTTCCATCTTCAGCAACTCTGACTCTTGTACGATTTAGGTGAAGGAGCACTTCAAGCCTTGAGAGGAAGCGCAGTTGGGTTTGGTTCAGATATCGGTGAGTATTGAAATTTTGGTGAGTATATGTGGATACTCACTAAAATGTTGTTCAGGCGGGTCTGTATCAATGCCGGCTGCATACAATGCCATATACAGCTTCAAGCCATCCCATGGCCGCATATCATTCAAGGTGCAGCTAATAGCGTATGTCCGTTTACAATTCCGAACAAAAAGCAAAAGAGAAAAACCCAAAAGCATTAAGCCACTGACATTTGTGCTTGTGTTCTCCTAGTCACCGGGCCAAATGGTGATACCAACGGTTGTTGGCATGCTGGGTCCAACTATTTCCTCCTTAAACCTCATGTTTAAGGCGTTGCTGTCAACTGAGCCATGGCTTCATGACCCGGAGGTACTTCCTATTCCATATAGGAGTGACGCGGAATACAGTACCAAAAGCCCCTCAAAGCTCTGTTTTGGGTCTTTACGGCTGACAGTGTGGTTACTCCGCACCCCCTATCACTCGCGCCGTACGAGAAGTTGCGGAGGCTTTGGAAGCCGAAGGGCACAAGGTTATTCTCTCGAGTAGCAGTACAGCTACCATAGTGGCTAATTCGAGTTTCAGATCCTTCAACTGGAGCCACCCTCTCATGCCGAATCGGCAATACTCCATGTACGGTGGAAAACTCGGAACCTTCTAGACACCATAGCTCACCATAATGCAGCCGTCCTTTACCCGCGCCGATGGCCGACACGACGTTATAGAGAACCTTGCTCTATCCGGCGAACCCCTGATCCCGGAGATTCGGCCACTGTTTGCGAACGGGCCTCCGGAGCCAATCCTTGTGCCGGAGTTCTATAATAATACTTTACGCTTGCAAGATTTTCGGGCTAGGTACCAAGCCTACTGGAACTCCACTGCGAAAAAGAGTACAACAGATAAATCAGGTGTCCTTTACTTGTCACTCATCTCTTTGGGAGAAGGACTCCAAACTGTAAAGCATGGACTCACTGGCGCACAGGTCGTCCTGTGGATGCTGTTATCCTTCCAGTGTCACCTCACGCGGCAGTAATACCAGGGAAATCCTACTACTACAGTAAGTACAGGGAGATGACCGTCAACAGGATCTCTACGGTGAAGCTAACCAAGTATCAGCATATGCCAGCATCGTCAATGTTCTAGACTACACCAACATTGTCATTCCCGTTACGACAGCGAACAGCAAACTTGATGTCTACGACCGCAACTACAAGCCACTCAATGACAAGGACAAGAAAAACTGGCTGGCATGTAAGTCGGTTCGCAGATGGTTTCCGTGCCAGTCCGAAACCAGTGCATTCGATCTGTCTGCATATCTGACCTGAGATAGACGACCCTGATAAATACGATGGCGCACCAGCATCAGTTCAGATCCTCGGCAGAAGGCTTGAAGAGGAGAAACTCCTTTCGGTCGCTGAGATGTTGTAGAGGCGCTGGATAGGCATAGAAAGAAAAGAAGGGACGCATAGACACAGCGGTGAAGGTCCTGGTATGTTAGGCTCAAGCCACGAGGTTGTTCTAAAAGCTGAATCGGATAGGCCGCGACCACCCGAAGAAGCATATCACAAAACAAGCCACGTACAAGATTGGAAGCGGGGAACATTCCACCACCATGTCTTCTCAACCCTCACTCATTATTCCATGGCCGAGTGACAACTCAGCGACAACTTGCGAAGACTCATTTCAGTCTAGCCAATCAACGACCTATCCTACCTATGTCAGCCCAACATAGCTGCATGCCAGTGCTTTTTTGTAAGACAATGAGTACAGAACGTCATTGGAGAATCAATCATCTGAAGTATGTCTTCATATTGGCATCTACCTATCTAAAACGCTTTTGGTATACGCCACATATACAGTCCGACGCCTACTTTTCGGAACAACCCAAGTGCCTTGCGCCTCGCCCTTTTTGATACAGATTTTTGTGTAACGCCAAAGCAAGGCCCGCTCCAGAAAAGAAATGCCTGGTATCATGCAGCCGAGATGAAAGACGGCGATAAAGTACAAGTCGCATCGAATGTATTATACATATATCCAAAACTGTGGGGATGTGTACAGGCCGTCGAGGATGCTTGGTAGATGACTCGCAAAGTACACCAAACGAAGGAGACTTATGATGTGGAGGTTGCGATACTGCGATTCGGGCACGAACCACAAACCTGAGCGTACTCAAGGTACTAGCAGTTGCTGTTAAGCTTGTGCTTCGGCCATCCATAGCCCGTTTGATCCCAGCCCTGTCGCCAGTCAGTCCTGCCTTGACACATTCCGACAAAGAAATCCTTACCGTGAGGTTTTGGTTATAGTACGCCTTGGGATGCTTCTTGATATACTCCGTCGTCTCATAGCCTGGAGGATCACAGGTGACCGAGTGATCTCCTGCCTTCTGATACCATCGCACGTAGTCCACATGCATTGTGGTCGGGAATTTGAGATGTGCCCAGTCAATCTCCGTCCAGGCTTGACTGAAGCCGAGATTGAGAACGATGCTCATCGGCTCCTCGGAGACGATGCGACTGTTCACGTTGCCGTTGGGTCCGATGGCATCACCGGTCAGCCGATATGACATGTCTTCTCCTACGAACCAAGCGATCTGGCTGTGTTGACCTGTACCGGGAGTGTATTCGACGGCATACTTCTGGTATTGCCGGCCGTCGAACCAGTCTTTGTTGAGCGTCGTCGTTCCCGAGATGGCTTGCTGAAAGGGTCCGCCACAGTAGGCGTTCATCTGAGTAGTGTTATAATTAGGAATTTCAAGGAAGTCATAGTTAGGCCGATACCAGATGTCGAATGGCGCCACCTGATACGACTGAGTGATCAATGGTAGCTTGTTGTGGGGATCGACCGAGGCTTCAATGACATCGATCTCGGGAGCACCTCGACCTTTCCCGGGAGTGGGATGATCTTCGCCCGGACAAACGCACGAGGGCAGTCTTTGCCCCGGCAACCCTGACAAACCATCTGTGGCTGACTGATTGGGGGTGATGCCGGCATCGCAAGAATCATACGTATATGGCCAGACTCCCTCTGTCGACGCTTGATATCCCGGCCGTCCGAGATTACCCATCGTCCACGCACCAGGCCATAAACCAGGCGTCCCAGCCGGACCAGCAAGGGATATAGACACTTCAAGCGCTCCTCCCTTGAAGCAGATCTGATTCCAGCTGTTGAGCATTGCGGACCGATACTGAAGGTTATGATTGTCAAACTTGTCAAGTTGCAGAACAAGTGTGCCATCAGATGTCGTTGCCGCGTCTGGATCATACCATTCCAGGTCGTGAGTTGCTCCATACCAAAGGTCCTGTGCCGTCCAAAACGGGTCATCGCCGGGGTAGAAAGTCCGATTGTGGCCATTGAACTCGTCGCTGAATACCAAGTGGAGGTCATCGCCATCGACTCCTCGCCTTCGTAGAGCCGATTGCGGAGTTGTAGGATCGATCAAGCCAGTTCTGATCTTTGAGAGCAGAGGGTATTTCACGTTGTTGACAAAAGCCCAGGCTTCGCCATCACGATTTCCAGGATCTGAAGCCGTTTTGGAGCCGATGCCGACCGACACAATCCCGTTGAAGGAGAGGACCGGTAGGACAACAAATATCCCCATTAATCCTAATACGATGAGGAGCAAGCCTATGAGCGAGCATATCTGGTCTCTCGCCAAGTAGTCTTTGAATTTCGGCTTCAGCTTCTTATCGTCGTCAGGATAGGGCATGTGCAAGTCATCGTCCGGTTCCTTTTCGTTGAGAAGCATCGGTAATCGATAGCCTTTTTCGGCGATTTTGTGAAGACCCCTTAGATCATCCAATATTGGCGGTAATGGCTTCTCGCGGGTCCCATTCCGCGAAAGAGCTTTGGGTTGAAGGTTAGATGTACATTTTTCGCCCGAAGACCCTGCCACCGGCGGTTTGGTGGCACTGGGTGCTAGAGCATTTTGATATGGAAGTGGCTGTGAGGGGGTAGATGTTGAGTGTGGAGTCTTGACAACAAGGAAGGGGTATCTGGAATAATCGGGTCCAAAGTCACTCATCAGCAAAGAAGCAGGTCGAAATGACGTGGGCGGACATTGTCGATGTGGTACATTCCTCGCCCCTAACGGCTTCTTTACACCCCATCGTGGCGCTGGCGGCGGTGGCGGCCGCGGCCGCGGCGGTATCGGTGGACGTTGAGGAGGTGAATCATGCGGTGGTGACGCAGTAGGTTTAGGGGACACTGTCGGGGAGACGCCATTGGAGCTTTCACTTGTCGACGATGTGGGCGATGCTGCCCTAGTGCTAGGTTGGTTGTCGCTACTGCTACTGCCAGTGGAAGTTTCTCCCCTTTCGAGCGAGGCAGGCGGTGAGGCAATCTTCAGGGAGAGTGAGAGCGCTGGAACATATGGGGACTGGAAGAATGGCTGCAGGAATAGAGGGTCCAGTTGGAGTATGTCCACACCTCCAACCAGCTTCGAGATACGTTCTCCAGGACAGGATAGGTCTGCCGATGGGGTCTCTTTGAGGGATCGTCTGATCTCGGAAGCACGAAGCGCAGCAGCAGCGACTTCTGCAGCAAGACTTGACGTTGACCGCCCGAATTGTTGAAAGTAGGTCTCCTCCAAAAACGGCGTGTTTCTTCGGGACGCCACAGAAGCGACAGGCATCGGAAGCATCATCACAGGCAACCCTAACCTTCGTTCTACCCTCCACGAGTCGCCCTTCCCGCTGTGAATGCTTTCCAACCATTAACCCAACCGTCAACGCCAATTACCTCCAGCAATGGGAAGTAACGGGGGTTGAAGCACACAATGCCTTGAAAGAATCTTATGAAACAAGTAACGTGGTATTATCCACGCTTGGTAGACCTGCTGTGTAACGATAGAAGCGAAACAAGCAGTAGAGAGGTGACAACGAGGGTGAGCTCGAGGGCATTGTATTGTAATATATATATAGCATCAACCAGAGTATCACAGCACAAAGCAAAGTGAAAGCGAGCGCAACGAAGGCCAAGGTCGCGTACATTGAAAGTCGCATGGCGAATAGGATGTTGATAACGGCCGACCGGTAAAGATGGGTAAGTTGGTGATATGAGGTAAGATAGGTAATAGAAGGCAGGGGTAAGATGATCTGTAGGCAAGCATGGTTCGAATATTTCTGTTCGACACCTCGACCTCTTCGGGACGAGTGTGCTCCATTCAAGCCCGATTCTGAAGGTGACCGGGAAAAATGCGAGAAATGCGAGATATAGCGAAAAAGCCATTGGCTATAAGCTCCTGCAGAAGCTGGTCGAGTTACACGTAAGGTACATGTAATTGAGGACAAACGAATATCGGCTGATGTAGGACATCGTCAGTCGGCCAGTTTCTCAACGTCAACTTTACACATATCTCCCGTCAGTAAGGTAGAGATACAGATGCTCAAGGAAAAAGATATCGTAACAGCAGCGTTTGGATATGGAGGTATCCACAGAGTCTTGCCAGAGAGATCTGAGTGTAAATCAAGTCAGGCGCAAAGAAAATAACGAAAGGTACGAAAAGCAGTTTGTCTTCCAATGTGTCAGTCTGTCAGTCTGTCAGTCTGTCAGTCTGTCAGTCAGTAGCTTAGGTAAGGTCGCGATGTGAATCGGTCTGTAGAAAGTTGTCCCTATTCGTTTACGCTATGTAGAGTATATATAGGAAATGATGACTAAGACATAAATAGAGGCACTTAGTAAGAGATGAATAAGCAATAATATCACATTCTTCCCTACTGCACAGTCACAACAGTTCACTGATGTGAGTGCAGAGATTTGCTTGACATTTTATAAAATTTCTATCTGCAGTTCACATTCACATTGTTTTATCTCACTTCACATCATTATTGTCATTCAAAAGCAACTAGAAGTGCAGATCATTGTTGTCATAACAATAAGATGAATTATTCACTGTTTACATTGTCTATTTATATTATTGATCATAACTTCTCAAAAAAAATTCTCTTCTTCTTTCTTTAGTTTTTAATCACACTTCAACTTTTAACTATTACTTCATCAACTTATCAATTTTTTATTTGCTCTATCATCATATAAGCTTTCATAATATGTTTACAGCATATCATTAATGTTTTATAGATTATTTCTTAAGATCTATATTTCACATTGTGCTGCTGTCACTTCATCATCAGATGCAGATAACAATGACTCAAACTAAAAAAAGTCTACTTCTAATTATACTTACAAGATTACTGACTGTTTCTGTCTTAAAAAAAGCTTGCAAAACTCTTTTCTCAGTATATTGTTGTCTTGATTTTAATTTAAAATGTTGAGAAGTAATATTCTAGCTGCTTCTATAAAGCAGAGTAGAACTAGTGTCAAGAGCTAAGTGAAAACTCTGCTTACATTAATTATAATTAACATTCTTTTTACTTCTTTTGTAACTCTCTCAATCAAGATATACTCATAGACAACACAGTTTAGAGATTTCACTAAATGACATAATATAGTATGAGTATCTACTTTCTTTCAATAAATTATGAGCTCAAATTAATAAGAAGTTTCTTAGAGAAAGTGTATACTTTTAATGTGATGATAGTTAAATATATTGATTTTTAAAATTCATAATTAATTCAGCTTTAACAGTATCACTAACTATTGAGATTTGTGATAAATTTAGCTTTAACAGAATCAGCATACTGATGATAGCTATATACATCAGCTATTAAGATACATAATTAATTCAGCTTTAACAGTATCATTAATTATTGAGATTTATAATAAATTTAACTTTAACAAAATCAGCATTCTGCAGTAGCTGAGTATGTTTAATTTAAAAGATTTACAAAAAATCAGTTTCAACAAAAATTAACATTTACAGTTATTCAGAAAGCACTGTTCTGCAGTAGCTAAGTATATTTAATTTAAAAGATTTATAGAGAATCAATTTTAATAAAAATTAACATTTACAGTTACTTAGAGAGCACTGTTCTTCAGCAGCTTAATATGAATTATTAAGATAAATAAGCACTACTATTTTATAAAATAAAAGATATAAAAGCTTTTTATTTATTTTATTTATATTATCTTTAATGTATACAGTGTTATTTTACTTTATTCACTTCTTATACTACATATTAACTATCATCATCATAAACTTTAACAACTTCTTTATAAAGCAATGACTCATCTCAATTCTCATTCATAAGAACTGCAATCAATGATTTACTCTTATGAAAAAATAATTGATAAAAGAAGATCTATAAAATATTATTGAAGTCTTAACAGTTAACATACTGATCAGTGAATTTTCAGATTCATTTTTTCTCAGTAGTCTTGACTTTAAAAATTAGAAAACTGATGTAAAGATTTTATATTGACTTATTATCTGCATAAATACAGATAATTAAGAATATTTAACAGATAAAATCAATGCAAAGAATATTTAAAATATATTAAAGTTTAAGTACAAAAAGAAGCTGTAGATGACTGAAAGATAATATTTAATGAAGTTTGTTGAATATAAAATGTTAGAGAACATGTTCATTAAAGAAGTATAAATTTATTTAAGTAAACTTGACAGAAAGATTGCTGCAACTCAGTCTAATATGACTAAGTTGTTTAAATTAAAATAATGATTTTAAATATTGCTTTAAGCATTATCAGTTAAGTACATTGTAATCTGTAATGTCATTAACATTTAGAACAATTCAGACATTAAGAGAGATCTATAAAAGCTTTAGAAAAAAGAGATACAGCTTAAAATTGATAAGACTGTTATTATTTTGTGAATAGATAAATAGAAGAAAGATTAACATTTAATGAATTAAAATTGCAGTTCATTGAATTATTACATAATTAATATTAAGCAATATTATTATAGATTATTCAGCTCAGACAGTAATCATCTTTCTTATTATTTTATTAAATGCTTTCTTTACAAGAACTTTCACTTCATTAAAGATTGCAAATTTCTTTCTGATGTTAAGCAAAATACTTAAAAAAAGACAAGCAAGTTAACTGTAATTAAGCTGTACAGATTAACTGCAGTTAAGTTATACTGAAAGTCAGTCTATAAAGAAAAAGAAAAGAGACACAGAATCTTTAATGCAGAAGTTAATGATAATAATGATGATCATTTCTTCTTTAAATCTGAAGAGAAAGAGAAAGTTAATAATGAAATTACTGCTTTATTTAAGAAGACTGTCAGTAAAATACTTAAATTTAAATAAATTACAGACTTTAAATTCTTCTCATATATAACTGATCAACTTTAACTCTTTAGTGACTCTCTTATATGAATGAGATGTCAACAAATTAAAGTTAAGAAAAGACATTTATACTTTTATTATTGTGAAATAATCATTATGCAAGTCAGATTAAGAAATTCTATAAAATTAAATTCAATACTTTATGTATCTGAACTTAAAATCAATCTTTTATCAAGAAAGTGAATGTACAAAATGAAACTGTATAAAAACTTTAATTAACACTGTCTTTAAATGTATAATAAGCACAGCAAGACTATAATAGAAGCATTAAAGTGAAATAAAGTTTATATAGTTAAGTACATTGCAAAGAGTCTTAATGAATTTACTTTAATATTTGCAGTATACACATTATATTTAAAGACTGTCTTCTCTGTTACTGCTTTAAATGCAAGCTCATATGTTCAGATTCATGAGCATAATCTTATGATTAACTTCTTAAACATTAACACTGCATCATTAAATGAAAAGATTAAGACTTACAGACTTTAACATTAACAATTTGCTCATCTTAATTCTGCAAAGTTGCATGATCTTTATAAGATAATAATTCTTAAAAAGTCAATTCTCATCATTAAGAACAACAAGAACATATATGAGATTTGTGCTTTAATTAAGTTCATTAATAAGTAAAATTATATTGTAAGTAAAAGAAAGATTAATATTCTTGTTCTTGTCTTTATTGATATATATAGCTCATTATTCTTGTTATTTAATAAATATCAGTACTTTCTAAAGATAGTAGATAATCATTTCTAAAAGATATGAATGATATTGCTGAAATAATGTAATGAGATTTTACAGACACTGTAAGAATGATGATTGAAGATTAAACTTTAGATTGATGCAAATATTTTTGCTGTATAAAGTGACAATAAAATGAAGTTAAAGTTCATTTTAAATGACTGATGCAGATCTTTTAGCATTACACTGCAATACACAATGCTTTACATGTCAATTCAGAATGACATTGTCAAAAAAGTCATCTGAATTACTGAGAACTCAATGTGCATTATAATTAAAGAAATACAATTATCAATAAAGTTCTGAATGCAGACAGCATAGACAGATGCTTATCTTCATAATTGAATAGCAACTAATTTCTTAATTAATGATAAGTAAATGACTTTTAAGAAAGCTTTCATTGATGTAAAGTTATTCATTAATTACATTTATATATAAGAATGTAAATACTACAGCTACATTGATCTCAAGTCACTATCTGAAGATAGATGCAACAAATTCATAAATTAAGAATGAATAAAAGTCTTTATAAGTTACATTGAGAAAATCACAAAGCAGTATCAGCTTTAAGCTTTAGATCTTAAGTGCATCATTAAAAATTATGCTGTAAAGTTTGCTAAAAGTGAAAAGAAAGACACTATTAATCTTAAACTGCAACAATAAATATTAAATATTCTTCTGAACAGAAGATCTATTAAATATTTATAAAAGAAGTTAATCATTATAAAGATTACAGCTTCAGATTAGACATTTATAACTTAAAACAGTAAGATACAGTTTAACTTAATTATAGTTAAGACTGAAAAGTCTTAAGATAAACAACATGAGATTAAGTTGACTGCAGTTAATCTAGATAAGTTATTAAATGAAAAGATCAACATTAATTAAGTTAAAATGATGACACTTAAAGAAGTCAGAATCTTTCTGTGTGTTAAGATCTTAAAATGAAAAAGAGACAACAACAATGACAATTAAGATGTAAATAAGTTCTTAATTAAAATATTAAGAGCTATGCTAACATTTATAGTATTCTTTGCAGATAAAGAAAACTCTGTAATTAAATTTAACATTTCAATATCTGTTATCTATGCTGAAGCAGTGAGAGACTCAATCTGAAAAGAAATGTAAAAGAATGTTATTTATGCAGAGCTGACAGTCTTGACAGTAAATGAAATATAAGAAGAGACTGCATCATCAAGAAAAGTTAATATTATGATTAGCAAATGAATCTTTAAATTTAAGCTGAACATTAACAAATTCTTAAATAAGCTTAAGACAAGACTTGTGACAAGAGACTTCTCACAGACATATAATGTTGATTATAAGAATATTTTTATTCTCATTATTAAGTTTAACATTCTGCAAGTCTTTCTGACTATTGTTACACTTAAGAATCTAAAGTGTCATTAAGTGAATGTTAATAATGTCTTTATGAAATTTTTTCTAAAGAAAACAATCTATATAACATCTTCTTCTAAAGTCAATATTGCATCTAATTGTCATGATCTCACTATGCACTCATACTGAACCATAGCTGAACTCCTTATGCAATGATTGATAAGTAAAGTACTATATAGACAATCTTTACATACAAATCTTTTAAGTTTCTTAGTTATTAATCTTCATCAATACAAGATCTTAACATTGAAACTTCATTAAATAGCTATCATACTGTAGTGTCTTACATTATCACATATCTTACTCATCAGTCTCTTATAAATAAAAGACTTATAAATTCACAATTTTAACAACTCTATCTTTTTAAAGAATGACAATTCATTACATTGCAATATGCAGACTAGAAGTCAGCAAAATGAAGTAAAGTCATTCTTTAACTATATTAAGACTTAAATGATCTCTGAAGAATGAGAATCTGTAGAGATTTAGATTGCTATTTAAACTGCAGAAAAGAAGAATTGATGTTTAGATGAATAGATCTGTCTAATTGAAATTAGACAAGTCAATAATGAGAAAAGATGATGATTTATGAAAATCAATTGTGAACTGTAAGCATTTAATATGTATAATGAGATCAACAAACTTCTGAGAAATGAAGATCTTTAAGTTTTATCTGAGAAGAAATTACATACAGAATCTTTTTATGCTTTTATTAGCTTTTTAAATTCAATGAAGTGATATGCATTCAAAGTTGTGTATGCACTTTCAGCAAAACAGATGCAACAGCTAAAGAACTTGCTTATATATAATGAGAAGTTTATCTATAAACATACTGAATTTATATACAGTACTGTGACAGCATTTCACTTAATTTCTAAAAACTTCTTCAATAATCACAATAAAATTCTCTTTGTTATGCAGTTCTTAGCAGAAGAATCTTGAGATGCATGATTTTGCTACATTAATGAGAATAAACTTTTAAATAATAAATTATAAATATTATTTTCAAAGTTTCTGCTCAATCTTGTTAAGAACTTAATGAATTGTGAACTTAGCACAGTACAGAAATACTTAAAAGTTATATAGAAATCTATTTAATCAGTTTAAGCTTTTACAACATATCTTAATATGCTGAAAGATCAGCTTCTGAGCTATATAGAGAAACAGAGAATAAGTTATTTTTTTATAAAACTTTAATTGAAGATTTGAGCAGCTTTAATTAATTATTAAGATTTCTCAAAGATAAAAGAAAGTCTAATAGCTTTAATTACTAAATTAAAGATTAATTAATGATCTGTAGATAATTATATAGTTTAAAGTTACACTATTAAGAAACTTTATGAGCATTATTCACACTCTTTTACTCAGGCAGCAAAGCTGCAGCAGAATAATTGTCTTAATTCTAAGACTATAAAATTAAGTTATCATAACAATGCAGACAAACTTCATTTTGAGATTAATGTCAAAAAGAATGACTACTATAACTGTGAAAGATCAGATCATTTTGTAAAAAACTGCAGAAGTTTCTTAAAAAATCTTAATCACATTAAGATTAATGCAGTCAAGACAAAAAAAGACAGAGCTTTATTGACTGCATTTTAGTAACAAAAATTAGATTAGAAATTATAAAGAAATCTAACATTATAAAAAAGAGTTAAGTCTGAATTGAATTTAATTAAGTCTTTATCAGTATACTGTTAAACACTGCAGCAGAGATCAATGTGATGTTTTAGTGATACATTATTGCTCATTAATTGACATAAGTTAATGCAAAACTTCTGAGATTAGAGCTTTTAAGAAAACAATATATCTATTGCTATGATCTGAAATGACAATGTATTCATATTGATTGTGACTTATGCACATAACACTATAAGATAAAACAGATGTCTCTGATTATTGATGAGTCTGAAGTATTTATTAACAACATTTAAAATCAACTTGCTGTTTATGCATTGTTGATGATGTCTAAGTCAGATTCATCAACAACTGCTGTACATGTTGTTAATAAAATGTCAACACTATCTCAACAATATAACAATTACATGAATGTATTCTCTGAAGAGAATGTCAGCAAATTATTATCTCATTAAGATCATGATCATGTCATAAAGACAGAGAGACATAAATTATTTTATGATTCACTTTACAATCTGTTGAAAATAGAGCTATAAGTGCTTAGAAAATATTTAGATAATATTTTAATGAAAAGATAAATACAACATTCTGTTAGCTCTGCAGAAGCATCAGTTCTGTTTGTTTTAAAAAATGAAGAAGATTTATGTTTATATATTAACTACAAAGATCTTAACAAAATTACTATCAAGAACTGTCACTCTCTGCTGCTGATTAGTGAGACAGTTAATTGTTTAAGTGAAGTTAAGATATTCATTAAACTAGATCTTAAGAATGCTTATCACTGCATTAGAATCAAGAAAGACAATAAGTAAAAGACTGCATTTTGTACATGCTATAATCATTTTAAGTACATGATCATGTCATTCAGACTGATTAATGCCTCAGTAACTTTTCAAGTCTATATTAACTGAGTATTGATTGAGTTAGTTGATGTCTTTTATGTAATATATCTAAATAATATTTTAATCTATTTCAGTTTTCTAGAAAAACATCAGAGTCATGTAAAACAAATTCTGAAGTGACTTTAATGATTTAAATTGTATATAAATCTAAAGAAGTGTACTTTTCATATTACATAAATAAAATTTCTTAAGTTTATCATCTTCACTACTGATGTTTCAATGAATCAATGATGAGTCAAAATCATAAAGAAATGACTGATATCTAAAAGCTACTGTGAAATATAAATATTTCTAGAGTTTGCAAACTTTTACTGTTGCTTTATACAGAAATATTTTAAGATCACTGCTTCTTTAACTGATCTATTAAAAGGCAGCAAGAACAGCAAGAAGATAAATGTCTTTAAGTAATTATAAATGACAGTGTAAGTATTTTGCAAGCTTTGCAATGTCTTTACATAAATGTTTATTTTAATGCACTTTAACTCAGAGCTAAGAGCTTAAATTGAAATTAATGTCTTAATAATTGAGTTAACAAATATTTATTTACAGTTTCAGATAGATGCTCAATGACATTCTGTTATCTTCTGATTAAGAAAATTAAACTTAACTAAAACATACTATGAAACTTATAATCAAGAATTGTTGACAATTGTAAAGACATTTAAACACTGACAACACTATCTTAAGAATAGTTATTATCTCATTGAGATACTCATGAATCACAATAATTTATGAGAATTTATGAATGTGAAATCATTAAATAGAAGATAAGCACACTGAGTTATGAAGTTAGCTGCTTATAATTTTATAATTACACATTAATCAGAGAAAACAAACTCTGTTAATGCACTGTTAAGATGTTCTGACTACAAAGTTGAGAAGAACATAAACAGATTGCTGTCAACATTGCAATGAAAGCTAATCACATTATTTTAAAAGTTAAAATTAAGCATTACTGCTTTAGTTAGTTAGATCAATGCTTGAAGCTTAGATCTGCAAATTATGTTGATTATTTTATTAAAAGAATATTGATTAAGCACTTAGGCTGAAGATCATGACTGTTAAGAACAAGTTAATGAGAAATTTAGAAAGTCTTTATTCAGAAATGAATCAAAGAATGATGATTATATGTCTAGTTTATCTATATGTAATGTAGCAGAAGAGCTGCTTAACTTTGTTGCTAAAATTATTGATTGTAAACAGTTCATTTCATGTGCATTAATTCAGAAAGTGACTGACAGCAAAATGATACATAATAAGAAATAATCACTCTTTCTTAAACTTGTTCATCTCTTGCAGAACACTGATGTTCTAACAGTAAAGATATAATAAGATTTGAAATTACAGAGTAACTGTAGTCATCAAGACACTAATGATAGTTTATAAATGTTTAATTTCATTGAATTACTTTGTCATAAAAGCAAGATATACATATTATCTGATAAAGCTGTTAAGAATGAACTTATAAAGCTGCATCATGATGATGTTTTAGTAGAACATTATGAAGTAGACAAAATAATTAATTTATTGTTCAGAAAGTATTACTGAGTCAATATGATGAATAATGTTTAAGAATATGTTGCTTTGTGTGCTGTATGCTTAAGAATTTAAGTATTAAGACATTATTTATATGACAAATTACAGTTATTGTCACTATCTACTTAATCATAAAAGAAGATAACAATGAACATAATTATTGACTTGCTGTCTAGCAGATGAGAAACTAATGTTTATGACTTTATACTAATAATTGTAAATTGTCTTACAAAGATGACTCAATATATTTCTGTTACTAAAAAACTCACTGTAATCAAGTTAGCTAATATATATATTAAATAGATCATATGCTACTATGAAGAACTCAGAAATATTATTTTAGACTGAGAGTCAATCTTTATCAGCATATATTGATTTGAATTTTATTATTAACTTTAAATGAAGTGAAGATTAAGCACTGTCTTTTATTTACAAACTGATAATTAAACTAAAAGACAGAATCAAACTCTAAAACATTATCTGCATTGTTACTGTTGTAAAGAATAAGATGATTAAGTGTTCTTTTTGTTAATGACAGAGTTTATATATGCAAATGAAAAATATACAATGATTAGTTGAACACTGTTTAAGACATTAATGAGTTATCACTTAAGAATTGCTCAACACATTAAGAACAATGTCTGTGAAGAAAAGATGTCAGTAGTGAAAGATTAAGTGCAATAAATGAAGAAAATTTATGTTATAATAATAAAGTAATGATAAGCTGCTGTAAAAGCATAAGTCAAGTACTTTGACAAAAATCATATTCAAAAAAGCTACAATGTTGACAATCTGATGTTATTATTCATTAAGAACTTAAAGCAACACAGATTAAGTAAGAAATTGTTGTATAAATTTATTAAGTCTTTTTGAATTGTCAATCTTATTAATAAACAAGCATACTGACTGGCTCTGCCTGCTTATTACAGAATTCATAATGTATTTTATGTTTCATATTTAAAGTTTCATAAACATTATCTGAACAATAATTCTTCATCAGAACTGTCTCTTTTGAATCTTATAAATGATGAGAAAGAATACAAAATTAAAGATATCTTAAATAAGAGACAAAGAAGAGAACAGTTACAATATGAAGTTAAGTAAGTAAAATACTTAATAGAATACAATGAGTGACTTAAAGTAAAGAATATGAAGAGTATAGAAGTGTTGTGACATAAATATAATGCAAGAACAGAGAGAAAGCATAAGTGTAAATGAAGTTTAAGAAATTAAAAACTTTTATTGAAAATATTCTACATGATATTAACTATAAGAAGTAAAGTCAAAACACAATTAATACATCAGCAAAATGCTATTAAATCACTTTGTTATCTCTGCATCTATGTCATTATCAGAAGCAAAAGACAAGAACAGTAACTATTCATTGATGTTATAGTTGCTGTTGAAGTGACTAAGCTGCAACATTAAGTTGTAAGAGCTTTTTAAGATGTTGTTATTTAATTAAAGAGAGAGAAGCTCATACTTGAAGTGAAGTAAGCAACATAATGATGACAGCAAAGTATAAGAGAATTAAGAAAACAAATTATAAAGTGAAAGATATTTAATATAAATGTCTACACTACAGTGACTGCTTACTGCTCTTAAATTATAAGCAACAATAGATTATAAATCTCTGCAGACTTACAATGACTGCTGTAATGCTCTGTAATATGAGTAATGTAGATGATGACATACTTAATAAATGATGTCTATATATGATTAAGATGATGCTGAAGCTAAGATCAGCAGATATTATTAGCTATTATAGTGACAACATAGTTGATAAGTGCATGCAAGTTATTAATTTAATGATTAAAGAACACAGAAATCTGTTATTGTTAATGCATCACAAAATGAAAAGAAACTTTCTGTTAAACTGAGTTACACAGCTTTTAAAGTGTCTTACAATAGTTGTAATTTTGATTTTTAACAATGTTGCAGTGACTGATGTTGTTACTGATATGTTTTAAACAGCAGAGACAACAGAGAGAATTTAATTTGTTGTTGATATAATGATTATAATGTGACATTGAGATGATGTCAGTATGAGTAAACAAGAAGATAAAGAAATTGCTAAAAATATAATGTTATAAAGTGATAATATCTCTGAGAGCTGAGATAAAAATGAAATTGAGATGCAATGTGTGTGATGATGCTACTGTGAAAGAAGAATGTGATGTATAATGTAAAATAGAAAGATATTCACTGATTATGATCTCAGACTCAGTACTCTTCTGAGTAATGAGTTCTTAACAGATTAATTATGTTGTGAGAATGATGTTTTGTAATATTAATGATGCAGTGATGATCATTAAGCAAGCATTTTCAATTAAGTTCATCAATAATGACTTATCTGCAGCTTAAGAAAGTAAGGTGTGAAAAGACAGCATTTTGTTGTTGAAAAGATTGAATAAATATAACTGTGTTTACATGCAGTGACAGAGTCTCTGTTGCTGTCTTTTTTATGCAACAATATTATTCAGAATGTATATCTCATCATTGTTGTGTAAGCATTTTGTCAGCAGATTTGCCTTAAGACACTTACATTTCTTATGTTTAGTATTCTTCTTTATCTTGTTCTGTTTCTGTGTTTCATTTCAGCAGAGCAGATATGTCAATGATGTTATTTACAGTATTCATTGCATTCTTAACTAACTTAATTTTTACAGACTTGATCTTCAGAACTGACTTTGACAAGTTTATTAACTCATTAATGTTTAAAATAGTGTTGATGAACAGTGTCTGATGATGAGCACAACAGAAACTTAAAGATTTCTTATTACATTTCTTTATATTTGTATGAGTGCATTCTTTAGACTGCAACATTGTTAAAATGTGTTGATGTCTTAAATGCTATATATATAAGAACTGCTGACAATTCTGCTGAATTCTTAATGAGAGACACAGCAGAAGAAATATTTCTTTTATTTTTCTTGATAATTATGATGTCATTGTTGATACACTGTTGCTATCATGTCATTTACAAGATGTTATGAGAAAGAAGCATCATCTAAAGACACAGAGTTGCTATGACTTTGATTTATTAAGATGTTGAAGATGAAATGAATGCAAGTTATGTATGAGAAAGAGTTTCTTATATATTGCAACTGAACAAAGAGATCATCAATTTAACTGATTTGAAAATAAAGAAAAGTTGATTTCATTTATGTTTTGTGTGTTATTCATCATTAAACAAAGCTGAATCATCATCTATCTGAATGTGACAAACTTGAAGTATTGTGCAATCATCAGTCTAGCTAAGATAGGCAACAAGTGAAATATATAAGAATGTTAAGCAAATCATTGCTTACATCTTGCTGATCTGATTTCACACAATCATAACATATCTATAATGTCAGTGATACATCAATGCACTGAAGAATCAGCACATAGAAGAGAAGACAATTGTTATGATATCATTATGCATTCATACTGAATCATAGCTGAATTTCTTACACAATGATTGATAAGCAAAGTACTATATAGACAGTCTTTACATATAAATCTTTTAAGTTTCTTAGTTGTTAGTCTTCATCAATACAAGACTTTAACATTGAAACTTCATTGAATAGCTGTTGTACTGTAGTGTCTCACATTGCTACATACCTTACTCATTAGCCTCTTATAGATAAGAGGCTTGTAAGTTCACACTAATTATGTTCTGCACATACTGCACAGCCTTTATGATCTTAAGCAAGTCACACAGAACTGACATAAATAATGTGTTATTAAATTACTTAAATTAAGTTTTTATCAAAGTAAGACTGATCTCTGTCTTTTTCTTTACAGCATTAAAAGAATCATGCTGCTTCTTTATATAAACAATATTGTTGTAACTTCAATAAATCTGTTATATATTCTCTGATTTAAGCAAGCTTTTATGAGCATATTTAAAGTTAAGAACTTAAGAAAGACACAGAAAATTCTTAATATTTAAGTTATACATAATTATAAAATAAGAACTCTGTATCTGAATTAGACTCACTATATAAATAAGATATTAAAGAATCTTTATATGTAATCTGATAAGCACAGAGCTATCAGCATTTCATTTAATTAATATGATATTCTTTATTCTGTTGACTTAACTGATCAAGGAATAAATTAAAGACAGTATTAACAGATAATTAAAAGTTTAATGTATACAGCAATTCATACTTGATTAAACATCATCTTCATATTAAATTAATTAAGTCAATATCTCAGCAATTCTGTGAAGCATCATGAATATGCACTTAAGAAATTACTGCAGTACATAAAATTAATCATTAATCTCAATATCATATACAGCTTTAATGAGATTTAAGTAATGCTTAAATACTCTGACTTCAATTATGCTTTAGATAAACAGAATTAAAAATTAATTTTAGAATACATCTATATATTTAGAAATGAATTAATGTTGTAAATAAATTAAAAATAAAAGTTTATTATTATCTTAATCACTGAGACTGAATACATAATCATGTCAATGTGCATAAAGATTAAGATCTGACTTAAACAGATATTAAGAAACATAAACATAAATAAATATCTTAAAGTTAATTTACACTGCATAAATATTTAAAAAAATAAAGCTCATTAAACATCTTTATTCATTCAGCTCAAAGAAGACAATTAAGCTGTCTTGATCTTAATTAAAAATGTATATATATATAAATAATTAAAGTACATCAATGTCTTCTATTACAACATCTATAATCTGCATAAGCACAATCAGATTTAGATAAACTTTGTATTTAATTAAAAAATAATTGTTAATGAGCTTATTAAGTCTCTGTTTAAATAGATCTTTAAGTAATTCATTAAATTCATAAAATTTATTGTTGATAATTAATTAAACTTTTAAATGATTTGTTAAACTCTTAATGATGTATTTAGTTATTTAATGTTTACTGTCAGTGAGAGTCAATAGATGCAGTCTCACTGAGTGAAAATGTTAAAAGTGATGTTTTAGCTGCTTTTATAAAGTAAAGTAGAATTAATGTCAAAAATTAAGTAAAGACTCTATTTACATTAATTGCAGTCAATGTTCTTTCTATTTCTTCTGTAACTCTCTTAATCAAGATGTGCTCATAGACAACACAGTTTAAAGATTTTACTAGACAGTATAGTATAGTATAAATATCTACTTTCTTTCAATATAAAGATTAACAATATCTAGAGTTAATTAAGTGTTCTACTTTTAATGCTGCTTTCTTTTCTCTCTTTAATGAGTTAACTACTAATTAACTTAACTTCTCATTGCTTAATGTTCTGATCAATCTGTCATTAAAGAGTCAGCTTAAGACTGAGCTTAAGATGTTGTCAATAATTTAACAGTTAATTCTGCACATCAATATGAATCTGAATTGTTTTTGCACTCATTAAATATATTGTGAAGTTGCTGTCACTCACATTCATAAGAAATGTAAGCTGACTATCTGCAACAACTGTATACATAAAGACAGACTGTTTACAATATGCATTTAAATTAAGTTTAATGATCATTATCTTCTCTGCAGTTTGTGTATAAACTGTCATTAAGATGCACAGAGTATTCAGTGCAGCTTTTATAAATATAAATCTATATTAATATAATGATTACTTATTGTTCTAAATTGTGTAAAGTCTGAATTTTCTTTATCTGTTAACTTAACAACTTCTCATCATCATTGTATTATTACTCTGTTCACTGTTCTCATCATCATCATCAGCAACATTACACTTCTCATTAACTATGATTACTCATTGACAGAGAATGTTTTGAGCACTGTAGATAAGTTAAAAATGACTGCTGAGATTCTTTGTTGTTGAGCTGAAAAATTTAATGTTGATGTGTTTATTACTTTGCTTACATCATCACTTCATCTGCATCAGTTACATTCTCACTTGCTGTTGTGCTGTTATAGTGAACAGTAGTTTTGCCTTAAATACAGTTTATGCTCAGCTTATGACTTTTTTTTTTTTAATAAATAAATAGTTAATGAAATTGCTTTGCTTCTGATACTATCATTTTCTAATTTATGAGAGCCTTTTTCTTAAGTCTCTTATGTAGATTATACAAGCTCATATTTCTTTCACAAACTGTCATCAAATTGCTGTCAATCATTACTGAAGTTAAGACTTTTTGATCTTTCTTTTCAGATTTATTTCTTGTTTACTTCAACTTCAACTCATTATATTATTGTTACAAATCTTTACTGAGTCATTTTTAATCATTCAGTTTTTTCTCAATACTGTGTAATGCTAAGACTTTCACTTTCTTTTAATTACATCTCTCTTCTATCATAAATGTTAAAATCAAATCATCAGTATTTCTTTAACTTTCAATAGTTTTCTGTAATGTGTTCATTACATTACTCACTTCAGTCAAGATCAGTTCAGAAGAAGCAATACTTCAGTGTACTTTTAAAACATTTTGTAATGAGAGTACAGATAGATTTATTTATTCATAACATTTTTATATTTTATAAATTATCTTCTGAAAAAGATCTTCTTTCTTTTCTATTAAGAGCTTATATAGTTCTTTTTTTTGTCTGCAATCTCATTTGACTCAAGATATAATTAAGAGTTCTTCATAAAAAGACAATGATAACTTTTTCTGTTTAAAAATCTTATTAACTTCAGAACTTAATTGCTGCACAGATAGTTTAGCTCATTTCAGACTGCTTTGCAGCTCTGAATTAGCTCAAAATTCATTGACATTAAAGATATATGCTTTTATAAATTAATTATTATGAATTAAATTTTGTAGAACACACTCTGTAAGCATTTTTAATGCATAAGTTTTTAATGAATAAGTTTTCAATATCTTATAAGACTTAAATCATTTAGCTTTAAACTTCTGAGACTCTTCATTTTATATAAGCACTCAGTTTTCTTTCTTTGTAGTGCTTAATTACACTGTTTCATCATGAATCATTTTCAATTCAATAGTCTTTCATAAAAGAATTTCATTAACAGTTACTTGAATCATTTATATCTACTTAATTCATTTTAACTGATCTTTAAAGTCAATTTCTCTCAGCAGTTAAAGATTGTTTAAGTTGTCTGATAATTGTAAATTTATCTTATACAGTAAATAGAATGAGCTCTGTTTAGTTGTATTATGAGCTCAGATTTAGCTGCAAAAAGTGCTTGTAATAAGTATTTGTTTTATAATTGAATTGATTTACTCATAAGATATTTTGTAAACATGAAGCTCAACATTTCATTTAGATTTTCTATCTTTTCATTTATACAAAAATAATAGAAAGTCATTGTTCTATATTGAGTTCTGAGCTTTTTCAAATAGTAAATCACAACATAGCTAAGAAAGTTTGTACTGTTATTGAATAGTAACTTTCTTGATGAATTATAATTTATAAAGATTTTGTTAAAAGGTGGCACCACACTAATAGCACAGCTATCGTGGGTTATATATCTAACACTCCCCCTAACCCGCGATCGGCCGGCACGCTCATACGTCGCTTACCCAGCTTCTCACAGGCAGAAAGAATGCGCACACAACATAGTTTGAACTCATAACCTTGGGCTTATGCAGGTAAGGCAGCCAATGCATGTTCAACATCATTACACCAACCCAGGCTCATAACCTGTTAAAAGGTGGCACCACACTAATAGCATAGCTATCGTGGGTTATATATCTAACACTCCCCCTAACCCGCGATCGGCCCGCAACTGACCTGCAGGTGTAAAGGGTGCACACAGATGGCGGTTTGAACTCGCAACCTTTTGGACTTACTCCCTCACCATGGACTTGAACCACTGGCAGAGGTGGCCTAGGCGCCACTTTACGCAAGTTATCACACACTAACTCAGGCTCATAACCTGTTAAAAGGTGGCACCACACTAATAGCACAGCTATCGTGAGTTATATATCTAACAGATTTTACTATATAGAAAATCTGCAACTATTGCTTTCATTGCATTCAGAACAGCTTTAGTTACAGATCAATCTGTAATATAGTTAATTGTCATTATAATTCAGCAGTTCTCTCAGAACATTTAAGATAATATATTTATTATATTGATTTTTTATCTTTTAAACAGTAGTAAATTCTTACAAATTAAATATAAATGTTTCTTAATCTCTTAATGTTTTCAGAATCATTGAGCAACTTAACAGTTAAGACAATGCTTTATAAACAATTTGATATTCTGCAATAGTTTGTATCATTAAGCTTGAAGTTAAATGACTTTTAGCAGTCTTAGCACTTTTAAATGCTCATATTCAGTGTACATATGTTTCAAAAAGTCTGCACAGTACTGAAACTGTAAAAATGACACTTTGTCATCATTTTATTTTTAAATTAAATATAGATTGTTCAATTCTGAATTGTAATGTAGCTGAAATTGATTTATTACATCATTTTTACATATATATTTATAAAGCAGTGACTTTTCAGATTCTGTATCATCTTTTAGATACAGTATCATTGCTTTTTTTCATTTTACATTGTTTAGTCTTCACAAAGCATTTAAGAACACTCTATTTGCTGAGTCTTTCTTTATGAAATTAAATTAATAATTAATTAAATCTAATACAACAGTCTGAGCTTCAGATCAATATTAAATGTCAAGATTATATTGCTGAAATTCATTAATTTATTAAGCTAGTTGTTTAAACAGATGCAGTGTATTCTTTAAATATTGTAGATCTTCATAATTCATAACAATAGTTGTAGTATAATCATTTTTAATATAGTACTGTTAAGTTTGAAGTGTATGCTTAATGATCAATAGCTTCTTTTTATAAACAGAATAATTAAGCTCTGTATCTTGTAACTTTTAATTATTATAGATAATTAAATGAAGTTTTTTTATCTGTTTTATTCTGCATCAAAACACAGCTAATTGCTCATTTAGAAGTGTCTGTTTTGATAGTAAATGATTTGTGTACAATTACTTAAATAAATATTGATTTAAATATAAGTGCATTCTTAAGCTGTTGAAAGACACTATTACATAATGTATTTCAGATAATGAGTCAATTCTTCTTTATATGCAACTTAACATCATTTTTCTTAAGCAAATTCAATAACAATGCTGTAATTCATGCAAATTCTTATACAAATCATCAATAATACAAAGTCAGTTCAAGAAACTGCTGTACATAATGTGCTGTCTTTGAGGCAGATCAATTCTTAATGACTGATATCTTGATAAAGACTGACTGTAGTGTGTCTTGTCTCATAATATATTTATAAAACTTAAGAGTTTTCATCTTAACTGTGCACTTACTAAACTTAGCATATAGCTTATGTTTCTTTAAGATATTGAGAATGATTCATAAGTGTTTTTGATGATTTAAAATTGAGTTGAAAAAGATCAGTATGTTGTTGAGATATATTAGGCAGAATTTGTTGAATAAGTTCTGTAATATAGAGTTCATCATTGACTGAAATGTCACTAAGACATTGCATAGCTCAAAGAACATAGCTATGAATTTATATTTGCTGTAATGAGTGTTGAAGACAGTCTTTTTTATATCATTTTTAATTATACAAACTTAATAATAACTCAAAGTAAGATTAAGCTTAATTAAATATTGAGCTTTGCTGATCTGATCTAGACATTTCTGAATTTAAGAAAGTGAATATTCATTCTTAACAATAACATTGTTTAACACTCTGTAATCAATACATATTCACTATGTACTCTTCTTCTTTTTAATAAACAGAATAAAAAAGTCTCATAAATTTACAGACTTACAAATTAAATCTTTATTTAGTAGTTCTGTTATCTATTTAGTCTGTTCATTCAGCTGTAGCTGTGACAGAAAGTAAGCATTTATGTTAACAGACTTGACATCATTGATGTTAATGCTATGTTTAAACATTCATTTAGATGATAATTTATCTGATAAAGTTAATCTGAATACAGATTAAAACTCTTTAATAATGACTTGTAATTGTTCATTTATAACAGTTAACAGTTCAACTTCTGACTTCTTTGAGTTCTATTAAATTACTAATAAGTGTCTGACAATTCTGTAATTTTAAAGTGTCTTCATAGTTATGCACTCTTCAATTACATTTAATGTTGACTCATTTACAGCTTGTTGTCACTTTTTCAAGAACAGATAATAATGTTTCTGTTGTTAATTCTGAACTGTCATACAGTTCATAGCTTAATCAATCTGAGAATTAGTGACTTTCAGTTAAATTAATTTCAGAATGAGATTATGTTCTTAAAGATTTATAATTTATGCTTTTAATTGTTGTCAAAAGCTATTTATCTTAAGATGAAAGATCAGCTTTACAGTTAATTAAATGATCTGTCTGTTTAGCAAGAATATTTTAAGTGATTTGATTTTATATTGATTATTAATCAACATTTAATTGACAACTGTTAAGAAGACATATATTTAATTTACATCTAAATCAATTAATACTTTTACATTTATCTTGTTCAGTCTGTCTTGAATGCAGTCTGCAAGAATATATATATTTAAATTGAAAGTGTTGATTTAACTGAAGATCATACTTAATAATAAGAATTTCAGATCATTCAGTGTGAATACTTCACTCAAATCATTATTAGATTGAATAGAAGCTTCTATTAACTTATTTATAAATACTTTTATATTCATAAATAACTTTAATTTTTCAAATCATTCAAATCAACTTCAACAATCTTTAACTTCTTCTTGTCTTTACTTTTCTTCTTATTCTTATTCTTATTCTTATCTTTACTTTTATCTTTATTCTTATCAGTGTTCTTGTTGTCTCAGCAGTCTTTAATTATATATAAGAACTTTTTATAATGAAAGTATGCTTTATTCTTTTTACATTAAATTTAATAAGCTTTTGTATCTGACTTGTTTAGTTTAAATGTAATTGATCTTTCATGACTTTGAAATCAATCTTAAGAATTGTTTAACAAGTTGTTATGATTTAAATTTAAATTGTTAAAGACATTAAGATAACTCTCATTATATACTTCTTAAAGACTTTGTTCAATTCAATTAACTTATTAAATTAACTTATTAAAAGTAGTCACTTCAGTTTCTGAATACTTTCAGAGTTTAAATTAAATCTTTTGCTTTAAATCTTAGATAAACTGTCATTTCTGTTTATATTTAATTAATATAGACTGAAGAAGTTGCACAATCTTTGTAAACTTTACTTTATATTGTTAAACTGATTTTGTTTGTTTCAGAGCCTCATAATGATGATATTAATGTTTTATTTCATTAATGTTTTCAAAGATCAGTAGAAATGCTAAAAAGAAATTATTTATATTTTAAAATTTAATATTTAATGAGTCTTCTTCAGCTTAAAGTTGTTTTTCTTTTTAAAGTCATCATACTTTAACAGTATCTTTTAAATAACTGACTGTAACAATAATCTTTATTTTGTTATTTAGAAGTCAGTTCATCAACATTTTGTAAAATTAAAAATAAGCTTTTATTTTAAGAACTTATATCTCTGCAGCATCTGCTTTTCAACTATTTTTATAAATAAATGATGTCTTCATCTTCAGAGAATTCTTGAACACTGTTATAAAGAAAAATACTATTATATTAAATATTTCTTAAGTCTCTGAAGCTGCACTAAATAAAGATATGATCTTAGACATAAAGCTAAAAATTAATTAATTAACATAAACATTTCTTAATTGAGTCTGAAGAAATACAATTTAACTTGTTATTATCTTATAATTGACTCAAGAAGTCATTTCTGACATTGATGATTAATTAATGATAATGAATTTGTTCATCATTATAGAAATAAAGTTAAGCTTTATACTGAGAGATTGTAAATGATTGAAGATGTTAATTAATAAATCAATTTCAGTTTAGTTTGAATTGCTGTTAGACATATTACAATATGAAAAAGATAAAACTTTTTTTTATATAATATAATGTAAAGATTCATTTCTTTATTCTGTAGTCTCAATGCTGAAGTAGTAATAAACATTAAAAAGAAAGTGAATATGTAATCTATGCATTACTGCATCAAAACTTTCATAATCAAAATATAAATTAAATTAACTCAAATTAAAGTCTGAGCTTCAGAGCTGCTTAAAAGTGTGTTTTAAATCTTTGATGCTATTAGATGTGAATTGATCTGTAGAAAGTTGTTTTTATTTGTTTATGCTATGTAGAGTATATATAGAAAATGATGACTAAGACATAAATAGAAGTGCTTAGTAAGAGATGAGTAAGCAATGATATCACAGTGAGAACAACAGCAGAGCAGTTACAGTAATGTGAGGTACTCAGTAGCGCTTGGATAAGGGAAGGTACCTTAAGTAAGGGACAAATTAACTTAGCTCCGGCAACCGAAGCGCCACTAAGGTAAATGTCGTGCTACCCTAAAGTGGCTTAGTCCAGCCCAGCTCAGCTTAGCTTGATCTTGATTTTGTCCGATCGGATTACCTACCTAGGTAGACTCCCGTAACGTTAATCCTCTTTTACTTCGTGCCTTACCTTAGGTAAAGCTGCAAGCTTCAGTAAGGTACGGTGAGGCATACAGAGCTTGGTGTTGCAGCGTACCTCTCCATCCGCCCTCAAAAAATTCGTCCCAAGCTGCAGCAAGGAAACGCTTCGTTAGATTTTTACCCGGCATTAACGAATCTTGGATCCCTCTTTCATGTTACCCTGCAAGCTGTCGGTAGTCTATACAGCCGCGGCGGCTTTACCGTACCCACATGGATGCCACGCTTATCCCCCGCATTTCGGCTGAATCTGGGCTGGTTGTGGAGAATGCCTGCCTCGGACGTGAACCTCTGTCATGACAGCTTGCAGTTGGATTTTAGAGCCGCTTGTTGAATTTGTTGAGATGGCACTCGAGCTAGTGTTTCCAGTCTACGGCCGTTGAGACTTGTAGACTAGGTAGCTGTTGACGCTCCTGTACGTAAGAACTGGTCCTGTATGTAATAGTCAGGTCTCTGTCTGCCGCATGGAGTCATGGAGTCATGGAGTTGACAATCTGTGATCGAGATCTACTGGAGATTTCAGCATCTTACTGATGTCTATACCGGGTTTCGGAAACGCGGACGTTGGCTCATGCATATGAGCGCCACAGGGATGAAACAAGATGGTTGTATTCTTCACTCTTTGGATGCTGTTACTGGACCCTTGTTTGCGGACTCGATCTCGCTCTTCTCCTCTTGCAACTGCTCTTGCGCGCTCAGAGCTTTCTCAACTTGCCAAACCGCCCGTGCTAATTCCGGCTCCAATTCCGGCACTTCGAGCATCTCCGCAAAGAGCTTTCCGTTCTTTCTCGAGAGCAACATCCGCTCTCGCGACTCGTCAATGCCGACATCAGATTGCTTCGGATGCCGGCTCCGATGCGTTTTCAGTGACTCCAACTCTTTCCTGACCCTGTCGAGGCTCGCGTCTATACCCGCAACTGCATACAGCATGTCAAGGACTGAAGATGGGGACTGCCGCACAAGATTGTTGTTGAGGAGGACTTCTATATGTTTTGAACCGGACAGTGCTGCATGCTGTCAGTATCGGTCATGCAGATAGCTTGGCGACAGAGACCTCGCCAGTGCGACCAAGCTCTGAAACTAAGGTAGAAAAATGGCAGATTCGGCAGTCTGTATGCAAGATTCAATCGACGTCAGTGGCTTCTCCTCACGACTCGGAATGTCAAAGTCTGGCGCACACAAGAACTCTCACATAGGTACTAAGGCTACTGGCGCGGTAAGAGGTATTCCTACTATGCTCCACCACATCCTCTTCGTATGCAAAGTCTGCCTCTCTGTAGCAAGTGTCCGCAATACTTCCTCCAGGCTTTCTGGCTTTATCAACGACGGCGGAAATGTGACATCAGCTTTTTTCATCCCCTCCAACTTCGCCGCTTCCTGGCTCGCGCTCAACGGCGGAACGCTCTTCAAACCCCATTCCTCGTAGGGTATGCGCTGAAAGATCTTATCACCGTACTCTGTCACCTTCTTCTGCCATCCTTTGTCCTTATTTTCCCACTTGACCCAAGTATTTGATACGCGACTTGTGATTTTGTCAAGGTACGTCTGGTCCTTCAAGGCTTGCTGGCTTAGTCGCTGGCAGTAGATGAACGTGCGTGTAGTGGAAATGGGCAGTAGGAAGATGCGCATTGCAGCTGTATAGAAGGAGAGTCTCAAGGAGGAACAACGATCTCCTGTTGAATAAAGCCAGTAACTCAATCTCCCATGTTGCGATTCGAATATGTACCGTAACGTTTCAACAAATAGCCATGTCGGAGACGTGACCCAGGCTGTGATATCGTTGCTTACTCATCTCTTACTAAGCACCCCTATTTATGTCTTAGTCATCATTTCCTATATATACTCTACATAGCGTAAACGAATAGGAACAACTTTCTACGGACCGATTCACAAGGCTTTGCGATGCACGTCATAACAACGCCAAGCTTGAGGCTCTTCCGTCACCTAATTTCAGTTCCGTTCCTAGCGGCTTCTAATCAAGGTCACGCAGCGCCATAACTTTCTTGCTTGTTACAAAGGGGAGACGACGGCAGTAACCTTCACTATGGCGGATTTCGCGATGGAGCACTGAGCAGGCTTCCCCTTGACGTGTAGCGGATTGCCGCTGCGCTGCGCTGATTGAGTCAATGAGGCTGTGATGACGACAAGTATTTCTCAGGATGGCTTCCAAACACAACTCCTATCAAGGACTTCCTCTCCCCGGGAACAATTTCACCCAGACGTACGCTCAGCGAGACCATTGACAGCATCGACGGCGACAACGTTGAACCATCCGACCCCCGAAAAGCGAGCGGAGACACCTTCAGGACGCCGCGAAAAGTCATATTCCTCGTCATCAAACGGGAACACTCTTGCCTCAACAGAAGAACATGCTGCGCGCAGGGCGGTCCGGACAACACCGAGTAAGTCTCTAACTACTTTATGCGCTGGAGCACATCGCAACTTTGCAGCTTTGGCTAGTCGAGCACTCTCTAAGCATTCATACAGCTTGGGTGTTCCCATTAGAGGAAGACGATGAGGATGCTCAAGCTACAAGTCGACTCCTACCTAGACCTCCCATCGGCGCTCAGCTTGCCCAGCACAACCATACACCATCAGCAACCGGCGATCACCGCCCACCATTGCTACATTCATCGGATGATGTCGTGCGCGACTGGAGAGCAGAGAACGCCGAGTCATCAGCGAATGGGACTGAATCGAGGTGGAAATCCTTCGCGAGGGTCTCGGCGCATCCACCAGCAGCCCAAGATCGGGTGGAGAGAGTGACCACGGAGTGGCTGCAGGAGCATGGTCCAGATTATTCGCGACCTTGGCATGCTTCAGCAGAAGACGCTGAAAAAGCTGGCCATGCAAAGCGAAAAGCCTGGTGGAAGCGCTTCCAGCGCACAGTTCTCCGCAATCCAATGGTCCCTCTCGTTATCCGCCTTACTCTCTGGTCATTTTCGCTCATCGCTATGGCGCTCGCACTCTCAATTCGTAGCACTTCCATCAATTCCAAGGTGCGTGGAGGCGCTTCCACAATAATGGCAATAAGCATCGATGCTGTGGCTCTCGTCTATATTCTATACATCACGTATGATGAATACAGTGGCAAGCCTCTCGGACTTCGTTCCGCCAAAGCGAAGATGCGCCTCATCTTCCTGGATCTCTTCTTCATCGTCTTCGACTCCGCCAATCTGAGTTTAGCGTTCGGATCGATCTCGGATGTCCAAGGACCTTGTCGGGGGGGCGAGGTAAACGGGGCCATAACTCTCAGAGATCATGGATTATGTGCTCGCCAATTGGCACTGGCTTCCGTCCTGCTAGTTGCTCTGATTGCCTGGCTGATGACGTTTTCGATCAGTGTGTTGAGGTACCTTCCACCACCCTTGGCTTCGACGGCGCAGTTTGTCGTGCTGACTCGAGCAATAGGTTGATCGAACGTGTCGTTCACTAACTGTATCATTTGCATGTCGACTCAACGGGGACTTTCAAATCATGCTCATCGGCGTTTATGGAGGCATCCAGGACCACAGTGGTGGGTCAAGGCTTTGTATAGCAACCAGGCGTTCCAGCAACGAGCATTCGTTCGCTACCCGTACAAAGACTGACTCAAGAAATCACGAAACATTAAGCACGGGCCCCTTGTCACCATAGATCGGATCCCTCTCAAACCAGCCCAAGTCCCCAATCCTCTTAACCTTCTCTTCCTCCCCTTCCTTCCCATAACACATGTCCCAAGACTTGCCCTTCGGATAACTCCCCACCATCGTGAACCCCCCCTCCAGGTCCTCCAACAACCGATGTCCCACACCTGCCGGAACGACAATCACATCGCCAGTCTCCACCACGGGCTCCAACCTCTTCGGATTATCCTCCGCCCCGAAACAGAGCCTCGCCTTCCCCGCCGCCACGCACAGCACCTCGTGCGAGGTGGAATGGAAATGCGTCATGCTGTACATCGTATATCGCCAGTGCGGAGTCACCACGCCGACGGTGTTGAGGTGTGCTTCGATGGCGGAGGCATTAGTGGCGGCCGAGGAGGAGGGCTGGAAGGCGGAATGGTAGATCAGGAGCGGCTTGTGCTGGATGGAGGTGTTGGGGATGAGGTTGAAGGCGGGGATTTCGTGCGAGGTGATTCGGAGGTCTTGCAGCGGGGTAAGGGCTGCTTTGGAGGTGGACATTGTGCTCATTGGATGGCGGGTGATGAGCTGTTTGAGCATGGGCTGAGCGGGAAGGGCCGTTTGAGCGGACCAACGGTGGACTCTTTGTTTGGAACACTTCAATATTGTCTGCTCACTGTCAGAATTGATTGATATGGTACATGTTTGTCCTCAGTTTTGTTATAGCCCGAGTGCCATGTGGTTTCAGTTCGGCCGTGCTTTAGTTGAGGGTAAAACATCAACGACCGTACTAAGCCCTACCGAAGTCCAGAGCTCCGTCATCTGCGACGGAGTTTCCCGCTACGGCAGCCTGAAGCCTCCAGATCAGTATAGTAAGTGAGAGGATGAGCTTCATGCGCGCCTCTAAGAACTTCAGCAACCTGAACATTCATTCACATCTGCACTGCGGCTGACTTAACGAAACTGTCGACGCCAAGAATTTTACAGCTGATACTCCTGGCCTTGAACTATAGATCTGCTGGGACTAACACCGCCAGTGCGGCTCTGTTCTGGTGTTGACTACCCTTCACCTCTCAACCTCTCCACCAACATCTCAAGGAACACCGCGAACTCTTGCGACTGCGTACAACTGCTTCTCCGGGCCTTCCACCTTACCATCTTACGATCTATCTTCATCCGCTCAACCTTCCAAACCTTATCTTACCAACCTCTCTACTTCTGGCAAAGTGCCTACCGCCGTTACACTGCCGAAATGCCTATCGCTATGCCCCAGTCTCCCAATAGGGATGACCTTGCAGCAACGTAAGTTAGGCTGGTATAGGAGCAGGGGCTCTGGAGTGTGTGGTGCTGGAAAGACGGAGTCATGCTAATCAGCGTTGGTCGACAGATGGACTTACTTGGAGGCCGGAGTGGACCGAATAATGACCAGTCTCCAGGAGGGAGTGGACATGAAGACAGTAAGAACTCTCAGTCGTTAGCGCAGACCCATGACTGACTGGCCTTTCTTAGTATATGGGAATCTACACGTGGGACTGCGGCTTCAGCGCAACCTATAAATAGAATGCTGACAGCAATATAGAGCTGTTCACAACTTCTGTACCTCACAGAAAGCCGCTGGCAACGCGGGCGGATTACTGATGGGGGCAAATGCACACCGTGGAGGTACGGAGCCCTCAAGCAGCCAACTTCACAGCTGGAGGGCTAACTTGGGACCAGCACATCTACTTGGGGAAGATCTGTACAACAATCTTATTGGCTACCTCACTGGCCATCTTGCCGCAGTCTATGAGAAAACTAAGAAGCACGCCGATGAGGCTTTGCTCACCTTCTACATCCGGGAATGGGACCGATACACGACCGCAGCGAAATACATCAACCATCTTTTCCGATATCTAAACCGACATTGGGTGAAGCGGGAAATGGACGAAGGAAAGAAGAATATTTACGACGTCTACACGCTGCATTTGGTGAGGTGGAGGGAAGACATGTTTAAAAATGTCCAGGCGAATGTTATGGCTTCAGTCCTACGGATGGTAGAAAAGCAGCGGAATGGAGAGACAATAGAGCAAGCACAGATCAAAAGCATAGTGGATTCGTTTGTCTCGCTAGGACTGGATGAGACGGACAGTACGAAGTCAACATTAGATGTCTACCGATACTACTTCGAACGGCCTTTTCTGGAAGCCACAACAAGGTACTACGAAAACGAGTCGAAGCAATTCCTCGCAGAGAATACGGTTGTGGAGTATATGAAAAAGGCCGAAGCACGTCTCGAGGAGGAGAAGGATCGAGTTGGGCTCTACCTACACCCAGACATCATGTCACCATTGATGAAGACTTGCCTGCAGGTTCTGGTTGCAAGTCACGCTTCTTTTCTTCGCGACGAGTTTCAACTTCTCCTCGACAACGACCGTCTGGATGACCTGGCGCGCATGTACAAATTACTGTCACGGATACCGGAAGGGCTGGACCCGTTAAGGGCCAGATTCGAAGTCCATGTAAGAAAGGCAGGTTTGGCCGCAGTCGAAAAGGTCGCCGCGGAGGGAGACAACCTGGAGCCGAAAGTCTACGTGGATGCCCTTCTGGAAGTGCATAGTCATTATCAGACTTTGGTCAACCAAGCCTTTGCCGGAGAGTCCGAATTTGTCCGGTCATTAGACAATGCTTGCCGAGAGTTTGTCAACAGAAATAAGATCTGCAAGTCAGGCTCGACCAAATCCCCCGAATTACTCGCCAAATACACGGACACTCTCCTCAAGAAGAGTGCGAAAAGCGCAGAGGAATCCGATCTGGAGAACATGCTCACACAGATCATGACGGTCTTCAAATACATCGAGGACAAGGACGTGTTCCAGAAATTCTATTCCAAGATGCTGGCGAAACGCCTCGTCCACACCAGCTCTGCATCCGATGACGCCGAGACGAGCATGATATCGAAACTGAAAGAAACCTGTGGCTTCGAATACACCAACAAGCTGCAGCGCATGTTCCAGGACATCCAGATCTCCAAAGACCTCAACGCCAACTACAAAGACTGGCAAGCCAAGATGCTGGACGAAGACGACCTCAAGAAAGCCGTCGACCCGCAATTCCACGTCCTCGGCACCGGCTTCTGGCCCCTCAGCCCGCCCAACACCGCCTTCATCCCGCCGCAGGACATCGTCCGCACTTACGAGCGCTTCCAGAAATTCTACTTCGACAAGCACAGCGGCCGCAAGCTGACCTGGCTCTGGCAGCTGTGCAAGGGCGAGATGCGCGCCAACTACATCGCCGGCACCAAGGTGCCCTACACGTTTCAGGTGTCGACGTACCAGATGGCCGTGCTGCTGCTCTTCAACGACGCCGACACCGTGTCGTACGAGGACATGCAGAAGGCCACGGCGCTGTCGTCGGATTTCCTCGATCCCAGCCTCGGCGTGTGCGTCAAGGCAAAGGTCCTCATCCCGTCGCCTGAGAACGGCAAGCCTGAGCCCGGCACGACATATGCGCTTAATTATGGGTTTAAGAGTAAGAAGATTAAGGTTAATTTGAATATCGCCATCAAGTCCGAGCAGAAGCAGGAGGCGGAGGACACGCATAAGACGATTGAGGAGGATCGGAAATTGCTTATGCAGGTACGTTTCTTTTCTTCCTTTTTCTTTCACCTCCCTCACCTCCCTCGCCTACCTTCCCTTCCTTTCCCCTCTTTCCCAATCCAACCCCCTCCCTTTCCTCTCACATCCCTCGCTAACAACCCATCCCCGCACGTGCAAAAACAGTCGGCAATCGTGCGGATCATGAAATCGCGCAAGAAGATGAAGCACGTCCAGCTGGTGCAGGAGACGATCCAGCAGATCAAATCCCGCTTCACGCCCAAGGTCCCGGATATCAAGAAGTGCATCGATATCTTGCTCGAGAAGGAATACCTCGAGCGGCTCGAGGGCGAGGAGTTGGGGTATTTGGCGTAGGGGGTTTGTCTTTCTTTACGGTTTGTTTGCTGTCGTTGTTATTGTTGTTGTTGGGTTTTTTGGGAAGGGGAGGGGAGGGAGGGAAGGGGGGGGAAGGGTCATGTCGTGTCGTTGTCGTGTGGGGTGTTGGTGTGTATGTTTTCGCATCCATCTCGAAGTGTGTCCGTTCTGGGACGAGGGCTCCGTGCGCGTTCGGTCGCGCGGGGGGGATGATCGATGCGTGCGTCTGCGCGTGCATGCGGGTGGATTGGTGTAGGGAAGGGAGGGGAGGGAGGGAAATGGAATGAGGATGACAAGAAATGAATCAAGGATGACAATGACAATGGCAATGGCAATGACAACAATTGACGCTCTCCTTGATGCCGTCCGCACATCCGACCTGCATCCACGCCCTTCCATACATTCATCTCCATCTCCATCTCCCTGTCCTTGTCCCAATCCATATCCCCGTCCCTGTCCCTGCCCCCTGTCCCTGGCCCTGCCCTACCTGCCCCGTTCTACCTGCCCTGCCCTACCTGCCCTGCCCTACCTGCCCTGCCCTACCTGCCCTACTCTACCTGCCCTGCCATGCCATGCCTGCCACCCATCCCCAAGTAAGGTACATTCATACATAAATAACCCACCCTCCTCGTCCAACACAACTCCACCCCAACCCTTCCACCGCCACCAACCCACCATCCCCTCCTCCCCCGTCCCCACCCCCGGTCCTCGCAGATTGGATTCCCAAATTCACTTGACGGTCAAAGGAAACGGAATAACGGAGGGGAATGGAAAGGTGAGGGAAGGCAAATGCGAGGGGAGGAGAGGAAAGGGAGACGTCAAGTACGGTACGGACACGTCCATCCATCTCAAGTCGGGAGTTGGGAGCAGAGGGAGCGGGGAGGGGAGGGGGGAGGAGAGGCGGGGAGGGGAGGGAGCGACATCCTGGGGAGTGGATGCTTGTATGTGAGTGAGTGAGTGAGTGAGCGATTGAGTGATTTGAATAGCGAGATATGTACGTACGTGTGCTGGTTTTGGTTGAGTGAGGGAGGGAGGGAGTGGGTGAGTGGGTGAGTGAGGGAGGAAGGGAGTGGATGAGGGAGAGAAGAGAGGGAGTGAGGGAGAGAGGGATGGAGGAGACGAGGCGAGTCTTTGTTTCCTTGGGGAGGTGGAGGGGTGTGAGAGGGGGAGTGTTTGGGTAATGCGGCGGGTCCGAATGTGTATGTGTAGCTGTGGTGGTGGGTTGGTTTAGATTAGATTCGATCAAGCAACAAGGGAGAGAAAGGAAATGAAAGGGTTGAAAGTGCCACTACATACGGATAGTGAAGTCCATGTTTATGAGAGATTCGAAAGAAAACGGCGCAGTGAGATAATTCATATCGATATTCGTATTCAGACTTGGCTGGGTTGTTGATGATGTCCAAGACCACCTTACTTCCCCTGGGTAGGTTTCTACCAACTTGACTGCCAGCCCGCGTCTTGCATGCCTGCCTGATGCCTAAGAAGAGTCCCCAGCGCCTCGAAAACATAGAAAAAGAATAGAAAGGGTGAAGCAAGCCACCTGTAGAAAGCATCGAGGATGATAATGGGTGTTTCGCTGCCCGTCTCCTCCATCCATTCTCTTCCCTTCGCCCCCCTTCAAGTGAGAGTAATCCACCCCACCAAACAGAGCCCATAACCAATCCCAACCTCACCTCACCCGTTCTACGTATCCTTTGCGATCATCATCCCACCCACACCAAACCCGAACCCCCCCGTCCTGCACATTACAAATCAAGCATCCAACCTCCCGATCCCATCTCCCCTCCGCCCCCCTTCCACCGGACTGACCTCCGCCCTTTCCCGATCCCTATCCTTGCTCCGCCTCTTCTCTGTCACAGACCTCAACCGCGCAATTCCACCCGACTTCATCTTCTGCGGCGAGCCCGGCTCCGTCGAAGGTGCAGGACTCCCCACCGTCGAAATACTCACGTTCGCGCTAGGTTTGGCCCATCCCTTTCTCCGCTCCGACGCCCAAGCACCCCAGGACGAGATATACGCACCCGCTCGCTGACCGACGGCTTGCGCGTGCGATGAGAGGTCCGCTCCGCGAGTTTGAGATTTATTGTCCCAGGTTGCGCTGCCGGCTGAAGGGGTGGTCGACGACCGATGTAACGGGAGGTCGGGATTGGCGGCATAGGCGGCTCTCTGCTCCTCGGTTCGCTTTCGTTGCGCCTCACGCATGACCTCGATGTCGGCCCAGAGGTTGTTGAAGGCGCTGCTGACTTTCTTCTGGCCAGTGGCGAGATGCTTGTTGAGGGCTTCCTTGCCCGTGCTGAAGCGTTCGTCGAGGTGGAGTTCGGTGATCTGTTGTGTGAGACGTCTCTGGACGTCTTCGATAGTGAGACCGCCGGCACAGGGGTGGCGTGGCTCGACGATGTCGAAGAGGTGGGAGTCGGTGAATTTCTGGAAGATGCGGAAGTTTTCGGTATGTTGCCAGGCTTCCAGCCAGTCGAGGTTGAAGTCCGTTGCTGGATCCCCATCAATGTCGGATAGGACTGCTTTGTGTGAGTTGGCGGGTTGGGATTGGAGGTAGAAGTGATATTTGGCAGACGATAGTAGAGCGAGAAGATATTCCTCGAATTGCAGGCGGATAAACTCTTCCGAGCCTAGGTAGCCCAAGGTTTTCGGGCGGCCGGGATTGGTTGGGTCCCATGTGTCGTTGACGGCTTGTGTAAGGAAATCAATCCATCTTCGATCAGCTACGGATAACACCAGAGCGCTCCGTAGAGAGCTCGACGAGATGTTCAGGTTCCCTTCGTCGAGCTGTAGTACATGATGAGAGCCGATAGTAAGTAGCAGATGTGTTTGCTTACATTTACGAGAATGTCGTGGTACCTATCCTTCTGTTGCAGTAGAAGCGAGTTGGTCGATCCAACAATATATGATTTGGTATCATGGTCCGCCAACATGTCCAGTTGCTGGAGCGGGGTGTAGGGTCCGAACAGACTGCCCTGCCAGGACCTGTTCGTTATCGCTTATTACAAGGGGCCATCGACATAACTCACCTTTCCGAAGATTTGCAATGGTAACCCCATATAAGACAGTACTACGCTCCACTTCAGTCAGAGATTTCTTTCTCGGAGCAAGATTGGAGCAGATACGTGAAGCCCGTTCACTAGTCCTCATCGAAGTCGGCATGATCAGCTGCTTCTCATAGTTGTCCAGCTCGGGGTCCGCGCAATCCTGCAGGCTTCGGATGAGACCCGGTATGAGGGAGATCAACGAGAACTGCATCATGCATAACCGCTCGCACCGCGAGCCGAAGAAAAGCATCTTCGTCTGTCAGCGGCCACATGAACGGTCCCTGAGAGGCAAGTACCTTTGGCTGTAGTAGACAGCATTTGAACAAGACTAATGTCTGGTACTTGAACTCATGTATAAGCTCTCGTAACGACAGGCCTTCCGCAGTCAGAATCGGAGACGAACTGTGCTAGCATGTGACTGCTCACCAAGGTATTGATCTCCATCGCCATCGTTATCCTGTAGGCTGCGCAAGAGACTTTCTTGAAATTGCTGGGCTCCATTAGGAGGATTGTTTCCCACACAGTTGGAAACACTGACCAACCTCGAGGATCTCCGTGTCTGTAAAGTCCCTATGCGCTTCCATCAGCTCAATCTGCCCGACGTTGTCCCACTCTGTCCACACCTTTGCGCAAACCACGCTCTTGTGACCATCGACAACTTCTCCCTCAACTGCCCAAAGTACTGCGGACTGTCCGCAATGACCACCACCCCTTTCTGTACCGTACTCCTAGTGACCTCGGCCGGTCGATTGATCAGGTCGGCAGCGTCCATTTGCCGTGCGCACGAAATGCCAAACAGGGATGTCGCTGGATGGGTGGGAGTTGCGCTGTGGTGCAGGGTGAAGTAAGAGAAGTCTTCCGTGGTTCTGGGGCAGATATGAGTATCCTCTTGTTGCAATGTAGAAGGCCAGGGGTTCTGTCATACGCGTGTGCGCCATCTGACAAGGCCATGAAAGGGAGGAGAGACCAGTCATTCTCAGTGGCTGGGTCGCTGCCATCTTTGACGCCGAACCAACTCTCAATCTCAGGCCCTCTGCAGGAGATCAGTATAGCTGCGATGGGTCATTAAGGTGACCTCGGGCTCTCGCACCTAGCATGGTGAAACCCCACCACAGTAACGACCGGGGTGAAACCACTACCGGCGGCCATTCTCGAGTCTTCACCGCATCAACCGCTCTTGTGAACGGCTTAGCGATGAAGAGTAAGATCCATACACTGATCATGAATATTAAAATCAGCCATATCGAAGATATCAATCTATGTCGTCAGAGGGACTTGTCCGAGTATACGGAGTACTCGGTATCTACCTTACCTTACAAAACAACTTTGGAAGTCGCTTAACGCCCGCAGCCCTAAAGTATGCAAACAACAGTAAGATATGGTATGGACTTTAGCTGTCTGTGGCTTTAACAGTCTCATAGGGAAGACAAATTTTACATATTTTCTCTCTTATGCTGGAGAATTAAAGTACGCAAGTTCCAGCCTGTCACACTAGTCCTTTGCAGATGCTCAGAAGCTTCGACATTACCAGATATCGACCTGGTATCTGCTTCACTTTACGTATCTAAGCTCCCCTATGAATGCAATGGACCGTGTCAATTGGTATGGACGATTTCAAGGTATAGACGCTATAGACATTGTACTGCCCTAGCTCAACCAAGACAATACAACCCTCGGCCGTTTCTATACCCGTCGGAAGGCTCGCGTGTTCCTCTTCCACTGCTCATGTACGCATGCTCAATGATGTGCTTTGTTACGTACTGTCTGTCCGTTCGAGAGAAAAGAAGCCTTCTTCGCTTGCTGTGGTTCATAGGACCGTCAAGGCCCAGGTCGTAATCTACCCTTGTGCAGAAGCAAACCGGCGCATCCAATCGACGGTGAAAAGGAGAACCAAAGCAGATTCGCGCTGGGGGGGAATATGAGTAAAGAGAGATCATCGTCGAGCGCTCTAGTTGCCGTTCTCGATTTCTGCCTGATGCGCTGCACCGTCAATATTGTGATAGTCTAGAATCTCGGAATACCTAGCCCAAAGAAAGACGGTTAGTCACGTCCCCTTTCGATCGATAGCATCTTATTGCTCAGCTGGTAGGTCGTAGAGTTGCTCGTACATCATGATCTTCCACGTGTCCACTGGGAGATCGGCGTCGTTGAACGACCAGTCGAACTTTTCCTCCGCTACCGGCTCATCGGTCGGGTCGTGGTAGGGTGAGAGGTATTCATGCGATAGCGCCTCTCCGGCACGTACTCTCTTTCTTGGGTCGAACACGAGCATGTTCTCGAGGAGGTCAATCGCTAATCCGGTCAGTGACCGGCAGGAGACGCAGTACGGAAAGCTTACCAAGAGGATCGGCGTTCTTGAACTTGTTACTTAGTGGTTGCCGCTCTCGCTTCGGCAGCGACTGAACGAATCTCAAGGTCTGTAGAGTGTCAGCATTCGCACCGACTTTGCCCATGTCATCGTGGAAAACCCACATTCTCACTGCAGATGGTCTGTATCACATCATCCGGAGGCGTCCCAAGGAGTTCGGTAATGATGGAGAATTGGTTGACGTGATCTTTCCCGGGGAATAATGGTTTGCCCTCCAGCATCTCGGCGAAGATACAGCCTGCGCTCCATATGTCCACCTCAACATCGTACTTCTGCCACGTGAGCATGATCTCCGGAGCACGGTAGTATCTCGTCGAGACGTATCCCGTCATCTGTGGATCCTGAATTCGAGCCAGACCGAAGTCACATATCTTGAGATCGCAATTTTCGTTTACGAGGATGTTGCTTGGCTTCAAGTCCCGGTGGACCACCCCAGCCGAATGCACATATTTGAGTCCTCGCTACCATGCAATCAGCTTCACGGCAGAGACCACCACAATGCCTAGGTCATACGAGTATCTGGTAGAGAAAGTATTGGATGAATTGCTTCTCCAAAGGCCTTGAAGTCAAGAGGCGGTGGAGATCCGTGCCTAAGAGTTCCGTCACAAAGTATCTAGACAGACGAGGGTTAATATTAGCCAGAGTCGAGCCAGTCGAGAGATTTTGTATGGGTACTGACATGTCTTCAAGCGGTGAGATAAAGATATCGCTGAGACTGATGACCTTGGAAAAGTCAATACCCAATCCTCAGAGTGGAGGGCTATCCCATACACACATTCTCATGTCGGAGGTGCTTGAGGAGTTTGAGTTCCCGGTATGTACGCTTGGACAGTACAGGAGTGCTGAATGGCTTCATGATCTTCTTGACCGCCACCGCCTGGCCGGTGAGTTGATCCTTTGCAGAGCTGGTCGCGCAAAGTCAGCAGACCCAAACGCTGCTCCATGCAGGGATGTTATGTTTACCAGACAAGGCCAAAGGCGCCCATCCCAACGGGTTGCAGGTCGGTGTACCTTTCCAATCATCAGCGTGTGATTGATATCGGAGACACTTCCGTTAAATAGTTGGCATACCTGCTGGTGATCTCGAAAGTCGTACCGAAGATCTGCGCACGCACGAATTCGGCGGCCATCTTTGCGGTAAAGAAAACGACAGAAATTCGAGTTACAGTATAGGTTTGTGTCGGATGAAGTGAAGAGGTTACTTGTGTTGATGGAGAATGATGCGAATGCGGCTCCTAACTAATTGAGATGTCTGGAGAAAGTCGATCCGGGACAGGGACGGAGCCACGAGATCGACAACACACTAACTAGCACGATTGATCACAAAAGCAGGTACGGGACGGCTTTTTGCCTTAAATACTAGTATCGATGAATAAGGTATCAATATCAGTCTGATACAAGGATCGATTTTGAACGGGGAGAAACCTTTTGAAGACACTCTTGATGCAGATGTGTCCCTGCAATGATACGCTGAACTTGTTGCAGTCTTCTGTAAGGTAAGGTAGGTACTCTTTCTGGACTGATGTTCCCTAAGTGACGTGATCATGTATGATTGCTCGGCCTCATTTTCTGCAAGGCAACGCCAGTTTCTTCCATCCGCTTAGTAATAGTCAGAACACATCACAGCAGTCTATACCTGGTAATTTATTGAGGACTAAGCTGCAAGACATGTAAGACAACTGATAATTGTCAAACATAGGAGAAGTGGCTAGTGAAATGAATGTGTAATCATAAGTGTCTAGCTACTCTATGGAAATGTGGCCCTATAAGAAGACCTTCAATCAGCAAAAGAAAAACTTTTATTCATAGCAAACTGTTTATTTTAGCAAACTTCACATGTTCCTGAAACCTCTGTAGAGCTTTAAATCACTAAAATAATGAAATGAGACTGAAAGTTTGACATATTTTCTCAGCTCATTTCAGTGAGAGTGAGATAGAAAATGAAGATACACTTTCTTTATTTATAAAGTTAAAAAAGATATGTTATGTCTCTGACTCAATTCAAATGAATGTCTCTTGAGTTTTGAACTCAAGTGTCATATCATTAGATCACAAGGCCTTTCACTGACTGATGAGACTCATAAGATTTGTAAAATGAGTAAATTTCAGTATTAAAAGTGACTTTATAAGTCTGTTGATAGTCATGTCATTTGTTAAGATGTAATTAAGATAAATAAGTCTGTAGAATTTGACTTTTCTTATAAAGTGATGATATATGTCAATGTGCTTCATACAGACATGAAACTCAGAGTTTTTAATTAAAGCAATAGCTCTCTGATTGTTTATTTAAATCATGACTATCTCAAATCTCTTTAACTTTAGCTCTTTAAGTAATTTCTTCATTCAGACTGCTTTCTTTGTAATCTCTGTTAAGATTATGTATTTCACTTTATAAAAGAATAAGACAACAGTTTTCTAACATTTTAAACTTTAGAATACTGATTCATTAATCATCTTAAATACATATCTCAATGTGAATCTTCTCAATTCAAGATCTTCTTCTCAGTCTAAATTCAAATACTTTAACAATTTAAGTCAATCATTCAATTTATATTTAAGAACAACATCTAAAGTTCTTTACACATATTAAAATATCTGCTTTAAAGTCTTTCAATGTGTGTTGTTAGAATTATGTGCAAACTGACTAAGAGTTGACATTATATATGTGATGTTGAGTTAAGTTTGTGTCATAATATACATAAGAGATTCTATGGTCTTTTAATATTAAGTTATTAGCTTTAATTCAGCTGTTTTAATAGTCTTTATAAGATAGATTCTGAATTTCATTGAAGTTATGACTGTCTTGACATTCTGTAAACTGAAGTCTTTAAGCATTTCTGTGAGATAGATTTTCTGAGATAAAGTAAGCATTTATAAAGTTCTGTTTTGTATAATTAACATTTCTAAATAATGCTTACATGCTCTGCAGTCAGTCATTTTGAAATGATTGCTTAATTTAATCTTAAGATCTAGAATTTTGTTTTTATCTGATTTACATATAAAAATATCATCAACATAAACAGCAACAATTAAAGTTTTCTTTTTAAACACATTATTATCTGTGTGAATCTGTGTGTATCTGAGATCAACAAGAAAGCAGTGTATCATCTTATATTATAGATAAAATAACTGTTTTAACTCATACAGAGCTTTCTTCAATTTATATATTTTGTCTTTCTCTTTTTCATATTCAGTAAGTTAAATCATATAGACTTCTTCTTTCAAATCATTGTGTAAGAAAGCTGTTTTGATGTTCATTTATTCTAATTCATAATTATAAAACATGACTATGATAAAGATGACTTTATAAGTCATTGATTTAATAACTGTTACAAAGATCTCTTTGTAGTTAATTCTAAATCATTGTTTAAATTCTTTGACTACTCATCAAGCTTTATGCTGTAAAATTGAGTTGTTAGGTTCTCTTTTGTAATGATAGATTCATTTGTTCTTTAAAACTCATCAATTAGATGACAACATCTCTAGAGTTTATGTAAAGTTAATCATTAACAAATTATACTCATTATTCATTGCTTTCTTTCAGTCTTTCAACTCATAACTTTCAATTGTCTATTTAAATGTCTAAGATTTACTCTTAAAGTCTTTTTTCTTTTTTATGACATTGATGATTGCATTAAACACAGCTAAGTAAATCATGATTGCTTTGAGCTTTAGCTTTATAGAAGATCATCTTTTTCTTTTAAAGTGTCAAGACTCAGCTAATATTAATCTGTCAATTGTAAAGAAAATATTCATAACATCTTTTTTCTCTTTCTTCATTTCTTCTAACTGATTTAACAATACTGATATGAAAAGATATGATGACACATACTTTAAAGATGATGATAATGATGAAAGTTAAAAAAAAGACAAGAAAGATAGCTGTACACTTTCTTGTTCTGTATTAACAATATGAGATCAGATAACTCTAGGAATTGAGACTGCAACTTTAATATTATAAATTAATGAATCTTCATTAAACTGCACATCTCTTGCTTTAATTACTCAGTCTATCTTTCTCTTTTCAGAAAGTCATACTTTATATTGATTTCTTTCTTTATATTTAATAAAAATTTTCTTATTGCTTTAAGATTCAAATTTAGTCTCTGTCATTCAGATCTTCTTTGAAATATATATGTATGTTGTGCATTTAAAACATCAAAGATGTCTAAGATTGATGAGGTCTGCTGATCTATTCTTATTAAGAGATTTAAACAGTAGCTAAATTAGAATCTTGTTGTTCTTAAGAGCTGACATTAAGAGTTAATTAAGAAGATAGCATGCTGTTTTGACAGTCTTTAATTATAAAGTTTCAGAGACTCTGCTATTCAGAATTATAGCTTTAACTTTTGCTGTCAGAAATTCATTATTTTTTTTTGTTATCTCATTCTGCTTCAGTTCATAAGAGACTGTTGTTTCATAGATAATTTCTAGACTTCATAATCATTTAATGATGAGTTTATTCTCAAATTTCTTTTCATTATCAAGTTATACTCATGCAATTCATAGATTCATCTGAATAAAAAGCATATTAAGAAATCATTCAATTTTGTCTTTTGCCTGATCTTTCATTTTCATATTACAAATGTATTGTCAGCAAGTAAGATCATTCATGAAGATTATATATTACAAGAATCTGTCATATACTTTTAACATAATGAGATCAACAACATCAATGTAAATCAGTTTGATCATCTTTGTAACTCAGTTTTGTAATTTTCTTAAGATCTTCTTCTTTTGATTTGTTCTCATGCAGACATCACACAAATGTAATAATGTTTTCATAAGTTCTCATAAGTTAAGTCTCACTATTTCAGAGTTCTTTAACACATTATTAAGACTTGAATTCTCTATATGATCAAGACATCAATGTTAAGTAGCTTTTAAGATCTTGTTATTTTTAATAACTGATATAATCTTATTCTTGTTCACAGAATTTCTTGTTGTTAAAGTTTAAAGATAATATAGCTTGTCTTTATGTACTATATAATCAAGTGTATCTTCTACTTTGTTCTTTAAATGTAGTAATCTGTTCTTGATTTTAATCAATATGTCTTTCTTTTTAATTATTTCAATTAAGAAGAAATTGAGTTCTATATCAGACATAAGATAAACATCTGTCAGAATGATATTTTAAGTCTTTTTATTGCTGTTCTTTAGCTGTAAGTTAATCATTTTTATTTTTTAAGTATGCATCACTTCAGACACTCTTCTTATAGAGAATTCATTATTGAACATTTTGATTAAGCTAAATGCAGAGAGATCACAGTACATATATTGTATTGTGTTAAAGTCTGTTATTCATGACATCTTATTAATCATGAGACTATAGCTCTCTATCACAGTCAAGATCACTGAGTTCTCATTATACTGCTTATCTTTAAAATTTAAGAATTTCTTCTTCTTTTTTTCTTTCTCTTTCTTCTTTTTAGTCTCTTGCTTCTTCTTTAACTCTTTAGACATCTTTTCTGAGTGTAACTTTCAGTAATTATTCTTGAAGTGAACTGCTTTCTTACAGTAAGTATACATCTCATTTTTATTTTTGCTCTTATCAGCATTTCTTTTCTTATTCTTTTTCTTCTTGTCTTTATGATTTCTCTTTTTACTCATTAAAACAAGCTTCTCATTCTCTTCTTTAAGACACTCTTCATCAATTAGTTTGACAATCAAGTCATTGAGAAATGAGATCACATTATGAGTTCTGAAGTGTTTTATCATTACTCATTGAGAATAGAAGAATTCTAGATTTGATAGAAAAGTAATGATCTTCAGAATTTTGTTAATAATGAGATTGAAGATCACAATTTCTTATAAGAGTGTCTTATACTTCAGAGCATAAGCATCAACAGAGAAGTATTGATTGAGTTGACAGACATATAAATTGTTGAATGAAATATATTTAAGATTAAATCTATAAAATAAATAGAGATATATAAGATGATTTTACATCTCTTTTGCTGTTTTCATGTTGTCTATGACAACAGTGATCTTCAAGCTGACAATAAGAACAATAATGACTGTGATCTTGTTGTTTTGTGTAATTTAGTCAGCTCAAGTAATGTTGACTGAGGCTGTCAATGTAGTTGTCATTGTTTTAGATATAAATTCTTCAATCATTACTGACTGACTCAAAACATCTAACTTTAATGAGATTTCAATGTCACTCTTTACTATTAAATCTCATAATTCAGCACTCATCAAACTGTATTTAATCAACATTCTTCATAACAGATAGTCTGTCAATCTCTTAAGTTTCATAACTTTTAAAAATGTGAGGTCATATGACATTGTAGTCATTTTGTATGATGAGAACACCTAAATTAATGATGAAGTTGTTTTCAATGTAAAGATTTAACTTTGAAATGATTATGAGAGTTGTTTTTAATCATTTTATCTGTGAATTTATAATGATTTGATGTAAATAACTTCTCATTATACATCAAATTCACTTTATTTCTTAAGGCTCTTTCTAGCATTCATGAAATAACAATGATAATAAGATGTTTTTCTTTCATCATTTTGAATAGAAACAAATGACTTAATGAATAAATAAATATCAATACACATTTGAGCTCATAATCTGTCAAACATAGAAGAAGTGACTAGTAAAATAAATATGTAATCATAAGTGTCTAGCTACTCTATGGAAATGTAACTCTATAAGAAGGCCTTTAATCAGCAAAAGAAAAAACTTTTATTCATAGCAAACTGTTTACTTTAGCAAACTCTGCATGTTTCTAAAACCTCTGTAGAGCTCTGAACCACTAAGGTAATGAAATGAGGCTGAAAGTTTAACAATAATCAATCTTCTTTAGCTCAAAATGAATTTTCAGAATAACTTCATCAGAACTGCATCAAATAAGCTTAAAATCTAGTCAGTAACTCTTCTCATTGCACTTTATAACTTAATATAGATCACAATGTCAGAATCTTCATGATCAGCAGTAAGTGTGCAATTCTTCTCTTTATCAAAGCACATCATTCAATTAAAACATAAAGCAACTCAACTTCAGATCTTTGTGAACTCAAAGATTAAGAAAGACAAATTTAAGAAAATTCTTCAATAAATTTATATTAAACTCTTTGTCAAATCTGTTCAGAACTTCACAGAAAGAGTTCTGAATCAATCTGAAACAATTTAAATTGTAGTTAATCTGAAAGCTTTATAATGAATTATGAACACAATATAACACAACATTACAGTTACAAAAAACATTTTAAAGACTTTTATCAGCAGAAACTCTGCATCACAATTCTTCATCATTACAGAATATAAATACACACACATTTAAGCTTAAATAACAGTAAATATTTAGTCATTCTTAATAGCAGTGTTCTTTTCATTATTATTTGAAGAAAAAAGCATCATTATAGATCTTTTCACATTTAATAACTGCAGAATTGTCATCAAACTCATTAACACTGTTCTCATTAATCACTAATATATTTTCTCATTAATCACACTACACAACTGCATTAACAGTTATATCTACATCACTGTAAATCAAAACATCATTGTTATTAAGATTGTAACTGTTAAGCAACTGAAGTAAGATAACTTAACAATGTATATATTCATAATGACTGAAAAAGAGTCACTGCAAAGTAATATTAAATAAATTATATCTTTAAAAGCAGACAGCAAGATAGTCATCATTATTTATGAGGTCATTATGCACAGCATATTGATACAGAGCATTAAAATGAAAGATTAGTGAGTTATAGTAATATATATATAGACAGAAAATTATAAGATTGAAGTTAAAGAAAACATTTTAATTAATTATGTAAGATGATTGTACAGCTTAAAATGAGTGACAGAGTCTGTAATAATGAAATTTATAAATGTAGAGTACATCAATTTAACATTTCAAACTGAGTTGATTTGAAACTCTGAGTACAAGAAGACAGAGTTATATGATTGAGCTTGTTGCATTTAAAAATGTTTTAAATATTATAAATATGATTACATAAGTGCTCAATGTGAGAATACTTAGAAATGCAGCATATATGTAGAGAGTTATAGATTTAAGAATTATCTTTTTAAGAATTTAAAATTCAACATTAGAAAGTATGTAAACTGCAAAGACTCACACAAAATATGAGACAACAAATGTTCTGAGTTTCAGAAAGAGACAGTGCATATATAGATAATATATAACATTAAGTAAACTTAATGACAAGTATTAACTTAAACATCAATCATTAAACTTAAAGAAGTTACATTCTTAAAGATAGCTAATGACAGAGTCAGTAAGATTGACATTAATAGTTATAGCAAAAGCATTAATAGTGATAACAGTGATAAAAGTGACAGCAGTGATAATATTAGTGAGAATGTAATACTTACATTATATATAACAATGAGCAGCAGTCATGAAATCATCAGTGAATTTTACTTAATAATATTTAAGATTCTTACAAGAATTTCATCAATCTTGACATCAGCTCTGAAGACATTCATTAATGAAAATGAAAAGTGATCAGTATCATTTACAAAAACAATGATTATAGATACAAATTGAACTTCTTTAAGATCAGTAAATAAAAATAGATCTAAAAGAATCACAATTAGATCTTTAAAAATGTGAGAGACAGATACTGCAGTAAAGACAGCAGCAAATTACTGAAGCATTAAATTCTTTAAGTATTAGACAGATCTGAAGAGCAGTTAAATAACAGAAATTGAGAATGTCTTTAAGCAGAATTTAGTGAGCTTACTGCTCATTAATTAAGATGATTTTACAGCAGACATCATGAATATAGAGACAGCATTAACTTTGAAGATTACAATGACAATAAAGTAATGTTAATATACTTAAACTTTGTCATCTTACAGTACAACACAATGAAGTTAAAAGACAAGATTATGATATCTTTGCTTTAAGATTTCATCATATAAAACTACAATGTGCTGACTATTCAGAAGTCATGACATAATAAATATAACAATAATATTTATTATTTCTGTAAAGATTAATTTTATCTGATCTATTTAAAACTCATAGAAGAAAAATCAATTTAAGTCTGTTTCTACATCAATTTATAATTGAATCACACAGACTGAACAGTTCAGACATACAGTAAAGATCTTATGATTCTGAAGATTTAATATATTAAATATAGTTAGTTTAAGCATCTATACATTCACAATGTATACAGAGAAGCAGTTAAAGAAGATATCACAGTAATTTTAAAGTAACTAAATAATTTACTGAAGAATAATTATTGACAACACATTATAGTGAAAGACTTCAATCTGCATCATTTAACATGAAGAAGTCTGAAAGTAAAGAAGAATTCATAAATAAAGCAGTTAATATAAATAATAAATGAACAACAGCTCTCTCTGTTCTTACTATAGAGCTCAGTTACATAAAGATCTCAGCAAGTATACAGCATCATAGATTTAATATTAGACAGCTCAGACATTACTTAATGATTAATTAGCTATGAGATATAATAATAACATCATAATTTTAATCACTACTTTATTGTTACTCATCTTCTACTGTCTACAGCAGAGATCACATTACAATTTTATCAGCAGTAAGATAGAGTAGACATAAAGCTTTTATAATAAATTCTAATAAAATAGCTGTTAATGTCACTTTATAACTACAATGAACTCAACATAAAGCAATATATAACTGTCATCACAGAGACAATTCAGACTGCAGTGAAGACAACAGTATCAATGTTAATTCTTAGTAAATGATTAAAGTTAGAATTTAACTTGAAGACAAAAGAGATAATAAGAGAAGTAAACAGAGTCTGTTGTTATTGATAAAGAGAGCAGAGCATATACATTTAAAAGATATACTGTTGAGTTTATAATGAAAAAGAGAAGAAGCTGACAAAATTAATGAGAATGAGTTATAGAGAATGAATAGAGATGATTTTAAAGAATTCTCAGAGACTATAAAAATTGATGAAGTAAGTTAAAAATTGTGAAGCTATAAATCAGACTTTTACTCTCACTCTGAAATAAATGAAAAAATTAGAACTTACAGAACTGCAAAATAAGACAGAGTTACTTTGAACAATTTTTTTTTTAACTTCTTCAGAGACAGATCTCAGCAACATTGCAGAATATAAATATTTTGAATTAATATTTATGTCTTTAATTACAGAGACTGAATTAACAGAGATCATAATGTGAACATTAAATAATAAGATATTAGAATTAAATAACATATTAAATTGAATTTTACATTAAATATTATTGCAACTACTCTTACTGCTGCTCTCACTGTACAACTTATATCTAAACAGCAAAAGACATCTAAAAATCTTTAAACACTTCATTACAGTGATGCTGCAGAAGCTTAATAAAAAAGATTATTAGCAATTTAAAATATTGTTAGATATATAACTCATGATAGCTATGCTATTAAAGTGGTGCCACCTTTTAACAGGTTATGAGCCTGAGTTAGTGTGTGATAACTTGTGTAAAGTGGCGCCTAGGCCACCTCTGCTGGTGGTTCAAGTTCATGGTGAGAGAGTAAGTTCAAAAGGTCATGAGTTTGAACCACTGTCTGTGCACACCCTTTACACCTGCAGGTTGGTTGCGGGCCAATTGTGGGTTAGGGAAAGTGTTAGATATATAACTCATGATAGCTATGCTATTAGTGTGGTGCCACCTTTTAACAAATATATTAATTAATGATACTTCTAAACATTATAAGCAAGACTTTGAAGTTCATGATGACATACAGAATAAGTTACATAACAGAGATTTATTAATTGCTATTTAAAATATTGTTGAGAGATTGAAAAATTGTGTTTACAGAGTAAATAATTTATACATTGCTGAAGCAGATTTACAGAATATGAGAATTAAGCATGTCAGTTACATTATTATTAATGCTGAATGTATTAAAAGTCTTTAACAATATCTTTTATAAAAGATTACTTTACAATCTCTGAAAATGCTGTTTATCACTGAAGATAATGAACTGAATGAAAGACTTTTTGAGAAAAAAAACATTAACAATAAAGCTGTCAGAATATGAGTTAGAGAGCTTTGTCATTTATATAAATATATTTTAAAACTCATCATTATCATTCATTCTATATCTATTTTACAATGCTGACATACTGAATCTAGTTAATGACTTACAGCTTTAAGTCACAGCAGCAAGTTAAATTGATGATGTAAGCATTATAATGATAAAAAGTCAGCAGAGAATAATTGCATTACTTTGCACATAATATACAGCTACACAGAGCAGTAAGTTCAAAAATATATCTTTATCTTTGTTTTAGTTAAGTATAAGCTCATTCACTTTATAAATTGTCTCACAAGAAATAACATAACAGCAAAGCTGACTTTAGATATATATACAGTATAGATATTATCAATGTGCAGAGTACTGAGAGTTATCTTGAATTTACATCTGAAATGAAATGTACATATATAATATATTTAGACTTAAGTCACAATAAGTCTCAGAGATTTAACAGTGTTGATAAACTTTACATGAAACTTTAAGCTTAAGAATTTACAGAGACTTTATATAATAATAATGTTGCTGTAAATTCTGTACTGCTGCTCAGTCTGATACAGCTCAGACAGCAGACACAGAACAATTATATAATAAAAATGAATTTTTTAGAAACTGACAATTATATAGTAATGAGTAAAAGTCATTATAGTAAGAATCTTCTGCATAACAGCAAGCTTAGTACTGAACATAAAATTCTTTCTTTTCTTAATGAAACAGTAACTAAAAAAGATACTGAGAAAGTTTATACTTTACATTGTCATTATATTAATTTACACTTTAATGAAGAGAATCAGACCTGACTTTACAAAGAAGCTTTGCTAAAAAAGCTCATTAAAATGTCTGTAACTTTGCTATAAGATATAGACACAACTTTTATTAAAAGTTAACTTGAAATTTAGAGTGCTCTACATTGTATTATTATGATGAAACAGCTTAACTATTTACATAAATGACAATGCAGATAAAGCTGTTTATAAATATAATATTAACAAACTCTGTTGAGATTGAGAAGTATTAAATATTTATATAAACAGCAGTGACATTGAGAGTTAGATGAGTACAGTGACAGTGATATTAAAAAGAGATTTAAGATATATGATGTATATAAATATAGATAAGACATTCACAGTGTATATGATGAAGCTACAGAATCTGATCATGATGATAAACATAATAAGTATAATGAAAATGATGAAATCAGAGCTTTAAATAATAAACATATATATAGATAATTAAGCAGCAATTTAATTAGTCATTAAACTGAATATATAGTCAAATTAATATTTACTGCAGTACATAATGAAGAAAGTGAATGATCTGTAAAGTCAGAAGATTCAGATATGAATTTGATGAATATTGATGTATATAAAGATATCAGAAAATGAAGAGACAGATAAAGTAGTTAAGACAGTGATTCAGATTAAAGATTTACATATTGAGAAAGAATAGATTACAGAGATTTAATATTTATTTGTTATTTGTAAAATAAGACTTCATCAGCAGATAGTAAAAGAATGAGTTAATGATTAAAAGAATGAAACAGCAAAACAGATTACATTCAGTATGAAATAATAATTAGATAGAAGAATGTTAAATAAGTATATAGAACTTTGTTGATTTATAAGCTTTTTCATTATTCAGTTATACATAAAGAAGATTAATATAACTTATTATCTTTATATTTGTTAGATATATAACTCACGATAGCTGTGCTATTAGTGTGGTGCCACCTTTTAACAGGTTATGAGCCCAGGTTAGTGCGTGATAACTTGTGTAAAGTGGTGCCTAGGCCACCTCTGCTGGTGGTTCAAGTCCATGGTGAGAGAGTAAGTTCAAAAGGTCATGAGTTCAAACCACCATCTGTGTGCACCCTTTACACCTGTGGGTCAGTTGCGGGCCGATCGCGGGTTAGGGAGAGTGTTAGATATATAACTCACAATAGCTGTGCTATTAGTGTGGTGCCACCTTTTAACAATATTATAAATTAAGCAAACTCTTCATGATACTTATACAATTTAAGCATTCAGACTGTTCACTATATATTAATGAAATGTTTATGAATCTAAGATTTAAGAAAGAAATTATTAAGATAAGTTAATGATATAAAAAAGATTTTATGAAACTCAGCATTAATCAAAGCAGTCATTATATTTATGTTATAAAGCAATCTTTTAAGACAATTTCAGACTGTAAAAAAGACATCAGAAGATTTAACACTCTTAGATGCAGTCTGAAATAGAAAATTCAACAATTATACACTTCAGACTGCAGAAAAGACAATTAATTGTTTATAACAATGTTTATTTTCTATTGATGACAGCTGAAGAAAGACATTAGCATTAAATTACAAGAAAAGAAGATTAGTAAGCATTAAAATTAAGAAAAACATGAAGAGCTACAGAAAGCAAAGTTAGAATTTGTATTAGTTAGTTAAATCATGAGGTGACAGTGATGATGACAGCAAGATAATAATGAAGGTGAGATCAGTATGTGCTAGCTGCTTGTAGTTATGCGGTGTATGGCAGCCTAGGCAGCCTTGGTCACCTATGAATCAATCAATCAATCAATCAATCAATCAATCATGTAAGACAAACATGTGCTCGTCTATGGTCAGTCATGCTAAACCACCTCGGCAACAGGGCTGCGTACTTCTACTACCTTGAGAGTGACTGCAAGAACCATTCACAATCCACATTTATAGTAATACTACAATGGCAGCTTGCTCTGGTCTGATGCGTCATGTTCCGCGTGGTCAACTGTATCTGCCTTGCGTCTGTGGTATCGGTATACCTGTCAAGAAATCCTTCATCCTTGATGCTCGCCTTCCAGAGGTGCTTCGGCCGGTACTCTCACGCGTTCGAGTGTTCCCGCTGCGGGCTCCGCTCCCGTGCCTTTGGCGTCTTGCATCGCCCTTAGGGTGTCGAATGTTCCCAAGACAGGAAGATCGAGTCACGCCTCATGACGCCACCCTCCGTACGAATCACTCCTAGGATCGGTGCTACTCAAACATCGATTGTATCCTTCTCCACCTCCCCAATAGCCCAAGCGATGCAGCCACGCCATTCCTCTCCGACCGCAGCCTCCACCGCCTTCACCACCTGCCGGCCCCACCCCCTCAGCCAGATGACCGAGTCCAGCCAATGTAGAAGAACAGCATAGTGGGTCAGAATGGCCAATGCCATTGGTTCCCCATTACGAATCTTGACCGGAACCTCCGGTGGAGTCATGATCGGGAAGAGTAAAGCCGTGTTGGCGTTGCCTGGCGCATCAGCCGCAAGCCTGAAAGTCTGCCGTAAAACTGTGATCGCCATGCAGTAGGCATCCCGAAGTGCCGTATCAGCCGTGGTCTCGTCATTGCGCCTCGAAAGCCCCGACAGAGCGGCTTCTATTTCCATGGAGAGGGCCTCGCTCTGGTTCGAGGGCTGTGGCAGCAATAGATGCTTCAAGGGTCCGCACTCGAGCCAGTGGGCACCGGTTTTGACAATGTGAGCGGTGCCACGCAGGAGGACGATGATCTCAAGAATCTCGGGGAGCGGATTGGCGGGTAAGCAAGGTATTTGGCGGAAGCCAAAGGCGCAGACAGGAACGAGGGCGGAAAAGCTGAACAGGGCGGAGATGTTGGCGGGGGTGATGGAGGTGAGGTGGGGACGGAAAAGCGCGGAAGCGGTGTTGTAGTATTGTCGAGCACGGCCGGAGTGAGCTTCCTGATGAGCGGGATCCGTCAGGGCGAGATGCAACGATGTTGCGGCCAGAATGCCTAGGAGAAGGAAGTCATATTCGAACGCGAGCTGTGGGATGAGGTTTTGCCAAATATCCAGGGTTTCTGGAGCACCGGCTATACTTTTGTAGGTGAAGAGAGTGTAGTGGTGCATTATTCTTAAGTTGTCCCGCTCGTTGCTTGTGAAAGCATGTCCCGCGGCAAGGTTACCATCAATAGAGAGCGGAACGTCTTGGCTTCGTGTTGCCAGTTGATGTTGCAAACCAGACGCTGCTGAATCGTCCTGGTGGCTAAGGCTGGAAGCGTCGGGCAATCTGTTTCTAGCGGCAGGTGCGCCATTGATGTCGGCACTGAAGGGCTGGTAGAGAGACCGAGACAGCTTGGACGCCGGGACGGAAATGATTGACGCCTCTCCATCCTTAAATGAACAAGTCAAGGCTCGCTTGGTGCACTTGCTACAACTTGGCCTCTTTTCATCGCACTGGGAAAGAGTCAAATCACCAGAACAAAGTAGACAAAAGACGAGATCCAAGACGTGCGGTTTTACGCCGTCAATGTAGCAGTTGTGGAGGATTGATCAATATAAAGACAACAACAAGCATCAGCAGATGAGCCCACCTTGATTCTCCTCCCTTTACACTGCTTGCAGCCATGCCGGCTCTTCTCATGCAAGCGCCTCGATGGCATGGCCGTTCCAATTTATCATGAAAGGTCAAAAGGGTACGAAGAGTGGGGGACTCGAAACGGCATAGTGAACGAGGGCTGCACCAGTTGCCGAATGCCAAGGGAGAACCGCCAGCATAAACAAATAATAATGTGGGCGTCATTATTTGCATGGCGGGACAGCGCCATATTAATGAGGCTTGGCCGCTTGGCTCCTCACAGCCTTGTTAATGAGGAACCCCACGAGGGCACGTCGAAGGATGTAGCGCTGGCGCACTCGTACCCGACTCCACACCCCTCGTCCTCGTCTAAGCGGACCTCTGTCGTACACTAAGCTTCATTAGGCAATTTATACGAGAGTTGCCCTAGTCCGAGATATATGTACCTAGTATTGTGCAGGCTGGCCCCAATGGTCTTGACTATATAAAGATTCAGGACGTCTGTCCTCTCCGTTCAGTATAATGTTTCTCTTGTTCTTTTACGACTTCTCTTTCCAGGTCACTAAGCTTGCGTCCTCACCTCACCTCTTGTTATCAGCTATTACTGAAAGACCCGCACAATGGGAGGCATCGTTACCGGCGGACCGTTTCAATATTATCGTTACACCCCTTCCATCCCCGCCGCCATTGCCTTTGTAATTTTCTTCGCCGTCACCGCCGGTCTCCATACATACCAGCTCGCCCGTACTCGGACTTGGATTCTACTTCCCCTCGTCCTCGGCGGCTACTGTACGCCATTCTCGTCATTGTTTGACCTATCCTGAGTGCTGACTCCTGTAACTCAGGCGAAGCAATAGGGTACATCGGCCGCATTCTTTCCAGCAATGAAGCGCCATACTTCACCATGGGCTCCTACCTGATGCAAAACATGCTGACACTCCTCGCACCTGCACTCTTCGCCGCTTCCATCTACATGTGCTTGGGCCGCATCATCTTGGCCACAGATGGACAGGCGTTCTCTCTGATCAAGCCATCGCGCCTCACGGCCTTGTTCGTCAGCGGCGATGTGGCCGGCTTGGTAATACAGGGAGGAGGTGAGATGATGCGGACCTCTTGATACTAATGGATAATTAGCTAAGGTCGTCATCAGGTGCTGGGGTCATGACCGCAGGATCTCTTGCGAACTTTTACGCGGGTGAGAAGGTCGTCATCGCGGGTCTGGCGGTACTGGTGGCATCGTTCGGCTTCTTCGTTCTTGTTGCGGTGACCTTCGATATTCGGATGCGAAAGGCACCAACAATGCGCAGCTGCAGCTCCCAGTTGAACTGGAGAAGAGACCTCCAAGCGCTGTACATCGGCAGTGCGCTCATTCTCGTGCGATCGATATTTCGGCTCGTTGAGTATTCGCAAGGAAATGCGGGATGGCTCATCCGGCATGAGTGGACTTTTTATGTGTTTGACTCGGCGCTCATGCTTGTAGTCCTGATACTATTCAACGTGCTGCATCCGAGTCATGTCAATGCTCTGTTGTATGGTGGGAAGTACTCGGAGAGGACGGGATTAAGATTCATGGAGATAATCAAGGAGGAGAAAGGTGCTCAAGCTGAGGTCTAGCCTCAGCAAAGAAACGGCTTCTAAGTTGCTTCAGGGCTTCGTTGAACAGAAAGTTTTGGCAGGAAGCGACGCTGTATTTTCTTGGAATGAGAAAAGTACGCATATATAACAATATCGCTGTTGAATCAAGCTGCAGGTTGCGCCGAAGAGAGGCGAGACGAAGGAAAGTAGTAAGATTATGGAGTAGGAGGGATTGGGACGCGATGTTCTTGGTGTAATCAATCGCCCTGTGGGTCGAGACGAGATGCTCTGCATTCTGCAGCTCTTACGATTCGTAGATCCATAGATAATCAGACTTTGGGGTTGTGGCACAGGAGACGAAGGAGTAGCTGAGTTTAGCATGCCGCAAGATTTATTGATGGTTTGTACTGTAGATTAGACAGACAAGCAGATGAAGGAGCAAGGGCAGACATGGAAATGACGAAGTATGAATGAGGAGTCCGGAAGGAAGGGAAGATGGGCAGCTCAAAGAATTAGAGACGTAGGACTCTCTATGTAATAGAAAGGTCAAAAGCGGCGGCTTTCAATGCTATAACGGTAACGGTGACAGTGCGAGGAAAACACAGTACAGAACATGATATTGTTGATTTCACATTGTGCACAGAGATTATCTGAGTAGCAGTCCTTTCATCAAATTCTTGTGGTTGGGGCGCCTAATCATTTAACGGAAGACACAGGGGGGTATAGGCCTGTGGTTGCCGAGACTAAGGGGTATAAGAGAGTAAGTAGTTACCGGTTTACACTTCCCTACTTCGTAACCTTTCAAGTAAGTCACATAAGGGTTCTCTCAAGAGAAGTGCTACAGTACTAGATTTACCACATTGGGTTGGGCAAGTTACAGAGCACCAGCTTTCCAGTTGTTCCTCAATATTGGAGCCACATCGGCATGTTCCAGCCTGGAAAATCCAGGGATGGCACAGCACCGCTGGCAATGTCCCCGGTCTGCCAGTTCTGAGAGCAATAACATTCTGGCGCCAGGTACGATGCTCAAGAGGGACTGGAACTACCACTCTGAAACCGACAAAGGCCAACAAGAAGAGTAGCTTGAACTGCGACTTGATAACTGGATCACAAGCTCTGACATTCGAAGACGCTGTGGAAGGTCGATTTGGAGAGTGCTTGAAGCGTTGCAGAAGATATTTGTGACTGCCTCTCAGATATCCTCCGAAAAGGAGAGGGGAATGTTAGCTTTCTCGTTCGGATGGGCTTATCTACAGGTACCGCCATCTCCAGCCTTATCCGGGCCTCTCAATGGCCTATGGGTCTACCTGACCATATCGACGTTGTATGCCAGGCAGCCAGTTGCAGTACACGAGGTGTGAAGGAGGGGTTTACTGATACCGGAACAGCGATCCACAACCTCTTGCGTCCCACTCCTGCACGCTGCCTTTTGCGGTTTCGACTTCATGATAGCTGCGACTTGAGGTCAACGCCTCGACTCGAGTCATGCGGTCAGAGAGTGGAAGACTTCATGATATGCAAGGCGTAAGCCGGCATGTCTTTTTGTTGATATGATAGACATTCTATCTCTTTACTGTTCTTTCATGTATAGATATCTACTGTCTTGAAGTGGTATCCTACGTTGACGCTAGGAGAGCCCTGCCGCTGAACTATCTGCAGTTCCAGTTTTACACATCTGTTTGCAACCTTTTCAGACTGCTTGGCAATGACTCCTACTAAGACTCACTGAATCCTCTTGCCCTTCACTTTGAAAACTTGCAAAGTATTCATATGTTTATAAGCTCCCTCCTTCTTCTATCATTTCAATCTTCAACCGCTACATTTGCTTCATTCAAGCGTATCTGACTCTCTGGGCCAGTGTCACCGGCGAGCACTAACTTTTAGTCGATTCCAGACAACCAGGGCATCGTTGCAGGTTTTGTTACTTGGTCCTACTGGTTGCGATAGCTTTTGAAGTTGATGTCGGACTTGTGATTGAATGCAGGGCGCACTAAGGGTCTCTCGATGTATCGTCGGAGTGATTGGCAGCGTCTTCCAGATGTTGGGCACCAGCGGCGCTATGCATATATATCTTCAGAGTCTCCTCAAGGTTCCCATGCTGAACCATATCCACTCGGGATAATCCAGAAGGCCTCAATATGGGCGCCACTCAAGAATGACAAGCATCTCTCTCAACGGTACCTTGGGCTCTTGATATGCTGGCCACGGGCATGGTGATGCATTATTTCTGGTATGCGCAGTGGTTTTTTATGTGGGAGGTTCAAGTGGTGTCAATATTCAGGGATCTATACGTCTTTCGAACATTGTCATCGGCGTCGAGTGCGCCCTCACGCTCGTATCTGTGTGTGCTCTTCTCTGCATTATGCTCGTTTATATGCAGGTTCACCGTCTCTTCCTGCAACATCCAGTTTTCCCCGCAAGCTTGATCTCGCAGCGTAGTACTGCCTACCCTATATTTAGAGTAACGTGCATCTCCCCGAGTGCACGTCAGCGACGAATAAGATCTTCTCCCCAGGCCAACACCGACAACACCTGCTTACATATCAGGGACAGCTGCATCTGCGGAACATTGATGTGCTCCGTACAGCACACTTTTTGGAACTGAACCAGCAGTCTCGCCCTGTTGTACTCACAATAACATGTCTAGAACAGATAGCATCTCCGCTGCCCAGTGGTGGAATGCAGTTACTAAGAAACCCTTTCCTCTCCGACTCCTCTTCTTCAATTCCGCTCCTCTTTGAGTCTCTCTCTAGGTATAAGGTAGTACCTTATCTTTTGCGCCGGATTCCTTTAGCATCATCTGAACATTATCAGGTAAGGTATTTGTACTGTACATCTGTATCATACTGTTCATACATGCCTTGCTCCACCCTTCGCCTCGTGACTATTAATCCTATACCGTGCGTTTGCGCCTCTGCTTCTGTTACCGTATGCATGCTTCTCGCTTCGCCCTATCGGTGTACCTGGTAGGTACCTTACCTTAGTAAGGTACCTTTCAGTTGTACAGTACGTTATCTTACCGAGTGCTGGTAAAGTATACCTTTACCTTACAAATCGTGACTAAGGTACCTTACTATTCCGTACAGAGGCAACTACCTTAAGTTAAGGTACAGTAACTAGGTAATGTAACTAAAACTATCTACCTTAAGTTAAGGTAGAGTAAGGTAATTACGGTAGATGAGCTTCCGTACTTGGCTCGATTTCCCCAGATTGAGAATGTTACGCCCATCGTCGTCGTCGTTGTCGTCGTCGTCGTCCTGGATTGCTTTTTCATTCCTTTCAGTAGAGTGTATCTTTTATCTGATCTCACAGTATTATTTACTTTACCTACTCAGTCCAGGCAGGTTCGACGCTTTCGTCTTCATTGTACTGTAGGTAAGCTGAAGGTACTAGGGTACTTAAGGTTAGGTATTGTATTGTCCGCTTTCCTCGGTTACCTTGCAGGAAGGGAAGAGGGAGCATTGTCACGGAAGGAGCCGTGCGCTGGACTGGACTGGGATAGTATGAGTACCTTAAGGTACTGCCAGCTTTGCTCATACCTTACCTTACCTTACAAAGGTACAGCAACTAGTAGTACCCTGGGAATCACCATCGTCACCGACGACCTCTTCTTACCCATACTTCAGGTACCTTCACTTTCGCCTGGTTCTTGGATAACCCTTGCTCCACCTCCATTCCGAATATAGCTCTTTCAGACGTGCGCTCTGCCCTCGCATTTCATCCGACTTCGGCCTTGCATTTTCGACTCATCTCAAGAATTCGGGCGCACCGACATTACGCGCCGCATCCAGGACTGGCCTTCCAGCATCCATCAATCGTCCTTAACCGCGCTCACGAGCGTCATCATCCATACGCCCGTCTCACACCTTTGCATGGCTGGCAGACGGCTCGATTTTCGGTCACGTGGGCCGGGTTATATTGTCATCTGACAGCATCAGTAGCCTTGCTTCAGAATCTTGACCGGAACCGGGCCAACTGCCAGGCTGAACTTCAGAAACCGGCCGGGACTCGACGACGGCGACGAAGTCCCTCCTCGCCACTTTCGGCAGCTGAAGTGAGGGTCGTTCAGGATGGGTATCTGTGGAAGTTCGGAAACCGTGGATTCGGAGCAGAAGAAGAGAAGTCAGATGATCGACCGAGAATTGGAGTCGGAACACAAGAGGCTGCAGCACGAATGCAAAATATTGCTACTAGGTTCGGAGTCGTGGTGTGATACAGGGTGATGATGCTTGCACGGACTGACAATATATTCCAGGCTCCGGGGAAAGCGGCAAGTCCACGATCGTCAAGCAGATGAAGATCATCCACCAGAACGGTTATACCGTCGACGAGCTGGCATTATATCGACTGACTGTCTACAAGAACCTGGTGGATTGTGCAAAGGCTTTGGTGGGAGCGATGCGTCAGTTTGAAGTCGAACCTGGAGACGCCCAAAATCGAGAGTACGGCGACTACGTGTTGGAGTACCAAGTCGATCCCGACCCTCATGCACCGTTGGATCCGCTGGTTGGAGAAGCGATCACTTCGCTCTGGAAGGACACGAGCATGCCAGCGGTGTTGGACCATCAAAGTGAATTCTACCTGATGGACTCTGCGCCCTAGTATGCTCTACCTGCCGACGCATTTACGCAGAACGCGTCAACTGACAAGCCCATAGTTTCTTTGACGAGGCACCGAGAATTGCCTCGGCAGATTTTATACCTACCGAAGCCGACGTGCTTCGAGCACGAACTAAGACGACGGGCATATACGAGACAAGGTTCACAATGGGCCAATTGAGCATACAGTATGTCCCAAATCGGACTAGCGCTGCAGTGGTTGGCTAATCGGGTGCCTGCAGCATGTTCGATGTAGGCGGCCAACGGAGTGAACGTAAGAAGTGGATCCACTGTTTCGAGGACGTCACATCAATTATATTCTGCGTGTCGCTCAGCGAGTATGATCAAGTACTTTTGGAAGAGAGCAATCAGGTAACATCTGTTCGTGAATCATTACCAGCCCTAGCTGACCCCGTTCAGAATCGCATGATGGAAAGTCTCGTGCTTTTCGACTCGGTGGTCAATTCGAGATGGTTCATGAGGACAAGCATCATCCTGTTCCTGAACAAGGTCGATCTGTTCAAGCGGAAGCTGGGTCGGTCGCCGCTCGGGAATTACTTTCCAGATTATTCGGGCGGCAACGATGTCAACCGAGCAGCCAAATATCTATTGTGGCGGTTCAACCAAGTGAACCGAGCACATCTCAATCTCTACCCTCAGTAAGGCCCTCGTGGCCCACGGATCGATGCTCCATTGTACTGACATGCTTCGCAGCCTCACCCAAGCCACCGACACCTCAAACATCCGCTTGGTCTTCGCCGCCGTCAAGGAGACGATCCTCCACAACGCTCTTCAAGATTCTGGGATATTGTGAGCAACGCATGCTCTGTGACTCGAATCGCCAATAACCCCTTCGCAGACCATTCTAATTCTTGTGTATAAATTGCCGGCCGCAAGGCGCGGAAATGGCTGGGGAAACTCATCGTCTCGCTTGTTTTTGACGCCACATCCTTACGTCAAACATCGTCGTTGCTGCCCGTTCTGCTATCACTTGGGTGCGTGTCGTTCTGGCTGGCAATCTACGGGTCATCTTTTGGCGGGAGCACGGTCAATACCTCTGATACATTCTCGCGCCGTTCGTCGAAAAGTCTTGGGTACTACGCCGTCACCACGTCCTTGTACGTTTTAATGATTGTCATCTCCGTCGAGAGGCGCGCTTGTGCCGTTTTCATTCTGCACAGGGCCACTGGGTGCGGTATCTCTGTTTTAACGTTCCGGTCGGTAGTATTGGGGCTCGGCGGCTATTCCGCAAGTCCTCCGGGAGACACGGCGTCCGATGTGGAGTCGGACTCGGAAGGATTTCGGAGAGGATGAAACGAGGTCGTTGCTCGGACATGGAGGGGAGTGTTGGGAGTGTTTGGATGGGGGACACCTGTGGAGGCCTTGATACTATTGAGGATGCAAGTTATTGTTACGTGTTGTATGTGTTGACGAATCCGAAGAGAAGGGGTCCAAGGATTCGCATTACCAGTGCCTTGACCTACAGTCAGATATACCTATCCCCATCGATGATAATTTCCGTGTTGAGAGGTCTTACGTGCTATCCCTGGACTCGGATATATCCCCACTTACCTTATGTGGACGGTACGGCCCGTGTCACAGATTATGTAAGCCGGACATACCTCTAACCCACTCGGCAATAATGCAGCGTCTTAAAAAAAGATGAATCTATTTGAGAGACCCTAATCATCGCTCTCAAGTTTCATATATACAAATCGATTTCAACATCGAGTGTCCAGCTTCTGACTATCATGACTGCGGAAAAACATAAGGTACCGGGCGAGGTAAAAGATAACCACTCATACCAGGTATGGCGCAAAGTACCCTCACTATTGACTAAAGGTAGGTACTTTGTACAGTCAGACCACACATGTCAGATGATCTCACTAAAATGTTGAATGATCTTGACAGAATTTATCAGAAGATCATTCAATCTTTTAAAACATCTTAAGATTAATTGAGATTCAATTTCTTTAAATATATTACTAATCAATTCACAATATATTAGTCTTAACTTAACCTCTAATACACAAACACATTAATGTATCTGAAATGCATTCTCAATATATTTCATATTGCTAACTCTAACTCCCTAACTCTAACCACTTCTTAACACTAATTTCTAACCACTAATTAGTTATGAATAGATTCTTCATGAATTTGTAATGAATTATTAATGAATTATACAGTTACAATTTTAATTTCTTACTTGTTAGCTTCACAAAAAACTTTAATTTATCAAATTAATGTAAGATCAGAACACAGGTCAGATAGTCTCACTAAAATCTCAGATGATTCTACACTAATTCTGAACTTTAAGATTTTTTGTGAAGCTAACAAGCAAGAAATTAAAATTGTAACTGTGTAATTCATTAATAATTCATTATAAATTTATGAAGAATCTATTCATAACTAATTAGTGGTTAGAAATTAGTGTTAAAGAGTTAGGTGATTAGAATTAGAAAGTTAGAATTAGCAATATGAAATATATTGAGAATGCATTTCAGATACATTAGTGTGTTTGTGTGTTAGAGGTTAAGTTAGAACTAATATATTGTGAATTAATTAGTAATATATTTAAAGAAATTAAACCTCAGTTGATCTTAAAATGTTTTAAAAGATCAGATGATCTTCTGATAAACTTTGTCAAGATCATCTGACATTTTAGTGAGATCATCTGACATGTGTAGTTGTGTAAGATCATCTGAGGTTTTAGTGAGACCATCTGACCTGTGTCCTGGTACAGTAGCTGCTGCAGTGGTTGAGCTTAAGATACAAATATATCTCTCATGATACAACTGAGTTTATTATTTTGCGCTCAACAAAACCTTCTACAGTGTCGATCCTTCTTTTCTCGGCACCTGGCCCGAGCTCCTACCACCTCGTGTCTCTGGTCGTTGTTTACAAGAACCCAATGCCCAGTTGACCCCCTATCATTCCCACCCCTAAAACTCTCGACCACGGACGCTCAACATGGTTACCCAGACGAGAGAACGTAAGCCGTCAACCAGTGCTCCCATCTCGGACCTTCAGGGACCGGTTGGTCCTGGCTTCAGCAGACCGAAGCATAAGCGTACCTTCACCGGCTTCGGTGCCAGTGAGATCAAGAGCGTAGAGGCTAGCATTCCGGAACCACAGAGGGAAGCGTGAGTCCACACCGTCAACCGCTCGACGAGGGTCAACGCTGACCTACCGGATCTTCCAGGTGGAGGAAGTTCGTAAGAGAAGAGCTGCGGCTTCAAGGTCTTTACACAACGGTCTGACAGCGCTGCTTAGTCTGCTCATGGCTTCACGACCAAGGAGGAGTTTGAGGTATGCTCGATGCGGGACCGCTTGGAAGTGACGAGCCTGACGTCTATCGCAGAGCGAAACCGTCCGTCATGTCGAGACGACCCTCGCCCGTTCACTCTTCAATTGCGATGAGCTGTGAGCGTGCCCTAACATGAGCTTACCCTTTTCACGAGGCCAATACTCACAGGTCGACAGGGCCGCATACTCGGGGGCGTCTCTGGCATTTAGAGATCGATTGGTGATTGAGTGGAACAAGACGCAACAGCGCCAGACTTTTGCGGATCCTAAGCGCGTGTACTGTAGGTGGTTGGGGGTGGTACTTTGGGATCGCAATCTGATCCATATCTCCAGACCTCTCTCTAGAGTTCCTGATGGGTCGAGCGCTTGATAATGCCATGCTTAATGTTGGACTGAAAGATGTTGCTCGAGGTACCTCAACAGATGCTGCGGCACAGACATCCCTGCTGATGGTCTTCCAGCTGGCCTCGCGGATCTGGGCTTTCGGATCGAGGACGTTATCTCTCAAGAACACGATGCTGCTCTCGGTAACGGAGGGCTGGGCCGCCTGGCTGCGTGCTTTCTCGACAGTCTCGCTTCGTTGAACTACCCTGCGTGGGGGTACGGTTTACGGTACAGATATGGTATCTTTAAGCAAGAGATTGTGGATGGGTATCAGGTCGAGATTCCGGACTACTGGCTGGATTTCAACCCCTGGGAATTTCCGAGGCATGACATAACTGTTGACATACAGTTCTACGGCCATGTCAGGAAATATCAGGGAGATGACGGTCGCAATATGGCGGTCTGGGAGGGGGGTGAGATTGTCAATGCCGTCGCGTACGACGTGCCTATTCCAGGCTATGGCACTAGCACCACGAACAATCTACGTCTATGGTCCAGTAAAGCGGCTAGCGGCGAGTTCGACTTTCAGAAGTTCAACGCAGGTGAGTACGAGAGCGCGGTCGGTGACCAACAGAGGGCGGAGACAATCTCGGCGGTCCTGTATCCCAACGACAATCTCGAAAGGGGCAAGGAGCTTCGCCTGAAACAACAATACTTCTGGTGTGCAGCTTCTCTTTACGATATCGTCCGTCGGTTCAAGAAGACGAAACGTGCTTGGTCACAGTTTCCAGACCAAGTGGCTATCCAGCTGAACGACACGCACCCGACTTTGGCGATCGTGGAGTTGCAGCGTATCCTGCTGGATCTCGAAGGGTTGGAATGGGACGAAGCCTGGAACATCGTGTCCAAAACCTTTGGCTATACCAACCATACGGTGCTTCCGGAAGCCCTCGAGAAGTGGTCCGTGCTGTTGGTGCAGAACTTGTTGCCGCGCCACTTACAGATCATCTACGACATCAACATGTTCTTTCTCCAATCCGTGGAACGAAGATTCCCTGGTGACCGTGAGCTACTGAGCCGGGTGTCCATTATCGAGGAGTCACAACCAAAAATGGTCCGTATGGCCTACCTCGCCATTATCGGTTCGCATAAAGTTAATGGTGTCGCCGAGCTTCACTCCGATCTGATCCAAACCACCATCTTCAAGGACTTTGTCAAGATATACGGCCCGGATAAGTTTACCAACGTCACCAACGGCATCACCCCGCGACGGTGGTTGCACCAGGCCAACCCAAGACTATCTGAGCTCATCGCGTCGAAGCTCGGTGGATATGAATTTTTGAAGGATCTGACATTACTGGACAAACTCGAGCGTTTCGTCGACGACAAGGACTTCCGGAAAGAATGGCAGGAGATCAAATACGCCAACAAGGTCCGTCTGGCGAAGCACATCATGGACACGACAGGAGTCAGCGTCAACCCGATGGCCCTGTTCGACATCCAGGTCAAGCGCATACACGAATACAAACGGCAGCAACTCAACATCTTCGGCGTCATCCACCGCTACCTGACCATCAAGGCCATGGGACCGGAAGAGCGGAAGAAGCTCACTCCGCGGGTCTCCATCTTCGGGGGCAAAGCCGCACCAGGCTACTGGATGGCGAAGACCATCATCCATCTGATCAACAACGTCGGCAAGGTCGTCAACGACGACAAAGACGTCGGCGACCTCCTCAAAGTCATCTTCATCGAGGACTACAACGTCAGCAAAGCCGAAATCATCACCCCGGCCTCCGACATCAGCCAACACATCTCCACCGCCGGCACCGAGGCCAGCGGCACCAGCAACATGAAGTTCGTCCTCAACGGCGGCCTCATCATCGGCACCTGCGACGGCGCCAACGTAAGTCCCCCTACCTCCCCCCTTCTCCCTGAACAAACCCCCCCGCCCCCCGTCCGTCCGTCCGTCCGTCTGACAATCCCATCCGCACCCACAAAGATCGAAATCACGCGCGAAATCGGCGAATCCAACATCTTCCTCTTCGGCACCCTCGCCGAAGACGTCGAAGACCTGCGGCACGCACACAACTACGGCCCCGCGCACGACCTCGACCCAGACCTGGCCGCCGTCTTCGCCGCCATCGCCGGCGGCCGCTTCGGTGCCGAGGGCGCCAACAACTTCGCCGCCCTCATCGCCGCCGTCCGCGATCACGGCGACTATTATCTCGTCAGCGACGATTTTCGCTCGTACGTCGAGACGCAGGCGCTGGTCGATGAGGCGTATGGCGATCAGGAAGGGTGGGTGAGGAGGGCGATTATGAGTGTGTGTAGGATGGGGTTCTTTTCGAGTGATCGGTGTGTTGTCGAGTATGCGGAGGGGGTGTGGAATGTTGAGCCGTTAAAGCCGGGGGTGGGGGGGGGTTGATAGATGTGGTAGATGGATTGCGGAGAATACCTAGAGCTTTCGATTTCAACTTTATCTACAAGATAGGTGTTTATACCCTGAGAGTTGTGAGAGCAGGATTGAATCGAATCGAATCAAGTGAAGATCGTAGCATGCATACCTAAATCTCGACTTGCCAGATCTAGGGTATGGTGGGGGGAGGGCGACATCAACACCTCACCTCACCAGGAAGGAGTACCAAGAAGGAGACTGAGTACCATGTCACCGGCCAACGAGACCCAACCAAGCGGCATCGGCATGTTCGAACAGAAGTCGTGGTCGATCCTTGGACTCAGCTCAGGTATACATGTACAGTTACAGGTCGTAAATGAATGCCGGGAGACGCCTTGGTATCGCTTATTGTCCCGGCATTCATTTACGACCTAGAACTGTATGTACCTTAGGGGAAAAGGCTAGTTCCAGGAAAGTCTGTCATCACCAGATCAGTGGCAGCAGTGTGTGTGTAGCAGTACGTCTATGTATATGTTTTGAACAAACAAAAGCACTGACCATCAACTTCAGCATACCGTAAGTTTCTGTCTTTCGAAGCAGATTACCTTACATGTCAACTCACTGCTGTCACTAATACAGTAACAACAGACATTCCTGAAACCAGCGACTTCCTCTGAGGTATACAACTATACCAAGAAAGAAAGAAAGAAAGAAAGAAAGAAGGAAACTCAGTCGGGGTGAGTATCGGTCGGGGCGAGTACCTCGGGTTGGTAGGTACTTTGTAGGACGAACATGCCTTTTTCTTTCCTTCCCTTCCCTTTCCTTCCCTTCCCTTTCCTTCCCTTCCCTTCCTTCCCTTTCCTTCCCTGCCCTTCCTTCCCCCTCCTTTCTATTCCTTTCCGTCCTTTCCCGAGCTTCCAGGGGAGAGAGAAGGAGAGACACCCAAGTACGACTCGGGTCGTGACGGGGAGGGCAGGTCTCTCGTGTTGGGAAACGTCCCTGAGATCGGGAGTAGCCTGTAAGTGTCAGACCTTCCGGCATCTCTCGGCATCTCTCATCGAGCCGAGGTCACCGCAGCTTTTCGAGCGTACGTTGATCACCCATCACTTCCCATGACGGGTTGTTCTTCCCAGAAGGCTACTTGCCCTCCGAAATCGACGGCTTGGCCCGAAGCTAGGGTCCCGACACATATCTCTGTCGTGGCTGCGGCGGTGTTTCGTTCCCTTGCATCAAGACATTTGCATTCATGGATGCTGATGACACTCCAGTCTCGTCTTCAGTCACGTATTTTTGCCTTTTCAATATATCTAGCCCAAGTAGTAACCTTCCCCTCGTCGTCACTGCCCATCGCCAGCTCACTCAAGCCGGCAATTCCATCCCCTTCGATCCAGCTATCCCAAGTATTGAGGCCCATCAGATGCCTCATGGTCGGTCTCCCGTGGGGGCAGTTCCACGGCTTATCAATCTCACCCATATGTGTCACGATCTTACCCATCTGCTTCCGCGTCAAAGTCTTCCCGACCATCACCGAAGATCTGCAAGCACGCATCGCAAACATACGGCGAACCTTGCTGGGGCGAGGGGTATTCGAGGTTGAGGTTGAGGTTGACTGTGGCGACTCCGCTAGGAGTGCGAGTAGTTCATCCAGATCTCTCGTATTGAAAACTACTTCGCGGCTCATCGGTAGGCTGACCAGGTTGCACCGTTTCCCAACCGCCGTATCGCCACTGGTGTCGACATCGATGAGGAAGCCATTCTTTTCTAGAGCCTCGAGGTTTCCCATGACGATCTCTTCTTCCATGGCGGTCAGATCGAGGAAATGAGGCCTGACCAGCGGTTGGTTCTGTACTGTTGTCTCTGCTTGCAGACGCTCAAAGTTGTACTTTTCGTCTGAAGCATGTTGGTCTATAATAAAGACCTCGTCCTTGTTCGTTGCCTTGGTACCGTCAGGAAAATTCCCAGGGCGTGTTACAAGTACGAAGCCGAGATTAAATTGACCGACAATGCGCATCCGTGCAAAATCATTCTTCACAACTGTAAGAGACAGATATTGCTCGGCGGATTCCTCAGGAGTGGTAGAGTCTGCCTTTTCTGGACCCTCATCATCTCTTATCCCTTCGCATAACCCTATAGCTTCCACAAGGCTTTCCAGTCTCTTCGCGATATCTAGCACATTGACACTGACAGTTTGTACGAGCTGGATAGTACAAACTTTCCGGATACGACCTCCAAGAAGACGTTTCGCACGCTGCTCGTTGTCTTGCGACGGTCGGGCGGCGTCTTCCTCAGCGTGTTGGATCATTTGAGCGACTTTCGCTTCCTCCTGGGCTCTGTTCTCCGCTTCATCGAGGTAGTCCTCATCCGTGTCTTCATGTGCTGCATTGTCCCCTTCATCCAGAGACTCTCCACCGGAACCTTCTTCCTGAGACTCGAGAGGTAGTTGCCCAGCACGATTCTCTTCAGCGGCACTATCATCAGATGAACTTGCCAGCACATCATTACTATTAGCAGCATTGTCATCCAGTTCCGAATTCCTCACTCTACTGCTTCGTTTTATGTAACCGCTGTTATCCTCCTTCTCGTCCTCATTCAAGTCGTCTCCACTATCGTCTTCAATTCGGCTCCCTGGGGCTGCGAAGGCCCTCAAGCTACTGCCAAACTTAGATGGCTTGGCAGCGTTTACTGAGTTGGACTGCTGCCGGTCTACTCGCTGTCTCTTATTCGAGGATGTACCGATAGAAGATACGATGGTCTTTGAGCCGATCGTGATCGTGGCTATCTCAGCGAGATTACGCTTGGAGGCAACTCGGCCCAAGGGAGCTTGCATTATTCCCGACGGCGATAACGATGGGATCTTCGATTCGCCATGTACCTCGTGACGTGTAGCAGTGCCATCGATTGAAGATTTGTCCGGACCAGCCCTCAAGATTTCTTGCTCGGCGATTCGCTGATTGAAGTCCAGTACTGGCACTGCAATTTTCACAGCTCCGTGCACTGTCTTCTGGGTATCATCTACCTCAAGAGTGTTTTCATCGTCGTCGTATCTAGTGTCATCCTCGAGCTCTTTGCCTAATTTCTTCAGGAATTTCCGTTTCTCTTTCGAGATGCCCTCATTTTCGGATCTACCGCCTTGCTGCTCTACCCTAGTCTCCGCATTACGGCCAGCGAACTTTTGGATTAAGCTGGTAGATGCAGCGACCGTGTCGGTGGTGGGAGTCTCAGTGCGTATTTCACCGCCGTCGTCGTCACTTTCGTTCGTTAAAGGGACCTCTTCCTCTACGGATTGAATGGTAGACGTAGGGAAAGGCTGTCGCTTGATATTGGTCTCTTGGTTAAGGGTAAGTTGTCTGAAAGGTGGCATTTTCTGCGCTGAAAGTTGGGATTGGGGCACCGTATGGTCCTGTCGGTCGAAGAGCTCTGTAACAGACACCTATGTACATCAGTGATTGTGTCATTTGGGAAATTCATTGTAGTATCCTAAATACCTTAAGAGCCTCTAACATTGAATTCTGATCATGCAGTAGTATCGTCCGCTTATCGGGCGATATGTTCACGTCGTACGCGTCTTATTTCCGTTAGTCGGAATCTGATCTCCAACACGTCAAAACTTACTTGTATCCAACACAAGGTTTGCGCAGATGAAGGGTGATTGTGAGATATTGTAGGACTTGTAAACTTCGTTGAAGGCTTTCGCAACCTGAGGAAGACTGCAGGGTCGAGCGTTGACGAAGAACATCTGACGATCCGGAGTCTGCCTTCCTTCCCCAAAGATGGGCTTCGAGATGTGGCCGACGACGCGGACTTCTTTCGTACTTCGTAATGATTATCAACATCTAAACTGCCTAACTTTGGGCAACCTCATGAATAGTTGCTCACCCGCCGTCTTCCTGTGTGCTCCATCGCTGGCCCGCACCTGATTGCAGTTCAAGTCTTAGGTCAAGTGGTATCAAGGCCGTGAGGGTCTTTGCCCCAAATACATTGGCGATATTTTCTCTTGTGGAAGGATTTGCCTTCGTTGCAAACACAACAGCCTTCTTTCCATTCCCTACCTGATGGCTGACTCCGAACTTCACCCCTGTACTTATACATGCGTACGCTTGCAGCACCCCTAGGACCTTGCCATACTCCCTTTTGATGTTTTTCTCCAACTCCCTGCGTCTGACCGGCAAGTTCTTGAAGAGGTTTTCTACCGCAACCGTCGTTCCCTGTTGGCATGCAACCACCTTTGTGTCCTTCAGTGCCCCTGAAGTTTGGAAATCCAGTCTTGTACCTTTCGGCACTTCCTCAGCGCGAGCTGTGACCACATGCAAGCTCGAAAGCGCACAAAGAGAGGATAGTGCTTCGCCACGGAAGCCGAAAGTTTTAAGAGAGGTAAGGTCGTCATAGTTGGAAAGTTTAGACGTATAGTGCTTCAAAGCTGCAAGTGGTGGCTCAGCAGGAGCTCGTAATTGAGCAGATGTGATGTAACCCTACCAAGGCTTTGATAATTCTCCGGGGAGATGCCGCTGCCATTGTCTTGAACCTCGATCGACTCCAGGCCATGGTTCTTGAAGCGGACATCTATATGAAGAGGTAAATCAGCAGCTCTAGAGTAGTGACGAGGGAAATTCATAGCATACCAATTGACGTAGCGCCCGCATCTAAGCTGTTCTCAACCAGCTCCTTTACCACAGAGCAGAGGTCAACGATTACCTGACCGGATTGGATTTGATGAACCTTTGAAGCCAGTCAGGAAACTGAGAGATAGAGAGGAAAGCTTTTCATTTTGCCACTTACAGAACGGCCTTCAATGGCCTTGATGGTAGCCATTTCAACCCATGGCGTTGGCTGGCTTGACGGCCGCGCAGTGTTACGAAGGCGGAGTCGTCGTCGTCTTCGCTTCACAATCTGTGTTTAGGCCATCCTTGGACAAAGTAATCCTGTGTCTTCGACAATGCTCGTAAGGAAGGTCGAGAGGTAATATGTAACGGATAAGGTGTTTTCTCAAAGTTGCTCTGAATCCTTCGACAAGACTCTACTGACTTAGGTATTGGCATATGTTACAGATTAGGTTATGGCAAACATCAACATATATTTATTCCAGCACCTGATGAGATGAGATCCTACAACCACTCCACCTAACCGACGTACAAATAATGCACTACCCATCCGTATACATTTGTGACACTGAATATATCAGTCTCAGACTCCAGCTCCAGCCCTCAATACCCAAAACGATCCGGCAAGACGACAGGGGCCACCAAGGACCACGTGTAGATACCATAACAGACCCATGCACTGACAATCTTCACCCAGCTAGCCCAGTAGGTTCTGCCTACCGGTGCAAAGTCCCCTTGTGCGTCCGCGTCGATGTTTTGCGTCAACAGGGTGGCGACCCATGTCGTGGCAAGTAAGAAGATGACATGGAAAAGGGAGTAATTGTATTGGGTCGAGGCGCGTTCATCGTCTCTCGAGTCCCGTCCATCCTCAGACTCGTCATCATCATCATCCAGTGCGCTAGCGGGAAGACTACCGCTGTCCACAGCGGCGCGCAGAGCCTCGGCACGCATCTCGCGCCTGGTGTTCGGCTGCTGAGTTACCAGACCGTGCTCAGCTTCCTCGTTGTCAAGCTTGGAGTATGCGTGGCTGCCCTTGGAGCCAAGCGCTATACCTTGTGTCGCAGCTCGGGTCGTAGTGTAGGCAATGGTCAACATTGTGACGATCGCACCAACCACAATGGAAGCTGTTCGGGTACCACGTGCACGGACGAGTGGGTTGCAATTCTTGTCATCTGGTTCCATGGACACCGCCGACATTGTAAGATATGTGCAGTAGATAGCTACCATAGCCGATTGAGCGAGTCCAGCTTGAGGATTGAACTCTTGTACTGTGGGATGGATTGAGATGAAGGAAACGATGAGAAGTACAATAAGGTTGACCTATATCATTAGCTGCATCTTCGACATCGCGCTTCCCGAGGACCCTTACCGTTATTGCAGCTTGGTTCATTGAACAGCCACCATAAGCAAAGAAAATGTACATCACTATGATCATCGCGAAGGAAGCGATGTACATCCCTAGCGTAGATCCGATCAGGAGAGTCCTCCATGCCTTCGAATCTTGGTTTTCAATCTTCTCCAGACAGTATTCTGCCCAGGTGTGGGCGAGATCGACGAGCAGGATCAGTCCCAAGAGGAGGAACAGCATGGCTCCGGCCAAAGCTATGTAGTTACCCCAGAACATGAAGAAGCTTTCCGGAATGAAGAACGTCATAACCACAAAGGCAAGCCATAAGATGATCTTGGGACCCCAAAAGCCGTTCTGTAGTGCTGCGCGACCATCCTTTGAGGATCTAACTCCCAACAACAACACCGCAAGTATTGCATGGAATAGGCCTAAAGCGAAGTTGATACGGTGCACCGCCACCCAGCCGGTGCATTGCTTCCCATCACAGGTTATAGTCATGTAGTCGAGGGTCAGGTGTTGAAGCTTTTTCAGCGCCCAAGGGGTGAGCATGATCCAAGATAGTATCGAGTTGACAAGAAGGATAACTGCGTAGGCTATCCGAGTAGCCATGCTGTGAGTTGTAAGAATACGCCAAACCATCTGGACATCATTGTAGAACTACCTGCTCTGGAATTTCCCGCAAGCACTGCATACCGCAGAGCATGTCGCCGCACCACAGCATGATGCTCCGAAAGTAGCAAGCTGGCCAAATCACGGTGATCAGTCCCAGCAGCCATCAAAGTAGAGGACTAACGTACCGTGCCAATGCTGGGCAGCGCTAACAAAGGCAGAGACAATAGAGCACCCATTTTGACAGTCAGTTATTTCAGATCGGGAGGTAACATGAGCACATGAAGAGAGACTTCAGGCAAATCTTTGGGGTTGAGTGTCGTGATGTCGTATGCAACAAGACGCCACTATCCTAGATAGGCTAGACCGAGAGATGTTCCGGGCGGAGTGAACCATCTCGTTATCGATTACGCCGAGCAAACAACCCCGATCTACCCTTATCCGTCGACTTCATAGCTCTCCAAGGCTTCGAACATTTTCTTGGAAACAACGCTTACCGGTCCAGCCAGACGAGTCGCGAGGCGTCGTGTCCCATATCTTCACAGGACCAGGAAACTGGAACTCACTTTTGTAAACACTCCAGCATCTACACCTTTCGCAATGCATCGTCGATAGTGCCAACGTTCCGGAGCACTGTTCCTGGCACACCTGCTTCCACCGTTGCCGTCATGACAGAGAACTCTTTGAGAGTTGCGCGGGTGGTATCCGTCGTTGCCGCTACCGTCATAGCACTCGCGTGCGGGACAAATGTAAGAGCCTCTGCAACACCTTCATGGCCTCGAAAGCTCATAGTTCTATAGTATGTGTACTCGGCATGGGCGCCTCAATTTGCAGAACGGTTGAGGCTCTCGTCAACCGAAAGCAACCTCATCGTGCGACCGCCCCAATAAGTCCGGCGGACTGTACGAACTGATTGGTTTTCTAGGGTGTGTTCGGGAATCTGGGCATGTACGGTACTGGTATACCTGTTGGACTCTTGATCGACTCCAAGGGGCCTCGGCCGGGTGTTCTCATAGGCATTCTGGCAATAGGGTCTGGTTATTTTCTTATATATAAGGGTCTGTGGTCGACCGCTTTTTCGAGTCGTAGCCCTGATGAACGTTTTAGCCTACAACAACGGTCCAGGTTCTATGGGTGTTCCGCTCATCTGTTTCTTCTCGTTCTTGACGGGAATGGGCAGTTGCTCTGCGTTCTCTGCAGCAATCAAGACGTGTACGTATACCACATTCCCTTCACATTACGCTAGCTCATTGGAACGCAGCTGCATTAAACTTCCCGAATCACCGTGGAACAGCTACAGCATTCCCCCTGTCGGCCTTCGGTCTAAGCGCGTTCTTCTTCTCCGTCATTTCCTCTTTTGCGTTCCCCGACAATACCTCCGATTTTCTCCTCTTACTTGCCGCCGGCACATCTGGCATGGTCTTCATCTCCATGTTCTTTCTTCGAGTCATCCCACATATATCGTCGTATTCCAAGGTACCTAACCACGAAAGGCGAGACCGGTCCGACTCCAATCAGCTTTACCGTACCAAATCAGGGGAGAGCAGATACAGCGGCGAGTACTTGTCGGAAGAACGAGGTAGGCCCTCTGCCGTAGCAAACACTCCTGAAGCAGACATACAACATGATGAGATCCGAAAAGCTCGCGCTGTGCCCCACGAGTCACCTCACGTCTCGGGGCCGGACACAGATGAATCATGTTCATTGCTATCTAAGTCATCTGCTGAGAATCTCGGAGACTCTTCACATGAAGCAGAAACTGTTACAGCTCCTGACTCACATCATTTAGACATTCGAGGATCGGCCTTGCTGCCCAAGGTTGAGTTCTGGCAGCTATTTGCCATGCTCGGGTTGCTAACAGGCATTGGCTTGATGACTATAAAGTACGCATTCTCTACCTCCTAAGACCGGTGACAAAGCTGACTTCAGAAGTAATATCGGCAATGATGTAACTACCTCCGCCTTACAGCTATTCATCAAATATCTAACCTCCCACTCTAGGCTCAAGCGCTTTGGAGCCATTACGACGACAGCGTGCCTCCGAGCTTCATTCAAGAACGCCAGCTCATGCACGTCTCCATCCTCTCCGTCCTCAGCTTCTGCGGCCGCCTCTTAAGCGGCGTAGGCTCAGACCTCATCGTCAAGAAGCTGGGTATGAGTCGCTTCTGGTGCTTGTTCGTGTCCAGCGCAATCTTCTGCGGGGCCCAAGTCTGTGGAGCAAGGATCGAGAATCCTCATTTGCTCGGCTTTGTCTCCGGGTTGACGGGCTGTGCGTGCATCTTCATCTGGTCTAACTCTCACAGATGAAGACTGACCCTGAATGATAGTGGCCTACGGCTTCCTCTTCGGCGTCTACCCAAGTCTAGTCGCCGAGGCATTCGGCGTGCATGGCCTATCGCAAAACTGGGGCTGCATGATCTTCGCTCCCGTCATTGCTGGAAACATGTTCAATCTCCTTTACGGTACCCTCTCCAACCTCTTCGCTTTCAAAAGGGGTACGCTAATATCATTGAAGGAACAATTTACGACCACCACTCGACTATCCTCCCCGACGGCGAGCGCGACTGCCCCGACGGCTTGAAATGCTACAGCACGGCGTACTGGGTCACGTTCGGGGCCAGTCTGGCCGGCGTGGGCGTCACGTTGTGGGCCATCAGGCACGAGCATGTCGTCAAGGCGCGGGCTCGGAAGGCGGAGAGGGAGAGGATCGGAGCGAGGGACGCTTGAAGCATACTTACGAGATGCAATGTTTTCAACATGAAGCTGTTTCGGTTTGGAGTACTGTGAATCCCGAAACACTTCTCGAGCGAACATTTTAGGAAAGATTAGAGAAGCACTCATGACAACGCGCATTGATGAGCAGAATATGCTTCCTCAGCAGGCTGCCATCAAGACTCATCACCCCCAATGACTGGGTAGGCCATCTACGTACCTCCACCCAGACACCAGACAGATGCACTCCCCACCATCCCTCAACTCACCGCACCACTCCATCCCATCCCATCCCACGCCACCCCGCAACTCCACCCCCAATCCCATCCGCCTCATCACCGCCTCCCCGCCTCCTCCCCTCCCTCCCTCCTATCCACCCCCTTCCCTGCCTAAGGTACCTAGCCAACCTCATCTACCAACCCCAGAGCTCCATCAACCCCACAGACCCAACCCCGACTCAGCGCCCCCCACCCTCGCCCTTCCCCCTCCTCGCACGACACCAGGTCTTCTCCTCTCCACTACCAGCATAGTTCTCGTACAACACCTCAGGCACAATGCACAGCGACGCACAAAGGTATCTGTATAGAAGTATCTGTACAGAAGGTAGCGAAAGGCGACACAGGAAGAGAAAAGAAAGCATGCGCCGTGCGCTAGGAGGGAGCAGCTGTTGTCGCTCCAGCGAAGAGGGCAGGGCGGATATCTGGATATCTTGTGGGCTTGGGGTCTGATCCGTCAGAAGGGAAAGCGGGAAGTTGGGCAGGGGTGGGGCTGGGGCGGGGTTGAAGGTAGGGAGAGGTGGATGGATCGGACTGGCCTGTAGGGCTGCGGGGGTGCGGCGGCGGTCGAGGTGACACGCGGGAGGGAGTCTTTCGGGCTGCGGGGATGCTGGTTCGTGGAGTCTGTGTGCGAGGGGCCTAGTCCGTTTGCTATTTATAAATATATGTGCGCATGGAGAACTAAGGCGCGGTGATGAGAACGGGGTGACCCGGTAACGGCGCTCTGCTTGGGGCGCAGGTGGGTTAGAGTCGTGTCCTGACGAGAAGAATGGGATGCTGGTGGAGGTGAATGGTCTTGCTCCCCAGGAATCATTGACGCTTCCGGGGTTGATCGTCGTTGAGGGGTGGGGTAGGCCAAGGACAGTGGGTATTGAGAAATCTTCAGTGGGGATGTTTGTGAGTGTAGGTAGTGTATGACCAGGTACTTCAGCTACTGTTAGCTTCGTCAGGTCCGGGGTTACTCTACCGGTAAAGGGGGCGCACTCTTTCAAGGACTTTCAAGAATCAAACACACAGCCACGAATGTACCCTGGAACACAAAGCGGCGGGCAAGTGTTCGATTCCTATATCCATGCTGCCTCTTCCGCGTCACAGTCATCTATCCATCCCCCTATCCAAGGAACGGAACAGATGCCAGACTGCAAAACTAGACTAGACCAGACCAGACAACATTACGCAAGAGTGATTAGAGGGCCAACGTAGCCCATTCGAGTACAAAGGCACTTTTAAGCTCAGAAACCGAACCCAGTCAAGACAGGAAAAGGAAAAGTCATGATACTAATACAGTATTATTCCGCAGAGACGAGATGACCAAGGAGACAAGGAAAGGAAATTTGAGGGACGGCACATAGAATACACACAGCACCACCACCCCCGTGAATTGATTCGTCGCTGCTTTTTGTCCCCGTCCGAGTCCCAGGAAGCCCGCCGAGCCCGGCTTTATATAGAGAGCTGGACGTAAAGAGACGGAAGAGAAGTCGTTCCTTGACGAACAAAGAGATCATTATAGTGGTATCATAGTAGAGAAAGGGGATATCATAATAAGACAGCTAGTCGAGACACAGCATTGTGGCTGGAAGGAAAGGGGCGACGGCAAAGTTGTTGCGTTGTCGATAGTGAAGTCTAGGCGGTTTCGGGTGTGACTGACTGAGATGGAGTCTCTGCGCATTCGGCGACGAGATCGGACAAGCGTAACTTCTTCGCGCGTGGCTCAGAGTCTCGCAGATCCCCGACCTCCCGCTCAAGTTCGTCGATTCGTCTCTTCAAGTCGTTCTCCCTCCGTTGCGCCTCATCCAGAGCACGCCTGAGCTGGTCGTCGCATTCTCGCATAATCATTTCGCCGTTTCGGGCATTAACATCACTCTGTTCGAGTTCGGCAACTCGGCCGCGGAAGAGATCGTTGATAACTTCCAACTCGCTGACTCTGGTCTTGAGCGTGGTGTTGGCGGCCAAGAGACCTTCGTATGTCTGGGGTGGTTCGAGCGATCTGTCGTTCAAGGACGAGATCGAACCAGGCGAAGGGTGCCTCAGGTGGAGGGCGGGGAGTGAGGTCGAGGGATGGAAGCCATGGTCCGAGAATGTGACACCGTCAAACATATGTTGTGGTGCAATGTTCGACGGGTGATGCAACGACGGAGTCTCGGTCCGTGAGACTGGGGAGTTGGAACGATCCGAGGCGCCCGAGGAGGTCTTTTGCGACGTTCGCCTGTGGTTGAGGAGTCTTGGTGGTGGTGTCCCCGCGTCCGAACGTGATACCGAGAGGCCGTTACTATCGAAGAGGGACTATTGATGGAACAGTCAGTTTGCACTTCTAGCTTGCCCTGATGGAGCCACGGCTGCCTACCTTTTTCTTTGGCCCTTGTGCCGCGCTCTTGACACGATTCCGGCTCTTGATGACATCGGTCTTGAGGCTTATCGGCCGAGGTCTGCCGTGCAGCTTGAGGAACAGACCGCAAGCATTGCAGAGCACCGAACCGAGTTCATCTCTACGCCAAAGCGGAGTTGTCGACGTGGTGCAGTTCTGACAAACAGGCTATCGATCCACCAGCGCCCGGTCAGCGAATGCGTTCAAGGGTTTCATGGTTATAAAGTCTCAATGGCGCAGGACGTAGGCGACTAGGTGCGGCCATCAGGACGGAAGCCTCAGGATCACATACAGGGTTATTGCCTTGACCGCCAGAGGTAGCTGCAGGAGACGAGGTAGCATATGTCATGCTGTGACCGACATTGTAAGCCCTATTTGTGAGATCATATGGTCAGCTGTATGTCGAGTCCCAAGTTTCACACACATGTCGATAAGGCAGCTTTCCGCAAAGATGCCCAGCGAAGATATTACGCGCACAGGGTTGATGGGTTCGGACGGTTCAGAAAAGCACAACGTACCTCAACTGCGGGGACGGCGCGGACGCGATGGAAGCCAGGGCGGATAGACCGGGAACGGGAAGTGAGATTTGCGGATTGTTGATGTTGTGGTGTTGGAGGAATGCGGACGACGATTGGGTGGAGGTGGATGATGGTCTGGAGATGTCGTTCCCAACCGGAGGGAGAGGCAGCGGCGACGGCGCCCTGTCATCGGCCGAAACAGTGGTCGTGAAAGCGGGCAGGTGTTGGACCCGCTGTGAGGATGGTGGTCGTAAGGCCGGGTCGATGGGCGAGGCCCGATAAATCAGGGGAGCCAGTGCCGACGCCGTGATGACGGGTTCCAGACGCGAGCTGGCTTGATTATGGCGATGTTCGCGCAAGTGAAGAAAAGGAAGACGAAGTCAATTTGGCGATGTTATTAGATGACTTGTCCTCTTAGGATTATTGTTGTTATTACGGTGTGTTGTGTTGGTTCGTTCTTGCGATTAAGTTAGGAATTTGTTTGGCTGTAGCGTATCGCTGGAATTCACGATAAAGGAGTACAAGGACAGATACTGTACTTGGGGCTGATTTGATGGAGTTAGATACGGTACGGTACAGGAACCTTACAGTACATGCCCTGTAAGGTACGGTGGTCCGTGATACGGCGGCTTGATCACTGCTGACAGGATTGGTAACAACCTGGAAGCGATGATACTGGTGAGATTAAGTTTAGATCCCGATACCAAGTATAAATACAAGCGTGTTATGTATGGGCCGGGGTATGGTACGTAAGGTACAGATACCATATAAAATACTCCTTACCGTACTCACCTTGTCCCTTACCGACTATAAGGATAAGGTAAGGATAAAGGGGTGGATGCAAAAGGATTAAGTAATATTACACGTGACATTTTATTTTTAGTACCTTCCTTATCTTAATCTACCTTAAGATAGCGTCCAGGCACGCGGGACGGTAAGAAAAGGGTGACCGTGTTTCACGAGAGTCAAAATCCTGACCCGATAGAGGCGATGATGATGGTGATGGTGATGGTGATGGTGATGGTGATGGTGATGGAGACAGACAAGTTTGAAGTCATACTTGGACTCATAGTGTTGCCTGTTCCTGTGCTGTAGTGGAGGGAGTATTGTGTCCTCTACGTTGATGGTTCAGCCATGTAGACTTTGTATGAGAGCCAACCTAACTTACTTACCTACATAACAACGGCCGATTGCAAAGATATATGATATGTTCCAGTAAGCCGTGCATCTCGTGTCATAGCAGTATTATCATTGTTCCTATTCCTTTCTCACATACCTTACTTGTTGGTATACCAAGCAGAGCCTCAAGGTGATTGGGATGTTGGTGATGGTGTCGGTTAAACTTGCCCGTTAATAGATCGCCTTGCTGGTAATGCCTGCCTACGGTAATGGTTTGGTCTTGAAGGCCAAAGGCACCCGGTCCCTTTTTCACAACTATCACGAGATTCTCCTGCTCCACCTAGAAACGTCACTATGCCAAAGCATCGTCCCGCAACTTCTGGTTATGCTCGGATCGCCCAGGCGGAACAAGATGACGGTCGAGGCTATCAGGACGATTCCGAAGACGATATCTATCAACCGCCAGCCGCCATCTCCACCGCAGCTGCCCACTATGCTCCCATTCAACCGCAACCGTCTGGTCAGATGCAATTCCCTGCCCTGGACTCCTTTCCAACTCACAGACGACGCCCGAGCGCAGGGAAGCGGCGGATGCGTCGGAGTTCCTCCGGCGTGGACATCAAGGCAATCAATGCACGCCTGGAGAAGTGGGCCGAGGAGATTGCCTCCAAATTCAAGATCAGCAAGGTGAAGGGGAAGTCGCAGGAGGAGGAACAGCTGGAGATTCATCACTCCGTCTTTCACCCTCCGGACGGGATGCGGCCGGCCACGGCCGAGACCCTCGCCTCAGACTCAGGAGACACCATGCCAGGAAAGATGACTGAAGCGGAATATGACGCCGTGGTCGAGAGCGTAAAGGTCGCGATCGAGCTCGGTGTGCACCCAAAGATGATCTCACAGGGGAGTTCCGGGAGCTACTTCGCCCGCAACTCCGAGGGAAAGGTCGTGGGTGTATTCAAGCCAAAAGATGAGGAGCCATATGCCTCGAGGAATCCGAAGTGGACGAAATGGATACACCGGAACCTCTTTCCGTGCTTCTTCGGGCGGGCGTGTCTGATTCCCAACCTCAGCTACGTGTCCGAGGCAGCAGCATACGTCCTTGACTGTCGGTTACGCACAAACCTCGTCCCTTATACAGATATTGTCTACCTGTCATCAAAGTCCTTCTACTACGACTTCTGGGATCGATCAAGCTACTACCGAAAACAAAAGCCGTTACCGGCGAAAGTTGGCAGCTTCCAAGTGTTTCTCAAAGGTTTCAAGGATGCCAATATTTTCCTGCGAGAGCATCCTTGGCCCGATCAGGTCAATCCAGGGTTTCGGACAGAAGCCGCACCGAAGAAGAAGGGTAAGCCATGGGCGGAGAGTTGTAGGCCTAGCGGCGCACCATCTGACGATGAGGGGGAAGACGATGTGCAAGATGAGGCTAGATTCACCGCTAGCGAAGAGACCACGCAGCGAAGAAGGTTCTTCTGGACAGATGCCTTGCAGATATCTTTCCGAGAGGAGTTGGAGAAGCTAGTCATTTTGGATTACATAATGCGAAATACAGATCGCGGGCTAGACAACTGGATGATCAAGGTCGACTGGCATACTCAGGAGGTTTCGATCGTGTCAGAGCCGCCCAAAATGGACGGGGAAGCCCGCGAGCAAGCTCCTCGACCTGCAACAAAGACTGCCGATGGAGTCGCCATGGCAGACTTGTACCCCTACAGACGCCAGGAATCCATGGTTGCTATCAGCAGGTCAGGGACCCCTTCGAATGCAGCAGGTGCAAACAGTGGCCCCTCGATCACCATTGGGGCCATTGACAACAGTCTGTCGTGGCCCTGGAAGCACCCTGATGCCGTAAGTTTGTCCAGTACCCGGCACCGGTATCGATACTCACTTTACCCAGTGGCGTAGCTTTCCCTTTGGTTGGCTTTTCCTGCCTGTGTCGCTCATCGGTCAACCGTTCTCACAGAGAACCCGAGCTCATTTCCTTCCCCTTCTCACTTCAACACGATGGTGGGTACAGACGCAACTGGCCCTGCGCCGTGTGTTCAGCCAGGACTCCGACTTCAAGGAAAGCATGTTCGCAAGGCAGATTGCTGTCATGAAAGGTCAAGCTTGGAACGTGGTCGAGACTCTCAAGACTCCTGATCATGGCCCCCTCGAGCTAACACGTCGAACGCGTGTTTGCGTGTGGGATGATGTCGTGGACATTCCAGTAGCCATCCCACTTCGTGTACCGTCCGCAGAGATGCGACGGCGGAGGGATGCACACGCCCGATCTCACACCGACGAAGAGGAGATGGATATTAGTACCGTGAACGCCTCGGCGCCCCTGCCGCAGCATGATCTCCTGGGCCTGTCTTCGCCCTCAGCGGACTTACCGAATCCCGATCGCTTTGATCTATCTCACAACGATAGCTTGGTTGATCCCGGGGCGCCGACCGATGATCCTGCAAGATCCGCTACTGTCGAAAACACTCCATGGACCAATGAGTCCAAGCTTGGCGAAATGAAGACTGGACCAAGTCGAATGAGGACTCAGTCTGACCTTGACCGGAACCATAAAAGAGGCGGCCCTGGCACCCACAGGAGACGATTCTCATCCTCGGCACGGTATGGGGGTTCGGCTTTCTTGTACGACGGCGATGAGTCGGAGGGTGATTTGGGTTATACGGCGGCGGAGGGCATGGAGGGGAACCAGAAGAAGGTTATCATGGAACGGCTGGACACTGTGAAAACCCAGAATCCTGTGTTCTCATGGTGCTAGGTCAGGTCAGGATGGTTTGAGCGAATGCACTTTCATACAGGGTATATATTGTTTTGTCTAGGAGCATAGTATCGGCGCTCTGGGGTCAGGACGGCGGGCATTGCGGATCAGTACAGGGAAATTATTGGGCCGACCTCCTTGCTTGGCTCGGATATATTCTGCTTTTGTGATTTTTTACGCATCAGCGCTCATATTGTATTTAGCTGTCAACCAGTCCGTGTTGGATTGCTAAAGTGCCGCTGTATGATGAATGGTACTTAACCACATCTGGAACGTACAGTATCCCTCTAAAATCGACCCTCGGACTCACTCAGCCAAAACAATATCCTACTACACCATTAAATTCCTGGTGCTTAAGACTGCCTTTGCCTGCTTCATGTGTTCGGTTGTGCGGCAGAAAGTCAAGGCTTTGAGGTACCAATACCTAAGGTACCTTATCTTTGATGTACCGTATCCTTTACCTCACCAAACGCGGTACCTCACTTTCGTCTTGCGAGTCGCGTCCCACATGAGGCTTGAAAGCTTATCTGCTTAGCGTATCTTCGCTTATCATAGCTTAAGGAATCTACGAAGTACCAGGTACTTGTACTTCGTACCTCAAATGCGCGACATCACCGTGGTATAGATTCGTACCGATCAATAATACAAACACTTTACTTCACTTTCCGCTATTCACCTCTTTTTTCTTCTAGATTTTAACTCACCCTCGCCTTATGATGCCTGACGTCTACCTCCATCTACACTTCTTTTAAGTTGCGTCCGGCGTCATGAACGGCTATCAGAGTGCAATCAGCCATGCAGCTTCTCCGGAGCGGCAAGATGCTCGAAGGATGCCAGCCTCTTCAAGTCTTAACGGTTACCCGATTTCTCCTGCCGCCGCGCTTCTAAACCCAAAAGCTTATCAGAAGCAAATGGCTAATGGTATCACCTCAGACTTATCTCTTTTGCTTCCGTCATCCATAACTCCTTCTCTACGTTCTGGTAGCGAACCACCTCATTCCGGTCGTTCTCCGACCCTTTCCTTGAACTTTACCTTTCCACACTCGCAGGATAATGCTCACTTCTTTACCTATCCACAAGGCCCGGGGCGTTCCAAGAAGGCCGCTAGCGTAAACGGCGACGTGCCCTTATCTACTCCCCACTTCGACCCCAAGCAGCTGCTCAATCCAAAAGGCTTCAACAAGATTCAAGGGAAGGAAGACACCCAAGTCAAATCGCCAACCGTGCAGAAGTATCAGCCTGAATACTCCGATCCTAACCCAAGAGGTTTACCGGAAGCACAAGCGCATGCTAATGGAGCGCCCCAACGCGAGTGTGATTCTGTGGTGGGTGAGGTGCAGGGCATGGGCAATTTGATCGAACGCATGCACAATGTTTCGAAGCGAGAAGAGCAACCACGGAAAAGGCAGAAGAAAGAGCATGCTAGCCAGGATGATCAAGATGACATGAAAAAGGCAACTTTCGCCGGTGGCGGCAAAGGAGGGGTGATTGGCGAATACATGAGGCAACAACGGGAAGAAGGAAAGAAAGAATCCCAACCCACTAGAATGTTGGTAGATCTGACTACTGGTATGGAGAGCCTGTTCAACCTGCCTCCATGTTCAATATAGACTGACCTGTTACCAACTCAGCCGAAGATGACGACTTGATTATTGTCAGCGATAGCGCAGAAAAGGAGGTATGTTATGGGCGCATTGATGGAACCAAGGTTCAGGCGCATCGTGTGCCTACACCCCATCCCAAACAAACCAACATAAGCAACACCACCTGGCCCAGCATGAAACTCCAATTGCATCGTATCCCTGGAGCGACTCACATAATCACTGTGTCTGATCCATGCGATCACGACATCGGAAACGTTGATGTTCGTAGCTCGCTCGGTTTGGCTCCTTTGATGGATGGAAGAGCGATAAAGATTCGGGTACAAGCTAGACTCAACTCGCGACGGATGAAGCCTTTCGAGCAGCCTGGAGGTAGCTGCTCTGAGCACCTAGAGATGACTGTCAATCTCTATGGTCAAAAGAAGTATTCCGCTGGCATCGGCAAGTTTCTCGGTCAAAGGCAGGTTTGGCTACGTCCACCGTTTGCTGTTGATAGTGGAATTGAGGTCTGTAACCCCCATGCAGCAAAGATCAATCCAGCACTCCAACGGACGACGCTTTCGGGCATGTTAAAATCAGCACCGACTGCAGGTTACGTCACTCGGACGGTTGAGGAAGTTCGGAACGATGTTATCGGCATGTTTGATTCTCTTCCAAAATCCGAGAATCTACCTGAACTAGAAGCGGACCCGGCCATCATCACCCCTCTGCTAAGTCATCAGAAGCAAGGGCTATACTTTATGGTAAACAAAGAAAAAGAGCGGGTTTACAGTGACAACGAAGACGACAACAGCTCGTTGTGGAGGTTGAAATACAGACCAAACGGACAGAGGATTTACTTCAACGTTATCACAGGAAAAGAGGAACGTGAAAAGCCACCGGAAGTTCTCGGAGGGATCTTGGCCGATATGATGGGGTTGGGAAAGACGTTGAGCATTTTATCTCTCGTAATAACCACCTCACCAGAGGCAAAGGTGTGGGCGAAACAGATGCCGCCGGCCGAGACTGCGGACGGTGTTGCTATTCAATGCAACTCGAAAGCGACGTTGCTAGTCTCGCCATTGAGTACGATCGCAAACTGGGAAGAACAGATCGGAACTCATATCAAGCCTGGAACCCTTTCTTACTACATCTACCATGGTAACAATCGATGCAATGACGCTCTGGAATTGTCCAAGTTCGACATGGTCATAACAACATACAGCGTTGTATCCAGCGAATTTCATAAAAGGAGCAAGAAGCGTGCAAACAGCCCACTCGAACAGACCAACTGGTTTCGCATAGTCCTGGATGAGGCTCACATGATCCGAGAACAGTCAACTAGGCAGTCCAAGGCGATATGTGCGCTCTCAGCCCAGCGGCGTTGGGCCGTAACGGGCACACCGGTGCAGAACCGCCTGGACGACTTGGGTGCACTGATCAAATTCCTCAGAATCAAACCTTTCGATGAAAAGGGTGGCTTTACACAGTTTATTCTCAGCCCATTTAAGACGGCTGACCCAGACATATTACCCAAGCTACGCCTTCTGGTCGATAGTATAACCTTGCGACGACTGAAGGATCGGATCAATCTCCCACCTCGCCATGATCAGATAGTAAGACTCAAGTTCAGTGATGAGGAGCAAATTCTGTACGATTGGTTCGCAAAGGATTCCGACAACAAAATGCGAATCATTGCTAGCGAACAGAAGAAAAGCCTGGGGGGAAAGAGCTATGCACACATCCTGCGCGCTATCCTTCGTCTACGTAAAATTTGCGCACATGGTAAGGAGCTTTTGAACGAAGAAGACATGAAGATGACAGAGGGCTTGAGCATGAATAATGCGATTGATCTCGAGGACGAGGATGATAGTAGACCGGCCATCACGGCAAGACAGGCTTACGAGATGTTCTCGCTTTCCAAGGAAACCGATATGGACACCTGTGCTCAATGCGCACGACGGATCGGGTCAAAAGACGGCGTCGTTGACGAGCTCTCTGGCGGCAAAGACGATATCATCGGGTACATGCTACCGTGCTTTCAGACCGTCTGTAGAGAATGTTCTGCAGATTTCAAGCATGAAATGGCAAAGAAAGCGACCTCCGACAAGCACTTCGTTTGCCCCTTTTGCGAGCAATACCTACGCCTCACGTACTTCGAGCTCACACAAGCCGGATTCGACGAAGCCGAAGAAGCCAAGACCGCGGCCAAAGACAACCCAAGGCACGCGAAATTCATAGGCCGGTATGGTGGACCGCACACCAAGACGAAGGCTTTGATTCATTCGCTTCTTCAGTCTAAGATTGAGAGTCAGGCAAACCTGGACGAACGGCCAATCAAGAGCGTCGTTTTCTCCGGGTGGACCGATCACCTAGATCTAATCCAGATCGCTCTCCACGAAAACCAAATCAGCTATACCCGGCTCGATGGCCAAATGACTCGCACGCAGCGCACCGCCGCGCTTGATGCCTTCCGCGATGACCCTGATGTTCCCGTCATCCTGATATCCATCACAGCCGGAGGTCTCGGTCTGAATCTCACTACAGGATCCAAGGTGTATGTGATGGAGCCGCAATTCAATCCAGCAGCCGAAGCTCAGGCCATAGACCGAGTTCATCGCCTCGGACAGACGCGGGAGGTGACCACATCGCGTTTCATCATGGACGGTAGCTTCGAGGAGAAGATGCTGGAGTTGCAGAGGAAGAAGCAGAACCTGGCAGACCTCAGTATGAATCGTGGCAAGCTCGACCGAGCGGAAGCTGCTCGACAGAAGTTGGAGGAGCTTAGGAGTCTTTTCAAGTGAAATGCGACAGCTCGGAAGTCGTGGGTTTATGTTATGCACTGGGAAGCAAGTCTTAATCTCAAGGCAGGCGTGTCCGCTTCATGCTGGCGTCTTTAACGGCTCTGCGGATGAAGTTCCCTGGTGACGATCGTCTCATCAAAGCCATGTGCACTGATTTTACTGGTTTCTATTTTTGATTGCATCTCTAGCGAGTTGGGATTTGGGCGGTCGGCTCTCTCGTCATTAATAGCGTCTAATGCACAGCGGACATGGTGGCATCCAGCGGTAACGGTGTTTCTTTCGGTTTGGTTCAGACGGTGTGGCTGCGTGATACCCGGCAGCAGCCAGCGTGACTGGCCGTGCTGACAGTTGTAATTGGGATCAAATCCGATGCTTCAACATGCGTCCAGCATTCGTAGCAATATATATCTTACTCCAATCACCAACGCCCGTACGCACTCACTCGTAGAAACCATAGCACATCATCCCAGCCCCAAACTCCCCACCCCCAAGCCTCCCACAGCGCCATCCCCAAACCCCCCGCCCCCTTCCCCCAAATCAAAATCAAACCCTCCTCACCCCCCTAATAACGCCATCCAGCCTCTCCAACACCTCCTCCGCAACCCTCACCGCCCTGGCCCTCTCCTCCTCCGCAACCCTCAACTCCGCCTCCAGCACCTGCAGCCGCTCCTCCTGCTCGCGCTCCGACGTGCCGATGCCCGGCAGCACCGAGATCAGGTACTCGATCTGCTGCTCCTTCAGCACCAGGTCGCGCGCCAGCTCGCGCTGCGCGGCCGCGAACGTGCGCGGCGAGTCTGGCGTCACGTCTTCGGGCGTGGTTTTGGGCTCTGTGGTGGAGAGTGGGGAGGAGTCGTGGTGCGTGGAGATGTACCGGGTTGAGGCGTAGAATTGCGTTGCGAGCTGCGTGATTCGTTAGTGGGGAGGGGATGGGGGGGTGGGTTAGTGGGGTTGTTGAGGGCGAGTGTGGTGCTGGGGTTGGGGGGCGGTGGGAGAGGGGGGGAGGTACCTGGTCTAGGCAGTCTTGGAGCTGGGTTAGGCGGTCGGCCATTGTGGGTCGGTAAGGTAGGGAAGCTATGTTGTGATGGGCTGCCGCGCGGTACTCAGGCCTCAAGGCGGGATCTTCAAATTAGCGTACGATCTTAGTGTAGGGCTGAGATCTCCACATGGCTCGTGCATTAGTTGACGGTACGACTTAAGGTATGTAATTTTAGACATCTTTCAAACTTACATCCAACTTGTAAGTGACCAAGATAAGCAACTTCTATGCTTCTGCTGCGCTCCTTACAAGAGTCCAGATCCTTATTCCCACCCATCTCAAAGCACAACTGCGGCTCACGGCAATGGCAATCAACCACCTCTCCAGGACCTGAAACCCCCTCCTCTCTTCTGCAACCAACTTCAAACACCCCAAACCACCAAGACCTCCCGAGCTTTCTATCCTACGCCGCAAGAACCGGTCTCAACCCAACCAGCACCGTCTACGTAGGGACCCACTACGAATACACGGTACTGAACTCCCTGCGCCGTCTGCACCTCTCCCTAACGCGCGTCGGCGGCCGCTCCGACGCCGGCATCGACCTCGTCGGCCACTGGCACGTGCCGCCCGACGCCCCGCACCCCCTGCGCGTGCTGGTGCAGTGCAAGGCGCTGAAGGACAAGGCGAAGCCAAGCCTTGTCCGGGAACTTGGGGGGATGTTTGCGGGCGCGCCGGCGGGGTGGAGGTCGGATCGGGTGGTGGGGATGCTGGTGAGTTCGAGGGAGGCGACGGGCGGGGTGCGGGAGGCGTTGGGGAGGAGTTCCTGGCCGCTGGTGTGGGCTTTGGTTGGGTTGGATGGGGGGGTGCGGCAGTGTTTGTGGAATCGGAGGGCGGTGGAGGTGGGGTTGGATGGGGTGGGGGTTACGGTTAGGTATTTGCCGCAGAGAAGGGGAGGGGAGGGTGGGGAGGGGGTCAGGAGTGAGGTGGCGTTGACTTGGAAGGGGGAGGTTATGGCGGAACCGAAGAGTGTGGATGGCGGTTCGCTCGTCGTGAGTGATGGACCCGATCGAGGCTGAGGTTGTTGCCGGTAGTGCGCGATTGCAGGAAACGCAGCTTGACTGGCTCTTCTGCACGCCAAGCCTGAGGCGGTTCATGGACTAGCAACCATGACGCCCAGCGGTTGTGGCCGAGTAGGGTCAGCTCTTTGGTTATGTGTTGAAGGAGTACTCGTCTCGAATACGAAGGTCTATGGACTGGGCGTGGGGCTTGAGCGGAAGATGCCCTGAAAATAAAGGGGTGAACAGCTGCATCGACGCATATAGGTGTCATGGAGTTTATATACATGGAGCCACCGGCCGGCAATTCCTAGAGATACAACAACTTTGTACGTTATCTACTAGATCTTCCAACTTTTCTCACGTCCTCCAGGCCGACTTTTAGAGAAATCCAGGATAAGCTCGGTATGTAAGCATCCAAAACAGAGGTAAGATTGTAGCGTTGAGCCTGGAATTGCAGGTCGAATGTTGCAGAGCCATTTCAGCCGAAGGATGTGTTCTGTCTACTGTGTGCCCTGTGTTGGGGCATCCTTGACTTGGTTGCAATCTGTGCAAAGGGAGTGTAAAGTAGACGGAGACGGAGACAGGGACAGGACTGTGATTGAAAATAGTCCTCACACCGCGCATGTTTACTGACCACTATCTCCAGTGGTCGCTCCCAGTGTATGAAAGAACTTGATATGTAATGTCGTGGCCGGGAACTCCTCCTCCGGTTTAGGCTGCCACCGTTTCCGGTATAACCCCGGGCTTACCTAACCCGCCGCTTTTGACCTCTTTCTATAAGAACCCCCCACATCCCCCCTCCTCGACATGTCCATCTTTCCTTCCTTCCCTACTCCCATATACCGTACTGCGCGCGTCAGCCGACCTCTGTGCCGCACCCCCCTTTCCAAGGCTGCCTCACTCCTTCGCTGCTTCGCCCTCTTCGCTCCTCCGATCGCCGATCGCCGATCCTCGATCACCTTGCGCCTTTTACTGCAGCTTGCACTCAATATCCCCTCCGCCATCAGGGAGCCCGAAGTGCGGCCGTTGTGGCAGATGTTGCGATGTGCAAGCGCCCCAATCGCAATCCCCGGCCGACCGGATACACCAACATCTCTTCTGTCCTGCCCCACCTGCTCCACCTGCTCCACAACATTCTGCGGTTGTCTTTTTGTCTTTCACGCCTCCAAGGCAGCCCTGAATCTGACCATGAGCTCTTATCTCAGGTGCACTTCTCTTATTCGGTTGCAGCCCCTTTACGAAGTCTCCTGCCAATCTTGCTCTCCTCCTTCCAGCTGTCAGAGCTACCATCAAATTCGCCTTGGACACTGGCAGACTTGACTACCAACCATGATGACAGGGCCCACCACCTCTCACTAATCACCTCCCCTCCCATTAACATGCACCCCGTAGCCACATGGCGCCTGCTTCGGCCGCTGACCATAGGACGTCGAACATTTGTAGAATCACCTCCAAAATGCGCCTACAACCTCACCTACGACTACCCGAGCATATCAGGAGTAAATGTGTATGGAAGTTAGCAAGGAAAAGACGTTTCAGCAAGGGCTTTTCGTGGGACATGGACATAGCAATAGTTTTGACAGGATAATAGCGCTAGAGCCCTTTAGGCGTAGTGCCTCCGGGCGGATTAAATTACCTACCTACCTCGTGTGGATGCAGGGCCATGGACCCCCTATCCCCTCATGGGTTTGCAACTCTTTGGGTTACTAAACCCTGAGGTCGCCATCACCATAGGGTGTGAGCTGATTGTGGGAGCATTTGGCCTTCACCTTGGCTCACAATGGCAATCGCAAGTTCACAGCATTCCAAGCCATAATCCAACCCACGTCCCGAAAGCTGCTGGCTATGTTAATTGCCACTGCTCTCGAGACCCTATCGCCATGTGTTTTCTCTGACACTCACACTTATTACGATCAAGTCGGTCATGCAATGAACGACAGCATGCATTTGCTAAGTACCTAGCTAATGAGTGAAGAACTGTAAAGTGAAGCAGCGAGGAAAGACGAAAACATCAAACGCAATTCCAACATAACAACTTCAATGTATTCTGGGTGTCACTGACGCAGAGACGAAGCCTAAACAAGAGCCACGGCGGATTAAACTTCGCAGTCCAGTCCCGACCTAAGCAACCACCGGACGGGCTCTCGTCTCCCAGGGCTGTGGAGGCACCGGGTTACCGTATGTAACCTTCACCTCCCTCTTCTCCCAGGGTTGTGGGGGCACCGGGTTACCGTATGTAACCTTCACCTCCCTCTTCTCCCAGGGTTGTGGGGGCACCGGGTTACCGTATGTAACCTTCACCTCCCTCTTCTCCCAGGGTTGTGGGGGCACCAGGTTACCATATGTAACCTTCACCTCTCTCTTCTTCTCGCCGTTGCCGCTCTCGAGCTCGCTGAACGCAGGGTTACTTCCTCGCTTCCGTCCAGAGTGGGTATTGATATAAGTGGTGTCCATGCAAACACCAACATTGGAGTCACTCCTGTGGCTGGTCAGCACGGAGACTGCACCATAACATGGTGAAAGAAAACTTACCTGAACTCCCAACCGTTCTCTTTGCGATCACCACCCGTCTTGCAGCCGTTGACCTCTCGGCGTAGACCAAAGTTGCATAGGTCGAGTGGGAGCACAGCGTCGTCCTTTGCGATGCGCTTGACGCTGAAGAACCATTTGTTCCCCTGGGACGCGCTGGTGACACATCCTGTTCGCTCAAGACCCATGTGAAAGCTGCCTTGCATCACTTTGCAGATGTTATCGATATTGTCGAGGGCCAACTGCTTGTTGGTGTTGGATGGCCCTTCCTTGTAACAAGTCGCAGATGCCAGTGGAAGCAAAGAGGCAGCGGTGACAAAGATAGTCAAGAGATGCATTATGGCTGTGGTCTGAGGTAAAAGATCTCAGTGGAGATAACTGGGTAGAGTTCAGAACGAAGTGTGATTGCTAGCCGCGTAGAAGTTTGAGAGAAGACTGCTGATAGATGATTGAACTGGTTGTTGTGGAGTGTAGAGAAAAGATATAGCTCTGCTGGAGAGCGCACAGCTTTTATATTGAGAGACTTCGCCAGCTCAGTCCATGAGTATCAAACTGAGAACTGTGTCCTCTGAGCACCCATTATAGACAATTCTTGACATAGATTGAGGTGTTGGTGCTGCGCCAGCGTTGGTGATATTTCAACCATAGGATTTATGGTGGCAACTGATGATGCAGTAAGGCTTTGGTCCTGGTTGAAACAGTTCATAGGGCTCTGGCCCGTACTGTCTGGGCTGTAAACCTGCATGTTGGCGGCACTGTCATTTTGATGATATTGTATTTATAGAATGTTAAGTTCTCCGGTGTTGGTGCGAGACTCGCTATCAGATGTTGGTAATGTGGTGGTGTTGGTGGTGTTGGTGGTGTTGAAAGGATTGTTTCACATTAATGTAGAAAGATAACTCCACCCACTCCTTCAATCCAACAGGCGGTGCATATGCCGAGCAAATTTCAGTAGCAGACGGAAAGAGAAGTAAATATAGATAGTAGTGAGAAGTAATATGGCCTAGACAGTAGATGATGCTCTTCTACAACGGCCGTAGAGAAAGTAGCTGCTTTATACAACGTATGCTTGGAAAGTCTACTACACTTGAGTTTCTTGTATACAGATATCATCACAGCATAGGTAGACTTTAGAGAGCAATCCAACCCCTGAAAAATAAGCATGTTGTCCAACCCTACAGCTTACTCTCCCAATCACTGAAGCCAGGTATGTATATGGGCGTCTTAGGCTCCGTGTACCGCTTCCAGAGACTCATGAACCGGTCCATTAAATCTGGTGCTTCTTTGTGAAAGAGACTTTGCAGACTCTTAAACCTCTCATTGGTAGGACTGTCTCTGACAAAGAGGTGTTGATATCTCTCCAGCAAACCCCGTTCCTACACGTGTTTAGTGAGCGATCCATTACTGCTAGGGAACCTGTCCAAGATGAGTAGAATAATTACTTACCTTGAGAATCACTGTGAATTGGGCCCATGGGCGCATTCTCTCCGTCCACTCGACGCTGTGCAAAACTTGCAATTGCTTCCGCCCGAAACGAAGCCCTGTGCATGCCTCAAACTCTGCACATGTCGCCAAAAGCTTGGGATCGTTTAAGTCAAGGACGGTTCGGTAGTTGGCAGCGAATGGATCGCTGGAGAAAGGACCTTGATCGCTGCTTGCTGCGGCCTCAGGCTTGGAGTGATCCATTTCTGACTTGTGGTTGTGTGTGTTACCGGTCTCGTTGACGCTGAGCTTATCTTGCTTCACCATGTTGAAGTGTTCCTTTGAAATGAAGAGGTCGCTTGGTTTTCTCTGTAGAGTGAGATTGAGCGGGTCTGTGTAAGTGTTGAGAATGGGGCACAGTTATAAGTTATAAGGTTATGGAGTGTCATGTGAGTACAATTTAGGCTGCCGTTACCAAGAATACCTTACCTACCTTAGTCAGCATTACGTCTTACCTACTTGTAGGCTGTGCATATTTATCTTCAACAAACTCGGCGGCTACCTGGAGCTATCATCCTCCGGGTTTTGCTCCTTCGTGTGTCTCAGGTATAAACAGATACAGTTCTATTTAAAAAGCATGCCCCGAACTTCATCACATCCTCCAACAGTTTCAATTGCCAGCTTCATCACCAACATAACCAGGATGTCCAACACCATTATGGTGCTGGTTTGTTGGCCTTTCCGATGTGATGTCGTGGGTGTTGGACTTCAACTTCCATACAGTATACCGTGGCCTGGTCCATGGATTGTGTATATAAGTCACCGCGCCTGCTCAAGGAATCAACATTGATCAACTGGCAGTCTTCCGAAAATCTGATAGTCACTTCCATATAGACATTTACCTGATCTTGTTCTCACTTGACTTCGTTCATTCATTTCATCATGAAGTGTGCCGCCATTTTCATCGCTGCCCTCTCCTTTGGCACTGCCTTTTCTGCAGTACTTCAAGCTCGAGAGCCCGAGGCCGAATCAGTGCGGCTGGCCACAGGGGCTGAGGTATCAGACACGGAGACTGGCCTCTTGGTCAGGCGGCGAGATACCGGCGAGCTTACGAGTGTCTCACCCTCAGGCTCCGAGGATCGATCCGGTGATGGTGGCCTTGAGAAGCGGTGGAGCGAGGCCTGCGTGAGTACTGTAGACACCCTGAATCCGTCACCTCGGCTTACATTGTTCTAGCTTGGATGCCTAGTAGCATGCATGGCTGAAGCTGGACTAAGTCATTGGGTAGCCGGCAGGACCTTTCTTACGCGAAATTGGTTCACTCCGTTCACCTTGTAGGTTCCTTTTCCGCGTTGACGATCTCACCGTGAAACTGAAACCAGAGCAGGTGCGGGTTCCGTTGTGTTCAAGAAGGTGCATGCTTCCCAGGCGGAAACGGCGTGGTGTCAGAGGCTGCTCAAATTTTCAACGCACAGAAGGACGCTGGCTTGACCGATCCCATTGCTGGCTCTAGCCCTCAGGGCTCTCCGGCTGGTGGCTCTCCAGGTCGTGGCTCTCCGGGTCATTGAGAGACGCGCTCTGCACCTGCGTTAACTTGCAAAGTCGCAGAATTGTGCAATAAGGAAGCATCTCGGGACGTTGTGTCCCCATTAACAGGAGAAGCTATACATTGAGTAGGCTGCTCCAACGCAATCATATCCATTCATTACTGTCTGTTTTTTTGTCAAGAGTTGAACATTGGCTCCATTTTGATGTAGTGTTAGTCGTTCTTTGGTTTCTTTTGGCTTTTCATTACAAGACTATCTCCCAACATCAACAAACAGCGGTTTTCGAACATTCTTAGAAATGACATGTAAAACCTGCCAAATCCCTCTTCTACCATCCACCTGTTACGACCATGGGTTGCAACCCCTGTGGTAACCAGAGGTACGCGGCCCAAGCGTAGGCACGGGTACAGGAGACACCGCGGACGTCTGGGACGTCGGTGTCCCCAGTGTCCATATATGACACTTGGGACGTCAGGGACGTCAGCGTCCTTGGTGTCCCAGGTGTCGTCCCAGTATATAGGTGGCTGGATTTCCTTATGGGATCCAGCGCGTTCAACCACCTAGTTACCTAGCATATACTATCTACCGGTTTACCCAAGACACCTGGAACTATCCTTCTTATATCACAAGCTCAAACCCCTAGACCCTATACCAGAGGAATCTCCGGTCGAGACGTAACACCACCCACCCACCAATTGACCTCACTGTCACCCCCATCATCACTGTCACCATGCCTAAACATAAGGTCCCTATGAAGACTTCTTCTACCAAAAAGAAGAAATTCAAGATGAAAACTCCACAGCATTC